>Ga0182000_10000163_pt1 | contig 12087 bp, 10 predicted proteins | sample BulsoiMagMametaG_FD_120484 | JGI IMG/M metagenome (GOLD analysis project Ga0182000, IMG submission 120484) | Bulk soil microbial communities from Mexico - Magueyal (Ma) metaG | ecosystem: Environmental > Terrestrial > Soil > Agricultural land | place: Mexico: Magueyal, Guanajuato | collected...
AAAATCGTTCTCCAGGGACGCCGTGGTCAATATCGTCATGTCGGAGGTGGAGCACGCGCGGATCAGAGACCTCGTCTCGAACGCTGCTTCGATGGAGCCTCCCGTGGATACCCGCCTCGAGAAGACGGCAGAGACCGAGAAGAAGAACGTCGTCCTGATCCACCTCGAGTCTGCCAGGGCGCGCTCCACAACGCCCTACAACGAGAACCTGGATACGACACCCTACCTCGACAGGCTCTCCAAGAATAGCCTCCTGGCCGAGCGCGCATATACGATCGTCCCCCACACCTCCAAGGCCGTTACCTCTGTAAACTGCGGCATAGACCCACACCTCGTGCGTGAGATCACCGAGGCCGCGCCCGGCGGCCTCCCGGCCAGGTGCTTGCCCGAACTCTTGAAGGAGCATGGGTATAACTCCGTCTGGTTCTCCTCGGCGACCGAACACTTCGAGGACCGCAGAGACCTGGTCAAGAACTTCGGCTACGACGACTTCCAACCCGTCGAGACTATGGAGAAGGAGGGCTTCCAGAGATCCAACTACTTCGGCTATGAGGACGACATCATGCTCAAACCAAGCAGAGAGTGGTTGGAGCAACACAAAGACGAACCTTTCCTTGCGACCTACCTCGGGGTCACGGGGCACCACGACTACAGGCCCATCGACCGTTACGGGTTGAAGGATTACTCGGACTTCCCCCCGCTCGACCACTACCAGAACGAGATGCGCTACCTCGACTTCTTCGTTAGGAACGTGATCGACCAGTACAAAGAGCTGGGGCTGTACGACGACACGATCTTCGTGATCTACGGGGACCATGGGGAGGGATTCGGGGAGCACAACCTCTTCCAGCACGACAACACCATCTATCAGGAGGGGATCAAGGTACCCTTCATCATTCACGCGCCCGGACGCTTTGAAGAGGGCAAACGCGTCGAGACCCTGTCGAACCAGCTCGACATCCTCCCTACCCTGTTCGATCTGCTCGGCTTCAAGGTCACAGGCGGCCATTACCCAGGGAGATCTCTCCTCGGTCCCCCGCGGGAGGACCGCACCCTGTTCTTTTCTTGCCTCGACGAGTACAGGTGCCTCGCCAGCATCCAGGGTACAGAGAAGTACATCTACTTCTTCGGCAACCAGCCTGAGGAGGTCTACGATCTGGCCTCAGATCCCCTGGAGAAAAACAACATCGCAGACGAGCTGAGCAGAAAGGAGCTAAAGCAGAAACGTCTTCGGGTGCTCGCGTGGTACTCGAAGGTCAACGCCATGTACGCAGAGCGAGACCAAGAGTAGCCAGCCTAGCGGGACTCAGGACGTTTGCGCCTCGACCCCGAGTGCCTCAGAAGAAGGATCATGGCGAAGCCCAGCGCCAGGAAGCTGCTAACGAAGAGGTTGCCGCGGATTGTCCCCCCGATGAGGAAAGCCGGGTCGACGCGAAGGGTCTCCACAAAGAAGCGTCCGAAAGAGTAGAGGCTCACGTACAGCACAAAGACGTCGCCGTTCTTCAGACGGTCCGCGAAGCGGCGGGCCACCCACAGCAGTATCAGGCAGACAACAACGTCCCAGATCGACTCGTAGAGGAACGTCGGGTGAAAGGTTGCGGCGTCAGAGTACCCCACGGGCCTGTTCTCCGGCGCTATCCGGATGGCCCAGGGCAAATTCGAAGGCCGTCCGAAGAGCTCCTGGTTGAAGTAGTTGCCCCAGCGCCCGATGGCCTGGGCGAGGACTAATCCTGGCGCGACGGCGTCGGCGAACGCCCACGGGCTTATGCCGCGTATTCTGGCGAAGATCAAAAGCCCCACAAACCCTCCGACGACGCCGCCGTAGATCCCCAGGCCCCCGTTCCAGACTTCGAATACGCCAGGGAACGGGTCGTCTGAGTAGAGCCCGTAGTCGGTGATAACGTGATAGGCCCTGGCACCGATAAAGCCAAGAGGCACGATAAAGAACAGCGAGTCGAGGGCCAGGGTGCGGTCGTAACCCTTCCGCTCCAGCTCCCTCCCTGTGAGCCAGGTCGCGACGATGATGCCTAGCGCTATACACAGCCCGTAGTAGCGAAGGGCGAATGGTCCTACCTCGAACACGACAGGGGAAGGTGGGCTCGGCAGCGAGAGAAGGTTCACGCTACTCTACCGGGGCTGCGTCCGATTCGCTTCCGTGGAAGCGCGGTCCGCAGGGGCCCCTGGATGGATGTCCGTCGCATACGGGTCCTTGGGCGATTGCTCGACGCCGTAGTAGGCCTCGAGTATGTGGCGCACGGCCGGACCTGCCGTCATCTCCGAGCCCTCCTGGAAAGTGCCGCCGCCATCGATCATCGTGACGACGACCACGGGCTGCTCCTCCTGGCCCTCAGCCCAGCCGACGAACCAGTTCACGTAGTCCTTCCCGGCTGGCAGCTCGCCGGTGCCGCTCTTCCCGACGACCGGAAGGGTCGAGTCCACGAAGACCGGTCCCGCGGTGCCGTCCGCCTTCGTGACGCCCCTCAGGCCCTTTATCACGAGGTCGATCTGATGCTGGTTCGTGTCTACCCGTCCAGCGGGCTTGGGGGAGATCGTCTCCACCACCTTCCCGTTCTGGTCAGTGATCTCCTTGCCGACGTGCGGGGTGACGAGGGTGCCACCGTTGTAGAGGGCGGAGTAGGCCCTGGCCATTTGAATCGGGGAGACGAGCAGGTCGCCCTGGCCGATGGCGAGGTTCACCCAGTCCCCCACGCTCCAGTAGGCTCCTTCGGTTGTACCGTGCAACGCCTTGTAGAGCTCCTTCTCCCCCTGCTCTGTGGGGATGCGCCCCTCAGTCTCGCCGCTCAGGTCGATGCCGGTGAGCTGACCCCAGCCCCACCGCTCGTAGTAGTGCGGTAGCCAGTCCTTGTCCCTGGTCTGGTTCCAGATCCAGTCGGCGACCTGGTAGAAGAAGATGTCGTTGGAGTCGGAGATGGCCTGAGAGATGTTCTGAGGGCCATGGTCGCCGAGGAACGCGTAGTTGGGGCTGTTCTGCCGCCAGCTCCTATAGCACGGGCTCGCCGAGACGCTCGACGGCATCCAGCAGCCCGTCCCGTTCATGAGAGCCGTATCGTTGACGATCGTGTGGGCGTCTATGACGCCGGCGGCCAAGCCAGCTATCCCCGTGAAGATCTTGAACGTCGAGGCACCAGGCTGCCCGCCGACGATCGCGCGGTTGAGGAACGGATCGTTCGAGCGGTCGGATAAGAGGTAGTTGTAGGTGGCGAGTTCCCTTTCGCCGGAGATGCCGCCGACGAACAGTTGCGGGTCGAAGTCGGGACGGCTGGCCATCGCCAGGATCTCCCCGTTTTCGGGGTTCATGGCCACGACAGCCCCGCCCCTGCCGTCGAAGCCCGCCTCCCGAGTGCGCTCCAGGGCCGCGTCGAGCTCTTTCTCGACGACCTTCTGCAGATCGAGGTCGATAGTTAGGGTGAGGTTGTTGCCTGGTTCGGGCTCCGTGACGTGGTCGGGTAACTCCTGGCTTGGGTTCACGTTTATGGGGTTACCGTTTTCGTCCACAAACCTGCCCATGGAGTCGACCCTGCTCCCCTCGGGGACTATGCGCCCCAGGGCATCCACGTTGTAGGTTCTCTGGCCTGCTTTACCGCGCAGCGCCTCCTCGTAGGTGAGCTCGACCCCGCTCTTGCCGACGATGGAATCAGGGGGCAGACCATGGAAAGGTTCTTGCTTCAGCTCCGCGTGGGTAACGGCGCCCGTGTACCCGAGGACATGTGCGGCCAGCCTGCCTTCAGGGTAACTGCGGACCCAGTCGTCATTTACGGCGACGCCCTTGAACTCCCCGCTGCGCTCGCTAATGTAAGTCACCGCGTCGCGGCCAGCGTTCTCCTTTACCAGGATAGGACTGTACTGGCTACCTGTCTCCTTCGCCGCGTCGTAGCGGGCCAGGACAGACTCTGTATCGGCCCCGACTACCGTTGCCAGCTCCCTAACTTTGTCCCTGGAGATCTCATCAGGTATGACGGTAACGTTCAGCCCAGGGACGTTGTTAGCGAGGATCTTGCCGTCGCGGTCGTAGATGACACCCCGCTGGGCGGGGATCTTGATGTTGGTGTGTTGCGTTGCTCTTGCGGCGAGGGTGTAGTCCTGGCCCGTGAGCACCTGCAGGTACCACAGTCTTGCGCCAAGAATGAGAAAGACCGCGGCGATCAGAACAGCCAGAGAGACTACCCGCACCTGCATGTTGCCCTTGGTCATCGGCGGCGTCTCCACGCGTTTTTTCGCTGGTTTCGCCTGCTTCTGCTCTCTCACCGGCAACCGGAGCAACCTCTACCCCTCTTCCGTAGTGAGCACTACCGCTCGGCCACTTTTTCGGCCTGGACGATCAAACGTCTGGAGTAATCCGGCAGCGTACACGTCTGTAGCGACACTATGTTCCTGCCTTGTAGCGGCCGCGTCACCGACACGTCCTCAGGGTCGACGACAAAGATCTTGAACACCTTGTAGACGTAACGCGTGCCCGCCGAGTCGGTGATGAGGACCCTGTCCCCCTTCTCAAGCACGTTCAAATCCCAGAACGAAAGCCAGCTGTCGGTTCCGGGGAAACCGAGCCGGTGGCCGGCGATGTAGACGTTCGCCTGCCTGTCCCAGGGGTTGCCAGTCCCGCGGAGGTGCACGGCGGCGTGTTTGCGGAACGCTTTCTTGTCGTCGCTGACGGAGTAGGGTACTGTGTCGTTGCGTATCTGGGCCATCTTAGGGATCGTCATCCGCAGCATCCTGCTCTTTGGGCCGCGGCTGGCAACCCTCTTCCTGGCCACCGCCCCGTCTGAATCCTTTCTGTGCGTCTCCCTCTTCTGCCGCTCGATGGCTCTGTCGATCTTCCTCGCAGCCACAGGGAGTCCGGGCTGTTCGGCAGCGGTGCTAACCTTCTCGGCAACCGCGACTTCGGCCTCGGCGTTGTGCTGCGGGGAGCCGAAGAAGAAGCTCGCGGTAACGACGACTCCCACGCCAACTACCAGAAGGCTCAACAGGTTGATGATCGTTTCAGTGATGCGTGCTATCGTTCCCTCCCTAAGCGGTCACGCCGACCGTCGCCTCGATCGCAATCCATTGTATCCCAAAAGCAGACCACTACTAGCCGTGCCTGGCGCCGACCACAAAGTATTTTCTGGCCACCACGCTATTTTCGCCTGCCCCTCCCGATTCGGAGTAGACCGCCACCGTGTAATTGCCGGCAGGCAGACGCCCTCCTGATCCAGGACGGACGGCGAACTTTACCACGCCGGAGGCCCTGCCGAATGTCACGCTGAGTCGCTCCTCGCCTTCTTTCGAGACAACGAGCTCACCTCCGCCGCCGAGGAGACGGCCAAGGACGGAGACCCTCGACGTCCGCCCGACCCTCGCCTCGAGGTTTTCGTAGGAAGCGAAGTCCTCGACTCTCAGATAGACGTAAACCACCTCCAGCCCCCCGTGGAAACGCAGCCTGTCCGAGGTCGGGTACACCTTGTCCTCCTGGCTCACCGCGATGTCCTTGGCCCCGGGTGAGATCAACTCTTCCCCCGGCGAGAAGTCCCTCGGCCAGACGGATACGACCGCAGCCACCAACAGGACCCCGAAGCAAACTGCGGCCAGCACAGGACCAACCCGGTAACGGTCTTTGGTCTTGCCCGTGGTGGTGTTGGGGAGCTTGTTCAGTAGCCACCGGCCTTCTTCTGGTCCTTACGGAGGCGTTTCCAGAACAAAAGCGTCGCGGCGTTGTGCCCGCTGTGGGCGAGGACGGGGGCGAGCAAACCGCCGCTGACCTCGTAGACAAAACCGAAAACGAAGCCGGCCAGTACGGCCCACGCCGTCCATACGAGATAGCGCCGGTCGGGGCCGATATGGGCCAAGCCGAACAACACCGAGGCGACCACCAGGCCGAACTCCTGCTGGAGCGCCCCCCGGAAAAACGCTTCCTCACCCACCCCGGAGAAGATCGCGACCAGCACGAGGCTGGTCGAAGCGGCGCCGTCGACCAGGCGCGGGGCGAGCTCTTCGGAGATCTCACGCAAGGTTGGTAGAACCCGATAGGCAAGGAGGCCCAAGGAGACCGTGCAGGTTGCTGTAACGAAACCGAGTAGCGCGCTTGCACCTAAACCCTCGCCGAGAAGCCTAACATCGAAGCCCCTGAGACCGCACCACAACGCAGCGACGACAGCGAGAGAACCGTAGAAAAGGGCTGCGAACCTGACGAAGCGAGGGCCCAACGCGCGCCTAACCTGGGCAGGGTGTAAACCGGTCTGCAGAATGGACCATAACCGGTTATTGTACCGGATGCCGAAAACAACAGGTCGCACACAGACCGGGAGGAGTCCGGAGGTAGGAGATGCTGGACGAGTCGATATTCAAGGCCTACGACATCCGTGGCATTTATTCTGAGAACCTGGACGAGGACGTGGCAGAAGACATCGGCCGTGCCTTTGTAAAGCACCTGAACCTCTCTGGCTCCAGGGTCGTCGTGGCCCGCGACATGCGCATCTCGGGTGAGACGCTGGAGAAGGCATTTATACAGGGGGTTACCCAAGCGGGAGCAGACGTCCTCGACCTTGGGCTGGTCTCGACAGATGCGCTCTACTTCGCCGTAGGACACCTCGAGGAGCCCGGAGGGGCCATGGTAACGGCCTCCCACAACCCCAAAGACTACAACGGTTTCAAGCTCTGCAGGGAGGAAGCCATCGCCCTCTCGGGAGACGCGGGGCTCGGCCAGATCCGTGACCTCATCGTCTCAGGGGATCTACCCGACCCCGCCAAATACCCGGGTTCCGTGGAGGAGACCGACATCACCGTAGACTATGCGAAACATTGCCTGAGCTTTATAGAGACTGAGGACCTGAGGCCGCTGAAGATCGTGATCGACGCGGGGAACGGTATGGCAGGCAAGATGGTTCCACCCATTTTCGAGCACCTCCCTTTCGAGTACGCACCGATGTACTTCGAGCTAGACGGCACCTTCCCCAACCATCCACCGAACCCGATCGAACCCGAGAACGTCAGAGAACTCCAGGAGCGCGTGGTCGCAGAGGGTGCAGATTTCGGGGTGGCTTTCGATGGCGACGCCGACCGGTGCTTCATTATCGACGAGAACGGCACCACAATCTCGGGCGACTTGGCGGCCGCCCTCATAGCGAAGAACGTGCTGGAGAAGGAGCCGGGCGCGACCATACTGTACAGCGCGGTCTGCTCGAAGGCCTTCCCCGAGCTCGTCGAGCGCGAGGGAGGGAAGGCCATAAGGACCAGGGCAGGCCACTCCATCATCAAGCCGCAGATGCGAAAACACGACGCGGCCTTCGGCGGGGAGCACTCAGCCCACTTCTACTTCAGGGACAACTACTTCGCCGACTCAGGCATCATCGCCATGCTGACCATAGCCGAGCTCGTCGGCCGCCAGGAAGAGCCTATCTCCAGGCTCCTCTCCCCCATCGATCCTTACGTCCGCTCGGGTGAGATCAACTCCGAAGTAAAAGACCAGAAAGCTACCCTAGGGAAGGTCGAAGACCATTTCTCGAAGCACAACGACGCAAAAGTAGACCACCTCGACGGCCTCACGGTCGACCTGGGCGACTGGTGGTTCAATCTCCGCCCCTCGAACACCGAACCGCTCCTCCGCCTCAACGTGGAGGCCGAAGACAACGAAACCATGGAGCGCAAACGCGACGAATTGCTCAATCTCATTCGAGGCTGAGCATCATTTCAGCTCGGCAGCTCCGGCCTCCAGGATAGAAACGAGGGCATGCAGACGCCCCGTCGTATTGACGGGGCGTCTATTGGAGCGTCGGGTGTGGCCCGCCAAGCAACCTGACAAACGGAGCCTGCAGGCCTGAGAGTGTTGACTAGCTCACCTGAATCAGGTTTCGCACCTCGCGAACGCCTTCGACCTGTTGCGCGATCTCACCGGCGGCAACCTTGGCGTCCTCGGAGGGAGCTGCGCCGCGCAGCTCGGCGATTCCGTCGTTTACCTCGACGTTCACCCGCGGCATCTCAGCGGTGCGTGGGTCCTCGCCGATGTTGGTGCGGATGCGCTGTTCTATCTCTTCTTGCTGCTCGCCTACGCCCTCGACGCTGCTATGCTGCTCGCCGATCAGAGGCCCGGACGAGGGGTCCGAGTAGTCTCGCTCGGCGCCGGTGCGGTTGGCGCCCCCAGAGCCCTGTTGGCCACCTCCGCCAGCCGTCCCTGTCGGGGTGCCGCTACCCCAGGTCTGGCCCCGCTGTCCTGCGGGGCTCCCAGGGTCGGGGGCGTGAGGGCCTGTGGTGCCCGTGTAAGACGAGGACTCGTCCGAAGTTTCGCCTTTCTTCGAACGCGCGATGGCAGCCCCGACGGCGAGCCCGAGCAGGACGAAGAACCCGTACTTGAGATACCGGGTCTTCTTCGGCTCCTGCGAGCTCATCGCCCGCCGGATCAACTTGGCCTCGGCCTTGCCGAGCTTCCACGCGGCCCTGCCGGCCACGGGTGCCACCCTTGCTCCTGCCTTCACGCCGCCTTTGGCGGCCCTTCTCCTCTTGCGCGCCATTCACTACCTCCATCTTCGCGGAGTCGGTTTCTCGAAACAACGAGATACCCTGAATAACCCGATCGGAAACAGCCCTGGGACGACCGCCATCGCCCCGTTCGAGACTTCTCATAAGGCTCTCTTTATCCGTTCCGGCGCAGTTTGGGGAGGAGGGTGAGCCTCCTGTAGCGCATCCTCCTCTCGTTCAGCGGCTTTTCGAACTCGGCCTCGCGGGCGAAAGCGACTTCGCCTGTGGCCGCTGCCTCGACGAGGGCGGCAAGATCTTCTGTCTCCGAGGGCGAGAGACCTGTACTGTCGAGTTCTTTCTCCCGCTCGAAGAGCCTGACCCGCCGCGCAAAGGAGACGAAGATGCTGCATGGCTCGGGGCAGGGAATCTCACCTTCGCCCCGGTCTACGTCGAGCGGCGTGTCCTCATCCACGTCCCAGAGGGTCTTCTTGAGACATACCGAGTCATCGCAACAGGCGAGGGCCGCATCGAGCACCCCCTGATCCGAGAGCCGCTGAACCCGTTTGTAGATCCCACTCTGCCTCGCCGCGTTCTCCCTGAAGCTTGTGAGATTCAGCCTCCCCTCCCTGTGGAGGTACCAGTGGACGACGCCGGCGGGATAAAGGTAATTCATCGCTGTCGCCAGAGAGCGCGCGTCTGCAACCCTGAGCTCCCAGCCGCGCCGCAGGTTAGGGGAACTCTTCAGCGGCCTGTACTCCCCTCCCTCGGTAAGCCTGGCTATCTCCCGCGCAGCGTGTGGGTCCTCGGTGACTCTGAGGCTATCCTCCCTCGCGTCGGCCGTGTGGCGCAGCGAGTAACCAAGTGGCCGAGCAGGGCGTACGATCACCTGCCCGAAGACGCGACCTTCTGGCGCGCCATCCACCCACGCCGCGAAGGCCTCGCGCGAACTCGCAGCGGCGTTCTCACGGCACCCAAAGAGGGCGTCAGGCAACAGGCTGCTCCGTCACCATTCCACGGGCGCGGGCGATCATGAGGTTCGCCATAGAAGGGTGCGTTCCAACGGGTGCGCCGTAGAAGATCCTCTTGTCGTCGCGGAGGGTAACCTCGCCAACAAGGCCAAGGTCCTCGGGGATCGTCTCCCTGGTGTGCCAGCCCTCCGCGATGAACAAGGGGATCAGGATCACGTTCTCCGCCTCCACACCATCGACGACGGCGCCAATCTCGGGCTCTTGATCCAGGAACCCCACCTCGACGAGGTCGTAGATCCCACGCGCCCTGATGCGTCCGGCGTTGAGGTAGACCACACCGCCCGAGTTCTTGTTCAGATCGGTCCCGTGACCAAGCAAAACGAGGGCCGTGCGCCCCGATACCTCTCTTCCGCGCATGAGGTCTTCCGTACGCTCCAGGATTACTTCGGGCATCCCCTCGAAGGTGCCGAGAGGTCCTGCGTAGCGGACGGTCTTCTCGCCCTTCCTGGAGATTGGCCCTTCCAGACCGAGCTCCCTGGGGATGACTTGCTGGGTGAAATATCCTTCGGAGATAAATGCGGGGACGACGTAGACGTCTTCCGACTCTACGGTGTCGAGCACGTGGCGCATGGAGGGCTCCTCTTTCCAGAAGCACTCGACGATCTCGTCGAACTCTCCTGTCTCCCTGATGCGGGCGGCATGCTCGTAGACGGGTAGGCTCGAGTCTTCGTTCAGATGCGAACCGTGTCCCACGATGACCAGAGCCCTCATGCTCCTCCTCTACGCCGATAGTTCTACCAGATTCTATCAATCGTTAGAATAGGCCGGGCGAACGTCTTCACCTTCCCGTAGCCGGCCTCAGCCTGTGGCTCAGGGCGTCAGGACCGTACTCGAGGGCGACGAGGAAGGCGGCAGCGATGACGGGATACTCGGTCGTAGTCGGAGAGAGGCGGGGGTCAGCGCGAAGGAGGCCGCCGAGGTTGGCTATCCCTTCGAGGCCCCGCCTAGAATGGACACCGCCGGCCTTCAAGACCCCGTGTGACATACGGGAGACTTCCTCGGCCTCCTGGCGACCCGCGCGGCCTGCCACATCGAGGTCGGGCACCTCAGATAGGACCTCGAGGTAGGTCTGGACCAGGGCGCCGCGTACGGAATCTTCCCTGGAAAGGGAGGTGAGGAGCGCCGGCCTGGCCAGCTCGCGTGTGACCTCGAAGTCCCTGGCGTACTCTCGGGCCAGGGCGTGACGTGACGCGGAGAAGCGCATCGCGTCGCGGAGCGTGGTGTCTTTACCCGCCCCGAGGGCGTAAGATAGCGCACTGGCGAGGACCTCTTCGCCGCCGGCCACCTCCAGGGCCCGCGCAAACGGCGCTATCTCGTCGTGGCCCAGGTTTGCTAAGACACGGGCCGATGGCTCTTCGCGCAGGGCGCCGCGGGCCAGCGGGGCCAGATACCCGGCAACCCGCGGGTCCGCGTAGCCGGCCAGAGAGATCGAGGAGCGTGTCGACTCCAGTACCGTCGCCCCCACACCCCTGCGTCCCGACCAGGCGAGAGCATCCCTGACGGGCAGCACGGAGAGCGCCTTCGACTCGTGCGCGACGCGGCCGTCGAGGTAGCGGGATCCCGTCCCAGGAGTAGGAGCGCTGTAGACGAGCATCATGGCCGTCGCGGCGCAGGAGGCAATGAGACTCTCGGGTACGTACTCTGTGCTCTGATGCTCCATTCAGGCTACGGCGTCCTTGTCAAGGTCCGCCGACACAAACACCTCCTGTCTCACTGTAGATGGCACCATTCTAACCCTAGGCAGTCAACTCCCTGTGCAAACAGAGTAATATACTCGTCGCCATGGCTCACACACCCTGCTACAGAGAACTACCCGACTCTCGCCGAGCAGACCCTTGAATACCCGCAACCACACCTCTCTCATCCCTGAGGATGCCTTCGAGCATGGCATGAAGGAGGGAACCCTTGGCGCGGAAGAGGAGCTGTGGCTCGCTGACCCCGCGACCTTCAAGCTCGCTGACGGGGCACAGAAGATTCTGGCTCACGAACCCGCGTCCCTGTTCTCGGGTGAGCTCATAGACTGCGAGATTGAGTCGAACACGGGCGTGCACGACCGACCCGCAGGAGTCTTGGCCGACCTCGTCTCCCGCAGGCGTATCCTGCTCGGGCACGCAGAGCAGCTTGGCAGGGTCCTCGGCACCAGCGGGACGCACCCGATCGGTGACTGGCGGGAGCAGGAGATCATAGACAAGCCCCATTACCAGCGCCTGCAAAAGAAACTGGGGTGGTTGATCCGGCGCAACAACACATTCTCCTTGCACGTCCACTACGCTGTGCAAGGCCGCGGGAAGGCCGTCTACCTCTTCAACCGCCTGCGTGAGTACGTGCCGCACTTGCTGGCGCTCTCGGTCAACTCCCCTTTCTGGCAGGGCGAGTACACGGAGATGCACTCGGCGCGCGTGCTTATGTTCTCGCGCGCCTACCACCGCGCCGGGCTACCCGAGCCCTTTGGCTCCTGGACGGAGTACAAAGATTACGTAGACTACCTCAGACGCGCCGGCCTCATAGACACCCTTGGAGAGATCTGGTGGGACGTGAGGCTCCACCCCGGGCTCGGCACCGTGGAGATCAGGGCCTTCGACGCCCAGACGGACGTGGTCCGCTATGAAGC
>Ga0182000_10000164_pt1 | contig 11992 bp, 12 predicted proteins | sample BulsoiMagMametaG_FD_120484 | JGI IMG/M metagenome (GOLD analysis project Ga0182000, IMG submission 120484) | Bulk soil microbial communities from Mexico - Magueyal (Ma) metaG | ecosystem: Environmental > Terrestrial > Soil > Agricultural land | place: Mexico: Magueyal, Guanajuato | collected...
CGCTACTCCGACGACCCGGTGGCCGACAAGATCATGCTGCGGGTGGCCGCCGATGAGAACCTGCACATGATGTTCTACCGCGACATCGTGGCCGCCGCCCTCCAGGTCGACCCCTCGACCGCGGTCCAGGCGATCACCGAGGAGGTCGTCGGCTTCGACATGCCCGGGGTGGGCATCCAGGGCTTTACTGGCAAGGCCCTGCAGATCGCGCAGGCCGGCATCTACGATCTGCGCATCCACCACGACGAGATCCTGTGGCCGCTGCTGCGCCACTGGAACCTGTTCGACCTCGAGGGCTTGCAGCCGGAGGCCGACCACGCCCGGGAGCGGCTGGCAGCCCACCTGGCCAAGATCGACCGGCTGGCAACCCGGTTCGAGGCCAAGCGGATGCGGGCCGCCCAAGCCGAAGAGTACGCGTCCTGACCTGCTGACCAAGGTAGTGCGGATACATACCCGACTTGCTGAGCTGAGCTTGGCCAGGGTCGCTGGTCCGGGCTAGGGGAGCGGGTCGGGGGGTGGTGGACGCCGAGGTTCGTCAGCGTCAGCAGCCATAGTTTCCTCGCCGGGCAGGACGGTCGGCTCTGCTGGCATCGGGGCCAGATCCACAGGCGGCACCACAGTCAGGGAAGGCGACGCCATCGTCGACGTTTCCGGCACCACGGTGCTCGGCTGACCGCCGCTGCCGCCTGCTTTGGTAGGGGTGGACGGCCGGGCCGCCTGGAGCTTGTCGGCGGCCTGGCCGCTCAGTTGGTCAAGCTTGGCCAGGGCCTGCCCGGTGACGCGCCTGACCTCCGGCCGTTGGGTGAACCGCCTGGCCGACTCGGTGATCTCCTGGTACCGCTGCCGGCCGGCCTTGGCCCCCAGCACATACCCGGCAGCCCCGCCGACAGCCATGCCAAGGGTTCCTCCCCGCCGCTTCCTCCGGCGACCAGGCCGAAGCCGCCGACCAGCCTGGCCGATCGCCCGCTGACTCGCCTGGACGCCGGCTCGCGCCCGCCGGCCGCCCTTCACGGCCACGGTCACCGGCAACAGGGCCGTGCCGGCCACCAGCCGCGCCATCGCCCGGGCTAAGGCCGTGGTTTGCTGAGTCGCTCCGGTCATCGCCCGGTTGAGAGCCTTGGCCCGTTGGCGCCGGCGGCGCCGACGGCTGACCGTTGCCGGGACGGTGCCAAGTCGACTAACCGCCGAGCTCACCTGCCGGCCAATCGTGTCCCGCCGCCAGATCCCAACCGCCAGGGCAACCGCGGCGGCGCTAGCAGCGAACCGCGGGTCGGTGAGCCGCAACTGCCTGGGCGTTATCAAGCCATCGTTGGTCGCGGGTGCCTCGGAGATTGGCTCCTCGACACGACCGGGTGCTGGCGCAACAGCGGAGGCGGGAATCGGGGCCGGTTCGGTGGTCGCAGCCTCAGGCAGGGCACCGCCGCCAGTCGACAGTGGCGCTTCGGCGGCCGTCGCTGGCTCCTCAGCAGTCACCTCAGACTTCGCGGGAGCCAGATCGGGGGTGCTGGTTGCCACCGGCTCCTCCGCAAGCTGGGGTCCGCCAGCCGCCAGAGCCGGTTCGGCGGGCTCGGGTTCGCCGGCGGGAAGGCCGCTTGGCGAGTCGGCCCGGGAGTAGGGGACACCGTAGTGCCGGTACAAGTCACCCTCCTGGTCCTCCGACAGCTCCTGGTCGGCCGCCATCCCAGGCGCCCCCTCGACCATGATCCTGGTAAAGGGGACGCGGACGGTGTCACCTTCCTCACTAGCGTTGACCAGGGGAACAAAAGTCCTGGCGGGGCCGACGGCCCCGGCCTCCAGCAGGGCCCACTCCGGCTGCTCGGTTGTTTTGTCCAGGTAGATGACCTCGATAGTGCCCAGCGGCTCGCCGTCAAGGTCGACAAGGGTGCGGCCCTTCCAGCGGCGGGTCGCCTCTGATCCAGGAAGCGTCACAGGGATCTCCAGCTCTCATGGGGCGGGCCGTGTCGAAGGCAGACTCGCCCCGCGACCGGACGCCGACGGTGGTGCATTTCCTACCGACGCTGGGTGACCGTCGGGCCACCAGGTAAACCGGGCGGACGAGTCGGCCGCCTCGACCAGCCCTCGACTGATGGATGACCCCGAGAGGTCAGTCGGCTAGGTCGGCGAGATTTGGTCTCACGCGCCTACGGCCACGCCACAGGCTGGACAGTGCGGTCGCCACCTCGGCGGCGCGTCGATGGTAGTTGCCAGCTTCGCTGTGATCGCCTTCTCTCCCAGCATCGCTAGCCCCGCACTGCTCGCGGCCGGAGGTGTCAACCGTGCAGCCACGGGGAAGCCAGTCGCATTCCGCCCCCACCAAGGAGACAAGATGCTGGGACTCATCATCAGCGCCATCGTCGTCGGCCTCATCATCGGGGCCCTGGGCCGGCTGGTACTCCCCGGCCGCCAGGACATGCCCATCTGGCTCACCATCCTGATCGGGATCGTCGCCGCCCTCATCGGGACGTTCATCGCCAACGCCCTTGGCGTGGGTAGGACCCGCGGGATCGACTGGATCGAGCTCATCATCCAGGTGGCCCTGGCCGCCGCCGGGGTGGCCCTGGTCGCCGGCCGATACGCTCCCAGCAGAAGGCGCCTGTAAGTCCACGCCCGGACAGGTGCCAATCCGGTTGGCCGGAGCGAGCGGCCTTCGGCCTGCCAGTCGCAGCCGGCCTGGGCCGGGTACAACGGCCGGCGAGCGAACCGCGCACTGCCCAGGCAATGACCGTCCTGGTTAGGCTCGTGTCCCGCTCACAGGGAGGTAGCGATGACGTCCAAGCAGGACTTCACGGACGAGGAATGGACCCGGATCCGTCGTGCGCCGCTGGTCGCCGGCGTCGCCATCTCGCTCGCGGACCCCGGCGGGCCGATCGAGGTGGCCAAGGAGTCGGTGGCGTCGTTGCGGTCGGCCACCCTGCCGCCGAGCCAGGAGGAGCTGTTGGCGTCGGTGGCCCTGGACATGCAGGCGCTGGCCCAGCAGCGGCAGAACCCGCTGGGGGACTTCCGGCCGCGCAGCGGCCAGCAGGTGCTGGACGAGCTTGGAGCTGTCAACGAGCTGGTGACGGCCAAGGCCACCCCCGAGGAGGCCGAGGCGTTCCGGCGGTGGCTGGTGGCCGCAGCCCAGGCGGCCGCCGATGCCGCCAAGGAGGGTGGCTTCATGGGGTTCGGCGCCGAGCAGGTGAGTGCCGGGGAGCAGCAGATGCTGGACCGAGTCCGCGCCGCCCTCGGGATGACCTGAACGATCGAGCCGCGCGGTGGAGGTGCACACGGAGCCAGGAACCAGGGCGGCCGCGATCCGACCGGACAGAATCAAGACAGGACTACAGCTGGCATCGACCTGGAGGGGTTGTCTGATGCGGCGGGCTCGGGTGCCTGGCTGGCGTGGGACCGGGTCTCGTCGGCATCCGGGCTAGCTCGGTGTGTAGCACTCCCTGGCTGCGTCCCGCCGGTCGCTGAAGCCCCGCCCAATGCAGGGCGCACGCAAGAGCACCTGACGTACTGGCCTACGGAGCGGAAGATCCTGCGTTACCGCAGGTGAGCACAGCGCATGAGCCCAGAGAATTGCAAAGCAGGTGCTCTTCCAGCTGAGCTACATCCCCAGACTGACCTGCGGTTTTGCTTGAACCGCGCCTCCCGAAGGTAGCACAACGTTCCGTCAGCACAAGAACACGGTCTCCGGAGCGCGGGGATGAACAGCGCCTGATGAGCCGAAGGAGGCGGGCGGGGAAGGCGCTCGTGGCACCGCGGTCGTGCCGTAACGCCGGGAGGGATGGGGGCGCTCTTCTGGACCAGAACCTATGTCGTCATCAGTAGGGGCTTGCGCTCTACCTGCCGACCCGGCACCACAGGCGACGTCAGCCGACCGGCTGCGTCGTCGACCAGCAGAGAGTTGTGAGGGGGACGTGCCGCAGAGTGTGACCCTGGTGTCCTGGGGCAAGGTGCTGGAGGTCGGGGTGCGCCTGCTGCTCGGTCAGGACCGCCAGCTGCAGGTGGTTCGCTCGCCGGTCGAACTGGCCAAGGGTGTCCCGCAGGCCGACGTGATCGTGGTCGATGTTCCCGCGCAGGACCGACGTGCTGCCTGTGAGCAGATCCACCGCTACCACCGCGGCCGGTTGCTCGTCCTGCTCAACCCGGGAGAGAGCAGCCACGACCTGCCACCCAATCCCAACCAGACGCTGCTCACCCGCCCGTTCTTCGTCTATGAGCTGTCGGCCGCGTTGGCCGGGTCCGGACCAGCCCAACCCACCCCCGATCCCGACGACCAGCCGCCGCCCGTCCTGCCCCGGACGGCCCTGGCCCGAAGGGTCAGGGCCCGGCTTGGCAGCTGGGGCAGCGTGGTCGCACAGCTTGTTCGTGAGCTGATGCCGAGCTGGCGGGAGCGTCGCCTGGCAGGGCTGTCGGCAATCTCGCTGACTGCTGCCCTGCTCGCCGTGGTCGCCTTCATGCTGATCACCCAGGGAGCCGGCTGCGGACCGGCCTGCGACGAGTTGACCGGCGCCGACCTCACCGCGTCTTCCACCACCGCCGGTACCACGACTCGCCAGGACACGACTGCTTCAGGGGCTGGGCTGGTGGGCCCAGCCACGACCGACTCCAGCGTCGACCCGGCCACCGATGGAAGAAGCCGGGTCGAAGCGACCACCAGGAGCAGGCCCGGGATCGCCACGACAACGGCGGGGTCGAGCGCGACGTCGAGTCCGACCTCGCCGCCGGATCCGACCCGGCCACCGCCGACCGCTGCGCCCACGACCGCACCGACGACCACCAGACCGAACCCGTCGACCACCACCACCACGGCCACCACGGCCACCACCACGACCACCAGACCGGGGCCGCCCGGCCATTAGCTGACCGCATGGGCCCTCCTGGGCCTTGGCTGCTGCGTTCGAAGTTCCGGTCGGCTGGCGGACGCTGTCGGCCGCTGACGTAGCCACCTCGGACCCGGCCGTACGTGCTGCCGCGCATGGCCGGCCACCTTGTCCCTCCCGGCCAGGTCGCGCGCGCAGCCGCCTGCAGAGCAGGAAGCGGGCGGCTCCCGTCCCCGGGGGGGCCAAAGAACAGGAGCCGCCCACACTGGTCTGGACCGGTCAATAGATCAAACGCTCCGGCCGCAGCAGCCGTTACGTCCGGTCGGCGCTCGGCTCCCGCTGGTCAGGCGCTCGGTCTCACCCTCGACGGCCGCACACTCTCGATCGGTGGTCCTGCTCGAGTCGCCTTCAGGCGGTTGGCTTGCGGCTGCCGATCAGCACGGTCACTGCCGATCCCGCCGGCAGAATCTCGCCGGCCGAGGGCCGCTGTGCGACCACCCGCTGGACCTGGCGGGAATCGCTGACCTGGATGGGGATCATCTGGACGGCGAGTTGCGCCTGGGCGAGGACGCCGGTCACCTGCTGGCGGTGCAGGCCCACCAGGGCAGGAACGATCCGCTGACCAGCACCGATGCGCTGGCCGGTGGTCGTCGACCGTCGTGCGGTCGCCGGCGGTGCATCGGTGGCGACTGTGGTCGTCGGGGCCGCGGTCGTGGCTGACGTCTGGCTGGTCATCGGAGCACTGGATGTGCTGGCCGGGATCGTGGCCGACGCCGGCGTCACCGCCTGGTTGGCGAGGGGCGCGGGAGACTGGCGGCCGACCAGTCCGATGGCAGCACCCAGGCACCCCATGATCAGGGCGGCGGTGGCGAGGGTCAGGACTCGGCGGGCCCATGACGGTCCCTTGGCGGCTGTTCCTGAAGGCACTGGGCTGGCGGCCACCACCGGCACGAGCTGGCCGGTTGCTCGCAGGCGAGGAGTCGCGAGACCCGGTCTGCTGGCAGGAGCGTCAAGGGCCGTCGTGGTCACGGCGGCGATACCAGGAGAGCCGCGGGCCAGGAATCGGTTCAGCTCGTGCCCGAGATCGCCGGCGGAACCGCGGGGCCGTTGCGGGTCGCCGGTGATGTGCCTCACGAGCTCGAGCAGCTGGGCGGGTACCTCAGGCCCGAGCTGGATCGGGGCACCGACAGCCGGTTCTCGACCGGTCAACATCGTGGCCAAACAACGCCCCAGGGCCGCCAGATCGTCGGCCGGGGCGGGCACGGTGTCCGACCTGCGGGCCGCCTGGGCGAGGCGGAAGTCGGTCACCTTCACGCCGCCATCAATGGCCAGCAGGATATTGGACGGCGTGAGATGGCCATGGGCAAGGCCGCAGGCATGTGCAGCTTCCAGGGCGGCGCAGACACCGATGGCGATCCTCGCCGCGCCGGCCGCAGGCAGCAGCCCGCGGTCGATCAGCATGTCCTCCAGGCTGCGCCCAGCCACCAGCTCGGCGACGACGAACCCGGTCCTGGCGTCCCATCCCATCCCGTAGACGGCCGCGACGTTTGGGTGGACGAGACTGGCCGCGGTCCGGGTCTCCCCCTCCAGCCGCTCAAGGAACGCCGCGTCCTCTGCCAGCCCCCCGATCGGGAGCTTGACGGCGACGCGGCGATGCTCGCGTCGGTCGAACCCCTCCAGCACCTGGGTGAGGGCGCCAGCACCGATGGGCCGCAGGACCAGATAGCGGTCGCCCAGCAGCTTCACAGCCCTGTTCACGGACCTATCGCGCCCGGCAATCGGCCGCTGCGACTTCCGGACGCCACAGACCTTGCCGCCTGCTCGGGCAGCCAAGCCGGCTCAGCCCCAGGGGTCGCGCCATGTCAGGACGCAACCGGCCCACCCCGTCGTACCACGGCCTCCGAACCTCACGGGCAGCTGGAACTGGACACGCCAGAACGCTGTGCCTTCGGCGAATCCCGGCGTCTGTCCAAGGAACGGGATCCGATCGGGATCGTTACAGCCGCCGGACCTACCAGCACACCGGCCGAGCACAACGGGCCGGCCGGTCTGCCCTCGCCTTGACGGCGTGGGGCACCGGAGGCTTCGCCCGGTGGCCAGTGCCCGCCACAGGTCCTCCCCCATCAGGGGGAGGCGGGGCGTGAAGATCGCCGACGCGGGCGATTCACCCGCGCTGGGTCGCATGCCAGCCTTACGCCGTTGGAAGACCGGCGAGGCCAAGGAGGAACACCAGATGAACGACCACACCACCACCCCCCAGGGTCGCCGGCCCAGGACGGCCGAGCTGTCCTGGATGCTGTGGACGGCGATCGGGATCGGCGGGATCTGGGTCGCGGTGCTGCTGATCAGCCTGCTGGCGCCCGACATGGTGACAGGCTCCGAGCAGCAACATCTCCCGGTGGCCGCGTTCGCCACCTGGTTCTGGGGTGGGATCGGCACCCTGGTCCTGCTGTGGGCGATGGGCCGGCTCCGGGGCAGCGCTCAGTGGCAGCCCATCTGGATCGGGCTGTCGGTGGCCACGCTGGGAATCTGGGCGCTGGCCACGATCCTGGCCATCACGCTGCCGGTGATGGTGACCGGGAGCGATCCGACGCGGATCCCCTTCGCCGCCTTGTTCGCGCCCCCGGCCGCGGCAATGCTCACCGCACTTGCGGGCACCGTCGCCAGCGTGTTCCGGGGTGGCCCGGGGGGCGAGTAGCTCGCCCGCGCATGAAGTCCAGAGACTTGCCAAGCAGGAGCTCTTCCAGCCGAGCACAAGGCCGCGCCGCCCGGGCCGTCACCGCATCCGCTTAGAGTGGAGTCGCCTGGACCCTGTGACCGCTATGCGGTGATGATCGCGGAGGATGAGGCCTGAGATGCCCGACTGGGAGTGGCTGCGGCGCACGATCGACGGGGAGGTCGCGCTCCCCGGATCGGCGGCCTACCAGGCAGCGCCCCCGGCGTTCAACGCCCGGTTCCGCGACGTGCGGCCGTCGGCCATCGTGTCCTGCGCCAGCCCCCAGGACGCCGCCGAGGCGATCTCGTTCGCCCGCCGGCACGGCCTGGAGCTCGCGACCCGGGCCGGCGGGCACGGCTTCGCGGCCCATGCCTCGACCCCGGGCCTGCTCGTGGACGTCACGCCGACGCGGTCGGTGACGGTCGCCGGCGGCGTGGCCACGGTGGGCGCCGGCGCGCGCCTGGGCGAGGTCTACGAGGCCCTGCAGGACCACGACCTCACCATCCCCGGCGGCACCTGCCCGCCGGTGGGGGTGGCGGGGCTGACCCTGGGCGGCGGCCTCGGGATCCTCGGACGCAAGTACGGCGTCACCTGCGACCACCTCGTCGGGGCCGAGGTGGTGCTCGCCGACGGCCGTATCCTCCGGTGCGACGACCACCACGACGAGGAGCTGTTCTGGGCGCTCCGCGGCGCCGGCGCCGGCAACTTCGGGGTCGTGACGAGCCTGGTCTTCCGGCCCGTGCCCGCGCCCGGGTCCACCACCAACCTGCACCTGGCCTGGCCGGACACACATGCCGCCGCCGTCATCGGCGCCTGGCAGCGGTGGGCGCCGACCGGGCCCGACGAGCTGGCCGCGAGCCTGAAGATCACCGCCGGCGACGACCCCGACCGGCCCCCCGCCGTGGACGTCTACGGCGCGTTCCACGGGTCCCGGGCCGATGCCGCCCGGCTGGTCGAGGAGCTGGTCGGCCGAGTGGGCTCGGACCCCACCGTGGCCGCCCTGACCCCCATGACCTGGCCACAGACCCGCAGGTTCTGGGCCGAGCTGGGCGGCCCGGCCGAGGAGCCCGGCGAGCCGTCGGTCCCCCGGCCGCCCGAGCCGCAGTGCCTGTATGCCAGGTCCGAGTTCTTCGCCCGCCCCCTCCCGGCCGAGGCCGTCGGAGCGCTGCTGGACGCCTTCGTGGAGGGACGGACCTCCGGGGAGGCTCGCGAGCTGGACTTCATGCCGTGGGGTGGCGCCTACAACCGCCGGCCCCCCGACGCCAGCGCCTTCGTCCATCGCGACCAGCTCTTCCAGCTCAAGCACGCCGTGGTGCTGCACCCCGACGCACCTCCGGGGAACCAGGCCGCGGCGCATGCGGCGGCCACCCGATCGTGGGCGTCGGTCCATCCCTGGGGCTCCGGACGGGTGTTCCAGAACTTCGCCGATCCCGACCTGGAGCACTGGGCAGCGGCCTACTACGGCCCGAACTACGACCGGTTGGTCCGGGTCAAGACACGGTACGACCCATCCAACCTCTTCCATTTCCAGCAGTCGATACCCCCAGGTCAATGAGCAAGTCGTGGCCGACCTGGCAGCCAGCCCCTCAGGAGCAGGACCAGGACGACGAGGGCGGCGGCGTTCGCCATGACCAGGAGGACATGGCCAAGGGTGGGGTGGACCACGGCCTGGCGCAGATCCAAGGGCAGCAGCAGCGCCACGGTGGCGGCCAGCAGATAGCCGCCCCATTCCTGGCCTTCCCACATGGCGGCGGCCGCGACCAGCTTGGCCAGCCCGAACACGATCAGCCCGACCGCGACCAGTCCGCGGTGGTGCACCAGGGCCGGCAGGTGCCGGCTGATCAGGGCGACGAAGCGGTCGCCGGGGTCCTCGCGCAGCTCCTCGGCCGACAGCCGGGCGAAGGTCGCCTGGGGGTCGAAGCCCGGGATCGCCAGCAGGGCACCGACGGTGATCTCGCTCAGCCCGAGGGCGGCCTTGTAGGCCATCACGGCCACCCCGAGGGGCCGGCGGAACCGGGTCCGCTGACTGTCAGGTTCTGCCTGGCTCATCGCCTTGGCCCTCAGGCTCGGCTGGGTGGGTGGCGGGCGCGCCGATGAGCCGTTCCAGCAGCCGGGGCTCGCCCGGCCAGGCCTCCAGGAGCACCTCGCGCGGCACCCGCCGGGCCGCGTAGCGCAGGGCCAGGGCGACCACCACCACGTCGTCCAGGGGGCCGATCACGGGCAGGAACTCGGGCAGCAGGTCGATCGGGGACAGCACCCACAGCCCGGCCAGGACCAGAGCGGTCTTGGCCTTGAAGGGCACCCGGGGGTCGGTCCGCAGCCGCCGGACCAGGGTCACGCAGGCGGGGAGGAACCCGGCCAGGTCCTTCAGCAGCCCGGGCGGGAGGCGGGCCGCCAGCACGACCAGCAGCGCCCACAGCCCGACCATGACCGCGGCCGCGACCAGGATTGCCTTGAGCCAGCCGGCCATCACACCCTGCCGCGTGCCCGGGTCCGCCACAGGCCGACACTCAGGGCCAGCATCCAGACGATGAACAGACCGACCCCGACCAGCGACGAGCTCCCCTCGACGGTTCGTCCCAGGACGCTGAACACCGAACCGAGGAGGAAGACCGCGGCGGCGACCAGGCCGGCAACGCCCAGCCAGCGCCCGACCAGGCCGACTCGCCAGATGGCCAGCGACAGCGCCGCCACCAGAGCGGTGATGGTCCAGACGATCGGGGTGCGGCCCTGGAGCTGGTCCAGGGCCACAACGGCTGCGGGCTGGTTGGCATCGGCCACCCCGATCAGGGCCGTCTCGGCGGCGTTGGACACGAAGCCCATGGCCACGAACACCCCACCACTGATCCCGACCGCGACGGCCAGGGTCTCCTGCCCGGCCCGCCAGATGACCGGGACCAGGCCGGCCAGGAACGCAATGAAGGCCAGCAACGCCAGCGCGACGGCGACCTCGCTGGCCACCAGGGCGCCGCGATGGGCGACCTGGTAGGCGGCCACGGCCGACGCGCTGGAGCTGTCAGGCCCGGTGCCCTGGAGCAGGCGATGGGCCAGATACAGGATGGTGAAGGCCAGCCCGCCGCTCGCCGCCGTCCGTAGCGGCTCGCTTGTCGGCCGATCCGTCCTCGCGCTCCTCACGAGGGCATGATCCACCCGCTGGGGCCGGCGTGCAGGGTTCTGCGGCCATGCCAGGAGCACCGCACGACGCCGGAGCCTTCACGCCGCCGCCCGGGAGCGCCCAGGTCACCTGGTCCAGTGAGCGAAGGGGTGGGGTCCTGTTAGCCTCGGTGGGCGATGGTCAACCGCACACAGGCGCTGGTCCTGGGCTTCTTCCTCATGGTCTGGGCCAGCCTGGTCGTGATCCTGGCCGCGGCCCCGGAGGTCTACGAGCAAGCGCTCAGCTTCCCACCCGGCTGGCCGAGGTGGGCGCCGATCGCCTTCCTGGCTGGGCTCACGCTCTTCATCGCGCTGCTGTCGGTCGGGGTGCTGCGGCGCTGGCGCTGGATCTTCTGGCTCATCCTGGTCGCCTTCCTGGCCGGTGGGCTTCGTGTCCCGGTGGCCATCTTGCAGCTCACCGGCGTCCTTGCCGCCGACGCCCCGGCCTGGTACGTGGTCTTCCAGGGGCTCATCGGCGTTGTCCAGGTCGGGATCGGGCTGGCCATGGTGGCCGGCTACCGACGCGCTGGCGTCTGGGGAGCGTAGCGAGCAGTGGGACAGGCCCGCGCTCCGCTGCTGCTGCTCGTCCTTGAGGGCGTTACAGTGACCGCGATGAGGCTGGAGATGATGACCGCGGAGGACGTCGAGCTGCGGCTGCGGACGGAGACCGATCCGGTGATGATGGCCGAGCTCGGTGGTCCCCGGCCGCCCCAGGACATCGAGCGGACACATGCGAAGGCGCTGGTCATGGCGGCCGAGGGACGGTGCTGGCCGCTCAAGGTGATCCCGGACGGTTCGGCCTCGGCCGCCGGCTCGGTGGCTGTCTTCGAGTCGTCCCACGAGGGCGAGACGATCTATGAGATCGGGTGGATGGTCCTCCCGGAGTTCCAGGGCCGGGGAATCGCCAGCCAGGCCGTGCGCACGGTGCTGGACAAGGCGCGCGCGGAGCGCAAGTTCGGGCGGATCCACGCCTTCCCCGGAGTGACGAACGGCCCATCCAACAAGGTCTGCGAGAAGAACGGGTTCGCGAACCTGGGAGGGTGCGAGGTCGAGTTCGCCGGTCGTACCCTTCACTGCTATCACTGGCGGATCGACCTGTTCTGACACCCGCGCCAGGATCCGAGAGGGGTCAGCGTTCCCCCGTCGCCAGGGGTCAGGCTCACGCTGGTGACCGTTGGTCCGGTCAGGACCCAGCCTTGTCGCCCAGCTCCTCGAACACCGTGATCTGCAGATCCGCCGGCGCCGACAACCGCGAATTCAGCGACCGCCACGGCGTCACGGTCGGTTCCACAAGCAACTCCGCACCACCCCCGACCAG
>Ga0182000_10000166_pt1 | contig 11708 bp, 9 predicted proteins | sample BulsoiMagMametaG_FD_120484 | JGI IMG/M metagenome (GOLD analysis project Ga0182000, IMG submission 120484) | Bulk soil microbial communities from Mexico - Magueyal (Ma) metaG | ecosystem: Environmental > Terrestrial > Soil > Agricultural land | place: Mexico: Magueyal, Guanajuato | collected...
CGGTCGGCAGCCTCCTCACCCGCTACCATCTCGCCGACTACCTCACCCGCAACCAGGCCCGGCTGCGCCAGGCCACCAGCGGGCTGACCACGCCGGCCCTGACCGTGGTCCGCTCGGTGTTCGCCACCATCGTCGGGCTGGTCACCATCGTGGTCCTGACCTTCCTAATGGTGGTGGAAGGCCCCAGGTTGGTCGCCGGCTGGCTGGTCGTGCTGCCCGACCACCGCCAGGAACACGTCCGACGCGTGGCCGCCGACTGCTCCAGGGCGGTGGTCGGCTACATGACCGGCAACCTGTTGATCAGCGTGGTCGCCGGCACGCTCACCCTGGTCGTGCTCTGGGTCCTGGGGGTGCCGTACAGCGGCGTGGTGGCCCTGTTCGTCGGCTTCGCCGACCTCATCCCGCTGGTCGGCGCCACCCTCGGCGCGGTTGCGGCCATCGGCGTGGCCGCCCTGCACTCGCTGTTCGCCGCCATCGTGGTGCTGGTGGTCTTCGTCGTCTACCAGCAGGCCGAGAACCACCTGCTCCAGCCGCTCATCATGTCCCGCACCGTCCAGCTCAGCGCGCTGGCCGTGCTGGTCAGCGTCCTGGTCGGGGTCCAGCTCCTCGGCTTCCTCGGTGCCCTGCTGGCCATCCCGGTCGCCGGCGTGATCAGCGTCATCGGCCGTGACCTGTGGGACTCCTACCGGGGCCGACCCAAGCCCGAGCCGACGATCGGCCAGGACCAGGTACCCGTCTCCTCCCCCGATGCCCCCACTCCTTGAGTGCGACGGCGGTCCTGCGCCCACCCGTGCCGGGGCCGGGCGGCCCATCCGGCCCTCCCGGCCAGGCCGAAGCGAGACGGCGGCTGGCCGCGGTGCCGCCGACGCTGTCGGCTGGATCCGTCCCGGGTCCTGGGCGTCGCCTTCCCGCTGGCCGGTATCCCAAGATGACCGCCTGCCGGAACCGCCGGCGGATGCTACCCGTGCAGACACGCGGCCGATGGGACGCGATCCTTGACGGTGATGGTAAAGGCACCGAGCCGCCGGGAGCTGCAATGTCGCTGATGGCTCACCAGGCAGCGCAGGGCGGCGGACGCTCGCCGGCGCCGGCGCTGGGCGCCAGCGAGGATGGCGCGTCGGCGAGAGAACGTCAGAGGCCCACCGGCCGCGTGCCTCGGCGCATGACGAGGGCGTCTGCTGAGGAGGTAGCCGCATGCTCATTCTCGGGTTGGTCTTGGTCCTACTCGGGTGGCTCACCGGCATCGGGATCCTGACGACGCTCGGGATCATCCTGGTTGTGATCGGCGCCGTCCTCTGGATCCTAGGGGCGACGGGACGCCCCATCGGCGGCCGTCGGTACTGGTGGTAATGATCTGCTCTACATTGCCCAGCCGCGGGTGACCGCGATCCTGACCGGCCCGGCCGCGCTGGCCGGCCGGCTCCACACCCGGTGGGCCCGCTGGCTGGCCAGGGTCGCCGCCCAGCTGCTGGGCGGCGGCGCCACGACCGACCCTCCCGGGTGCCGCTCGACCAGGTCGAGGCGGTCGGCGCCTCGATGTCAGGTCAGGGCCGGGATGGTCGCGGTGCCCCGGTCGCCGGCGTGGCCCAGGAACGGCAGGTGGAACAGGGCCTCGATGGAGCGCAGCAGGGCATAGTGGGTGTAGGTGGCATCGTCGCGGGCCGGTTTGACGGCGGGGCCAGCGATGATGGTGGCGACGTTGCCGCCGGTGGCCAGGCCGCCGCAGCAGCCGGTGGAGCCGCCGGCGCGGCCACCATCGCCCTCGTCCCAGGTGACCACCAGCCGGGTGTCCTCCCGCCAGGCCGACGAGCCGGCCAGCCGGCCGTAGAGGTCCTCCAGCCAGCGGTCGGCCGTGGCGACCAGAGCTCCGTCGTCGCCGCCCTCGCCGGTCCCGTGCATGTCGTGGTCCAGGTCTGGGGTGATGAACACCAGGCGGGGGAGTCGACCGGCGGCCAAGTCGGCGTCGAGCTGGGCGAACGGCACCACCTTGGCGCAGCGGGCGGGGTCGTCGCGAACGCTGGCGAAGTACATGAACGGGTCGTGCTTCTTGGCGTACGAGCCAGCCACATGGGCATCGGAGCAGGGTGCGGGCAGGCCCTCCATGTACGCCTTCCAGGAGATCCCGGCCTGCTCCAGCTGGTCGACGAGGTTGGGAACATCCACATTGCAGCCGCCGCAGTCGCTGGCGATCCCGTGGGTGGCGCCGCTGACCATGGCGATGTAGTTGGGCAGCGACGGGTGGGTGATGGCGAAGTAGCTGGTGAGCAGGGCCCCCTTGGCGGCCAGGCGATTGAGGAAGGGCGTCCGGGGTGAACCGATGATCTGGCCGACGGAGTGGTTCTCCTCGACGACCACGATCACGCGGGTGATCGCCCTGTCGTGGGCCGAGGTGGCCGGCGGGCCGTTGGTGGCCGGGGCACCGGTCGCGGACTCAGCACCCGTTCCGGACGGCGCACCGGGGGTGGCCGGCCGCGGGCTCGAGCACCCGGCCGCCACCAGCACGAGCAGGGCCGCCGCGACCCCCGCGAGGCGTCCCCTCATCTCGGCCGTGCTCCGGCGATCACAGGGATGGTCCTGGTCGCCGGATCAGCGCGTTCCGCAGCGGCGACAGGCCGAACCGGCGCTCCATGGAGCGCAGCAAGGCGTAGTGGCCGCGCCGAGCGGAATCGGGACGGTCCGTCATCGGCGGGCTCGGGGGAGGTTCCGGCGGGGTCAATGCAGGCTGCTCTGTTGGGGCTGGCGTGCGGCCCGGGCGATCTGCGGCTCACGGCGGGCGGCAGAGGGAGCTTCCGTGATCATGCCTGCTCGTGGTCCGGAAAGCGTCGCAGCCAGTAGTCAGGGTCCCATGGCGTCGGCTCCGGCGGCGGTTCGACCACGACGGCCGGGGTCAGGAAGACGAGGGCGGCGCGCGGGATCGCCTCAGTGACGCGCCCGCGGAGCTCGGCCAGAAGCTGCCGCAGGCGCAGACCCGAGATGGCGTCCAGCGGCTGGATTTCCGCGGTGACCAGGAGCTGGTGGGGTCCGAGGTAGACGCCTGCCACCTGGCCGACGGCAGCCACCTCGGGGTCGGCGGCGAGCAGGTCCCGGATGCGGTCCAGCACGACCGGAGACTCCGAGCGGTTGGTCAGCAGGACACGGTTCCGTGCCGCCAGCCGCAGCCCGATGGCCGCCAGCAACACGCCGATCACGATCCCGGCCGCAGCATCGGGCACCGGGGAGCCGAGCAGCTGGTGCAGCCCGAGCCCGACAAGGGCGATCGCGTTGCCGAGCAGTGCCGCTGTGTCCTCATAGAAGACGGCCGTGACCGCGGTATCGGTGGTCGAGCGCACGTGCTGCCGGAATCGGACCCCTCGGGCCGTCGCCTCCCGCCGGAGCTGGCGCACCGAGCCCAGCCATGAGGTGCCGTCGAGCAGAACGCCGAGGCCGAGCACGCCAAGGCCCACCAGGCCCGCTTGGACCTCGCCGGGGTGGAGCAGGCGCTGGGTACCCTCCCAGATCGACAGGACGCCGCCGACAACGAAGATGCTGAGCGCGGCCAGCAGCGACCAGTAGAACAGCTCGGCCCCGTACCCGAGGGGGTGGCTGGCGTCGGGCGGCCGGCGGGTGCCGTGCAGGCCTTTGAGCAGCAGCAGCTGGTTGCCGGTGTCGGCAAGCGAGTGCAGGGTCTCGGCGAACAGCGCGGCCGAGCCGGTCAACGCGGCCGCGACCGCCTTGGCCACCGACATCGCCAGGTCGGTGGCGATGGCGATCGCGACGGTTCCCATGCTCTCGGTGCCGCCCATTGGGGCGTGGTGGCGCCGGATCGCCGCGCGGTTGTGGCCGATGCCGGCCTTGAACATCGTGATCGTCCACCGCCACCAAGCCAGGGCGCCGGCCGACGGCGGCGGGGGCGGCGGCAGGTTCGGGAGGCCCGGCGTTGGCCCCGGCGGCGCTTGCTGTGGCATCAGGTGTTCCTGGCTGGCCGTTGTACCGCAGGAGCCGGCCGGGGATGGAAGCTCATGGCTGGGCGAAGAAGGACCGGATTGCCGGGGCGACGATTTCGGGCTTGCCGTGGCGGTTGGTTGGGCCGACGTCGGCGGAGCCACCGTGATCCAGCCCGGGGAACCGCAGACGCCGGTTGTGCGGGAGCGTGTGGGAGTAGGCGTCGAAGGCGGGCCTGATGAAGGCCGGCCGCTTCATGTCGCCGCCGAGCAGCAGCACCTCGGCCGGCACCTCGGCGAAGGCCCCGATGGTTCCCGCCGTCTCGGCCAGCAGAAGCCCCTCCCAGCGCAGGGTCGGGGCGAGCTTCCGCATGGTAACGGCGTCGCCGGGGGCATGCTTGTCCTCGCTCCTCATGGCCCTGTTGGTGAGGGCCTCCAGCAACCGTCGCGGCATGAGCCTGAAGGCTGGCGGGGCCAGGTCCAACCCGTACATGCAGGTGATCTCCGCGGCCGCGACCTTGCCCTGGGCCATCTCCCGGTCGAAGCGGGCCACCCATCCGATGTACTTCGATGACCTGTCCATGAGCAGGGCGGGCTCGTAGGCGGCGATCTGGCGGATGGCCGGCTGGGTGCGGGCGGCCTCCATGGCGATCAGGGCGCTGATGCTGACCCCGAAGATTCTCTGGGCGCCGGATCCGGTGAGGACAGCCTGCAGGTCCTCGACCTCGGTGCGGATGCCGTGGTCGGGACCGTGGGGGCCCGACAGGCCACGGCCGCGCCGGTCGGGCAGGTAGACGGTGAAGGCGTCGGCCAGCGCCAGCGCGAGCCGGGTGTGGCTGCGGGCCGACTCGTTGCTGCCGTGCAGCAGCACCACCGCCGGGCCCCGACCGACCCGCAGGTAGCCGATGCGGGTGCCGTCCTTGGAGATAACCGAGCCGTTGGTCATCTCGGCGGTCGTGATAGTGGTCATGACGTCCTCCTGTCCACTCGACTAGGGGGCTACGGCCGCCGGCAGCCAGGCAACAATGACCAACCGTCGGCAGGTCAGAACCCAGCGCATTGACGCGCCGATGGACATGGCTCCTGTCTCAACCGGATCCAGTGTCCGCTGCATCGGATCGAGGGTTCACCGGGCGGCGACGGGTGGCATTGCGGCCAGCCGCCATCTCGCCTTCCGGCTGGCTGGAATCTCCGACCGCCCGCCGAGCGCCGCTTCGCCCGAGCTGGAACGCTGGGCTATCCGCGGCGGTGGCTAGGCGGGTCACTCTTCTTCGCTGCGGGTCGGCGATCTGGGATGGTGCGGCCAGCCTGCTCATCGGTCTGCTGCTGATCGCGGTGTACATCGGCCCCCGGCACCTGCTGGTGCTGGCCCATGTCGTGCCGGTCCAGGGTGTCGACCTGCTCGGGGTATCCGCCGGCTCGGTGACCGGCTGCTGTCGGTTCCGGCGGGCACCGCGGTGGGAGATCACGCCCATCGAGCGGGCGAGCTGAGCTGACAGAGCTGAGGCGGTCAGCGACCGGATCCCCGGGTCGACCAGTCGACGGCCGGTGCCGCTCCGGCGAGGAACCACACAAGCAGCGCGTTCACCACCTCCGCAGCCTCCACCGGCAGGGCATGGGTGCCGGGGAGCACGGCGAGCCGACCGTGCGGCAGTGCCGTCGCGACGGCGGCGCCGTGCTCGAGGGTCACCTCGTCGCGGTCGCCCTGCAGGACCAGGGTGGGGGCGGTCACGCTGGCCAGCGACGGCAGCTCGAGCTCGGGTTCAGTGGCCAGCATCCGCAGGGTCTTGGCGTACACCACCGGGAAGTGCTCCGGGCCGTCCGGTGAGACCTGGTCGTACTCGGCCCGCAGGAACCCCATGATCTGGTCGCCGCCCGCGACCAGCTCGTCGGTCAGGCCGTCGGGGACCTTGCCCGAGGAGTTGTAGTACTGGCCGATCAGCACCAGCCGGTCCACCAGGTCGGGGCGGCGCTGGGCGACCAGCAGGGCCACCACCGCCCCGTCGCTCCATCCCACCAGATGCGCCGGGCCCCCGACGATCTCCTGGAGGTAGGCCACGGTGTCGTCGGCCATGACGCCGTAGGTCAAGGGGGCCGGACACGTCTGGGGTGTGGGCATGGCCCCGGCGCTCGGGCAGGTGCACCCGGTAGCCGGCCCCGGCCAGGACCGGCGCCTGGGCCGCCCACGACGACGCGCCCGCGAACGCCCCATGCAAGAGCACGACCGGCTGGCCCGCACCGTGGACCTCGTGCCAGGTCGGCAACCCGTTCACATCCACGTACGTCACCACGACCTCCAAGGTCAGGTGGGGAGCAGGCCCCACTCGGCCATGATCGCCGGGGCCACCCCCAGGAGCAGCCCGAGCAGCAGGGGCGCTCCCGCCAGCCCCGCGACTGCTGATGCCCAGTCCAGCTGGTGGCGGCGATGGAACCAGACCGCCAGCACCCCGAACAGCGCCGCCCCGACGAGGAAGAACAGCACATACAGGACCGCCCTGGCACTCACGCCACCGGCGGCGGTCCAGGCCGCTGACGGGGCCAGCAGGCCGCCGACGGTCCCGGCGGTGATGGCCAGGTTCCCGGCCGAGTACAGGGCGAGCAGCCCGAAGGCGCCCCACAGCGCCACCCCGAGCAGCCGCGGTGGCCGATGCGGTCGCCCCGGCCGCACCCGGACCGCGGCCAGCGCCACGGCCGCACCGGCCAGCTTGAACAACCCGACCAGTACGCCCATGATCGCCAGGCCGGAGGCGTAGGCGGCATAGCGGTGGGGCACGGCCGGCCGCCCGTCCAGGTCGGTGGCAACCTGCCAGGCGCTCACGCCGGCGAAGCCCAGGCACCAGCCGGCAGCGGCGTACCCCAGCGCCCGCACCCGAACCGGAGGCAACGGCCACCCTGGCGCGGTCGCTGATGCGCCTTTGCTCGGTTTGCTCACCACAGTGCCACCGCCAGTCGGATCGATCCCGCTTCGAGCATGGGCCGCGGGCGCCGAGGCGTCATGGATGCCAGCCACCATTCACCGTTCCTGCTGGCCGGTTCTGCCAGAGGCCGGATGGCCAGGAGCCGGGACGGGTGCTGGGCGTGACGACAACGGGTGCGCGATCGCGATGCTGGCGTGCACGACGCTGTCATCACCGCCAGGCAGGAGGGCGACGTGGAACGCACCGACTGCTCGAGGAGGGATTCGACTCGGCGCAGGCCCAGTTCCTCATGGTGACGGCGATCACGCAGTCGTCGCCGAGGATGACGCCGGCTCGCAGGGGTCGTTCCTGGCATCAGGCGGATTGGACCTCAGCCGGTCGGGTGCCGGTGACGGGACAGCAGCCACACGCCCAAAGCGGCCAGGGCGCCGACGGCCAGGCCGACCAGGCCAGGGATGATCCAGTGGCCCTGGTCGGCCGTCGAGGCGGTCGGCTGGGTCGCGGGCGGGGCGGTGGCCGACGGCGCCGGAGCGGGCGTGGTCGTCGCTGCCGGTGCGGCTTGCACCCCCAGGGTCGCGACGACGCCGATGTTCCCGCCGCCGCAGCGACCGCTGATGTCGTAGGTCCCGGCTGGCGTCGACCGGGGGATCCTGGTGGTGACGGTGAAGGTCCCGTCCGGGCGGACGGCGGCCGTCACCGCCGGTACGCCGGCGAACTCGTGGGTGTCGTCGAAGGCCCTGGAGAGCAGCTCGATGCTGGTGGCGCACGCCGATCCCGCCTGGTCCGGGCCAACCGATCCGGACACCGTGACCGTGTCGCCGGCGGTGACCGAGCGTGGGCGGACGCGGAGGGCGACGGGTGGTGTCGTAGGGACGGCCCGGAGCGTCAGCGTCGCCGACACGCCGAGGTTCCCGCCGCCGCAGCGGCCACTGATGGTGTAGGTCCCGGCGGGCGTCGACCGGGGGATCCTGGTCGTGGTCGTGAAGGTCCCGTCCGGCCTGACGGCGGCGATCACCGCAGGTACGCCGGCGAACTCATCGGTGTGCGCGAACGCTCTGGACAACAGCATGAGACTGCTGGCACAGGCCGAGCCCGCCGGGGTAGGACCGACCGACCCTGACACGACGACAGTGCCGCCTGCCGTGATCGAGCTGGGGCTGACCCTGAGGGTGGTGGCTGGCGCGGCCGATGCCGGCGCGGCCGCTGGGAGCGCCCCGACGGTGGAGGCGAACAGCAGCGCGGCGATGATGCGGACTGGTCGCATGGCGAGCCTCCTGGACAAGCACGACCCGGTCGGGATCCCTGGCATGTTCCAGCTTCGCCGACCCCAAGGCCGGATGTCGTTGTGGCGAGCGTCACTCCCCGCCTACCTGCTAGCCGGTACCGGGACGCAGGTTGTTCCGAGGGGTGACGGCGGTCAAGGCGGTGTGCGGTCAGGAGACGGCAAGGTGTTGCCGTTCCACGCCCTGGCGGGTCGTGGATCGCCCGGGCACGAACGTCAGCGCCAGGACCACACCGGCCAGCGCGACGGCGGCTGAGATCGCCAGGGCGAGGTCCATCCCGTGGACGAAGGCCGTGCGCACCGACTCGAGCAGCGGCGCCGAGTCCAGCCGGTTGGCGACGGCGATCCCGCCGAAGAGGCTGGCCCGCACCGCCACCGCGGCCGCCTGGGGCAGGCCTTCCAGGTGCAGCCGGGCCTGGTAGCCCGAGCTCAGCGCCGAGCCGAAGACGGCGGCGCCCAACGGCGTGCCGACGTTCTTGACCGCCTGCAGAACCGCCGATCCGACGCCGCTTCGCTCCGCCGGCAGCTCGCTGAGGGCCGCCGACGTCGCCGTCGCCATGGCCAGGCCCACGCCGGCCCCGACCACGGCCAACCAGGCCGCGAGGAAGCCCTCACCCGAGCTCACCCTGGTCATGGCACCGCCCAGCAGCCCGGCGGCCAGCACCGCGAACCCGGCCCCAACCGTGAGCCGAGCGCCGATCCGGGCGGCGATCCGGTCGGCCGGTACCGCACCGACCGTGAGCCCGGCCATCATGGGCAGCAGCCGCAGCCCGCTGCCCATGGCGTCGGTGCCGAGGATGCCCTGGAAGAACTGGGGCATGGTGAACAGCACCCCGACCAGGGCCATGGAGATCGTCGCCATGAGGACCATTCCCGAGGTGAAGCCGGCCGAGCGGAACAGGTCCGGGGGCAGGAGCGGACGACCATCGGGGCGCCGGCCCAGGCGACGCTCCCAGAATGAGAAGGTCACCAGCACGGCGAGTCCCGCGAGGAGCGGAACAAGGGTCCAGGGGGATCCCCAGCCCTTGTCCCCGGCCTCGATCAGCCCGTAGGTCACCAGCGCGAGCCCGCCGCTGGAGGTCACGATCCCCAGCGGGTCGAGCCCGGGCCGCCCAGGGGCGCGCGACTCGGGGAGGAGCGTGAGCACGGCCACCAGCCCGATGGCCGCGACCGGCACGTTGATCAGGAACACCCAGCCCCACCAGTAGTGGCTGAGCAGCCAGCCGCCGAGGATGGGGCCGATGGGCAGGGCCAGGAAGTTCGCCGCCGCCCACAGCCCGACGGCCCGCGGACGCTCGGCTTCGCTGAACAGCACCGCGAGCCCGGAGACCGCCATGACGATCACCCCGGCACCGGCGAGCCCCAGGACCAGCCGGGCGGCGATGAACGCGCCGGCCGACCCGGCGGAGGCGCAGGCCGCCGATGCCAGGCCGAACAACAGGAGCGCCCCGGCCATCACCTTCCTCCGCCCGAAGCGGTCACCCAGCAGCCCGGCCGGGATCATGGCCGCGGCCAGGACCAAGGCGTAGCCAGCGGTGAACCACTGCAGGTCCGAGGTCGAGGCGTGCAGGTCGGTCGCCAGCGTGGGCAGGGCCACGCTCAGCACCGTCACGTCCAGCACCACCGCCAGCACCGCGAGGATGATCGCCCCCAGGGCCCACCACCTGCGCGTTCCCGTCTCCTTGGCCATCACGTGCCCTCCTTGTCCAGGCCGTCGGATCGAGCATTCGCCCGACGGCGACGAGATGGCATCGCGGCCAGCCGCCATCCCGCCTTCCGGCTGGCCGGTAGCCGGTGCTCCAGCTCGGGTTCGAGCGCGCCGACCCCTCGGTCACCGCGGAATCGAAGGCTTGGCCGCCAGGGTCCGGTCGCGCCGGCAGGAGCAGGCGACGTGGGCGCCGGCGCCGGTTCCCGCTAGCGGCCACCGCAGGATTCCAGCCGCCCGGGGGCGCAGATGGCTGCTGGCGTCGACGACACGACGGCACGGCGGGGCCAAGCTCGGAGGCGTCAAGGACCTCACGGTCTATCAGGAAGAAGGAGGCCTCCGATGAGCAACCGGGACTTCGGAGTCAGCGCGCTGGGGCGGTTCCTGGCGGTGGAACGGTACCTCGAGTCACAGCAGCCGTCGTTCGTGACCCAGCCCCTGCGGATCTCCGGCGCCGGCCGGACCGGCGGCGACGCCGGCAAGGCGGACACCAGGACCGGCTCCCGGGCACCGGCTCGGCTGCAGGACCGGTAGGTAAGCACGATGACCAGCGTCGCCGTCCCGACCCGGCCGCATGGCCGCCGGTCGCCGGGCTCCCGGTGGAAGGACCTGCTGCTGGGGCCGCCGCTGGCCACTTCCTGGCTGGTGCGGGAGCGGCTGCGCAAGGTGGTCGCGCTGGCCGTGTTCTCCTCGGACGCGATCAGCTCGACCGCCTACGGCACCGAGCAGATCATGCTGGTCCTGGTGGCCGCCGGGGCGGTGGCGACCGGGCTGGCGTTCCCGATCGCGCTGGGGATCGGTGCCCTGCTGGCCATCCTGATCCTGTCGTACCGGCAGACGATCACCGCCTATCCGTCGGCCGGCGGGGCCTACATCGTCAGCCGGGACAACTTCGGGCCCAGGTGGGCCCTGGTCGCCGGGTCGGCGCTGCTGATCGACTACGTGCTGACGGTGGCGGTGAGCGTGACCAGCGGGGTGGCCGCCCTGACGACGGCGCTGCCGGCCCTGCAGCGGGTGGTGCTGCCGCTGTCGCTGGCCGCGATCGGGCTCATCACCTGGGCCAACCTCCGGGGGGTGCGGGAGTCGGGCCGCATCTTCGCGGTGCCGACCTACCTGTTCGTCGGCTCCTCCGCGGTGATGCTGCTGGTCGGCCTGGTCCGACTGGGGACCGGCCACCTCGACCCGATCCCGGCCGGCGGTACCGCCCCCCTGCCACCGGCGACCGCCTCGCTGGGGGTGCTGCTGGTGCTGCACGCGTTCGCTGCGGGCTGCACCGCCCTGACCGGGGTGGAGGCCATCGCCAACGGTGTGCCGGCGTTCCGGGCCCCGGAGGCCCGAAACGCCCGCCGCACGCTGGTGGCCATGGGGATGATCCTGGGCAGCCTGTTCGTCGGGGTGAGCTTCCTGGCCGTCCGGGTGGGGGTGCGGCCCTACGACAGCGGCAACCCGACCCTGATCGGGCAGCTGGCCCGGTGGGTGCTGGGCGGCTCGACGACCGGCCGGGCCTTCTTCTATCTGTTCCAGGCGGCCACCCTGGCCATCCTGGTCGTGGCGGCCAACACCTCCTTCGCCGGCTTCCCGCGGCTGGTGTCGTTCGCGGCCGCCGACGCGTTCCTGCCCAGGTGGTTCACCAAGCGCGGCCAGCGGCTGGTGTACTCCAACGGCGTGCTCACCCTGTCGGCGGCGGCCGCCCTCGTCACCCTGGCCTTCCGGGCCGACTACAACCGCATGCTGCCGCTGTACGCCATCGGGGTGTTCACCTCCTTCACCTTCTCCCAGGCGGGCATGACCCGCCGCCACCTGCGCCTGCGGGAGCCGGGCTGGCGCTACGGGATCGCCGTCAACGGGGTCGGCGCGGTGGTGACCTTCCTGGTGCTGCTGGA
>Ga0182000_10000168_pt1 | contig 11563 bp, 8 predicted proteins | sample BulsoiMagMametaG_FD_120484 | JGI IMG/M metagenome (GOLD analysis project Ga0182000, IMG submission 120484) | Bulk soil microbial communities from Mexico - Magueyal (Ma) metaG | ecosystem: Environmental > Terrestrial > Soil > Agricultural land | place: Mexico: Magueyal, Guanajuato | collected...
CCAGTGCCATGATGCCAACCGTTCTTGTGCTCAGGCCCTGGCCGTATGCCGTGAACAGCGTTTACGACAGCGCATGCCGGGCGCCCGTCCTGCTAGTTCCATCCACACACGTTACCGTGCCAGCATCTCCATCAACCTGAACACTCTGGCCTGACCGGATGCGCCTGGTGGCAACGCCGGTTCCCAGAACGGCGGGGATATCGTACTCGCGGGCTACTATGGAGCTGTGGCTCAAAGGCCCGCCGACGTCGGTGACTACAGCGGAGGCCATGGCGAAGAGCGACGTCCATGCCGGGGTGGTGATGGCCGCCACCAGCACCTCTCCAGGTTGCATCTGGCCGAAGTCCTCCGGGCCAGAGAGGACGCGGGCCGCGGCTGTGACCTGGCCCCCGCTGGCCGCAACACCATTGATGGTGTCGCCAGTCTGTTCCCCGGATGCCGCCGGCATAAGATGCTCTAAGACCTTGAGCCAGGTTCGCCTGGGAAGTAGTTGCGGGGGCGTGACCCGTCTCTGTCCCCGCCAGAGCATCTTGCGCTGCTCCACGGACTCAGCCAGGCTTGCGAGTTGCGTCTCGCCCGCATCCAATGACCCGGTCTTGTCCTCTAGCTCATCCCAGCGCAGCCAGAACACGTCGGCGGGTTTCTCCACGGCTCCGACCTCTACCAGGCGGCGGCCCAGCTCGAGGAGCATCCGGCGCATAACGGGCCAGGCCAGGCCAACGTCGGCAAGGGCGTCCTCCCGCACGGGCGCTACGGCCTGCGCCCATTTGAGCAATCTGCTAAAGAGATTTCCTCGGAGGGCGTCCAGCCGTTCCAGCACCGCCCTTGAAGCTTCCTCGCGGCGTGTGGCGGTCCCCCTCTGACGCTTGTGGGGGTTCTGTCCTTCACCCCGGAGGTAGAACCTGAGTGTGTCGAACAGGGGCGTGGGGTCGTCGGCTGGGACCGGGTTCACGAAGTCCAGGTTGTAGACGGTACGCCCGTAGCGGTCAAGGTGAGACTGGAAGCGGGACCGCCACTCGAGCCACTCTTCTCTGTCCACCCCGGAACCGGAGGGCGGCACTTCAGCCCCGATCAGATCGAGGATATGTTCTGAGGGTATGCCAGCCAGCGTCCGGGCGAGGCTGGGGTGCTCGCGGGACCATGTGGCGAGGTCGTAGAGTGATTTCTCGGCCCGGATGGGCGTGCTGTCGAAACCCAGCAGGAAGGTCTGTCCCGCAGGATCTCCCTCTCGGCTGATCAGCCGATCGAAAAAGCCGGTGAACAACATCTCGCTGGTAGCCGCGATCGGGATGATGGTCTGCACCGAGGTGTAATACTCCGTCCCTGCGTCCAGTAGCTCCCGTACGCCTGCGAGGAGTCCGACCGCCGGCAAGTCTTCTGGCGGCTTTGCTTCCCACTCTTTCACAATCGTCGCGTAGCGGGGGTGAGAGTACTCGCGCCAGCGTTTTACGCCGCTTGCCTTTCCACTTCCGTACAGGGACGGAAGGACCGCAAGAGCCTTAACGCTGATCCTCAGGATGGCCGACATCTTGTAGTAATAGTAGGCGTAGCCGTTGATCGTGGGGAATGCGAGCTCGCCCACTCTGAGAGTGTCGGAACCGAGGAGCTCGTTCATGAGCTTTCGCAGGGACCGTGTGACCGATCCGTATGCAAGATCGGCGAACAGCGGCGAGAGCGGGTCTGGCATCTGCTCGACGATGCTGGCGCGAACGTAGAAGCCTTTCGGGTCCGGCACACTCCAGTCAGTCGGCGGATCGCCCATCGGTTCGGGCAGGGCGGTTATCGGGCGGGACTGCACGATAAAGAACTCACCGCCCGTGAGCGCCCACTCGATATCCTGCGGAGTTTCGTACAGCTCCTCGATCGTTGCCCCGTATCGGGACAGTGTCGCCACGGCCTCGTCGTCGAGAACCGGCTGCCTTTGCAGCGCCTCCGGCACAGGCCTCTCCGCGGTGCCACCCTCGATATAGACGGTCATGACCTCTTTGTCGGCGGTCTCGCGCGACAGCACGCGCCCGCTCGCCTTCTCCACGACGATAGAATCCGGCGTCACCGAGCCGCTTACCACCGATTCCCCAAGGCCCCACGCGGCGCTTATCGTCGCCTGATCCCGGCGACCATTCGAGGGGTTGGCTGTGAACATCACACCAGCGGCCTCCGACTCGACCATCCTCTGGATCACCACCGCAAGGCTCACGGTTGCAGGATCTACGCCTCCCTGGCGTGCCCGATAAGCCATCGCTCGCGCCGTCCACAGTGAAGCCCAGCAGGTCTTGATCGCCTCAATCAGCGCCTCCGCTCCGCGAACGTTCAAGTAGGTCTCCTGCTGGCCAGCGAAGCTCATCCCCGGCAGGTCTTCTGCTGTGGCCGAGGAACGGACGGCGACTGGCGTCTCTCCATCTTCGCTCAACTCTTGGTAGGCGGCGCGTATCTCCTCCGCCATCGCCTCGGGAACCTTGCCGCCCGAGAAAAGCGCGCTGATCTCCTCTGCTACCTCCTCGAACCCGGCGGGGTCGTCCGCCCGAGTCACCAAGGCGCGCCCGACGATCGCGTCTTGGATAGCGTTTGCTTCCACGAAGGCGTCGTAGGCTGTGGTGGTCAGGACGAAGCCAGGTGGTACGGGAAGCCCCGCGTGGCTCAATTCACCCAGGTTGGCACCCTTGCCACCTGCTAGTGCGATGTCATCTTTGCGTATCTCATCGAAGAAGGCTGTGTAGGTCATGTCCCATGCCCCTATAGTTAGTCGAGGAACTCCTTGATACCGGAGAGGTACTCTTCGCTGTGGCTCATCCACGGTGTGTCCGGCGCTATGGAACGTGTGCACGCCGGCCTGCGGGCAGACCGCCTGAGCCCGGCGCTCAGCCTACGGTACGCCGAGTCAATCTCCTCGATGAGCCCGTCGTTGATCATCTGCGCCTCCCCTCCTCGACTCCGGCCGTTCGCTTTCGCCGGCGTTGCAGCGGTCACCGCCTGCGTCGTCTGCGAAGTTCGGATGGCCTATGTTCGGGATCAGAGGATCCACATGGACGTGCTTACGCCCTTTGCTGCTTCCTTCCTCCCTGAGCTTGGATTCTCGCCCCTGGAGCAAATAACTCGAGAGCAGCCCTCTAGCCAACGGTTCGAGGACCGCCTTGTTGGCCCTGAGCGCCCGCTCGCGCACTGAAACTTCGCCATTAGGCTCGACAAGTCCGGCGGTCGCCTGCAGTAAGCTAGGAGGGCTCCAGCGGCTGTCCTTCACGAGCCTGGAGAGGTAGGCAACAGCAAGGCCGGAGCGCAACAGTGACACTTCACTGTTTGCAACTGCATCGCCCGGTGCTGGCGTATCCCTCTCCATGTCGGTGAAGGCAACGGTGCGTAGCGGTAGCGCTTTTATGAAGAGTGTCGCGACGAGGGCGACCGTCAGGATGGGCAGTCCGGCGACGAACACAGGGTGCATGGCAGCGGCAAGCCCCTCCCTGATGCCGGTCGCCACGGTGTCAGGAAGCTGCCCTAAGGTGTTGGGGTCCAGTACCGCACGGACCCCGCCCCCACCGGAGAGCTCAGCGGCCTGCGGACCTTGGAGCGCCTGCGGCGGCAGGTGCTTGGGTATCTCGGTCTTCATACCGTTGGTCATGATCGTCCCAAAAACCGCCGTCCCCAATGTTGCTCCCAGCGAGCGTGAGAGCTGCGTAGTCGAGGTAGCCACGCCGAGGTCCTCACGGGTGGTCGCGTTCTGCACCACGAGCGTGTAGGTCTGCAGAACTGCTCCTAGGCCCAAACCCACGACGATCATATCTAGCGTGAGATCGGTCTGCGTTGAGCCGTACTCAAGGCGCGTGAGCAGGAAGTAGCCACCCGCCATGATGAGCAGCCCCGCAAGCATGAACTCCTTATAGCGCCCCGTGCGGGTGATGAGCCTGCCCACGATTATGCTGACCACTATCATGGATGTTATCAGGGGGATAAGCACGGCTCCCGAGTTGGTGACATTCACGCCGATAACGCCCTGGGCGTAGACTGGAATGAAGAAGATCGCCCCGAACATGCACATGGCTATCGCCATGTTCGAGACGTTCGATAGGGTGAAGACGGAATTCTTCCACAGCCTCAAGGGCAACACCGGCTCACTGGCATAGTACTCGTTAACGAGGAACCCGATGAGGACCAACGCCCCCGCAGCGTACAACGAGATGATCTGCCAGGAATCCCAAGGGTAGGTAGTACCGCCCCACGTGGTCGCGAGCAGCGCCGCGACTAGCGCAAGCGGCAGGGCGGCGAAGCCGACGTAGTCCAGCTTGTGCCTTCTAGGTGCGTGCGGGACATGAAGATAGACGACGATGAACGCGAGCGCGACGACGCCGAAGGGCAAGTTGACGTAGAAGAGCCACCGCCAGGAGAAGTTGTCGGTGATCCAACCACCCACCAGCGGTCCCGCGATGGAGGCGACCCCGAAGACGGCTCCTATGTAGCCTATGTACCTGCCGCGCTCGCGGGCGCTTATGATGTCGCCGATAATGGTCTGGGAGAGGGGCATGATGGTGCCCATCCCGAAGCCCTGCACGGCGCGGGCGGCGACGAGCCACCAGAAGCCCGGTGCCGCACCTGCGAGAATGGACCCCACCATGAAAACCGCTATCCCTGCGATGTAGAAGCTGCGCCTACCGTAGATGTCGGAGAGCTTGCCGATGACCGGAACCGTAACGGCAGAGACGAGCAGCGCCGCGGTGGCGATCCAGGAGTAATGCTCGATGCCGCCGAGCTCCGAGACGATTACCGGCATGGCAGGAGAGACGATAGTCTGGCTGACGGCAGCGACGAGCATGCCGAGCATCAGCCCGACGAAGATCACATTCTTGCGTGGTCCGTTGTTTACCTTCGTCCTCTCAGTCCTTCATCAACCGGGCGATGACGCCGAGCACCCGCCGGAATTCCGCCAGTTCCTCTTCGTCGAATTCTTGCCGAATACGCTCCTCGAACCCTTCGCGGCGCTCTTGCCTACTCTCGATCAAGCGGCGTCCTCCCTCGGTGGCGTACAGCCTAACCACCCGGCTGTCCTCCGGATCCCGCTCCCTGCGGAGCAGGCCTTCCCTTTCCAACCTCTGTGCCAGCCGCGTGATGCGAGAAGGGTCAACCTCGAACCTCTGGCTAACCTCTCCCTGGCTTATCCCGTCCTCCTCGATGAGCATCGCCAGGAGAAACCACGTCGCCGCGCTGAGACCCACCTCACGCTCGAAGGCATGCCTCATCCTCCAGAAGGCGAGCCCCAGAAGCGGCATCAGCGAACCATCGCTGCCCGCTCTTTCCGCCAGCAGCTCGCCCTTCTTCTCCGAACGTCGCCTTTCTAGCATCTCGGGGCCACCTCTGAATTTCGTTGACACCGCAAGTATAACCTCGAAACTTGCGGTGTCAACGAAAGCATGGCCACCATCTCGGGCAAGCTGGTAGAGCATGAAGTCAGTGCGATTAGAATTACATAGGAGGCAGCACTCAAGAGAATTTCGGCCTACGAAGGAGTTGCAACAGATGGATTTCGCTCTCTCTGTTCTGGACGTCTCGCCGGTCAGCTCGGGCTCGGACGGCGCCCAGGCGGTCGGCAACACGCTCGAGCTTTGTCGGCTCGCTGACCGGCTCGGCTACGAACGCTACTGGCTAGCCGAGCACCACAACCTGCCGAGCGTGGCCAGCTCTGCTCCGGAGGTCATGATCGGAGAGGTCGCTAGCGTAACGGAGAGGATCCGGGTTGGCGCAGGGGGGATCATGCTCCCCAACCACGCCCCGCTCAAGGTGGTCGAGACCTTCCGCGTACTGGAGGCACTACATCCCAAGCGCATCGACCTCGGCATAGGCCGCGCCCCGGGCACCGACCCTATTACGGCAACCGCCCTGCGCCGCTCCCCCGAGGTGTTCGAAGCGGAGGACTTTCCGCAGCGTTTCGGAGAACTCCTTGCGTTCTCCGGCGAGGGATTTCCGGAGGAACATCCTTTCCGGTCTGTGGTCGCGATGCCGGCCGATGTCAGGCTGCCGCCGATCTGGCTGCTCGGTTCCAGCGGCTACTCGGCACGGGCGGCGGGGCAGATGGGCCTTGGCTATGCCTTCGCCTCGCACTTCAGCCCTGCTGACCCTGCCCCCGCCATGCGCGCCTACCGGGAGAGCTTCGAGCCCTCGGGGGACTTCGAGCGCCCCTCGGCGATCCTCGCGGTCGCCGTCGTCTGCGGGGAGAACAACGAGCACGCAGAGAGGCTTGGCTCTTCCATGGAGCTGGCCTGGGTTCGCATGCGCAACGGGAATCCGGGGCCGCTACCGAGTCCCGAGGAGGCGATGGCCTACCCCTACACACCAGCCGAGCGTCGGTTGGCCGAGGCCTACCGCTCGATACAACTCGTTGGCGATCCTTGGACCGTGCGGGCGCGCTTGGAGGAGTTCGCCACACGGACGGCTGCGGACGAGGTCATGGTCACCACCAACGTCTACGACCATGTCGAGCGGCTGCGTTCCTACGAACGACTCGCCGCGGCCTTCTCGACCGAGACGCCAGGTAAGGAGACCTTACCCAACCGGCCGTTCACGCGCAAGGAGAAGAGTACGTGATCTCATTACCGCGCCACCTGACGACGTTATACGGGAGCGGTATGATCCTCCGTGAGGATCAGGGTAAAGAGCAGCCGATTGAATGATGAAGAGACCCGACGAAGTAAGACGGCTCGAAGGCCGCATTTTCACGGTGCCCAACGCCCTCTCCCTCGCGCGGCTCTTCATGGTGCCAAGCGTGGTTGCGTTGCTGCTCGCCCGGGCGGATGGCTTGGCGGCTGCACTCTTCGTGCTGGCGGCTGTGACTGACTTTCTAGACGGAAGGCTCGCGCGGCGAGGCGCGCCGACTCGGCTCGGTCAGATCCTTGACCCGGTGGCGGACCGGCTCATGCTCTCCAGCGTTGCGGTGGTACTAGCTGTGCGGGGGCTCTTGCCAGCTTGGGCGGTCGCTCTACTTGTCGGGCGCGATCTGTTGACGCTCATCGGGAGTATCGTGGTGGGGAATAAGGTTCGGGTCAATCGGGTAGGCAAGGCGGCGACAGCGGTGCTGATGGGGTCGATCGCGCTCGTGGTGCTAAAACCGGGGACCGTGGTAGGAGAGATCATGTTCTACGCGGGTTTTGGGCTCTCCATTGTGGCGGGTCTCATGTACTTGAAGAGTGTACGGCGTGTCTTGCGCGGAGGTGAGGATCGATGAAGACGATACTCATCGCCGGTGAACAGGGAACCAGCCTGGGGGCCTTTACGAGCAACCAGGTTAAGCCAAGATCCTGCTAGCCAATCCAGTTGTGGACCACTAGCTTCCCTCGATTGCCCACTATTGCGTGCGGGTTAGCATGAAACAAAGGTCAAGGGGTGTCAAGAGAGTCCGTGGATTACGCGTCGTTGGTTCCTTCGCAAACCCTCGGCCTCCGATGGACCATCGGCTCATCAGTGTCTTAATACGGGGATTCTGTCCCTCATCAACCGATGAGCTGGTGGAATATGCAATGCTTGCAAGTAACACTTGGGCTAGAGGTTACTGCTAAAGTGCGCACCAACCATGGCCCGACGACCGAGGAGATCTTACAAGCGCACCGTGAGGGACCGAACGCGTCGGCACGCCAGGAACCAAAGGCGCCGGCGACGCAGAGCTTGGCCGCTGCTGATATTCAGCCTTCTGTTTTTCCTGTATGTAGCCAATTCTCTTCTGTGGGACTTCGAGCGCTCGTCTAAGACTCCAGCGATTGCAAGCGTGGAACGCCCAACGCCTGCGAAACCACCGCGATCTCCAGCACCGGCACGAGCCCAAGCCGTAGAGCACTCGGCATTGCGCATCGTGCCTAGGTGGCAGAGTAATCCATGCACGGTCAGGGTACGATATCTCTACGTGAAGTGAGCGCAGCGAGGAGGGCAAGCATGAACGTCGCCATCATCGGCGCGGGTACTCTCGGGCGCCGGATCGCCGCGGTGTACGTGGGCGGCGGCAGCGACGTGCACATCTTCGACCTCTCGGCGGAGCAGCGCGAGGCGACCCGAGAGTACGTAGAAGAGCACGTCGCCCAGACGCAGCAGACGCTTGGGCTGCACCCCGACCGGCGCGGCCGCGTCGAAATCTCGGGAGAACTGCAGGAGGCCGTCGCCGGCGCATGGATGGTGATCGAGGCAGTTCCCGAGAGGATCGACATCAAGACCGAGCTCTTCGGCGATCTGGACCGGCTGACCGAGCCCGAGGCGATCCTGTGCAGCAACTCCTCCTCGATCCCCACAAGCCAGATTATCGGCAAGGTCGATCACCCCGAGCGCGTGCTGAACACCCACTACCAGCAGCCGCCCGAGCTCAACGCGGTCGAGCTGATGTCGTGCGGCGAGACCGACCTTGGGGTCATCGAAGCGCTCATGGAGAAGCTCCCCCACTACGGGCTGGTGCCCTTCTGGGTGCGCCGCGAGAGCGACGGGTTCATCTTCAATCGCATCTGGGCCGCGATCAAGCGCGAGTGCCTCATGGTCGTCGAGGAAGGCGTAGCGCCTCCCGAGGACGTGGACGCCATGTGGGAGATCTTCACCCGCGCCGGCGTGCCCCCCTTTCGGCTCATGGACCGCGTGGGCCTTAACGTCGTGCTGGCCATAGAGGAGCACTACGCCGCCGTGCGCGAGGGCATCCCTGAAGGCCCGCGTAAGCTGTTACGCGAGTACATAGGTCAAGATCGGCTCGGCGTCAAGAGCGGGCGCGGTTTCTACGAGTACACGGACTGAGCGCACCACCGCACTTGCTCCTCGAGCTTCTCACACCCGGTGTCTTCGAGTCTGCTCTTCGTGACCGTCGAGCTCAAGAACCCTATAGAGACTCGGCTGAGAAGGTTCGGATCATAAGGTCGCCCCGAAGCGTCGCCCTGCGATGACAACAGCTTGCTGCGGCTCAGTTCAGGTACTCGTGAACCATCTGTATGGCTATTGAGCCCTCGCCCACCGCCGAAGCCACCCGCTTGACCGACCCGCGTCTAACGTCCCCGGCCGCGAACACGCCGGGAACGCTCGTCTCCAAGAGCATCGGCGGACGCTCAAGAGGCCATCCTTCGGGAGGCGATCCGCCTCGCAGAAGATCGCTACCGGTGATGATGTAGCCCCTCTCGTCGCGCATGACCTCCTCCGGAAGCCACCCGGTGTGAGGACGGGCCCCTATGAGCACGAACAACGCCGCCGCTGAGAACGTCTGCGTAAGCCCCGAGGCGCGGTCCTTGAGTACGAGGTGCTCGAGACGTCCCTGCCCACCGCCGTCTATCACCTGGGTGTTCAAGCGAACCTGGATGTTCTCAGTAGCCTCTATCTCCTCGATCAGGTACTGGGACATGTCGGCGGCGAGAGACTCGCCGAGCACCAGTAGCGTAACGTGCTTGGCGTGTTTGGAGAGGTGCCGTGCCGCCTGTCCGGCTGAGTTCCCTCCGCCCACCACGTAGACTTCCTGGTCCTTCATGCCTTGTGCCTGGGCAACCGCAGCCCCGTAGAATACGCCCGCCCCCTGCAAAGCTTCCAGGCTGGGGACGCCCAGCCGGCGGTAGGATGCTCCGGTGGCGATGATCGCCGCTCGACCCGCCACCTCGGTGCCGTCTGAGAGGCTTACGACCAACTGCTCCGATCCGTGGTGCAAAGCGATTGTGTGGCGGGCGAGGCGGAAGGAAGCGCCGAACAGCCACGCTTGTTGGTAAGCTTGCCAGGCCAGCTCCGAGCCGCTGACTCCCCGTGAGAAACCGAGGTAATTGCGTATCAGAGAACTGGTGCCCGCCTGCCCGCCGAAGGTCTCTCTTTCTACGACCACCGTGCGAAGCCCCTCGGAGGAGCCATAGACCGCTGCAGCTAGGCCGGCGGGTCCCGCCCCGATGATCACGAGGTCGAAGTCGCGCACATCAGACAGGGTGTTCAATCCAAACGGGGAGATCAGCTCGAATGCGTCAACGATCTCGGCATTGTCAGGATCGGCTAGCACCAGCCGGTCGAACACGATCACGACAGGAAGCCGCGCCAAGGTTTTGTCCACTCGGGCGAGGAGCTCCCGTCCCTCCTTCGAGTCTGCAGAAGAGAACGCGTGCGGGATTCCGCTCCGACTCAGTACGTCCCTCAGCTCGTGCGACCGCGCTGACCACGGTTCGCCTACTAGGCGCACCGCCACGGACGCGGGGCGGTAGTCCCTTGCCCATTCTTCCAGAAACTGCGCGATACTCCTGTGGAACTCTTCATCCGGGGGCCGCTCGGGTTTGGGCACGTAGTAGTCGATCTGCCCGAGGGCCATCGCTTGAAGGATCGGTTCTCGGGTGGTTCTGTTGCCCCGCTCGAACAGAAGAGCCCGCTTCGCGCCGGGATAGAGCGGACGAGCGTGGGTTAGAAACTCTACGCCAGTCATGCCAGGCATCCACTGGTCGGCTAGCACGACAGCAACGTCTTTGTCGGCCGCCCTGAGATCCTGCAGCGTGCGCATGCCCGCTTCCGGTGAGTCCTCACATGCTACGCGGTAGTAGCTTCCATAGCGTTGGCGAAGCTCATGCTCAATCCTGCCAAGAGTATTGGGATCGTCGTCCACAGCGAGCAACACCGGCTCGGGTGTAGAGGTTTCTTCCATTCTCGTGAGGTTCTTACCTTCGTTCATGTGGAAGCCTTACTGGCAACATATTGTCGGATTCTATCTTGCTGACCAGCTCTGAGCACGTCACAAGCACATCTGTTTCCCAGAGCTGTCCGGAGGAGAAACCTCCAGCGAGGACCTCGAGAACGTCGGAAAGAACATGCAGCGCAGGCGCGATCACGGTCGCTACCCCGGTGAACCGGCAGAGTCCCTCCGATACCTCAGGGTGGTGCGACGATTCTGTTCTGTTGCCCTTGCCATGAGGACCCTACATCACCGGGACATACAACAGGTTCGAGCAAGCGCCCGCACAGTTGGTCGCTCAGGACCCAAAGCCTATTTCTAACCTGTGGATCATAGGCCTGCCTGTTTGCGCGTGCCTCCCGCTTCCCGTCAAAGTAGCGGCCCGTGACCTTATCGACCTCCTGCGAGACGGCCAGGCGGACAACGGCCTCCGTCCCTTCCTCGACCGTGCTCATGGTGTAGCCGAAGGTGCTCTGGACCATCTTGGTATCCATCAAGGAGGCCGGGTGCAAGGCGTTCACGGTCACGCCGGTGCCCCGCAGGTGCTCGGCCAGCTCGAAGGTGAACATGACCTGGGCTAGCTTGCTCTGTGAGTAGGCTTTCATGGCATCGTAGCCCCGCTCCAGCATGAGATTCGAGAAGTCCAGGGGACTTTGCCCCGCAGAGGCGACATTGACTATCCGGGCCGGGGCGGAATCCTTTAGAAGTGGCAGTAGCAGCCTCGTGAGCAAGAAGTGAGAGAGGTAGTTAATGGCGAAAGTGAGTTCGTAGCCATTCTCGCTCTCCTTACGCTCTCGGGCGATTATGCCCGCGTTGTTGACGAGCACGTCGAGACGATCGTGCTCGGAGAAGATGCGTTCCGCCAGGTCACGCACAGCCGCCAGTGAGGAGAGGTCAGCCAGGTAGGAGGTTGCCTTCTCGCTGCCAGTCTGGCTC
>Ga0182000_10000169_pt1 | contig 11492 bp, 9 predicted proteins | sample BulsoiMagMametaG_FD_120484 | JGI IMG/M metagenome (GOLD analysis project Ga0182000, IMG submission 120484) | Bulk soil microbial communities from Mexico - Magueyal (Ma) metaG | ecosystem: Environmental > Terrestrial > Soil > Agricultural land | place: Mexico: Magueyal, Guanajuato | collected...
GACGACCTGGTCCAGACGTTCGGTCCCGAGCAGGTCTACTTCGAGGTGCAGAAGAACGGGATCGCCGAGCAGGAGAAGGCAAACGAGGGGATCGTCCGCTTCGCCCGCGAGCTGAACCGGCCCCTGGTCGGCACCGCAGACGTCCATTACCTGCGTCGCGAGGACTTCGACAACCATGCGGCACTGCTCTGCGTGCAGACTAAATCGACCCTGGAAGCCCCGAAGCTGAGCTTCGACACCAACGAGTTCTTCCTCAAGAGCTCGGCGGAGATGGCGGCGGCCTTCGCCGCATGGCCAGAGGCGGTGGCGAGCACCGTCGAGATCGCCGAGCGCTGCGCGATCGAGATCGAGCTGGGCAAGCTGCTGCTGCCCCGTTACCCGACCCCCGACGGTTCCGAGCCGGAGCAGATGCTGCGCCGGATCGCCGGCGAGGGGCTGTGCGCTCGCTACGGCGACCCGCCGCCGGCCGAAGCCGTCGAGCGGCTCGAGTTCGAGCTCGGTGTGATCGAGGAGATGGGCTTCTCCTCCTACTTCCTGATCGTCTGGGACTTCATCCGCTTCGCCAAGGAGAACGGGATCGCGGTCGGGCCGGGCCGCGGCTCGGCGGCCGGCTCGATCGTCTCCTTTTCCCTCAACATCACCGACCTCGATCCGCTCGCCAACGACCTTCTCTTCGAGCGGTTCCTCAATCCGGGTCGCAAATCGATGCCCGACATCGACATCGACTTCTCGGTCCGTGGGCGCGAGCGGGTGATCCGCTACGTAGGCGATAAATACGGCCGCGAGTCCGTCGCCCAGATCGTCACCTTCGGCAAGATGGCGCCGCGCGCCGCAACTCGCGACGCGGCCCGGGTGCTTGGTTTCGACTACGGGACCGGCGACCGCCTCGCCAAGCAGATCCCCGAGCCGATCCTCGGCCGCAACCCCTCTTTCGAGGAATGCCTCAAGCCAGGGCGGGAGCTGAAACAGACCTATGACGCCGAGCCCGAGGCGAAGCGGATCATCGACGTCGCCCGTGGCCTGGAGGGGATCATCCGCAACAACTCGATCCACGCCGCCGCGGTGGTGATCGCCGACCGCCCCCTGCAGGAGATCGTCCCCCTGCAGCTGGCCGAGGACCGCAGCGGCTCGGGAAACGGGAACGGCAACGGCACCAAGGGCGAGCGCCAGTACAAGGTCGTGACCCAGTACTCGATGGGCCCGATCGAGGAGATCGGGCTGCTGAAGATGGACTTCCTCGGCCTGCGCAACCTCGACGTGATCGAGGATGCGGTCGAGATCGTGCGCCGTTCGCGCGGCGTCGAGCTCGACATCGCGGCGATTCCGATGGGTGACGCGAAGACCTTCGAGATGCTCTCGCGCGGCGACGGCACCGGCGTCTTCCAGCTCGAGTCGGAGGGCATGCGCGATGCGATGAGGCAGGTGCGGCCGACCGAGTTCGACGACATCGTCGCTCTAGTCTCGCTCTACCGGCCGGGGGCGATGAAGTACATCCCCGCCTACGCGAAGGGCAAGCGCGACCCGTCCTCCGTCACCTACCCCGACGAGCGCCTGCGGCCGATCACCGAGCCGACCTACGGCTGCGTCCTCTACCAGGAGCAGCTGATGGAGATCGCCAAGCGGATGGCCGGCTTCAGCCCGGCCGAGGCCGACGACCTGCGCAAGGCGATCGGCAAGAAGAAGCGCGATCTGATGGCGACGATGAAGGCGAAGTTCCTCGAAGGAATGGAGGCCTCGGGCACGGCGACCAAGGTGGCCGGCGAGATGTGGTCGTTGATGGAGGCGGCCGCCGACTACTCGTTCAACAAGTCACACGCCGCCTGCTACGCCTTGATCGCCTACCGCACCGCCTACCTGAAGGCGAACTACCCGGCCGAGTACATGGCTGCGGTGATCTCCTCGGTGATGAACACCAAAGACAAGGTGCCCTTCTTCGTCAACCGCTGCGAGGAGATGGGCATCGAGGTGCTGCCGCCCGACGTCAACTCCTCCGGCCACGACTTCGTCGTCAGCGAGAAGGCGATCCGCTTCGGCCTGGACGCGGTCAAGAACGTCGGCCATGCCGCGGTCGAGGCGATCCTCCGCGCCCGTGAGGACGCTCCGATCGTCTCGATCTGGGACTTCTGCGAGCGTGTCGACGCGCGCGCGGTCAACAAGCGGGCGATCGAATGCCTGATCAAATGCGGCGCCCTCGACTCGACCGGCGCCAGTCGCAAAGGAATGCTGGAGGCGCTGCCGGCGGCGCAGTCGGCAGGCCAGAAAGCGCAGGAGGACGCGCAGCTGGGGCAGGGTTCGATCTTCGACTTCGGCGACGGCGCCGGCGGAGGCGAGACCACCTCCGGCTCGCAGCACCGGCCGCCGATCTCCGCCGCCGAGTTCGACCGCCGCGAGCTGCTGGCGATGGAGAAGGAGACGCTCGGCACCTACCTCTCCTCACATCCGCTCGCCGAGGTTCGCGAGGCGCTGCGGGCCCGGGTCGACTGCAGCTTGACGGAACTAGCGAACAAGCCCGACGGCGCCTGGGTGACGGTGGGGGGCATCGTCGCCGAGTGCAAGAAGATCCGGACTAAGAGCGGCAGCCAGATGATGTTCGCGACTCTCGACGACGTCGAGGGTCAGGTCGAGATGCTTGTCTTCAAGGCGGATCAGGCGGAGAGCGCCAACGCGATCGTGCCCGACGCGGTCGTCCTGGTTCGGGGCCGCATCGACCACAAGGAGCGCGGCGAGACGAAGCTGGTCGTCCAGGAGGCGGAGCGCTTCGAGCCCGACGGCGAGGAGATTGCCCTCGCAAGCGCCGCCGCCCTCGCCCCCAGCGAGCCGCTGCGCCTCACGATCGACGTCACTCACCACCGCGATCCCGATGGCTTGATCGAAGAGCTGAAGGCGCTGTTCGAGCACCACAAGGGCGATGCCGCGGTGCATCTGGCGATCGCCAACGGGGAAGGCGCCGCGAGTGAGCTGAAGCTGGGCGAGGAATTCCGGGTTCGCCGTTCGAGCAAGCTGCTCAGCGAGTTGGATCACGTCCTCGGCGTCGACGCCCTGGCCGCGTGAGAACCGGCGCATATCTGGGTCCACGGTCGCTTGCGTGCAGAGCACGCCACGCCTCCTGCGTTCTTGATCGGCCTGGTTCTAATGCGGCCAGCTTTGCTCCCTAGACTCTGTCCATGCCGGCCACGAGCCAGAAGACAGGGGAGTGCCGTCAGTGCCGCTCCTTCTGCGACAAGATGGTCGAGCCGCGCGGCTGCGTCGAGATGGGCTGCCGTTTCCTCTACAGCTTCGTCGATGCCCTGACGGGAACGCAGTACGTCGGCTGCATGCAGGGAGTATTCGGCGCCAAGGTGGCGCTGGACGCGGTCCTGCAGCCTGACGGTTTCGGCGGCGTCAAGATGACCGGCGGAGCGCTGCCCCACTGTCCGTTCTCGGTCGAGCAGGCCTACGACGGCGCCGGTAGCGAGTACGACTGCGTCAACCGCCGCTTCTACGATTGTGCCGACGGCGGCCCTGAGGGACTGCGTGCCTTCGACCTGCGTGACATCTAGCGTCTCAGAACCGCGACACCTTTCCCTGTAGGATCGTCCCGATGAGCGATGCGGTGGCGGAGGCGGAGCAGCTCGTGGCGGAGGCAACCGGGGCCAGTGACGGAACCTCGGATGGGCCGAAGTTCACGCTCGAGCTGAACCAGGACCAAAAGGACATCAAAGAGTGGGTCCACGGCTTCGCCGAGGGCGTCGTCCGTCCCGCCGCCGAGGAGTGGGACGAGCGCGAGGAAACGCCCTGGCCGGTGATCCAGGAGGCCGCCAAGATCGGCCTCTACAGCTTCGAAGCGCTGGGGCAGTTCTGGGCCGACGAGACTGGCCTGACGCTGCCGATCGCCAACGAGGAGCTCTTTTGGGGCGACGCCGGCATCGGGATGGCGATCATGGGAACCTCGCTTGCGGTCGCCGCGATCTTCGGGCAGGGGACCCCGGAGCAGATGGGCGAGTGGATCCCGCAGTGCTTCGGCAGCGCGGAGGAGCCGAAGGTGGCCGCCTTCTGTTCCTCGGAGCCCGACGCCGGCTCCGACGTCTCGGCGATCCGCACCACTGCCAAGTACGACGAGGCGAAGGACGAATGGGTGCTGAACGGCCAGAAGGCGTGGGCGACCAACGGCGGCATCGCCGACGTCCACGTGGTGATCGCCACCGTCGACCGCGAGTTGGGCTCGCGCGGCCATGCCGCCTTCGTGATCCCGCCCGGGACGAAGGGATGTGAGCAGGGCGCGAAGGTGAAGAAGCACGGCCTGCGCGCCTCCCACACCGCCGACGTGCACCTCGACGACTGCCGCGTGCCGGGCGCCTGCCTGCTGGGGGGCAAAGAGAAGCTCGATGAAAGGCTTGCACGGGCGCGCGAAGGCAAGCGCTCGAAATCGCAGGCTGCGATGCAGACCTTCGAGGCGAGTCGGCCGACGGTCGGCGCCCAGGCACTGGGCATCGCCCGCGCCGCCTACGAGTACGCGCTCGACTACGCCAAGGAGCGCCAGCAGTTCGGCAAGGCGATCGTCGAGAACCAGGCGATCGCCTTCACGCTCGCCGACATGAAGATGGAGATCGACGCCGCGCGACTGTTGGTCTGGCGGGCGGCCTGGATGGGCCGCAGCGGCCACGGCTTCGAAAATGCGGAGGGCTCGATGTCGAAGCTGAAGGCCGGCGAGGTGGCCGTCTGGGCGACCGAGCGGGCGATCCAGATCCTCGGCGGCAACGGTTACACCCGCGAGTTCCCGGTCGAGCGGATGCACCGCGACGCCAAGATCTACACGATCTTCGAGGGCACCTCCGAGATCCAGCGCCTGGTCATCTCACGCGCGATCTCGGGTGTTCACATCAAATAAACCCTGGGCAAGAAGAGCGGCACTCTCCCGGGAATTGATGTCGCACGCGCTTCGCGCTTAGCGACTACGTCTGAGCGCGGCTGACGCCGCGCAGAAGACAGATTGCATTTCGCCGCTTCGCGACATTCCCGGGAGGGAGTGCCGCTGTCCTATTTCGAGCGCTGCTTGAGGCCCGCTTTGCGGAGACGCTTCGCCAGCTGAACTTCCCTTTTGTCCGGTCCTTTCTTGATCGGGCCGGGGGTCTCGAGGGTGGCGGGCAGGCCCTCGAAGCGGGGCTCGGAGAGGAAGGCGCAGAGGCCCTGCTTGCCCATCTCGCCCTGGCCGACGTTGGCGTGGCGGTCGCGGCAAGAACCGAGCGGGGCGGCGGCGTCGTTGACGTGGACGCATCGGAGGCGGTCGAGGCCGACCCTGTCTTCGGCTTCGTCGAGGACGGTGGAGAGGTGGGCGGCGTCGGTGATGTCGTAGCCCTGGACGAAGAGGTGGCAGGAGTCGAGGCAGAGGCCGAGCCGCTTGCCGCCGCCCGCCAGTTCGATCAGCTCGGCGGTCTCGTCGAAGTCGCGGCCGAGCAGCCCTTTGTGGCCCGCCGTCTGCTCCAGCAGCAGTGGACAGCTCTCGCTCTCGGCCAGCGCCGCGGCGATCACCTTGGCGGCGCGTTTCATCGAGGGGCGGTGCGGCTCGCCTTTCTGGGCGCCGGGATGGAGGACGACGCCGGCGGAGCCGATCCCATCGCCGATTCGCAGCGCGTGCGTCAGCGATTCCAGCGATTTCACCCGCAGCTCCTTGTCTTTCGTCGCGCAGTTGATCAGATAGACGGCGTGGATCACGACCGCCCTGACCGGCGAGGCGTCCATCGCCTCGCGGAAGGCGGCGAAGTCGTCCGGGCCGTAGCGGGTCGGCCGCCACATGCGCGGGCTCTGGTTGAAGATCTGGATCGACTCGCAGCCGCGCTCGCTGCCGCGCCCGATCGCCGTCGCCAATCCGCCCGAGGTGGAAACATGCGCGCCGATCAACATCGTGTCCGCCGACTCTCCCATCCGACTGAGGTTTGCTCCCTCGCCGACCGGCGTGCTGCACATCGGCGGCGCGAGGACGGCACTCTACAACTGGCTGGCAGCGCGCCGTTCGGGCGGTGCGCTGGTGCTGCGGATCGAGGACACCGACCGCGAGCGCTCCAGTCCGGAGAACGTCGAGCAGATCCTCGACGCGCTGCGTTGGCTGGAACTCGCGTGGGACGAGGGCCCGATCTCGCAGGCGTCGCGCTCCGATCGCCATCAGGCGGCGCTGCAGCGTCTACTCGATTCCGACGCCGCTTATCGCGATCCCGCCACCGCAAATGACGTCGAGGCATGGAAGGCCGAGCACGGGGCCGGGCACGGCTACCGCGGTGAGCCGAGCGAGGAGCCGGGAGCGGCGGTCAGGCTGCGCGTCCCCGACGAGGGGGAGACGGTCGTCGACGACCTCATCCACGGGCCGGTCAGCTTCCCCAACCGCAGCTACGACGACTTCGTGATCGCTCGCGGCGATGGTTCCGTCCTCTACAACTTCGCCGTCGCTGTCGACGACGCGGAGATGGGGATCACCGACGTGGTCAGGGGAGACGACCACCTCTCCAACACGCCGAAGCAGCTGCTGGTCCTGCGCGCTCTCGGATACGAGCCGCCGCGCTACGCCCACCTGCCGCTGCTGCACGGGCCCGACGGTCGCAAGCTCTCCAAGCGCCACGGGGCGGCCTCAGTGCAGGAGCTGCGCGAAGCGGGTTACCTGCCGGCGGCGGTCCGCAACTACCTGGCGCTGCTGGGCTGGGGCGCGGACGACGACGCGACCCTGATCACGACCGAAGAGCTAGTCGAGCGCTTTCGGCTGGAGGACGTGGGTCGTGCCGCCGCGGTCTTCGACGAGAAGAAGCTGCGCTGGATGAATGGGCGCTATATGCGCGAAATGCCGCTGGACGAGTACACGGATGCCGTGGCGCGGCGCCTCGGGCGCGAGCCCGACGAGCGCCTGCGCGACGCCTGCGAGGTCGCGCAGGAGAAAGCGCAGACGCTGGCCGAGGTATGGCCGCTGATCCACTTCTTCTTCGAGCCGCCGGTCGAGGACGAGAAGGCGTGGCGCAAGGTGATGAAGGACGGGGCCGGGGAGCTGCTGCGCGCGGCGCGCGCGGCGCTGACCGAGGTCGACCGCTTCGATCCCGGCACCCTGGAGGCGGCGCTGGCGCCGCTGCCGGAGCGGCTCGGAGTCAAGCCGGGCAAGGTCTACCAGCCGATCCGCGTCGCGATCACTGGCGGGACCGTCTCGCCTGGCATTTTCGAGTCGCTGGCGGTCCTCGGCCGTGACGAATCGCTGCGGCGCATCGACGCCGCGCTGGTGCGCCTCGGCGCCTAACGACACCCAATACTGGGGACGCCGACGCTAAACCGTGCGTCCTTTCGTGCCGATGACGTGGGCGAGCGAGCTCCTCATGTCTGCCAGCAAGTCAAATGGAAAGGTGCGCAAGGGCGACGCCGTCCGCGGTAAAGGCGGCGGGGCGCCCGCTCCTGGCGCTCGCCTGGCGGCTGCCTTCGAGGCCGTCGAGAAGTTCCCGGCCCTGATCGAGTCCCGGGCGCGAGTGATGCGTGCGACCACCGCTGAGACGGCTCGCGTCGGCGAGCTGGTCGAGGCGGTCGAGGCTGACGTCGCCCTGACGATCGCCGTGCTGCGCTTCGCCAACCGCTCCGGCGGTGGACGCGGCGACGTGGGTAGCGTGCCAACGGCAGTCGAAACGCTCAAGCCCTCCGGGGTGCTGGCGATCGCAGGCACGTCCCCGGTCTTCGACTTCTTCGAGCCGAACGGCGGCTGGGAGCTGCGGCCGGAGCAGTTCCGAGTCCACGCGCTCGCCACCCAGCAGGCAGCGGAGCGGATCGGCCGTGCGATCGGCTGGGCCGAACGCGACGAGCTCGTCGTCGCGGCTCTTCTTCACGACATCGGCCGGCTCGTCGTCTCCAAGCTGCACCCCGGCAAGCGCAGCTACTTCGACGCCACCTCGCTCACCCCCGAGCAGCGGCTGCGGGAGGAACGGGATCAGCTCGGCATCGACCATGCCCTCGTCGGTGGCGTGCTGGCGCGGCGCTGGAACCTGCCGCAGCGGATCGCAGTGGCGATCGAGCGACACCACGCCGAGGACGCCGACGGTCTCGCGGCGGTGGTCGCGACCGCCGACATGGTGGCCCATTACTCGCAGGGGGAGGCGGTGACCGCCGAGCGGCTGCGGGCAATGGCGAAGCGGTGCGGCCTCGGCTCCGAGGCGCTGCGCGAGCTGCTCTACGACCTTCCCTACTCCCGTCAGGACACTCAGCGGGTGCGGGAGCCCTGCCCGCTCTCGGCCCGCGAGCTCGACGTCCTGCGTCACCTTTCAGAGGGCATGGTCTACAAGCAGATCGCCGGCGAGATGCAGCTCTCGGTCTCGACGATCCGCACCCACCTGCACAACGTCTACGGCAAGATCGGCGCGGTCGACCGAGCCCAGGCCGTGCTGACCGCCCGCGACCGCGGCTGGATCTAGCTACTCGATCAGGGATTCTCTGAGCGCGATCGCCACCGCGTGGGTGCGGTTCTTGGCGCCAAGGCGGGCGACGGCGTTCTTGGTGTGGGTCTTCACGGTTTCCTCGCTGAGATCGAGCTCGCGGGCGGCGAAGGTGGTCGATTGCCCGTCGGCGAGGAGCTGCAGGATCTGGCGCTGGCGCCGGGTCAGCTTGCCGCGGCTGCCGCGCGGTGGCACGGCGGGGTCGACGAAGCGCTCGTGGGCGAGCGCCGCCCGGACAGCGTTCAGCAAGGCCTCGGCGGCAGCTGTTCGGGATACGTAGGCCATCGCGCCGGCCTGCAAGGCGGCGCTGGCGATGTGACGCTCCGCCTGGGCGCCATGGGCGACGATTCCGAGCCCCGGGGCGGTTCGGCGCAGGAGCCGGATCGCCTCGTCGCCGGCGAGCGCATCGGTGCCGGGAGCGGGGCCGCGGCGGATGTCGACGATCGCCACGTCGATGTCGCCGACGTCGCGGACGAGCTCGACGGCTTCCTCGCGACACTCGCTCTCGTGCACCTCGAAATTTCCGGCCAGGGTCTGGCGCACGCCCGCGCGCACCAGCGGGTGACCGTCGACGACAAGGCACTGTGGGCGCTTGGAGCCCAAGGACCGATCCTATACGGGGTCGCTTGAAGTGACGTGGGCCGGATCGAAGCGGTCCCGGCCGGTCCGCAGCGTGCGGTAGAAAGGCTGTCGTGATCTCGATCACCTCGAAGTCTCGCTACGCGGTCGTCGCGATGGCCGAGCTTGCACGATCCGGCGATCGCCCGGTGCCGATCAAGGAGCTGGCCGAGCGCCGCCGCATCCCCGAGCAGTTCCTCGAGCAGCTCTTCTCCACCCTGCGCCGCGCCGGCCTCCTCACCAGCCACCGCGGGATGAAAGGCGGCTACACGCTCGCCCGCCCGGCCGAAGAGATCACCGTGCTCGAGGTCGTCCAGACCCTCGACGGCAAGGTCGGCCAGGAGGCCGACGAGGCGGGCGGCATCTGGGCCGAGGGCGTCACCGCCCTGCGCAAGGTATTCGGCCAGACCACGATCGCCGAAGTCGCCCGTCGCGAGCTGGAGGAGGCCAACTCCGGGATGTATTTCATCTAGGACGGGCGGCAGCGCCATTGGGATTCCGCTTGTTCAAGCGGCTCGCCGTCCGGCTGAATCCGGTTATTTCCGGTCTGACTGGCGCACCAGTGGCGCACGAGGCTCGCCGCCGAAACGTTTTCGCCGCGCCTGGAGCTACCGTCGCTCCGCCGATGAAAGGAACGCTCAATCAGAAGAAGGCGATCAAGCTGTTGAAGGAAAACGGCTAGACCCGGGTTCGCGGCGGCACGCATCAGGTCAAGATGACCAAGCCAGGATGCCGCCTGATCACGCTCCCGCAGCACAAGAACCGCGACTATCCTCCGGGTCTAGCCTCGGCGATCCTCAAACAGGCAGGGCTACCAGTGATCAGACGCGAAGGAGGTCCATCGTGGAGCTGACCGCCCGTATTCACATCGAGGAAGGCATCTACTGGGCAGACGTCCCAGAGCTTCCAGGCTGCTTTGCCTCCGGCGACACGCTGGACGAGCTTTTCGAGTCCCTTCAGGAGGGGATCGCGCTCTATCTCGCCGATGAGGGCGAGCAAGGCGGCCCGCTGCACGTCGCCAACGGCCACCCTGACGGATCGCCCGTTGACGGTCGCGTAGTCCGCCTCCCCTCGGGGTCTGTTCTGGACTGACGCCGCCGGGCTCGCCTAGAGTGCGAGCCGCGATGAGAGCTCCCCCGCGCATAGCCGGATGAGAATCGGACCCGAGGCGTCGGCGGTGGTGGGCGAGACGCCGCTGGTGGCGCTGCGGCGGCTGGGCGAGGGGCTGGGGGGGGAGGTCTGCGCCAAGCTGGAGTACTTCAATCCGGGTGGGTCGGTGAAGGACCGGATCGGGGTGGCGATGATCGACGCCGCCGAGGCGGAGGGGCGGATCGAGCCGGGGAAGTCGGTGATCGTCGAGCCGACCAGCGGCAACACGGGGATTGCGCTGGCGATGGTCTGCGCGGCCCGCGGCTACGAGCTGATCCTGACCCTGCCCGAGGGGATGAGCCGCGAGCGGGCGAAGCTGCTGCGCGCCTACGGCGCCGAGGTGCGGGAGACGCCATCGCTTGGCGGGATGGGCGAGGCGGTCGCCCTGGCCGAGGAGATCTGCGAGCAGCGCAAGGGCTTCATGCCGCAGCAATTCGCCAACCCCGCCAATCCCGAGATCCATCGGCTGACCACGGCTGAGGAGATCTGGCGTGACAGCGACGGCGAGGTCGGCGCCTTCGTCGCCGGCGTCGGCACCGGCGGCACGATCACCGGCGTCGGAAGGGTGCTGCGCGAGCGCAGCCCCGAATCGCTCGTCGTCGCCGTCGAGCCGGCCGCCTCGCCGGTTCTCTCCGGCGGCGTCGCCGGTCCGCACAAAATCCAGGGCATCGGCGCCGGCTTCGTCCCGGACGTGCTCGACCGCTCGGTGATCGACGAGGTAGTTGCCGTCTCCGACGAGGACGCGCTGGAGACCGCGCGGCAGGCCGCCCAGCGCGAGGGCATCCTCGCCGGCATCTCGGCCGGGGCGAACATCAGGGCGGCGCTGGAAGTCGCCGCGCGGCCGGAGCTGGCCGGCAAGCGGGTGGTAACGGTGGTCTGCGACTCGGGTGAGCGCTACATGTCCCTACCCTTCTTCGCACCATGACATATACGGCTGCCCCCTCTGCTCCCACGAATGCCTGAAGAATCAGACATGGACAGGGATTCGCTCCCGCGTCCGGGAGCGGCGGGCCTGCTCTCGCGCGTCTCCTGTGAGATCAAGGCGGACGTCAGAGCTGCACGCGACCGCGATCCCGCGGCGCAGGGAGTCTCGACCTTCGAGATTCTGGCCAGCTGGGGCGGGGTGCAGGCGTTGCTGGCGCACCGGGTCGCGCATGCCCTGCACGGGGCCGGGCTGCCGGTGCTGCCGGGGGCGATCGCCTACGTGACCCGCGCGATCACCGGCGTCGAGATCCACCCGGCGGCGAAGATCGGGCCCGAGCTGTTCATCGACCACGGCTCCGGGGTCGTGATCGGGGA
>Ga0182000_10000170_pt1 | contig 11364 bp, 5 predicted proteins | sample BulsoiMagMametaG_FD_120484 | JGI IMG/M metagenome (GOLD analysis project Ga0182000, IMG submission 120484) | Bulk soil microbial communities from Mexico - Magueyal (Ma) metaG | ecosystem: Environmental > Terrestrial > Soil > Agricultural land | place: Mexico: Magueyal, Guanajuato | collected...
AGAGCTCCTTGTGCTAAGTCGAAGGGTTGCTCAAATTGCTCGATGGCTAGCCGCAGGGCTTCACTCTCTCGCTCAGTTTCAGGGAGTTCTTGTAGGTCTATTATCGGCAGCTTTAAGGCTACGTCTGGGGAGATAACCTGGACTGGTTGCCCATCAATAGATGGAAAGCTAGTTCGTAGAATTTCGTGGCGTAGCACGATTTCACGCAGGCTTTGTTCTAGGGCAGCTACGTTGAGTGAACCCGTTAGTCGCACCCCTACGGGTACATTATAGACAAGGCTGTCAGGATCCAATTGCTGAAGAAACCACAGCCCTAGTTGGCCAGAGGATAACGGGAACTTGTTTGATGCTTGCCTTCGAGCAATTATAGGCAATTGGGAGTCTGTTATGCCTTTGTGCTGTAGTAAGTTCATGAGGGCATCATGTTTCTCCGGGGAAAGTTTGGCGAGCCGCTTTTTGAGTTCTTCTTGCTCCATCATATAAAATCCTCCTATCATTATCTTCTTGGGTAGTTTGCTCTTAAATCAATTTCACTTTTTCTTCCTTTTCATATAAGACATAATTACTCCAGACATAATTAACCTTCCCCCATGTTGTGGCTGAATATATATCTGGAAAAAAACCACGTCCATTATAATTAGCGCTTGTGTTACATAATACAGGGATGCCGCTTATCTTTTCATATTCCATCAGGAGTTCTGCAATTTCTTTATTCTCCTCTGAATTGATTGTTTGTAATCGAGCCGTTCCATCTAAATGACAAATCGCGGGAATTCTATCGATCCACTCTCTCCTGACCACATGATCGAATAACATGTAGGGATCTCTGCTGCCTGGAGTGAAGATTTCCGGTGCCCTGTGTTCTAGACAGAGAGGAGCCACGGGTCTGTAACTCTCTCGCCCTTTAGCTTGATTTAAAATATCCTTCATTTTTGGCGATCTGGCTGAGGCTAGAATGCTCCTGTTTCCTAATGCCCTAGGTCCCAACTCTGCCCTACCATTCAGGAAGACTACTGGCTCTTCTGTCTCATGAAGCAATCGTGCTAGTTGTTTGATGGAGCAATCCCGTTCTATCCAACCTTCTGCTGGGGGAGTTTTTATCAGGTTGGGCCCTTTGTAGACATTCCAATCCAGAGCTTTTATTTTTGTGTTTTTTAGCATTGAACAGCAAGCCATGCCTAGAGCGGAACCGGTATCATTAGGAAAGGGGGGAATCCAAATCTCATCAAAGATTTGACTGTTTCGGATAGCACTATTCCATTTGATATTAAGGGCACACCCCCCGGCAAAACATAAGTTTCTTTTAAAATTCCTAAATTGATTGATTTTTAGAGCCAATTTTTTAACTAATAGATTCTCTAAAAATACATGAAATGATTTTAGGATATCCTCGGACTTGTAGGTCTGACCATCAATACGTTTCTTAAACTCTGTTGCAAATTTATCTCCAAAAATGATCGAGAGTTCTAAGTGGCTCTCGTAAACATCTGTAAAATATTGGATCAATTCATCGCGGACGTGACCCAAGGCAATATAAGCCATGACCTTGCCAGCAACTGATAGCCCCCCATATCTCTCTTTTTTACCATGATTAAAAGGCTCAAAATGTCTGGCAAAAATTGCGTATATATTACCATGCAATAAAAAGAGTGAGCCGAGATTTTCAATTCGTTTTGTTTCAGCGTTAAAGTAATACAATCTCGGTAACATTCCCCCATCCCAAACCAGAATAAAAGAACTTTCGTTTTTGTAAGCAAAAGGACTGGTACAATAAGCTGATAAAATATGCCCTGTTACATGCATGTAGCTTGAATATTCAAGTTCAGCTTCATCAACTTTTAACCCTGAAAAAATGTTTTCTTCAAGGACATTGTGGGTGATATTTTTTTCCTGATAAGAGGCAAGATTTAAGGTCAAATCTTGACCGTTGTTATTGATATTGATATTGATATCTACTGAAGACTTATCGAGTCCTTCCCATGCCCATCCATCGATTACAAACTTATCAATATCCTTGATGTCATACCCATATTCCTTTAGGATTTTTGAGAGGATAGAAATATCTTCAATCGCTTTAAACCTAGGATTATTATCCAGTTTCTCCAGTTCAATACTAAAGACAAGCTTGCCATCGTCTATCAAGGCAATTGTTCCATCATGAGTCAGCTTAACCCCGCAAATGGTTTTAATTTCAACCTGACTTTCAGAGGATTCCTGGACGGTTGTTTGCTCACTTACCAGATTAGCTGTTCTGTCCTCTTTCTGTTCGGAAATAGGCTGGATGGGAGAAATATTCAAGCCTTTTCTTTCGAGAAGCTGCTGTAAAAGCTGGCGTTTTTCTGGCGGCAGGTCGGCGATGCGTTTGAAAATTTCACTCATTTTAATTTTCTCTACAATTCTAATTAAAAATTAGGGCTTTTCTTCCCTTCTAAAATCATTGTTTCAAAACGAAACATTTCTAGATTATAAGCTTTGTCTTTTTTTCCCTCTAGTTCGCATAGGTTATCATCACTACTTTCTCCCAAAACACAGCTAATAATATCAGTAAACCCAGCGCTCTCCATTGAGTTACGAAGGGTTGCATAATCATAGATAAACTGATGACCCCACGCTCGAAAAACATTATTAATTACAAAACAGGGAGAATAAGTTTTTATTTCTGGAAGCCAAGTATCAGTAGTCCACCTGATAAACTGTTGTTGTAAATCATTTTGAGGTCTATAAAGATTTATAAAAGTTTCAAGATTAGGCGTAGCGATCCGAATTTTACCACCTTCCCTTAAGATTCGGTAGCACTCACGAAACATAAATAGACCTTCATGATATGAAATATGTTCGATCATGTGTTCGCCGAATATGTAGTCGAAACTGCTATCAGCAATTGGAAATGGCTTAGTGACATCAAGAAAAACACATGAGTGTGGGCGTCCATAATCAGTATTAAGCCAGCCTTTTAATGAATTTGATCTAGCTCTAAGTTGCAGTTTTCGTATTTGATGAGACTTGAGATAAATTTCTATTAAACATTTTGCTTCTTCGGCTTGTTCGTTTTGTCTGGGAATAGGCTGAACACAAGAAACATTCAAGTCTGCTTTTTTAAGAAGCTGCTCTAAAAGCTGGCGTTTTTCTGGCGGCAGGTCGGCCATGCGTTTGAAAATTTCACTCATTTTAGCTGGGTCTCCTTGGCATTGTTTTCAGAGGGTCAATCTTTTTTAAATTTAAATATTCTATAGGTTAATTTTTGATTTTTCATATCCTTATAAATTTGGGAACCTGGTACTCCTAGAAAATTTCTCATTATTTGAGGGTTGTTCTCTTGTCTGAAAGCCTCTAGACGTTGGGGTGCCGTCTCATCGCATGACAGCAAAACATTGTTGGTAATGTCTCGCTGTTTTTCAAGAGAAAATCCTAGAGCTTGTAAATATGACAAACAGCTATCCACCTGTGGGATTGAAAAGAAATCTGCATACAAGAAAAATCCTCCTATCTTTAGAATTCTATATACTTCTCGATAAAAATTAAAAATATCAGGGTAATTGTGGGAGGATTCAATGTTTAAAATAATATCCAAATAATCATCTGTAAATGGTAAATTTTCAGCATCTCCCTCGAAAAACTTAGCATGACTGTAGCTGTAATTTGATCGGCAAAATGCAATGGCACTCGAAGAGAGATCGATTCCGATTATTTCTTGGGGCTGAAAATATTTAGTTATTACATCAATACTCCCCCCCCTCCCACAACCGATATCTAGTATTCTCATATCTGTAAAATCGCAATCGCCAATTACTTCAAGAACTAATTTGATAGAATTTTTATTGATTGTGTAATTTGGCAATTCAACTTTGGCATATTGTGGCGTATCATCAGCAATAAACCCATAATTTAAAAATCGGGCATGTTGGCTGAAAACAGTTGACTCGAGCTGTTGGCTTACTAAATCATAAAAATTTTTCTGACTTTCTTTGATTTCATTAGAAGAATATCTTGAGTCAGAAGGCGAGCAAGACTTATCTATTAAACTTTTTCGTTCATGTGAGCAATCATGGACATTATCTTTCTCACCTGTAGAATTAGCCGAGCTTCGCTGTCTTTCCTGTAGCCTAATGTCAGGGCTTAAGGACAGCAGATTCTCTTTTTGGAGCAACTGCTCTAAAAGCCTGCGTTTCTCTGGCGGAAGGTTAGCGAGCCGCTTAAAAATTTCACTCATTTTAACTCTACTCCTTTAGGGACTTTTCTGTTTCGATAAGAAGGGCTTCAAGCTCCTCTTCTGACAGGTTTTCTACTAAGTGCAACATCTGATCAATTTTTTCAAAATTCTCTTGCATAGCCGAGCTATTTTTCCCGATGATAACCGCTAGTTTAGCCACCGTTGGGGCGTCAAAAATCGCGTTCACGGTTAACTCGACCTGGAAGGTGTCACGCAGCCAGGAGAGGAGCTGGATCGCTAGAACAGAATGACCGCCCAATTCAAAGAAATTGTCGTTGATTCCCACCTGCTTGACTCCGAGGAGGGTCTGCCACAGGTCGGCAAGAGTCTGTTCCACCTCATTAGTAGGTGCTACATAGGCGTTCCGCAAATTCGGTCTGGCATGGCGGCTCTCTGAAACTTTGGGGTGAGAATAATTCGCCTCGCGTAAGGACTCAAGTTTAATCCATTGGTCAATCCTGGTCTGTAGGTCGCCCGTCGAAACGATTACTTGTGGAACTCGCCAGGTGGATAAAACACGTTGAAATGCATCTACACCTTCTTGGGGCGACATCGCCAATTCAGCTACAGTGGCTCCTAGGGCCGTACTTTGTTCTGTTGTCTCGCCCAGTTGCCAGCTATCCCAGTTGATGCTGAACCAGGGGACAGCAGAGTCCGCCTGGTTTTGTTGGTGAGCGAAAGCGTCCATGAATAAATTAGCAGCCGAGTAAGCAACTAATCTTAATCCCCCCAAAACTGATGACAAGGAAGACATTAATAAACAAAAGTCAAGCTCTTTGGAGTACAAGACCTTTTTCAAGACCAAGAGTCCGTGAACTTTGGGGTGAAATTGCTGCTCTGCCTCGGCTTTTCCAGTCTTCTCAATAGGACGAGATGCGTTGTCTGTAAGAATTCCTGCGGCATGGATCGCGCCGTGGATGGTTCCAAACTGTTTCTCTGCCTGCGCGATCGCTGCTTGCATTTGTTGCTGATTAGCTACATCGGCACGCACGACCAAAACCTCTGCCCCTATATTTTCCAGTTCTTGCAACTTCCGGATCTGGAGGCTGACGCTATCTTGAGCCTTGTTGGTGGCTAGCCATTGTTCCCACTCCTCTCTTGCCGGAAAAGTTGAACGCCCTGTCAGTACCAATTTGGCTTTTACTGTCTTAGCTAGATACTCTGCTAGAACAAGTCCAATGCGTCCCAGTCCCCCTGTAATTAAATAGACTCCTTTTTCCCTTAAGTCGAGGGGAGCTTTAGCAGACTGCTCCAATCGAGTCGGCTCAAAAGTCTGTACCCAGCGATGATTCCCACGATAGGCAACAACCAAGTCAAGGGATTTGGCTTGGAGTTCCTCCAGAAGCTGGTCTATGAGGAATGCCTGTTGGCTTTCTGAGGGGGGGATAACAATATCAATGCTACGGCAGATTACGTTGGAGAATTCTTGCGGAATTACCTTAATCGGTCCAAGCACTGTCGCCTTCTCTGGACGCAGCAACTCTTCTCCAGTCACTTCCTGTAGGTTATTTGAGACGATCGCGATCTGAAACTTCTCCTTGAAATTCTGTCTTCTAATTGCCTGGGCTATAAAAAGTAGGCTGTAAAATCCTAAATCTTGAGCGCTGTCAAAGGATTCAATTCCTAATTCTGATTGGTCGTTCGGCGTGACACTCCATAAATGAATAATCGTTTGGGGGATCTGGTTCAGGACGCGAAGTTCATTGAGTAAGGCATCGTAGTGTTCTGGTTGGCGAGGATTGAGAGTGTATAGGCCATCGCTCAATTTAGTAAATTCCGATCCGACCCTTACCGCGATCGCCTCCTGTCCCTGTTGTTTCAGTTTTTGCCACAGTTGGGAACCTAAGCCGCACTCATCCATAAATATTAAGCAGCCGGAGTGCCCCTGCGTCGAGCTGGGTTTTTGGACACTCAGCCGAGAGCGTTTCCAAGAGGGGATGTATAACCAGTTGGCTATGTCTGGCCTTTTGCCAAGTAAAGAGGAGGCTGGAACGGTCTTTCCATCATTTTGAGGGTCAATCCAGTAACGCTGGCGCTCAAAAGGATAGGTCGGCAAAGGCAGGCGGTGCCGCCGCTCATGGGTATAGAATCTCGACCAATCTACCTCTACACCTGTGAGCCAGAGTTCGCCTAATGTTGTCAGTAAGAACGCTACATCTGATTGATGGTCTTGGGGATGGCGGAGCGAAGCAAGCACAATTTGCTCAGCTGACTTATTTGGATGCCGCATGGTCAACGTAGTCAGCGTCCTTCCAGGACCGACCTCTAGGAGTATTGTCTCTAGGTCTTTCAACACCTGTTGCAGTCCCTCAGCAAAGCGCACCGTCTGCCGCAGGTGTCTTGCCCAATAATTTGGGTCTGTTGCCTGGGTGGCTGTAATCCAAGTGCCGGTAACGTTGGACAAATAGGGAATCTGTGGGGAATTCAGGCTGACTTGTTTGACTCGCTCAGTGAAAGGAACCAAGAGTGGCTCCATCATCTCGGAATGGAAAGCATGGGAGGTCTGTAGGCGGCGACCTTCTACGCCTCTTTCCGCAAGCTGCTTCTGGAAGGCTTCTACTGCCTCTTCGCGTCCGGAAACTACACACAGAGAAGAGCCATTAATCGCAGCCAGGGAGAGTTCTTGACCCAGAAGGGGTTGCACCTCTTGTTCTGAAAGTGGGACAGCCAGCATTGCTCCTAGGGGCAGTTGCTGCATCAGTTGACCCCGTGCTGCCACCAGAGCTAAGGCATCTTCCAGGGAGAACACACCTGACAGACAGGCGGCTACATATTCCCCAATACTGTGACCGATCATCGCCTGCGGACGAACGCCCCACGACTGCCACAACTGGGCGAGGGCGTACTCGATGACAAACAGGGTTGGTTGGGTAATTGCAGTCTGTTGGAGTTGCCGCGCTGCTTCTTCTGCTTCTTCCTCCCTTGGGTAAAGCAGATGGCGCAGGTCAAGGTTTAGGAGAGGCTTGAGAAATTCCGAGCAGCGATCGACTTGCTCTCGAAAGGTGGGTTCAACCTGGTACAATTCCCGCCCCATATTGACATACTGCGCTCCCTGTCCCGAGAACATAAATACGATACTGCGCTCTTTGGGGTCTTGATGGTTTGTTAAGACTTGAGGCGACGAAGGACTCAGCGACCCGGCAGCTTCATCGAGAGTCTGGCAGACCAGTATTCTTCGATAGCTGAATGCCTTGCGACTGACTTGGAGAGTGTAAGCCACATCAGCGAGGTTGAGGGAGGAATTTTGTTTGAGGTGTTCAGCCAAATTAGCCGTTATCCGGTCGAGGGCAGTGCTAGTTTTGGCTGAGAGCAGCAGCAGTTGCCAGGGTCGGGATTTTCCCGAAGCAGCGAGGGGTGGAGCTTCTTCCAGCACAGCATGGGCATTCGTTCCCCCAATCCCAAAAGAACTGACTCCTGCACGGCGGGGAGTCCCGTTGGTTTTCCATTCAGTGAGAGTGGTATTGACGTAGAAGGGACTGTTAGCGAAGTCAATTTGAGGGTTGGGCTGCTCAAAGTGCAGGCTAGGCGGCAGCAACTTGTGTTTCAATGCCAGGACAGTCTTGATTAGTCCCGCTACCCCAGCCGCCGTATTGAGATGTCCGACATTAGTTTTCAGTGAGCCGATCGCACAGAAGCTACTCTTCTGGTTTCCCACCCGAAAGGCTTGGGTTAGAGCAGCAATCTCAATGGGATCGCCGAGAGCCGTTCCCGTACCGTGAGCTTCTATATAGGTAATTGTTTCTGGAGCAACCCCTGCTAGAGCCATCGCCTCGGCAATAACTGCTGCCTGACCCTCCACACTAGGAGCTGTATAGCCTACTTTGGTTGCCCCATCGTTATTGATAGCTGAGCCTTTGATAATTGCGTGGATGCAGTCGCCATCTGCTAGGGCATCCTCTAATCTCTTCAATACAACAATGCCGATACCATTACCGAAAATAGTTCCCTTGGCTCGGGCATCAAAAGCTCGACAGTGACCATCGGGAGAAGTAATTCCGCCCTCTTGATATAAATAACCTTCCTTTTGGGGAACCCGAACTGAAATCCCCCCAGCCAGTGCCAGATCGCATTGGTAATTCAGCAAACTTTGGCAAGCCATTTGAACCGCTACCAATGAAGTAGAACAGGCAGTATTAACGTAAACACTCGGTCCCTTCAAGTTCAACTTGTAGGAGACTTGTGTGGGTACAGAGTCTTGATTATTGCCAACTACAATCTGTAGACTGTCCAATGATTTGAGCAGGTCATGATTTGAGGACAAGTTTCTGAGAAAGTAGGTATTGTTGCCAGCGCCAGCATAAATACCAATCCGACCGTTGTATGCTTCAGCGTTATAGCCAGCGATTTCCAGAGCCTCCCACGCACACTCTAAAAAGAGGCGGTGTTGGGGAGACATAACTTCTGCTTCCCTAGGCGTTAAGTTGAAGAAGGGGGCGTCGAATAGATCGATGTCTGCCAAGACGGTTCCGGCTTTGACATAGTTAGGGTTATTCAGCAAAGTCCTATCGATGCCCGAAGCCACTAATTCCTCATCGCTAAAAAAGGAAATGGACTCTAAGCCATTTTGTAAATTATGCCAAAACTCATCAACATTCTTGGCTCCGGGAAAACGACCGGACATACCAATGATAGCGATGGGGTCTAAAGCATTTTGTGCTTCCCAGTTATCCATTTGCTCTTCTCCTCAGTTTTAGTAGTTGCTGCTGTCGTCTTATCCCCTCTTTCTGCCTTTTGGCACTGTCATAAATGTGCTCAAAAGTAGATTGTTCCTTGCTGGATTCTTGGCTTAAATATCGTGCTATTCCACTTACGGTTGGATGTTTAAACAAGTCAACTATTGAGAAAGAACTGTCGAAGAGTTCTTTAAGTTTACAATACAGCCGGATCGCGGTAAGTGAAGAGCCTCCCAGGTCAAAAAAGTTGCAGTGGATACTTACTTTTTCCAATTGGAGTACCTCTTGCCAAACCTCAGCAATAATGCGCTCCATCTTTTTCTGGGGCGCAACAAAAGTTGATTCTACAATTTTGTCAAACAGTTGAGAGGATTCTATTTTTATGAAGGAGGGCAAGTCCGAAAGACGCTGATCTGGATTGGTAACGAGGCTGTCCAGCAAGGACTGGAAATGCTCCAGCATCTGAGTAATAGTAGTGGTATCGAACAGATCCGTCTTGTACTGTAGCAGCCCCGCCAGTTGTTTTTCTTTCTCATACATAGATAGGGATAAGTCAAAATTGGGTGTCTCCCAGTTTAAATCCAGGCGAATCATGGGTATGCCAGCTAGTTCTAGAGGCTGACTCGGAGTATTTTGCAGCGCAAACATAGCCCGATTTAGCGGTATGCGAGCCAGATTGGGGAATTCTGCGAGTTTCTGAAAAGGCAAGTCCTGATGCTCGAAGGCCCCTAAAGTCGTTTGACTGACTCGACGGAGTAGTTCCCGAAAATTAGGATTGCCAGACAAGTCACTACGGAGCGCAACTATGTTATTGAAGTACCCGATTAGCCTCTTAGTTTCGACTCGGTGGCGACCAGCAACAGGTGAGCAAATGAGAATGTCTTCCTGACCTGTATATCGGTAGAGCAACGTTTTAAACGCTACCAGCAAAGTGACGAACAGAGAAACTCCTTCTTGATGGCTTAGTGCTTTGAGTGCCTCAGTCAGATGCTCGGATAGCACCAGAGATTGACTCGTTCCCTGGTAGGTGGGAACAGTCGGTCGGGGTCTGTCGATGGGCAACTCCAGTGCAGGAATGTTATTACTTAATTGTTGCTGCCAGTAGTCCAGGTTAGACTTCAGCACTTCGCCCTGTAGCGACTGCCGCTGTGATTGGGCAAAGTCGGCATACTGGATGGGAAGTTCGGAAAGGGGTGAGGGATTCCCGGTGGAAAAGGCTTCGTAGAGGATTGCCAGTTCTCGCATGAATATCATATAAGACCAGCCGTCGAAGACGATGTGGTGGACTGTCCGGAGCAACCAATACTCTTCTTCAGCCAAGCGTAGCAGTTTGACGCGCATCAAAGGCCCTTGGGTCAGGTCGAAAGGCTGCTCAGCCTCCTCGATCGCTAATCGCTGTGCTTCAACCTCTCGCTCAGTTTCAGGCAGTTTTCGTAAGTCTACCACTGGTAGTTTTAAGTCTATCTCCGGCGAGATAGACTGGACTAGTTGCCCATCAACAGATGGAAAGGTGGTTCGTAGGATTTCATGACGTAGCACAATTTCTTTGAGGCTTTTTTCGAGTACAGCTACATTGAGTGAACCCTTGAGCCGAAAGGCAGCACGCATATTATGGATAGAGCTTCCGGGTTGCAACTGGTCGAGGAACCATAGCCTTTCCTGATCGAAAGAAAGGGGTAGGTTTCTGCTCCTTGGGACTGGTTTGATAGGAGGAGTTTGATGCTGTAACTTAAGATTAGTCCGAACGGCTTTCCAGAAATCGGACGGAGTTTTTTCTGACTCTGGCTGAAGGGAAGGATAGAGGTCTGATTGTTCGGAAATAGGTAATTTCATGTTAAATGTTAAATAGCACGTAAAAGAGCAGAGAAAAATGCGATAGCTTATCTTCAGGTTTAACCAATTATAAATCTTTCAAAAAGTAGTTTTCAGGAAATTTTTCTGTAATCATCATGATTGGCTGATGATTAGAAAATACCCGATAAGTCCGGGATAGCATTCGGTCTTCCCTTTGAATTTTAAAATAATTAGACAAATCTTCAGCTAGCTGTTGACTTGAGTCGATTATCTCCTTAAAGGTTTCGATTTTATGTTCTAACCAAAGTCTTCCCATTGGAATTTTTGATTTGAGTAATTCATCTCTGAATTTTAGCTCTAATCTATCATGGACAAGGACAGATTCGGCATAAATAAAATTCTTTCGACTGATTTTGCCTTGGAGTAATACTTTTCTCTCAATCACCTCACTTCCACTTTTTAAGTCGAGCGGTGGAATATCTTGTTTCGTTGCAATGATTTTCTGGAATAACTTAACTACCTGAATGGGTTCAAATAAGTAAGCTTCTAATATTTCTGTCAATGTTCTATCAGTGGTTAATAATATTCTTTGAAAAGCACTCAGACGAGATGATTCTATATAGCTTGTTGCCATGTTTTCCTCTATATCTGACCTCATTAAGTCGTATATTTCTTTTTCAGTGATTG
>Ga0182000_10000171_pt1 | contig 11290 bp, 10 predicted proteins | sample BulsoiMagMametaG_FD_120484 | JGI IMG/M metagenome (GOLD analysis project Ga0182000, IMG submission 120484) | Bulk soil microbial communities from Mexico - Magueyal (Ma) metaG | ecosystem: Environmental > Terrestrial > Soil > Agricultural land | place: Mexico: Magueyal, Guanajuato | collected...
ATGGAGATTTGCGTCATCGCGTTGCTGAAGGACGGCGCGCGCTGCGTGGGCGCGTTTGGTTACGATCGCGAGCGCGGCCGATTCAAAGTTTTCCGGGCGAAAGCCGTCGTGCTGGCTACGGGCGGCATCGGCAAAGCGTACAAGATCACGAGCAACAGTTGGGATTGCACCGGCGACGGGCATTCGCTCGCCTATCACGCCGGCGCCGGATTGATCGACATGGAATACATCCAGTTTCATCCCACCGGCATGGTCTGGCCGCCGAGCGTCCGCGGCATGCTCGTCACGGAAGGCGTCCGCGGCGAAGGCGGCATCCTCACGAACTCGGACGGCAAACGCTTTATGTTTGGTTCGATCCCCGACAACTACAAATCGCAGACGGCGGACAACGAAGAAGAAGGCTGGCGTTACACCCAGGGCGACAAGAATGCGCGCCGGCCGCCGGAGTTACTGACGCGCGATCACGTGGCGCGCTGCATCGTGCGCGAAATCAAGGAAGGACGAGGAAGTCCGCACGGCGGTGTCTATCTCGACATTTCCTGGATCAAAAAAAAGCTGTCGAATGCGGAGGAGCACATCAAACGGAAGCTGCCGAGCATGTATCATCAGTTCAAAGCGCTTGGCGATATCGACATCACGCAAGAGCCGATGGAAGTGGGGCCGACGACGCACTACATCATGGGCGGCGTCCACGTCGATGCCGATACTGAGATGTCCGACGTGCCGGGACTGTTTGCCGCGGGTGAATGCGCGGCCGGCATTAACGGCGCCAATCGCCTCGGCGGAAATTCACTCTCCGATCTTGTTGTTTTCGGAAAACGCGCCGGCGAATACGCAGCGAAATTTGCAAAAGAGAATGCGCACGGAAACATCGATCCAACGCAGGTTGAAAAATTCGCGGCCGAGGCCTTGCAGCCGTTCGAGAACAGCGCTGGCGAGAATCCGTATTCAATCCAGCGCGATCTGCAGGAAATGATGCAACACAACGTCGGCATCGTTCGCGATGAAAGCGAAATGAAAGCTGCGCTTCATCATCTCGAGACTTTCTGGAAGCGCGCGGCGCGCGTCGGCGTGACTGGCAACCGCGATTTCAATCCCGGCTGGCACACGGCGCTCGACCTGAAAAATCTTCTCACCGTTTCAGAGGCGATCGCCCGGGCCGCGCTCGAACGCAAAGAGAGCCGCGGCGCCCAGTTTCGCGAAGATTATCCCGAGAAAGACGAAAAGTTTTCGAAAGTGAATACCATCATTCGCAAAGCGGAAGACGGTTCGATGGAAGTACGGCTGGAGCCGCTGCCGGAAATGCCTGATTATCTCAAGCAGGTGATTGAGGAAATGAAGTGAGCCGGGCTACTTTCAAGATCTGGCGGGGCGACGCGAACGGGGGCGAGTTCCGCGATTACACCACGGAAGTTTCCGAGGGCATGGTCGTACTCGACGCGGTCCATCATATCCAGGCGGAATCGGCGAACGATCTCGCCTGCCGTTGGAACTGCAAAGCGGGCAAGTGCGGTTCCTGTTCAGCGGAAGTAAACGGCATTCCGAAATTGATGTGCATGTCGCGCCTGAGCGATCTGCCGCTGGAAAAGCCGGTGACGATCGAACCGATCAAGGCGTTCCCGATCCAAAAGGATTTGATCACCGACGTTTCCTGGAATTATCGGGTGAAGAAAAAAATCAAGCGCTTCAAGCCGCGCCCGCCCGATGCCGCGGACGGCACCTGGCGGATGCAGCAGGCAGACATCGATCGCGTCCAGGAATTCCGGAAATGCATCGAGTGTTTTCTCTGCCAGGATGTTTGCCACGTCTTGCGCGATCACCGCAAGCACGACGAATTCATCGGGCCGCGGTTTTTGATTTACACGGCCGCGCTCGAGATGCATCCGCTCGATACCGAGAACCGCCTGGAGGAATTGCGAACGGCGCACGGCATCGGCTACTGCAACATCACCAAGTGTTGCACGAAGGTTTGCCCGGAGAATATTCACATCACCGATAACGGCATCATCCCGCTGAAGGAACGGGTCGTGGACGATCACTACGATCCGCTGGGATGGATTTGGAAGAAGTTTAAGCGGTGAAGAGTTGAAGCGATGAAGCGGAGCGAAGAGCCGGTGAAGGTTTATCAAATGTTCGAAGACTTGGAGGTCTACCAAGTGGCCCGCGAATTTCGGAAAGCCATGTATCGCGTTGCGAAACAACTGCCGGAGAGCGAAAAATTTGGGTTAGCTAGTCAGGTCCGTCGCGCGGCGGTGTCGCTCACGAACAATATCGCGGAGGGGCATGGTCGATATCATTTCCTCGATCAAATCAAATTCCTCCTCCAGTCCCGCGGCTCGCTGGAGGAAATAATGGATGATCTAAATGTTTGCGAAGATGAGCAGTATTTGGCGCGCGCGGAGATCGGCCAACTCAAACAAGAAGGCTGGCGGCTTCACAAACTGATAAACGGCTATATTCGGTTCTTGCGAAGCCGGACGCTCGATAAGTCATCGCGTCTACAAGAATCGCCGGATAACGACCTGAGTGTGGGCGACTTTGGCGACGTCACCCGCTTTAACCCTTCAACGCTTTAACCCTTCAACGCTATCCATGTCCGAGTTGAAACCACTTTCGCGCGAAGCGATTCCGGCTGCTTTGGAAAAAGCTGAACGCTATCGGTTGCTGAACGAGCCGGGCGAAGCGGAAAGCATCTGTCTCGATGTCTTGCGAGCCGATCCGGAAAATCAATCGGCCGTAATCACCTTGTTGCTCGCGGTGACCGATCGTTTTGGAAAGGGCTACGGCGTCAGCGATACGCAGACGAAGGAACTGCTCGCGCGCGTGAAAGGCGAATACGAGCGGGCCTATTACACCGGCATCCTGGCCGAGCGTCGCGCGAAAACGAAGCTGGCCCAGGGCACGCCCGGATGTCGTCATTACGCGCACGACGGGTTTCGCGAAGCGATGAGCTGGTTCGAAAAAGCCGAAGCGATCCGCCCGCCTGGCAACGATGATGCACTTCTGCGGTGGAATACCTGTGCGCGCATCATTGAGAAGAATCGTCTGACGGCGCGCGAAGAAGAAAACATCGAACCGCCTTTGGAGTGACCGACATCTCGCGCGATCCGGCCGCGGTGCGATCGATGTTTGGCCGCATCGCGCGGCGCTACGATCTAGCGAATCACTTGCTCAGCGCCGGCGCGGATTTTTTTTGGAGGCGCCGCGCGGCGAAAATTGTGGCCGGGTGGCAGCCGCGCGATGTCCTCGATCTCGCCACCGGCAGCGGCGATCTCGCGCTCGCCATGCAGCGGAGATTGCCGGAAACGAAAATCGTCGCGGCCGACTTTTCCCGGGAAATGTTGGAGGTCGCTCGCGGAAAGGGCGTCGCGAACACCGTGGTTGCAGACGCGCTCCGACTTCCGTTCGCGAACGTATCTTTCGACGCCGTGACGGTCGCATTCGGTTTGCGCAACATGGCGGACTGGGACCGCGCGCTGGCCGAGATGGCGCGTGTGCTGCGCCCGTCGGGTCATCTTCTGGTTCTGGATTTTTCGCTGCCGGCCGGGGCATTGCGGCCCGTGTATCGTTTTTATTTGCACCGCTGTCTCCCGCTGCTTGCCTCCGTCGTGACCGGACAGAAAGCCGCCTACGATTATCTCGGCGGCTCGATCGAAAAATTTCCCAGTGGCGTGGCGATGCTCGAGTTGATCGAGCGAAACGGCTTCACCAACGGGGTCGCAGAACCGCTGACTGGCGGCATCGCGACGATCTACGCAGCGGAGAAACTTAGCGCGGCGTAGTCGAAGACGTCGGCGATGGCGATACTGCCGGACTTGGACTCGGCGTCGCCACCAACGGCAGCTTCAACGCATTCAAATCTGGATTGCTCATCACGAAAGTTCCTTCGCGTTCATCCGTGTGCGCGAACCACATTCCGTCGCCAGCCGCAGCGCCGACGACGAGCTTGTGAACGCTCTTATCGTCCGGCGAAGTGGTGAACGTGATCGTGACCTGCGGTTTATCGAGACCATGCGCTGGCGTCGTCGCGCCGGTCCAGCGCACCGCGCGCAGCACGCTCAACGTATTCAGCAGCGACTGCACATTCACCGTGTTGATCGGCTCGGTTCCCTTCACCCAGGTCCATTGCTTCTGGTCGTTGCGAACCAACGCAAATTCGCGGTCGGTCGTCACCGTCAGCTTGTGAATCTCGTCGGGCTTGAACCGGAAGATCGCCACCTCCTGCCATTGCAGCGGATCGGCGAAAATATTGTCGAGCAAACTGCGACGCACGGAAACGATGAACGGCTCTTCGCCCAGCCGCGCGAAAACATTGTCGCCCTCTGCTTTCCCAAACGCGATTGTCGCGAATGGGCGCTCGCCCGCGGTGCTCTCCGGCGTGTTCTCCGAGGCGAACGAGCTCAACGTCACCTGGAGTTGCGGCTTATCGAGGCCGTACTTCGGCAGGTCGGAGGCGACGTCATCGACGAACTTCGTTACCTGCTCCGCCTTCAATAAATCGAGCATCCGATTCACTTCGCTTGAATTCGCCGGCTGATTGTTCCGGCTCGCGATCGTCCAGCTCTCGTCCTTGCGCGCCAGCACCGTCTTGGCTTTGCCCGGCGCCTCGATGGTGATCCGGTCGAGAATGTTCGTGTCGATCCGAACAAGATGCCGATCGCGCAGATCGGCAGGTTTGAGCGCGAGAATTTCCTCAATCTTTTTTGGCAGCGTATAAACCGCGTTCCGCGCCGTGAACCGCACATAAACCTGATCCTTGTCCTTCTCTCCCGCGCCTGCGGGACCGCCGATCTGGAGCGTCTGGCCGGTCTTGTCATCCACCGCGAACAGCGTTACCGAGCCGCGCGGCTCCGCTAATCCGTACGGCCGCAAGTCGCCGCGATCTTCCGCGACGAATTGTTGGATCTGCGCCGTCGTAATCTGCGCGAGGAGATCGTTGATTTTCTGGTCGTCGCCACGGGCGCGGAGCGGCTTCACGATCTCCCAATGGTCCGCTTTCTTTTCCAATTCCATCTCGCCCGCCGCCGTTTTAACCAGCGCGCGCATCACTTGCGCCGTCGTTAGGTCGGTCAGTTTTTTGTCGCGAAAATCCTCCGGCTTCTTCGCAATGTCGTTCCGGACCGATTGGGCCGCAATCACTACGTCACCGTTGTCTCCGGCGCGCACATACATTTTTCCCTGGAGCGCGGCATCGTTGCCAAAAGCAATTTCCGGCGGCGCATTTTTGCCGAGCAGCTTCAACTTCAGCTTGCCTTTGCTCAGCCCGAATTCGTCCAGAAGATTCTTGTTCTTCTCGATCTCACTCGCCGGAATCGAATCGAACTTCTGCCAGCCATCGAGATCGTTGATCAGGTTTTCGACGGCGCCGCGGTCCGCCTGGTCCTTGAACGGCGCTTCGATCCGCCACTTCTGGTCCTGCTTTTTCAGCTCGGTCCGGTCGTCGCCATTCTGGATCACGATTCCTTCCAGCGTGTCGCGCTCGAAGTTAACCACGTTCCCCGCCTGGCGCTTCGCCTCTTCAGTATTCGGCGCTTTGCTCTCGTAAAATTTGATGTAGAGGGCAACCGCAATCGCTACGATCAAAAGAATAACCGTCGTCTTCGTTTTCATCGTTCGACAAACAACCGCTCGTTAGGCGCGCCGATACCACCAGACGCCGAAGCCGAGCACGGCCGGCACCAGCGGGAGCAAAACCAGAATCAACCAACGCAGATTGCTCATCGCTTTATCATCCAGGCTAAATGTGACAGTCTTGGGCACCTTCGGCGCGATCCCGATCATTTGTTCTCGGCTCAGCAGCCAGTTGATTGCGCCGGACATGAAATCGAGCGCCTGCTGGTCCTGCGTGATCGCACTGTCCTGGATGAAACTCGCGTTCGTCACCACCACCATTCGCGCGGAATTCGTCTGGACACGTTCGTCCGCGCTTCCGCCCTTTTCGATCGACGCGCCGACGATCAAGGTCGCGCCCGGATTCGCCGCCGCGTCGGCCTGGAGTTTCGCTTCATCGGTCGAATTGTAATCCTTCTCGGCCCAATAACCTTTCTCCGCCTGGATCAACGGTTGCAGTTTGATGTTCGCCGTCCGGACCCGCTCCGGGTCCAGCGTCAGCGACGAAGTTCCGCCGACGAAAATGCCCCGCACGTCCGTGAGCTTTTTCGTGATCGGGCTGTCCGGTAAAAAGCGGCCGATCACGTCGCGCACCCGCGCCATTTCCTGGATGCCGGTTTTCACCAGCGCCATTAACCGATCGTCGTTCACTTTCACTCCCAGCTCGTTCAGAAATGCGGAGAGCTTGGGCGTTTTCGCCGACGGATCGAGCAGCAACAAAATCCGGCCCTGCTTCTCCCAGAAGTCGCGCAGCAACTTCATCTCGCGATCGGAAAAATCGTACTGCGGCCCGACGATCGCGACCGTTTTGATGTCGGCCGGAATTTCCGGGACCTCGAACAGATTCAATTCCTGGAACTTGATGTTCTCGTTCTCGATGACCGTTTTCACCAGCGAAAGCGGGCTGCGCGGGCCCGGTTCGGGGGCCATCGAAGGGGATAAACTCGGAGGCGCGTCCTCGATCGGCGGCTCCTTGTGGCCGAGCACGTAGCCGACAACGTTCTTCTTTCCTTCCACGAGATCGATCATCGCGCTGGTGATCGCCTGCTCGCCCTTGAACGCCGTGATCTTCGGCGGCTCGCCGAACATCGGATTGCCCTGGTCGACCTCCGCCATCTCGGACGCTTTCACGGTTTTGTTGCGGTTGTCGTAATCGAGAATGACCTGGCTCTCGTCGCTGACTATTTTGTATTTGTCGACCAGCGCTTTGGCGCGCGAATAATTCCGGTCCGGATCGACGTTCTCGATATCGATCTTTCCTTTCGCCGCATACTGATACTCGGTCAGGAGCGATTGCACGTCCTGGCCGATCGGGTTGTTCGCCGCGAAGAAAACCGTCACCCGCATTTTGCCTTTGATCGTTTCCAGGAAACGCTTCGTCTTGTCCGAGAGCGCGTATTTCTGGTCGCGCGAGAGGTCCCACCGCCGGTAATGCTCGAAGCCGAGATAATTCGCCGCGATAGCGAGGAAGAGGAGCAGCGCGAGCTGCACGATCAGGTTCACGCCGATCCGGACGCGATGAATTTTCTGCGGCTTTTCTGGCGCTGGTTCTTCGTCCGCCATCGTCACAGCCTCCATTTGCGCGATTGAAAGACGTGGTAGGTCAGCGTCAGCATGACGATGGTCAGACTGAGGTAGAGAACCATCGGCCGCGTGTCGATTTCGCCGCGCGAGAGCGTTCCCATTTGTTCAATCGCCGAGAAATAACCGAGCAATTGCCGCGTACTCGAGCTGATCTCCTGCATGATGAACGAGATCAGGCCCGAGAAAAAATGGAGGGTGATGACGCAGAACGAAATCACCGCGGCCACGATCTGGTTTTTGGTGAGCGCCGAAGCGAGGCAGCCGATCGAGAGGTAAAACATGCCGAGTAAGAGGAGCATCAGATACGCGCCAAAGTAAGCGCCGCGCGATGCGGCCGCGGGCTCGTGCGTCACCGTTTGGAAAACCCAGAAGTAAAGCAGCGTCGGCAGCCAGAGGATGATGTAGAAAACCAGGGCACCGAAAAATTTCGCGAGCACGACCTGCCAGTCGCGGACTGGCGCCGTCATCAGCGGCTCGATCGTGCCGAGCTTAAATTCCTCCGCAAACAATCGCATCGTGATGAGCGGAAAGATCAGGACGAACGCGAACCAGAAGAAGACCGAGTTGAAAAACGCTTCCTGAACGGAATACGAAACCGGTTTCCCGTTCATGAACGAGAGCTGGAAATAAAAATCCGCGCCCGCGACGAAGAGAAAGAACAGCAGAACCACGTACGCGATCGGCGAGTAGAAGTAGCTGCGCACTTCGCGGGAGAGCAGGGTGTAAAATTTACGCATGGTTAGGACGTCATCCCGAGGCTGGCGAAGCGCGCCGAGGGACCTCGCAGTTGCCAATTCGGTATCCTCAAAAGATCGCGCGTTTTTTGCGAGTAGTGCCCAACATATCGCGGAAGCGATTCGCGCGACTGCGAGGTCCCTCGGCGTCTTCGCAGCTCGGGATGACACGCTTTTTCTGGCGCAAACAATTTCATATTTCGTCCGGATGCGTTATCTCCACGAACACGTCTTCGAGCGTCGCGCGGCGTTGCGACAACTCGCGCAACGTCCAGCGGCGCGCGTTCGCCAGCCGGTAAACCTCTTCGCGCACGTCCGTGTTCGCTTCGACACGCAACGCGAACACTTGCCAATCGTCGTCCGTTGAAACGGTCACATCGCGAACGCCGGCGATCTTCTTCAACTCCTCGGCGCCATCATCATTGCCCACTTTCGCTTCGACGGTGACGCCGCCCGCTGTCCGAATTCGGCCCAGCAAATTTTCCGGCGTATCGCAGGCTTCAATCCGGCCGCGGTTGATAATGATGACGCGGCTGCAAGTCATCTCCACCTCTGGCAAAATATGCGTCGACAGCAAAATCGTGTGCTGTTTCCCGAGGTTCTTGATCAGGTCGCGCACCTGGCGAATCTGGTTCGGATCGAGACCGCTCGTCGGTTCATCGAGAATCAAGAGGTCCGGTTCGTGCACGAGCGCGTCGGCGAGCCCAACGCGTTGCCGATAACCTTTCGAAAGCGCGCCAATGATTTTCTTTTCCACTTCCTTCAGCCCGCACAATTCCTTCACGTCGCCGACGCGCTCCGCCATGCGACGGGACGGCACGCCTTTGAGCGCGGCGCGGTAATTCAGATATTCGGTCACCCGCATGTCGTTATAGAGCGGCACGTTTTCCGGCATGTAACCGAGATGCGCCCGGGCCTGGAGCGATTGCTCGAAAATGTCGAACCCGGCGATCGACGCGCGGCCAGACGTGGGCGGCATGAAGCTCGACAGGATCCGCATCGTGGTGCTTTTCCCGGCGCCGTTCGGCCCGAGAAATCCCATGATCTCGCCTTTACCGACCTCGAAGTTTAGGTCCTGGATGGCCGGCTGCCCCGCGTAACGTTTCGTGAGATTTTCGACTTTGATCATGGAAGCGGTCATGCTCTCAGACAACTCAGCGCTGGAAGCGTTGCAGATTTATTGCGATTTCAACGGGCGGTCAAAGGGACGGTCTCCATCGCCTGCCCGCCGCCATTCGCGCGGATGATGCCGACGGTGAAATCAACTTCGTTTCCGGATTTAACTTTCGCGAGGAAAGTTTCCACCTGTTTTGCCGAGGTCACATTGTATCGGCCGATGCGATAGATCACGAGGCCGCGCTGAATCCCGGCGCGATCCGCCGGACTGTCCGGTTCGACCGCGCTGATCAGGACGCCTTTTCCGGGCGCGTAGCCGAGCGCGTCCGTCAGGTCCGGCGTCAGATTTTGCAATTGCATACCGAAAAGCTTTTGGGCCGTCGACCCACGCTCGTCCGCCTCTGCGGGTGTGGGTGTCGTCGCCGGCTGGTTCTTCGCTACGTCTCTAAAATGCGCGACACTGTCCCTGACTGTGTCGGCCGGGATCGCGAATCCGAGCCCCTGTGTTGGTATGCCCTGCGGCGTAAACGCCATCTTCGCCGAGCTGATTCCGACCAGGCGTCCGGACAAATCGATCACGGGGCCGCCGCTGTTCCCCGGATTGATCGCAGCATCGGTCTGGAGCAAATTCTTGTAATCCACGTCCTCGACCGTGATGTCGCGCTTGGTCCCGCTCAAGACTCCGCGGCTGATCGAGCTGCCGTAGCCGAGAGCGTTGCCGACCACGAGCACCGTCTGACCGAGCAGGTTCGGCGAAATATTATTCAGGTCGATGAACGGAAAGTCCGCTTTCGCCTCGATCTTGATAAAGGCGAGGTCCTTCTTTTCGTCGCCGGTGATGTAACGCGCGTTGTAAACTTTCCCGTCGTTCATCGTCACTTCGATCTTCAAATCCGCGGCGCGCTGGACGACGTGCTCGTTGGTCACGATATAACCGGCCGGATCGACGATGAACCCGGAGCCGAGACTTTGCAGCGTCTGGCGGACTTCGCGGGGCTCGCTGCGATAATTCCCGAAATATTGCGCGGCAAAATCCTCAAACGGATCGCGCACCCGGCGGCGAACGACGCGTTCCGTGTTGATGTTCACCACCGCCGGCAAAACTTTCGCGACGGCGAGCACAGCTGGTTCCGATGCGGGATCGGTTTGGGCGGGAACGGCCTGTGCTGCAAAGAGCGCTGCGATAAAAATTATCCAGCCAGGTTTCATTTCGCGCCACCTTCAAGCTGCGAAGCAATTTCCGCTGGTAATTTTTCTCGAACTTCCGGGTATGCTTCGCCGATCCGAATCAAATCCAATTCGTCCTTTTTGCGCTTGCTCAGTCGTCGTTGCCGATCGCTCCACGCCCAAACTTTTCCCTGGATGATGTCCTTTAAGTCCGCCACCGGAACCGATTGTCCGAGGACTTGTTGCGGTTGCGCGCGGGCAATGAAGTCCTGGTAACGAGCGTCCTGAGTGAATTGGATGTTCAATTGTCCCGCAGCCTTTCTCGCATTCAACGAGTGCTCGAACTGCTGGATGCCGAAGCCCGCTTCGCGAAGTTCGTTCGCGATTGCGTCGAGGTTTTTCGTCACGACAACGATATCGGCATCTATGGTATAGACCGGTTCGACATAGCAGTTCACGGCCAGTCCACCGATGAGGCACCAGGGGCCATTTCGCTGCAAAATCCCCACGACCGCGGCAAAGTCACTGGCGCCGCCGTTCGTCACCGATTCGTAAATTTCCTCCGCCGTCATCTCGCGGGTGCAAGTAACGAAGCGGCTTTGGGACTGTCAACTTGCCCGGGTCTCGGTTGCCGCGCAGATTGAATTGGCATGCACCCATCCTTTGCCACTCGCGCTAACCTCGATTTGCTCGAGCAGAACTATCAGCGCTGGCAGGAGAACCCGGAATCGCTGGACTCGAGTTGGCTGGCGTTCTTCGAAGGGTTCGAGCTGGGCGATTTGAATTTGCGCAATGGCGCGGCCGCCATGGCCGCAGCGCCGGCGGCTGAGATTGGAGACCAGCCGCTCCAGACTCGTATCGACGGGCTGGTCTACGCTTATCGCACCCTCGGCCATACGATCGCGCGGATCGACCCGTTGGCGGACAAACGTCCTTCGAATCCGCTGCTCACTTTGCGCGAGCTCGGCTTCAGCGAGAAAGACCTCGGTCTAACCGTCTCGTCGAAATTCTTTTTAGACGGCCGCAGGATGACGTTGCGCGAAATGATCGCGCTTCTGGAAAGCATTTACGCGGACACA
>Ga0182000_10000172_pt1 | contig 11243 bp, 10 predicted proteins | sample BulsoiMagMametaG_FD_120484 | JGI IMG/M metagenome (GOLD analysis project Ga0182000, IMG submission 120484) | Bulk soil microbial communities from Mexico - Magueyal (Ma) metaG | ecosystem: Environmental > Terrestrial > Soil > Agricultural land | place: Mexico: Magueyal, Guanajuato | collected...
GGTCCAGTCCGGCGGCTTCTGCAGGTCGTAGATGTCGCCGGTGTAGTCCGACGGGAAGATGATGACCGGTCCGACGTCGGGGTCGTCGAACAATGCCACCGCGCCGTTGTAGGAGGCGAGCGCCTGGAGCTGCTCCCACTGCTGTTCGGTGCCGGTGGCCACAGCCTGCACCTCGGAGGAGGACAGGGCCCGGTTGTAGACACGGAAGTCCCGCATCCGGCCCTTGAAGTACAGGTCGGAGGAATACAGCGACCGGCCGATGTAGTCCGCGGTGGTCGTCCCGCCGCCGATCGCGCCCGGGGCGATCGTCACCGACGTGTTGCGGGCCTTCTCCACGCCGTTCTCGTAGAGGATGCCGGTGTTGCCGGTCTGCGTGTACGTCACGTGCTTCCACATGCCGCGCGCGAGCTGGTACGAGGTGCCGGGCCGGGTCTGCTGCTCGGCGTGGAAGTCGGTCGTCGTGATGCCGGTGCGGAACTGGTTGCCGGTGGAGAACAGGTAACCGTTGCCGCTGGTGCCGCTGGAGTTGCCGAGGCCGTAGAGGAAGTAGGGCTTGCCCATGGTCGGGTCGATCCAGACGTCGAAGGCGACGCTGATCGAGCTGAGCCCGGCCATGATGTTGTTGGGCATTTTGACGTACGTGCTGGAGCCGTTGAAGCCCAGCCCCTCGCTGCCGTTCCAGGTAACGGTGCCGTTGACGGTACCGTCGCGGCCGTGGCCCGAGGCGTCGTGTGCCACGGTGCCTGACGACTCGTCCAGCTTGTACCGCAGCAGCAGCCCGTCGGTGATCGCGGCCTGCGCGGGCGCGGCGGTCGTCAGCGCGCCGCCGGCCACCAGCACGATGGACAGGACGGCGACGAGAGCGGCGTGGGTCCGCCGTCGCACAGAGGCACTCGGACCGCCCGCCTTACGGAAGGCGGCCCGAGCGGCAGCCGGGAGCCGGCTCAGCGGGGCCTTGACGTCGGCAGCCGCAAGGACTGCCCTGGCCACGTTCGTTCTTCGCATGGTCTTCCTTTCACAGCGGCACGCGGCACGCGGACGCCCGATGCCATGGCCGATACCGATGGCCGGGCCGGGCACGCTGGCGGTGCCTGGGGTCCGGGAGACGGACCGCGGCGCACGCCGGTGGGGTGGGGAATATCGCCTCACGGCGAGGGAGGCCGCCTCGGTGGGGCGTGCGCATATGGTCAGCTCGGGGTCCGGCCTCGGGCCATGGGTATTTCTACGGGGTCTTATGTGGTTCCTACGCGATTCCTGCGGTGGCTCCAGCGCCTGCCGCCGGTCGCCGGACGGGTCCTACGGGGTAGGCGCCCGGTTCGCCGCCCACCAGGCTGCGATATGGGCATGTCAGCGGAAGCCGAGCTTGGCCCGGATGTTCCGGATGTGCCCCTCGACGGTGCGTGGTGACAGCACGAGCATTGCGGCGATCATCCGGTCGCTCATGCCCTGGGCCACCGGCGCGGCCACTTCTCGCCCCGGCCGGTCAACAGGCTCGCGGCGGTGTCCGGGCGGATTTATCGAGAACCGAACCTCGCCGTCGAAGGCGACGCGCGCGACACCGGAAGCACCGGCCCGATGGCCGCGGGCGGGAGTGTAAATCTAACGGCGGATCCGACGATCATGGGAGAGAGGCCAAATGACTGACACCATCGTGGAGTTGGAGACTGTGGAGCCTGTCGAGAGCGATTCGGGGCCGATCGTTGAGCTGACGGGTGACGTCCCTGAGGTTGCGGATGTCGTGGACGGAAAGGTCGGAACCCTTGGGAAAGTACTGCCGCAGCAGGCCGTTGGTGTTCTCGTTCGTCCCACGCTGCCAGGGCGAATGCGGGTCGCAGAAGTAGATCCGGAAGCGCGTCAGCTGTTCTATCTCCTCGTGCAGGACGAGTTCGCGCCCCTGATCCCAGGTCAGCGGTCTGCGGACCGCACGAGGCAGGTCTGCGGTCTGTCGGGTCAGCGCATCGCGCATCTGCTGGGCTTTCCATCCATCCGGCAGGTGGATCAGGCGGACGAAGCGTGTCGCGCGGTCGACCAGCGTCCCGATCGCTGACCGCGGCCAAGGATGAGATCGCCTTCCCAATCTCCCGGCCTGGTGCGTTGGTTGACGACGGTGGGTCGGTGATGGATCAATGTCATGTTCTTGATCTTGTTGGGTGAGGGGACGCCCCGGCGCTGCTTCTTGCGTCGCGTGCGCCCGGTGCGCAACCGGCCCTGGCGCCGCTCCAGGAGCCCGACGAACAGCCCGCGATAGATCGTCTCCGGGCAGCCGTGCATCTACGGCTCGTCGGGGTATTGACGCCGCAGGTAGCGGGAAATCTGTTGCAGTGACCATCCATCGTCGAGCTTGTCGCGGATCACGCAGCGCAATGGAGCATGTCCTCGAATCTTCTCGGTCTTGGGGCGCTGTCTGCGCAGCAGTGCCTGGTTGTGCGCCCACCAGGGGGCGTAGCTGCCGTAACCCGGTCCTGTTCGTCGACGCCATCAACGTCAAGATCAGGGACGGGAAGGTCGCGAACCGTCCGGTCTACGTCGTGATGGCGGTGACCGTGGACGGCACCCGCGACATCCTCGGCATGTGGGCCGGCGACGGCGGCGAGGGCGCGAAGTACTGGCTGCACGTGTTCACCGAGCTGAAGAACCGCGGCTTGGACGACGTGCTGATGCTGGTCTGCGACGGGCTCAAGGGCCTTCCCGAAGCGGTGGAGACCGTCTGGCCTCGCACGATTGTCCAGACGTGCGTGGTCCACCTGCGGAACTCCTCGCCAAGGCCCTCAAGCCCGTCTACACCGCCCCGGCGACGGAGCGGTTCCTGGAGTTCCAGGAGGCGTGGGGCCGGAAGTATCCGGCGATCGTGAAGCTGTGGTCGGACGCCTGGGCCGAGTTCGTGTCCTTTCTCTCCTGCGACGTCGAGATCCGCAAGGTCATCTGCAGCCCCCACGCGATCGAAAGCGTCAACGCCCGCATCCGCAGGGCCGTTCGCGCCCGCGGACACTTCCCCAACGAGGCCGCCGCCCTGAAGCGCATCTACATGGCGCTGATGAGCCTGGACCCGACCGGGGAAGGGCCGCAAGTGATGGACCATGCGCTGGAAGGCACCCCTGAACGCGTTCCAGATCGCCTTCGAGGGCCGGCTCACCCCGGCCAACAACTGAACCTGAACAACCAAGCTCAGCCGCTAAATTGACACATTTTCATGCCAGCGCCCGCGCGATCACCCGATCAGGAACCCTGTTCGACCAGACCGACCCCGTGATCGATAAGCGGATGGCTTCTCAGGTCAACCAGAGGATCAGGCTCGAAGTGGCAGGCCTGCGGCGCAGTAGATGTCGTCCAGGAGTCCCATGGTGATCACCGCGTCGCGCGCGGAGGTCATGGGCACTGCACCCTCCGCGATCGCGGCGGCGAAAGCGCGTAGCTGATAGTTGTACGACGGCTCGCCCTTCACCCGTTCGCTTCGGCGCCTGCCGTCGGTGCGCACCGTCAGGCGGTTGTAGAGCTGGGGAAGTATGAAATTGGTGATTTTGAGTTCTCCACGCTCACCCGTGACGCGGACTCCGACGGAGAGCAGGTTGCGTGACCACAGGGAGACCCGGACCCGTCCGGTGGCCCCGCCGGGGTAGGCGAGTTCCGCGGTCATGGCGCGGTCGACACGCGGATCGGCGCGCAGGGTCCGGGCGGTCGCGGAGACGATCTTGGGGTCCTCGCCGCCGAACAGCCGGGCGGCGTGCACGGCGTAGCAGCCCGCGTCCATGGTGGCCCCGCCGGCGAGCGTGTACTGGTAGCGGATGTCGGAGAACCGGGGCAGCGGTATACAGGCGGAGACCTCGACACGCTCGATCGCGCCGAGCCGGCCGGCGGCTCCCGGGGCTCCGGAGGCCGGCTGGTCACCGTGTACGAGGATGCGCGCACGCTCGGCCAGGGGGTGATACCGGTAGTGGAACGCCTCCATCACCACCAGCCCCGAACGCAACCGGGCCGCCTCGGCCGCGGTGGCGACCGCCTCGGCCTCGGTGCGATTGGACGCCATGGGCTTCTCGCACAGTACGTGCTTGCCGCGCTCGATCGCCTTGAGCGTCCATTCGGCATGCAGAGCGTTGGGAAGCGGGATGTACACCGCGTCCACGTCCGGGTCGTCGAGCAGCGCCTCGTAGCTGCCGTGGACTGTCCGGATGCCGTGTTCGGCGGCGAACTCCTCGGCCCTTGGGCGGCTGCGCGCCGCGATCGCCGCGACGTCCACCCCTGCTGTCTCACCCGCCGGTTTGACCAGCGCGGCAGGAGCGATCCCCGCGGCGCCGAGCACTCCGATCCTGAGTGTGGTCATGGTGCTGCTCTCCTTTCCGGCCAGGGAGGGACCTCTTGCCGTGAACGACCCCGCGAGGTGCAACGCATCCCGGCCCCATGTCCGCCAGGACGCCGACTCCCCCTGCGAGAAACCATGCGATGGCACGGTCGTACCCCCCTGGCGCCCCGGGAGAATCGCCGCCGCTCGCGGCATGAAATCCCCACGAGAGTCCAAGTGGACACTGAGGCCACGACCCTCTTCAGCGGAGGCCCGGTTCCCCGGCTAACTTATCGACTACAATGTATCCATAAACCTCGTGTGCCGTAACCCTGGGGGGCACGACAAGGAGGCAGTGGTGGAGCGCCCCCATACGGCCGGACCTGCGACGCCGTCAGGGGATTCCCGCACACGGGGTCACCCGGTAGCCGAGTGACGGCATGCGCGAGCGGCGTCGGCGTGACTGGTGCGGGTTCGCGGATCTCGCAGGTACCGGCGATCCGCCCCCTCGGGGGCGTCAGCACCCCGCATGTGGTGAGTCCCGCATTGTCGACCTTCCACGACATTCCAAGTTGGTGCGGCCGTCGGCCGCACGCGAGGACCGCCGTGCACCGTTGAAACGGATGTAATAGTGCCAAACTCGGGGATGTGTGCCCTGAGTAAAATCCGATCGAAAAGGTGATTGCTTCATGACTTCGGACGTCCAGCCCGTTGCGGGAAGTCCTGCATGGTGGGCGAACCGGACGCCCGCCCCTGCTTACCGGCGGGGGCGTCCTCCGATGGATGCCGGGCTGATTGTCGACACGGCCCTGAAGCTCATCGATGAAGTCGGGATTCAGGCGTTGACACTTCGCATGCTCGCCGATGCCCTGAACTCGGGCACAGCGACGCTCTACCGGCACTTCAACGGCAAGGACGAACTCCTCGCTCTTGTCGCCGACCGAATCCTGGGTGAAGTCCACATCTCACCCGAGGAACTGGACGGCCTGTCCTGGCCCGAAGCCGTTCGGGTCGCGGCAGAGGCGTTTTACACCACGTTGTGCCAGCACCCCAACGCGCTCTCCCTGCTGGCGGCTCAGGTCCCCGTCGGCCCCAACGGCCTGCGCGGCAGAGAGCGGCTCATCACGCTGTTCATGAGTCATGGTTTCCCCGTGGGCCTGGCAGCCCGCGCCTACACGGCCATCGGCCATTACGTGATCGGCTTCGCCATCCAGCAGCACGGTCCCGGGGCGCCTCGCCCCGAGGACGACTGGCAACGTCGGGACTACTACAGGTCTCTTGATCCGGCCGCGTATCCGGCCACGGTTGCCGCGGCCGACGAGTTGACCTCCGTACCGCTGCACGAGGAGTTCCGGTTCGGCCTGGATCTGCTCCTCGACGGGCTGGAAAAGGCCAAGCTCAGCTCACCGCAGGAGTCCTGAGAAGTTCCGGGGAACCGGGGCCCGGTGGATGACCGCAACGCAAGGGGCTGGGCGTGGCTCGGTTCACCCGGCGGCTCTGACGGTGGTGCGCTGGCGGCCGAGGTCGATGGTGCCGTCGTCGGTGGCTACGGTGGCTTCGATGACGTCGCCGTGTTTGAGGTAGTTGGGGTTGCGGGACTGGCCCGAGAAGAAGAGCTTCCACTTGGTTTCTTCCGGGAGCAGTTTGACGGCGGCCTGGACGGCTTTGGGGGGCGCGCTGATGGCTGTGCCGACGGGTGTTCCGGTCAGGATGAGGTCGCCGACGTCGAGTCGTTGGAAGCGTGTGAGGTGACGCAGCGCTTTGAGGGGCTGGTAGATCATGTCGCCGGCCATGGTCATGTTCTGGCGGAGCTCGCCGTTGACCCAGAGCCTGACGCGCAGGTCGCCGAACCGTTTGAGTTCGTCGGCGTCGAGGAGGACGAGGGCGGGGCCGACGGGGGTGAAGCTGGGGTAGGACTTGGCTTCGTAGTACTGGTTGTGGGGGAGCTGGACGTCACGCGCGGAGACGTCGTTGGTGACGACGAGGCCGGCGACGTAGTCGGCGAGTTCACCCTCGCCGATCTGTGTGCCGACGGGTATTTCCTTGCCGATGACCAGTCCGATCTCGACTTCGTAGTCCAGGAGGCGTACGTGTTCGGGGCGGATCACGTCGTCGAAGGGGCCGCTGATCGAGGAGGAGGTCTTGCGGAAGAACGCCAACGGTGCCTTGGCCGGGTTCCCGCCGGTGTCCTTGACGTGGGAGACGGAGTTCGTCATCTGGGCGATGAGGCGGCACGGTGCGGTGACGGGTGAGACCAGTTCCAGGTCGGTGGCCGGGACGGTGTCGCCGCCCGCTGCGGCAGCGGTGATGGCCGGCCGGTCGGCGAGCAGTTGTGCGGTGGTGACGGCAGCGGTGTTCACCCGGGAGGCGCCGGTGGCGGTGAGGACCCACCAGGCTCCAGTGGTGCGCAGTACGGAGATGCTCATGTGCTGGCTGCTTTCAACAGGCCGCCGAGGGCGGCTCGGGTCGGATGCGTTGTCGTTGTCACGCCGGCATGCCGGGCCTCGGGAGGCAGCTTGCGCAGGCGTTCCCGGTTGGGGATGCGAGGGAAAGCCCCTGGCGGACGGTGGCCCCGGCGGGTCTTCCCGTGTGTGAAGCCGTGCGGTCGAACAGGAATCAGGCAGGCAGAGAGTCTTAACGGCTACAACGTTACCATTATTGGGGCTCGCGTCAACATGGCGACCGGCCCCGTGCGGTCGAGCATGTCGCGGCTGGGGCGCATGGCCGCGGAGGCGGTAGAGGGTGAGCCCCGCCGCGGCCGTGTCCGCGGTTCGCGCGAGACGAGCACCGGCACCACCAGTCCGGTGCGGGCAAAGCGGGGCTTGACGTATCCGCTCTTTAATGGAAACAATGTAACCATTAAAGAGTTACGCATGGCCCCCGAGGGGTCGAGGCGCTCGGGCTGGCGGATCCGGGTGAGCGTGCAGCCTGACCGGGCCGCCGTGGTCCTCATCCCGCCATCCTGATGGGAAAGAAAGTGACGTGAGAACCCATCCGCCTGCCAAGGCATTCACACCGGGGCGACGGGTCAGCGTATGACCATGCCCCGCTCAAGCACCCGCCTGCCCGAATTCCCCCGCGGGCAGGCGGGCCTTCACGCCGGTGGACCGTTCCGCGTCGTTCGCCCTTCTGGCTGGTGGCGCTCCACGTCACGATGCTGGGTGCCACGTTGCCGACACCGTTCTATCTCCTCTACCAGCGGCAGATGGCTTCTCGACGCTGACGACCACTGTGATCTTCTCGGCGTACGCGGCCGGGGTTCTTGCCGCACTGGTGCTGTTCGGGCAGATCTCGGACGCCATCGGACGCCGGCGGACCCTGCTGCCCGGCCTTGCATGCACCCTCTTGGTTCTGCAGTTCGCAGCCACGGTCTCGGGCCTGGGCCGCACGTGATCGCGCCTGCGACCGCACGTGCTCCTGAGCAGCCTGTCCGTGCGGTCCATCAGTGGACCGCACGTGCCCGGTGTTCTGCGAGGACGTCCAGCCCGAAGTCGCAGGCCGGGTCGCGCCATACCGAGTGGGCATGGTTGGCGTGCCGTTGGGTGTTGTCGTACTCGATGAGGACGCTGGGGCCGTGAAGCCGGTAGTAGTGCGGCTCGCCGGCGTCCAGGCTGCCGGCCCAGCTGAAGCAGACCTCGTCGAGGACGCTGTCGCAGGCGTAGTGGGCGCCGTATTCCTCGGCGAGGTCCTGCGGGGCCCGGCCTGTGTACAGGGAGAGCACCCGTCGCAGCCGGCGACGCTGCCCTTCGTCCAGATCGCGTCCGCTGATGCCCTTGGGAGGGACGGTGATCGCCACGCGCGCGTGGTCGTCCTCGGTGTAGCCGCTGCCCGCCTCGGCCCGGCGGTCGATGTCGTCGACGAGACGGGTGAGGGCCGGGTCCGCGAAACTCCCCCGCCACAGGTCCTGCATGTGCATCATCGTGTCGCCGTGGCGGATTCGCGGCCGGTTGCCGGAGACGATGTCGGACACGGCTGACGGGTGAAGCAGTGCCTGGCGCCATTGCGATGCGCTGAGCGTCCGTGCCAGCTGCCGTGCCTGGGCCTCGATCCCTCCGAGAGCGTTGAGGGATCCGCCCAGAAGCGCGGTCTTCGCGGGGTCGGCGCCGATGAAGCACGGTGTCGTCGAGACGAGCCGGTCTGCCACGATGAGGTTGTTCAGGGAGATGTGGTGGCCGCCGAAGCGCCAGGCCCAGACCGGGTCGCCGGGCTGGCCGAAGATCCTCAGCCAATACAGGCCGGGATCGCGCCCGCGCTCTCGCCCCCAGCTGATCCGCCACCCTTCCACCTGGTCCAGGACGTTCTCCAGACCCATCACCGTGGCGACCGTGGCATACCCGGCCTCGGACAGCCCGGTCGCCACCAACTGCATGGCCAGGCTCTGCTGGTAGGCGCTCTGCTCCCGGACCGCCAGTCCGCCGTGATCAGTCGGTGTGTAGAACCACCGCAGTCGCTCTTCCTCGGCTGCGGAGTCGAGGGGCGAGCCGTATAGAGCGAAGTGCCGCTGTTCTTGGCTCAAGGTGCCCAGCCAGGTGGCGGCAGCGTGCGTCATGGCCGCAGCCGCCTTCTCGCGTCCGGGCGCTGGGGCAGGCGGCATCGGATCGTCGCGGCCGTCCCTCGTCACTGGCGCACTCCGCCGTCCTCGGACACGTCCAGCATGACTTTGATGGCGTTGCCCCGGCGCTCGGCGTATGTGTCGAAGGCTTCGGCGACGTCCCGCAGGGGAAAGTGATGCGTGACCAGTTCAGCGGTGCGCAGACGTCCGCGGGCCGCGAGGGAGACGGCGCGGGCCAGCGATCCGGTGCCCTCGCCGCGGACCGTCGCGATCGAGATGCCGTTCATCACCGCGTGATTGAGATCGGCCCGCACCGGCTCTTCGAAGAAACCTACGAGCACGACCTTGCCGGCTCGCTTGGCCATGCGCAGGGCATCATCCACCGCACTGGGAGCGCCCGAGCATTCCAGGACGATGTCGGCGCCGGCGCCCCGCGTCGCCTCACGCACCGCGGTAACGGCGTCTTCGTGCCGGGAGTTGAGCACGAGGTCCGCACCGAAGGACTTGCCGATCTCCAGGCGGGCGTCACGTGTGCCGATCAGGGCCACCGTCCGCGCGCCGAGCTCGCGGGCGACCTGGGTGGCGAGCAGCCCGATCGGGCCCGGCCCGATCACGGCAACACTCGCGCCGACCAGCAGGGAGTCGAGTATGTCGAACGCGTGCATGACCGTGCCCACCGTCGTCAGCACGACCGCCGCGTCGAAGTCGACCGAGTCCGGAAGCCGGTGAAGGGTGGATACGTGGTTGAGCGCGTACTCGGCGAACCCCCCGTTCACCGTCATCCCCTGCACCCGGTGACCCTTGTGCCGGTGACCGTAGTTGAGGCAGTCGGTGTAACCGCCGGCCAGGCAGTTGGCGCAGCGCATGCAGCCGCGGTGTGCCTCGGTGACTACTCGGTCGCCGACGCGGAACTCGTCGACGGTGTCCCCGACCGCGACGACGACCCCCGCGTACTCATGCCCCGGAACGAAGACATCGGGGGCCGGGCCGCCATCAGGGAAGAAGTGCCGACTTCGGACCTTGAGGTCCGTGCCGCACAAGGACGCTCTGCGGACGTGGACCAGAACGTCTTCCGGACCCACGTGAGGCAAGGGCAAGGTGGTCGTTCGGATGACGCCGGGCTCGCCCAGCACCGCCGCCTGCATGGTTTCCGGCAAGGACATATCGAGTCTCCAACTGCGGGCCAGGACGCCACGCATCAGCTTCGGGAATGGGACGTGCACGCCCCGTAACTATCCTTGCCACACTCACGCCGCCAGTCCTACGGATGACGTATAGGGGTTTCCTATGCGATGCGGGAAGAATTCCTATTGGCCACGGGCTGCGCGATGTGCCACAGTCTCCTGAAAAACGCAACTCGCCATATTTCTGGTGGAGCACCATGAGGAGATGAACCGTGGACCTGGGAATTGCCGGAAAAACTGCGCTTGTCCTGGGCGGAGGCGGAGGAATCGGCGGCGCGATCGCGCAGGCACTCGCGGAAGAGGGCGCCAGCATTGCCGTGGCCGACATCAACCTGCAGGCGGCGAAAAGGCGCGCGGAGGCGGTGAAGGGTGCTGGCGGAAACGCGCTGGAAGTGCAGTGGGATCTCGGTGATATGGGTGTGATCGACACGAATGTCGCACTGATTGAGGATTCCCTCGGCCCGGTCGACATTCTCGTCAACAACACCGGCGGGCCGCCACCCTCACCCGTGTTGGGCCAGGGGCACGACGTCTGGCTGAGTCACTTCCAGTCGATGGTGCTGTCCGTGATGGCGATCACTGACAGGGTGGCACCGTCGATGAGAAGTCGAGGCTGGGGCCGAATCATCACCAGCACCAGCTCCGGTGTAGTTTCCCCCATCCCTAACCTGGGACTTTCGAACACTCTTCGCGCCAGCCTCCTCGGGTGGTCCAAGACCCTGGCGCGGGAAGTCGCGGCCGACGGGATTACCTGCAACGTAATCGTTCCCGGTCGGATCCGCACGGAACGAGTGCAGTTTCTGGACCGGTCAAAAGCCGACCGTGAGGGAAAGACCGCCGAGCAGGCCGCCGCGGAGAGTGTCGCGTCGATCCCTGTGGGGCGCTATGGCGAACCCCATGAGTACGCGTCCACGGTCGCCTTCCTGGCGAGCACACACGCCGCCTACATCACCGGCTCTGTCGTCAGGGTCGACGGCGGCCTCATCGCCTGCATTTAAATCTGACAGCTGATTACAGAAGGTTGCGGTATGCCACTGCTGACTCGCACGACACAGGGCGTATTCGCCATCGCGCCGACCCCGTTCGACGACGATGGGGCCATCGATTTCGACTCGCTCAACCGGCTCGCGGAGTTCTACACATCCGTGGGTGTCTCCGGCCTGACCCTTCTCGGTCAGCTCGGCGAGGCTCCCAAGCTCTCCCACGAGGAGAGCGTGCGCGTCGTCAGGCA
>Ga0182000_10000173_pt1 | contig 11146 bp, 3 predicted proteins | sample BulsoiMagMametaG_FD_120484 | JGI IMG/M metagenome (GOLD analysis project Ga0182000, IMG submission 120484) | Bulk soil microbial communities from Mexico - Magueyal (Ma) metaG | ecosystem: Environmental > Terrestrial > Soil > Agricultural land | place: Mexico: Magueyal, Guanajuato | collected...
CCTTGCCGTAGACGGTGATCGACTTGGTCTTGATCTCGCCCCGGATGTCCGCGTTTTCCCCAATGGTCAGGACGCCATCGGAATTGATTTCGCCCTCCACTTTGCCGTCGATCAGGAGTTCCTTTTGAAATTTGATCGAGCCTTTGATCTCGACGTCGCTTGAGAGAATGTCTTTGCCAGAATGTTCAGCCATATATTTTTTTGGATCGATTGTTGGTGTTGCCCTTGGTTCTTCGCGGGGGGCGAAACCATTGTTCTCCTCAGTGCCCGCGCTTAACGATCCTTCTCCGATCGACGACATGGGCTTTTGCGGAATGAATTTCTTCAGCACGCGGCATTATGGTAATACCGAATCAGCCTGTCAACGGATTAGCGCCGGAAATCCTCTTTTTCCTGAAAAAAATGAACACGAAACAGTTTGCAGGCTAAATTTTGGATCGCGACCTGAAGAAACGGCGGAGCCTGCGACGCGATCGAGCACGCGGCCGAGGGAATTCCCGGCGAAGACTGGGCCCACCAGGATTCGAACCTGGGACCAAGGGATTATGAGTCCCCTGCTCTAACCGCTGAGCTATAGGCCCGACTGCCAACTTCGGTCATACTTCGGGGCGCGGAAATGCGCGAGCATTATTGCCCGGAAAAGCATTTGGGCCATTCGCCTCGCCCATTCGGGATGCGCTTGTCCGGCTGAAAGGCGGCAAGCCGCAGGTCTCGCTCCGTTACGGTTGAAGAGGTTCTTTTTTCTGATGGGTCAGAGTTCTTTGCAAATTAGCTTTGGGCATGATTGCCCGGTTCATGATGGGATTCGTCATCCGGAAAATCGCGCCCATCATGGCCTTGGCCCTTTCGTTCCAAATATCTCCGTGGTCCCGGATAATGCTGGGATCGACCTTCACATCCCAGTAAGGCACGTCGACTGGACTCATTCGTTTAATCCGCCACAATTCCAGCCTTCCGTCGCTGCCGTCAGTGGTGAAGACTTCACCCGAAAGGTTGTGCGACAGGTTGGTTTGCAGGGCCGTGAGACCGTGAGCGTCGATTGTCTCGGGCAGCTTCTCCGTTTCGTAATTGATCAACAATTTATTGTGTCCCGGAGTAGTGGTGTAGAATTCCCTCTCGTTTTCGCGAGTATCCGAGCCAGGCACAGGCACATCATTGAAGACCTTCGATATTGCCGCGAGCGATGTCCCGAGATGAAATGCAACTCCGGTCGCCATATCTGCGCTCGATGTCAAAGAGACAAGGAAAGGCCGCGTTTTCGCATTGGATGGATGGTAGAGCGCGGCGATCATCTGCCGGCTTAAGATAGAGTCCGACGCTGGATTGACCATCAGGATTAAGTCTGCCGGCAAACTGCGGTCACTGGCGGCATGACCATGAATTTCGGCGTTGATCGCATGAGCGACGGAACGTTCGACTACGAGTCCGCCAAAAGAATGGCCGATCAGGACCGTGTATTGCCGCTCATTCTGATGAAACTCGCGTGCTGCCTGAGAAATGGCGGCGATCGCATCGAAACAGTCGTAATTACTGGCAAGTCGCTCGGCGGCAGCTTTGCGATCGTAGAAGGTCAGTTGCCGCACAATGGGGGCCTTTGTGATTTCGCCCCGCCAGCCAAGATAAACGCCGATGATGTGAAAGCCGCTCTTCGAAATCATCGGTGTCTTGCTGAGGTCCTTCAACCATTGGGAAAATTTGCGAACATCATCCGAAGCGGCGCTATTGTGCCAGCCGTGAACGTAGGTGATCACGAGCGGCTTGGACGTTTGTTTAATCAAGTCGACGGCATTCTGAAGCTGGCTCGAATCCTGATAAGAGCCCTGTTCGCCAAACTCGACAAAAGCCAGCGAATACTCGTCGTGAGAATCAATCGACTTTTTAGGGTTCGCCGCGGTGTTTTGATATACGGGACTTAGAGAAACGCAACCACCCAACAGCGCGAGCGCGGCAACGAAGGGAAGACGCTTGAAGTTCACAGGCAGCTAACCAGGAATAGGACGTCTTAAGAAGAGCCAGTGGATGAGGTGCCAGATGCCTATCGCGGCGAGCACGACAAGCAAAAGAAAAACTCCAACGCCGATTCCAACGATAACTTTATTCTTCCCACTAAGCGAGGGCCCCGGTTTTCCTGGGGAATCGGGCCAGGGCTCAGCGAGGTAGGGAAACTCTGTCAGGAACGGCTTATCGATGGTGGTGTCGCGCGGGAATTTGGCGCCCGCATAGGATAGTTCGTAAAGGAGAGTATCCCCATAACGAGCCAGCAAGGCGGCGACATCGTCGTCCAAACGCCGGCCGTTAGGGTATCCCACATTGAAACGGTCGCTGTAGATCATCACGTCGGGGGTCTCGTCCCAGGGACGATAAGCGAAAAAGGAATCGAACCCGAACTTCACGAAGAGGTCACGCATGAGACTGGGGTTTGCTTTTTCGGCCCGGATCACTTTCACGTGGTCTTTAGGCCGATAGGTATTCAACAAATCAAAACGAGGATTCTGCGTTCGGAGCGACCGTCCTACATGGTCGAACTGCTTGCCATCTTTTCCCACCGTGGCGCCCCAGACAATCCAGTCCCGCTGGCCTTCGGGAAAACAAGAGAGCGGAATAATCATCACCATCGAAACGATATTCGTTCCAAAGAACTTGGGGAAAATGAAAGGATTAGCATTGTAACCGGTGTAGAGGTGAATGTCGTTGGGGAATTTAGTAAGTTCGTCCGCCTTTTCTTTCACGCTCTTGGCATCATAAATGTGCACCTTGTCGCCGTTGTGAAAGACGCCGCCTGGGCTGGTGATCGACTGCCTCTTAACAGTCGTATCGTCGTTCAATTGAATCTCTATGGTAACGTCCGGACTTATCTTGTCCGGGTCCTGGATACTACCGCCATGGCGCGAGAACTCGTCATCCTTGTCGAAGAGGACACGACTGCGGAGATCCATATGAACAAAGTAGGTGTAACCCGACAAATCCAAGGGAGGCTTCTTTCTCAGGCCGGGCCGGACGCAGAAGACCACAGCGAGTGCCTTGATTTGAGCTACGTCCGCCGGCTCTAAAAGGATCTTGGGTTTCTTTCGATCAAATGTGGTAAAAGGAGGACCTTCCTTTTCCGGGAAGTTAACCAATTTCCCGTCGGCCCCGACCGGGAAGACAAAAAGATCGGTAGTATTCCCCGCCAGCCTGGCGACGGCCGCATCGTTGGGCTTACCGTCATCGAAAATCTCAGGACCCATGGGCAAATGAATTGGATCGGCATGGTCCGATGCCATTAGTGTCATGGAAGAAAAAAAGAAGGCCGAGCTCAACAAGACCCAGTAAAAGTGAAATCGCAATGAGGCTCGGCGGGCGCTGGCAGTTAGTAGGGTCATGATCGTTTTGGACAGAGAGTTATGGTCGAAGTAGCTAAAGAATTTACGCAGGTCCTGCTTCAAGGGGTATGCTCCAGAACCAATCCCGATCGGCGAAAGATCCGGAAACGAGCTCGTCGCCCAGCTGCCTGTAACTCTCCCATTGTTCTTCGTTGAAGAATTGGTCGTTGGTAGATTCATGAGGAAACTCCGGATGGGTCGCCTGATAGTAATTGACATCCGCTGACTCGTTGCCCGTGAGCTTGGCTTTGAGATAAAGCAATACAGACCTCTTGCCGGGCTGTGTCCTGTAGTTAACCCAAAAGAGTGCCCCACGTTGAGGTGTGGGAATACTGCTTCCGTGAAGACCCACTTCGGGTTTCAATTGCTCCAAAGAGCCGATTGTTCCCTGCACCGAAAGGGGAACATAGCGATCGATATCGCCCCGGCTGAAAGGCGTGACCTCCGCGCAGAAATCAATACGCGCTTTGCGCACCAGATTTGCCATATCGCCGCATTCATAGGTTGGATCTTCACTGGCATCGCTCACGATGATTCGCGGCACCTGACGCCGGATAAGCTCATAAGCACCCAAGGCCTCAAAGAACCCGCCGTCGGTAAGATACCAATAACGTTCCCAAGGACCTGGGTAGCGCGCGATCCACTCGTCGATGAGAAGGGCCTGGGTCCGAAAGATCCTGGGTAGCAGGTAAAGGAACCGGCGAAGAAAAGTCAGCCTGGGAAAACCGGAGCGCGAAGTGTCGGTGATGCTACTGTCCCACCAATAGCCAGTGCGAAGGTTGGCCAGTCCAAAGAGAAGCGCTGTGCCCAGGCGCGTCCGTTGGCCGCGACCGGGTGCGATAGCCGCCCCGGAAATAGAAACCCATTGGCGGAGCGAAAGGGTCTCAGCGCATTCCGCCCACATGCCATTCTGATCGATAAGTGGGTGTTCAGTCCCTCGTGGCCACCCGACTGGCTGCATAAGCGCTCGATGCGATTTCGAGCAATGCAAGCGAACAGCCAGTACCTCGCCTCCCTTTATTTGCTGGCCTATTCTAACTACGGGCTTCGGCAATTGTGTCGGAAAATAAGGAGACGCGAAATCAGCCAGTCGATAATGATAAACTCCCTCGGCCGGTCCCAGGTTCGAGCCTGGGCGAGGCACTTGCCCATCCCCGGTCACAATAATTTGCTCGGCGTTTACGCTCGCGACGATTCCAGCTGCTTGGGCGTGCAGGGCCGGCTCGGTGGAGTCTTTCCACAGGCTATGCCATTTGCGACCGATACTCAGGCCCAGGCTGGTGACTGCCATGCTCTCGCCTTTTCGGTCGCGATTCCCTCGCTGGGAGTTGAATTCGACCGTTTGGTTGAGAGTTACATTGATAAGATGCAACGGGCCGCCAGTCTTGTGCGGGCTATATTCGCGAATAGTCGACACATCGTCACCCGCAGTGACTTCATTAATATTTGCACCTTGCGGATGATGGCGAAGCGGATTGGAAGCGCCGAGAAATGTGCGAGCCAGCCGGGCCGCATACGTCTGCGAAAGCGAGGAGCGGTTTATAAAAGGCAGCGCGTCGCGACGGGAGAGAATGAAGGAAAGAATCAGCGCGAAAATTGTCGCCAGAAAGCCGATCCGAACGGCGAGGCCTCCCCGGTAGACCGCATGGGCGGCGAAAGAATAAAAAACCAGCGGCACAGTAAGAAGCACTACTGCGAGCAGGGCGGCCATAGATTCCGCTTTGAAAATCCGTCCCAGAGTTGAAGGCGGTCCGTCCGCCTTTTTCTGTTTCATCAGGAGGGATGCAGCGCCCCGCGCGATCGGAATAAGAGCTACCAGCAACGCGCCAAACCTGGCAAATGCTGTCGCATAGCTCGTGCTGCCTGCGGCCAGTTGCTGTAAGGCATGTCCTAAGGTATCGATGAGGGCAAAGGCGAGCGCCATACCTGCGAGGGCCAGGGCCAGGCCCAGATCAACCGTAAGGTAGTTGCGGGTCCGCAGCTTTTGGGTATCCGCGCCTCCTGTGCCCGTAGCGTCCTCCTGAGTGCGGCCTCGTCGCCACGCCAGTTCGACATAAACGAAAGCGGCCAGGAGAGAGAAGGCAAGGAAGAGAGGCTCCCAACTGGTTCCGTTATGGAGACCGAGGTAGAAGAGCACTGCCAGAAGCAGGAAGACAAGCAGAAGACCAGGCCAGCTATAACGTTCGGGGATGTCCTCCGAGGCCATCCAATAACCGATCATTTTTGGCAGGACAGCGAAGAGCAGGACTAGCTCAAAGAGAACAAACCAGGGACTCCAGAAGACGCCGAACCCGGCTTCGAGCAAGTGACCTATGGGTAATTGGTTCTTATCCAGCACCAGCCCTAGTCCGGCCCCGATTTTTTCGAAGAACCCATACCGAATGGCGTTGGCGAGGCCGAACAACGCAAACATCAGTACGCCCACCACGAAATGAGCGCTAAGAAAATTACGGAGTATTACGGCCAGATCGAATTGCACATCCCCTTTGCCTGAGGGCGCGATGTAATTCCCATTCTTGCGCAGCCATGCTATCTCCTTGGAATCACACGCCACTAACTCATGCTCGACGCGGTCGGCGGCCGGATGGACAGAGCCGCGTTGACCTGTGGCGAAAGGCTCCGTCCGCAGGCGATCGAAAAAGCGGCCCAGGAACGAACCGATATAACTGCCTCCGGAAACCGTGGAAAGAAAATCGACCCGGCGCAGACAGTGAACCTTCGCCAGGGCCTGAAGCAGCCCGAGATTAAAAGTGGCGCTGCGAATTCCACCGCCCGAAAGCGCCAGCCCGGTGACATCATCGCGCCATCCGCCATTCTCGATGGGATCAGGTGATACCGCGTCCGGGTAGGACGGGTCTTTGTTCACTTCTTCCCGACGCGCGCTGATTGCCGCGGCTTCATACGCACGGAATTCGTCGGGATAACATTCGGATTGCGGGGAGGCTGATGATTGAGCGTCAGCCAGGATCACCTCGGCCGCCTTCTCGCTCGCCATGTAGACATTGGTCACGATGAAGTAGCCTGGGATCTTGGGAAATATCGAAGCGTCCACCACTCTTAGCCCACCGACGATGGGACGGGCTCTATCCTCCCCGCGCGCTTCGCCAAGAACTCGAAACGTGCTATCGAGAACGGCATTCTCATCTTCCGCAGGCCCCATTCGGCAAGTGCCGCAGGCATGATGGCCCCAGGATTCCCGCCGAATCCAATCTTTGATGGCCAGGTCGTCATCCGCGGGAGCGATGCCAGCTGGGTGAACTTCTCGCTTAACCACGAGATGGGCATGCTTGGCGATACCCCGGACAAACTTTACTCCATCTAAGATCGCCAGCAGATCGTCAGCCTCATCATCTTCCACGTCACCGGATTCTTCCTCGAAGTAGTGGAAGTTAATTTCCGGCGTATCGAGGGGATTGCTGCTCCGTAGCTCCACGGTTCCATCCCGGTTACGCGTGTGGGCCTTAAGTATTGCCCACGTAAAGTAGTTATGCTTCGGAGCTTTCGAGTATCCTAACTCATAGCCTTTAAAGGATAATGGGAGACCGAAGATAAAGAGGTCCGGTTGGTCGAGATCGGGCCGGGACCGTTTGAGGATGCCAACGACCGAACCATTACTAGCATAAAGTCCGGTGCCTTGTTGCCGCCACTGTTGCAGGTAAGAGTCCGGCGCCACGCCATTCGTCGGGAGGCGGAATTCGGCGCCATCGAGTAGGACGAAGTCGCTCTCCATTTCGCTGACCACCGTTACCTCATAGCGGTCGTGCAGGTTGCGTCCTACGCCCGGAGAATGCACCCGGCACTGGATCCCATGCTTCTCCAGTTGTTTTTTGTCTCCTATGCCCGAAAGCATCAGGAGTTGAGGCGTATTAAAAGAACCTCCGCACAGAATTACCTCGCCGCCTTGCTTCACCCGAAACTCTGCGCTCGTGCTGGGAGGAGGATTGTAGGTGGGGTGCGCGTGGTAAAGCTTCTCGCCGCGCAGATACCTGACGCCAACAGCGCGAAGCGTTGGACCTTTGTCGAAGAGTATTTCCGTGACGAAACAGTTCGTCTCGATGACGAGCCTGTCAGGATACTCCGCCTGGACCTCGAGCAGAAACTCCCTGGGACCGGACCGATGTCCCCGCATACTTAAGGAAGGGTCGCCCTCTTCGTTCGGCAGCCCGTTTTCTCCACAAACGGCCAGAGGAATCAGAGCCAGGCCCTCGGGGGTTTCGGCCTGGGTCCGGGCATGGTTGGGATCAAGCGTCTCCCGGGTGCGCCGGAGCCCGCCGCGCAGGAAGTGGAAGACGAAAGTAGCAAACCGGTCGATCCCCGCCTGATTAGCCTGCCAAAGGGCGGACTTGAGCATTTTGACTAATTGAAAATCCTTAAGACCGATAGACAGGTCGGTTACCGTCGTCCGTAACCAGCCCTCGTAGCCATGCCGGCCGTTGGTATAATCCGGCTCGCGCCAGAAGAGCCAACAGATGTTGGCCCATACTTTGCCCCAGCGCGTGCGCGGCGGGCGCGATTGTTTGAAATACTGGTTGCGCTCGAGACCTTCAAAGTAAGGTCGCATCGTTTCCGCGCGCCAGGAATCGTCGCGCACGAAGTCGGCCAGGTCATCCCAATCGGAGTCAGGACCGCAGATGGTAATCATCGCGTTGTGAATCGTGCATCCACCGAGGGCCGCGGCGCGCGGATAGAAAATGCCCGTCCGTTCCGGATCGTTCTCGTCAATATGTTCTTTGGGATCGGAAGGTTCGCCGGGATTCGGATTGGAAGGCGGATTCGTGTAATGCTTGACGAAGAACTCCCAGCTAAGGTCGGGATGTTCGGAGGCAAGGCCGTTGAAGGAAGGAACAGTACTCACTTCGCGGGGACCAGCCGTGGGCGACAGATCGGCGGGGTTCGAGCCAGCTTCGATGACAAGGACCCGTTTGCCCGCCAGGGCGAGACGGGCCGCGAGAGGACCGCCACCGGCACCGGACCCGACTACGATGTAATCGAATTCCGAGGCTTCGGAGGAGGCAAGATCGTCGGTCATGGAACCGGGGGCATCGATTGAGTTAGGCGTGGGTAGGAAACAGCTGGCAAAACAATCAGAAGGTCTTCAGGAGCTCGATTAACGCATTCTTATCCTCATCGCTCATTGAATCGAACCATTTAAAGTAATGTCCCTCGTCCATCACGAAGTCGGGGCACTTGCTTACTTTTATTAAAGCCGGGGCGACTTTGTCTCGCATGAGCTGGTGCGCCTCTTCCGGCGACAGATGCCTGGATTCTATGTCAGCGAGTGTTTCCAGCGTACTGAAGATCGTTTTCCTTAAGTCGGCTGGATCGGCATCGGGATTGGTGTTAGCCAGCAGACTAACCGGCGTGCCTTTAGGAATGGGCCCCAACCGGACATCGCCCAGGCGCCCGCTCAAAAGATAAAGAAAACTGCTGATCACCAATCCAACGACAATAGCCGTGTAACCCAGAAAGCGCGCCCACCACTTCCGGCGGAGGATAACTGCCGGATCGCTGCTTCGTTTCCGTCCCGCAAAGACAAAACAGAGAAAGGCAATCACGAACAGAATAGCGCCCGGGAGCCATGGGATGGAGAAAATCTTTTGCGCAAGTGGATGTTCGGGCGCCCATCGGGCATACCATTTTTCAATCTTCTGGATGAAAGGAATCTTTACCAGGAAGGCAGGCACGTACTGTCCGGGCAGACTTATGTAAGTAACCTCTGTCGTGCGCCAGATCAGTCCGTGATCCTGTTTCAGCCGTTCGGGTGTAGCCTCGTTGTAACTGGAGCTTTCGAGCCGCCTGGCTGGCCAGAGCAATTTGCGGATGGCATCGTCGAACGCGATCAAGCGGCCATCGACCGACGGATCGTTATTGAAAAGGCCAAGGCTGTTATTGTGGAGCAACGGCGCACTCGTCCAGATAGAGACCAACGACGCCGGCCGATAGAATCCTGGGCCCCCTCCTCCTTCCGGTGAACCTTTCGGGGCCTTATGCTGCGGAATAAAAGTTTGTTCTTCGCCATGCTCGCCGGCATACGGATTGAAATATTTAATCGATCCGACTGCAGGCAGTTGCTTGTAACTTAGGGAAGTGAAGTCGGACCACATGTGGCCATCAAGCCCATTGGTGGCCATGGCGCGGGCAGGGTTCGTCCCGACCGAGGTAATGGGTATGCGGTAGTCGGTGGAAAGGAAATTGTTCTGCCAGAACTCGGGAGTTTCTACGGCGGCTCCAGCCCATTTTTTATAGGCGTCGTCCTGTAACCAACGGCCGGGATCGTGGTCCCAGAATTCACCGGCCGCGGCCCATTCGGCGAAGAGCTGCTTGCGGTGAGCCGCAAGAGCACTGTCCGCGGTTAGGTCGTTCTCCGGTTGGACGCTGGAGTGGCAGACGATGCAGTTATTCGCGAAAACCTGTCTGCCTCTCTTAAGCTGGCTAACGTCGATTCGCTTGGCGCGTTCGCTCACCGCCTCGACGGGTTGCGCCTTGTCTATTGCTCCCTTGGCCGCGAGCAGTGGCATGGGCGGAGTAATCTTCAGGAAATAATCGCGTAACGGAGCGACCCGTTCCTGCGTGGCCGCCCAATTCGTGGAATGTTCCACCAGGTCCTTTAGCCGAAACGCTTTTTGCGGGCTAAACCCAATGAGCGGTGTGTGCAGTCGGACCCACTGATTGCCAAAGCAGCCGATGTTAAGAAAGACGCGCGCCAGGGCTCCCCATGCACCGATGGAATCCGCGCCGTCGAACAGAACGCGCGGCACGTAGCGATTCTTGTCCAGATCGTTGGACTGTTTGACCCTGTCGAGAAGGCCTGCTTTCTGAAACGCTTCAACGAGACCAGCGGGCACCTTATCTACTTCTCGTCCGCGATAGTCGAGTTTGCCCGTGGCGGGATTTACCTGCCAGACAAACCCATCGTCGTCGCCCGCCAGGCTTTCAGCGGGTTGCGCCCAAACTGTAGGTTGAGTGAGACTGTCGCCCCGCAGTTGCTCGGGAGGATTAACGAAAGAACGAACCACGCGCTGGGGCAGGTTAAAGATAGCGTTCATCGCATTCGGATTATTCAAGTTATCCGATGGAATGAGCGAAGTATCGGTGGTGCCCGGCGGCTGAGCATCCAGCAGATGGTAAACGAAGTTATCCTTGTGCAGAAGATTGCCGAACACAGCCCGAATTCTGAGATACTGGGCGCCGATATTACCCGAAATGTTTTCCCATCGCGGCTCGGCCACATTACTGGGCGGGTTAAGAGGGTGAAATGACGCATGACAGAACGCGCAGCTCATTCCCACGCGATAGGGCCGCACCAGATTAGGATCGTTGAAATAGCTGGGGTCGTCGTAGTAACGTTTCGCATCCCATTTCGCTTTCGCCTCCTCGAACTTGGGATTGGGAAACAGTCTCAGCCCTATGACGCCACTCGACTTTCCGTAGATCTTCACCGGCGGCGCCGGTGAGTGCGCTTCATCGACCGATGGGACATCGATCCAGACTCCATTTTCATCAGCCTTGGCGGCTTGCTGCATTCCCGGCTCGTTGATGAGGCCCGCCTCCTTGAATCGATTCGGCCGCTTTCGGCTATCGACCAGCTTCAGTAAGTCGGTAAAGCCATAGCTGTTGCCAGCGAGCCAATCCCAGAATTGTTCGTTGCCGGCGCACCAGATCATCCAGGTATTGCGGCCGAGGATTTCGTTCCTGGTATGAACGATATCGGTTACCGGCCTTGGATTTGGGGCCTGACCAGGTTTGAAATCCCCGGGTTCAAGAAGCTGATCTGGTTTTGGCAG
>Ga0182000_10000174_pt1 | contig 11128 bp, 9 predicted proteins | sample BulsoiMagMametaG_FD_120484 | JGI IMG/M metagenome (GOLD analysis project Ga0182000, IMG submission 120484) | Bulk soil microbial communities from Mexico - Magueyal (Ma) metaG | ecosystem: Environmental > Terrestrial > Soil > Agricultural land | place: Mexico: Magueyal, Guanajuato | collected...
GAGACCCTCGTGCAGGCGGCTGGGATCGTTCCGGGCGTCGTCGCCCTCACCGACCGCGACCTGGCCGCCTATCACGGGGTCGAGCACAAGGCGATCGCCGCCTACGAGCAGGGAGTCGACGACCCGACCGGCGTGCCCAAGGAGCACGACCGCTGCGGTTCCAATTTGATCGCGCCGATGATGCTGCTCTCGGCCGGCGGCACGGTGCTGCTGGAGCGGCTGGTCGACCGCCCCAGCCCGCTGGCGCGCGCCGCGGTCGGTCTCGGCGGCGCTTCGGCGGCGGTCGAGATGTTCGCCTGGAGCGACCGCAACCACGGCGCCCCCCTGGCCGAGGCCTTTCATGCCCCTGGCCGTGAGATCCAGCGCCGGCTGGCGACCCGCGAGCCGACCCAGGAGCAGCTGCAGGTGGGCATCGCCGCCCTGGCCGAGATCCTCAAGGTCGAGGGGGCAGCCGACGACGAACTGCCGCCGCCCACGTAGACTGGCGCCCGCATGTTCGGCAGGATCGACCACATCGGCGTCGCCGTCGAGGACCTGGACGGGGCGCTCGACCTCTATCGGCAGAGCTTCGAGATGCGGTTGGCGCACCGCGAGACGGTCGAGTCGCAGGGGGTCGAGGCGGTCCTGCTCGACGTCGGCGACGGGCACGTCGAGCTGCTGCGGCCGCTGGGGGCGGACACGGCGGTCGGCAAGTTCCTCGAGCGCAAGGGGCCGGGCCTGCACCACGTCGCTTACGCGGTCGACGACATCGAAGCGACGCTCGGTCGGTTGGCCGACGCCGGCCTGGAGCTGATCGACCGTGAGGCCCGGACGGGCATCCGCGACAGTCGCGTCGCCTTCCTGCACCCACGCTCGACCGGCGGCGTGCTGACCGAGATAGTCGAACCGGCGGCAGGACACTGATGGCGGACGCGCAACGAGTCGAGATCGGGTTCGAGGGCGGGCAGGTCGTCTCCGTCCGACTCAGCGACGACGAGCTCAAGGGACTGCGCAAGCAGGTAGAGAAGGGCGGCTGGTACGACGTCAGGACCGAGGACGGCGTCCTCTCGATCTACGTCGGCAAGGTCGCCTTCCTTCGCATCGACTCGGGCGAGCATCGGGTCGGCTTTTCCCTCAACCGCCCTGACTGAGTCGCGGCGGGCCTTGTAGGCCCGCCGCGCTTTCGTCAGCCAATGCGCGGCCTTAGCGGCAGGGGTCGAGCCGCAGCCGCAGGCGGTTGTTGACCTTCTTCTTGCCGTTGTGCGCTTTCAGGTTCAGTTTCCCGAACCGGCGTTTCGCGCAGAGGTTTTCGGAGTTGACCAGGAGGCCGCGTTTGCCGCCTTTCATGGTCAGCACGAACTTCCTCACCGGCACGTCAGGAACCCGCGGGAAGACGGTCTTGAGGCGACCGTCGGCGGAGCTGATCACACCGCGCAGCCGCACGTCGATCTGTCCGCGCAGGTCGGCCAGCAGGTCCGGCAATTCGTGTTTGGACGAGGTCAGGTAGACCGGGCCTTTGACCACGTCGGAGAGCAGCGGCGAGCGCGCCCGGGCGTACCCGTAGATCGAGGCTTTCGGGCAGTTGCGAGCCTCGAGCTGGACCCTGGTGCAGATGGTCCGGATGTGGCTCTGGTCGAGGATCGTCGCTCGCGGCAGGATGAACGCCGCCCGCTTGATGTTGGCGTCACCGTAATGACCCCAGAGGATCGCACGGAATTTCGGGTTCGATGCGCGCTGGGCCTGTCGTTTGCCGCCGAAGATGCGGGCGTCGAAGCGCGGCTTGAATTTGAGCGCACGGCATTTCGTCGCCCGGAATTTGCTCGACCGTTGCACGTGCGACCAGGCCGCCGGGTCGTTCGGATTGCCGCCGCCGCCGGCGATGTCAGCCGCGATCTCGGACCGTTTGCAGTTGGTCGGGTTGAGGGTGAACGGTTTGCGGTAGATCGAGACGTCGATCCTGCGGATGCTCAGCTTGACGCCGCCGAACACGTGTGGGATCGGGTCGGAGACCGCCGTCACCTGCACCGTTTCCGGGTCGACCCGAAGCGCGACGCGCACCACGACGTTGCCGAGGTCGAACGGCCCGGCGACGGCCGGCGTCACGAACACCAGGCTGAGCGGAGCGCCTTTGTAGGGACCGGCGAGGTAGACGTTGCCGCCGGTCACGAACGGGTTGGGCCCCGAGCCGGCCGCGATCGTGCTGGTCCCGAGGAAGCTCTTGTCGGGACACGGTGGCGGCGGCGTCACGGCTTCGCGACTGCCGTCGAACCGTTCCGCGTCTTCGATCCGCTGCTCCGGGCAGTAGTCGAGGTTGCGCAGCTGGGCGACCATCCCCGGCGGCAGTTTCACGTCGACCTGGCGGAACTCCTGGGCTCCGTCGGACCGGGTCAGGTGCAGCTCGAACGGCGTGAACGCCCCGGCTTTGGTTCTGGTCGGTCCGGCCGAGTAACCGGGGTCGAAGGGACGATCCGCCAGGGTGGCGGGGCAGGGGCCGCCGCCGGGCGCGCTCGTAAGGGTGAAGGCGGTCGAGGGCGTGGCGAAGGTTCCCGGCCGCGCCCACGGTTCCATCGCGCTGGTGGTCGTGTTGGGCCCGCAGGTCGGCGGGCTGGTCAGCGTCTCTTTCGAGCCGTCGAGCCGCATGGTGACCGACTCGAACGGCACCTGCGGGGTCTCTCTGAGGTGCGCGGTGAGCTGACCGGTCTCCGCGTCGGCGGCGATGTTTCCGATCAGCCGTACGTCGACCCCGTAGCGGTCGGACTTCGGATTGATGAAGATCCGGTACATCTCGCCGGACTCCGGGTCGCGGCCGATCTGCTCGCCCAGGTAGACGTTGCCGTTGAGCGAGTCGGGTGGCAGCGGCGGAGTCTCGACTTCGGCGACACCGATGTTCGAGCCGGCCGGGCAGGCGACCGGATTTCTCGTCCCTTTGCCGAACTGCTCGTCCGTACAGGCGACCAGGTCGTCGGCGCCGGACGGGTTAAGTCCCATGCCTGGCGGGAAGGTGATGCTGGTGTTGCGGACGTGGGACTGTTCGAGCCCTTTCGGATTCGGTCTGAAGGGCAGCGTCGCCGTCACCTCGGGCCCGATCGGCGAGTCGACTTTGTCGGTACCTGGGTTGACGTTGAGGCCTGGTTCGAACGGAACCACGTCGCAGCCTTTGACTCCGACCCCCTCCGGTAGCCCCGCCTCAACAGGCGTCGAGCCTTCGGGGAAGGTGGGATTTGGCTCTTCCCAGGACTCGGCTCGGAAGAAGGTCGAGTAGACCCCGGTGTCGGGGTCGAAGCAGGTCGTCGGCATGGTGATGTACGTGCCGTCGCCGTTCGGGTCGGTCAGGTCGTCGACGATCACGTTGGAGCCCGGCGCCGCCAGTTTTTTGTTGCCGGCGTCTTGGCCGAAGTTGACCAGACGGCTTTTCAGGGTCGAAACGCCGGGGATCGTCGGTTCCGGAGGCCGGATCGTGAAGCTGCCGTGGTAATCGCTCTCCCAGGCGATCCTGGTCTCGAGGAAGACCACTCTCGCGAAGCCGATGATGAAGCCGAAGCGCGCCGGTTCACCGAACTCGGGAACGATGTTGTAGAGGGGGACTTTGGTGCCTTTTGCCGGATCGGGCGGAATCACGAACCCTTTCGGCAGCCCTTCGACACCGGCGGCGTTGGTCACGAGGGTGACTTCCTCCCGTCCCACGATCGAGCCGTCGGGGCAGTTGGGAACGCGACGTGGTTGTCCTTCGATTACCAGGACCCGTTCGAAGTCGGCGCGCGGACACCGCGGCGTCGACTCCGGGTTGACCGTGAGACCGGCGGGGATGTCGATCTGCAGCGTTTTGATCGACCTTCCGAGAACCGGCTCTTCGAGAGGCGCGGTTACGCTTCCCGGCGGGAACGGCGGCGAGGGAAGCGGCGTGAACGGGGCATGGCGGATGATGTACTGCGTAAAGCCGATCGGCGGGTGGCCGGCGGCCTGTTCGTACCAGAGACCGGGAGTCTCCGGCGAGCATTTGACGGGTTCGTCGGAGATGCAGGTCCCGGCCTGAAATCCGTCTTCGTCGTTCGGAGGCGTGTGCTGTTCTTCGATGATGTCGGTGGTGTCGGCGAAGGCGGCCGAGACACCTAGCGGGAGGACAAGAAATGCGGCGGTGAGCGCGAGCAGCCCAACCAGGCGTGCCATACCTCTCATATAGCTCTCCTCAAAAAGACGGGTTCCAATCCGAAATACCCGCCTCCCGCTTTAGAAAAACGGTACAGCATGGAGCCCGCCGGCTCCAGAAATGTCTACGAAGGAGTAGCCAGGCCGGACCAGAGGCGTTGCTCGACCTCTGCAACTCTTCGGGCCGCGGCATCCACCTGGCGCCACAGGGCAGGATCGGGCGCCTCCGGCTCGCTTGCCGCCCGCAACGCTTTCGCCAGATCAGTCCAGCCGGCGGCGGCGCCGGCGGCGAGGCCAGCCTCGGGGCGGCCCACCTCGTCGAGGAAGCGCGAATACATGAGGCGGAAGGCGCCGCCGCCGGTTCCGCGCCGCTCGATCACCTGATAGCCGAAGCGGGCGCACCAGCGCCAGTCCTCGGCGGTCTCAGGCCAGGAGCCGGCCTCCTCGGCGAGGCGCCGGACCGCGTCGAGCCCCGAAAACCCTGGGAACTGCGGTTTCAGCATCGCCGTCGCAGCTCGCTCGATCGCCGCCGTCGCCGCCTCGCGCAGCTGCTCGGCGACGATGCGGTCCGACGCGGTGAACATGTGGCCGGCAAGCGGGTAGGCGGGGTGATCGCTGTGCCGCGCCCGGTCGAGGTTCTCCAGCCGCGTCGTCTGCAGCTCCTCGAAGCCGGTGTCGGAGAGATAGGCCACCTCCTCGTCGTAGCCGGCGAGGACGACCGCGTGGCCGGGGAAGTGGGCCGAGTTGCCGTAATGGTCGAGGTGGTAGAGGTCGGTGAGGAGGAGGACGGGGTTGCCGGCGTCGACCTCGGCGCGGGCCGCCTCCCAGGCGTCGCCGTCGCCGCGGTCGAAGGTTCGCAGCCGCAGGGCGCCGCCGGTCAGCTCGTCGAAGTTCTCCTCAAGCCGGGCGGTGCGACCGTTGAACCAGCGGCTGGGCGAGGCCTCCTCGATCGTCACGTAGTAGAAGCAGGCGCCGGCGCCGAGCCCGAAGGCCATCTCCTCGCTGATCTCGGTGCCGTGGAAGGCGAGGAGGTTGCGGAGGGCGGTCGAGCCGCAGTGGTGGCCGGGGGTGTGGGTGTAGTTCGGGACGAAGGGCATCGAGCCCGAATTCTGATCGACCGCGGGTGTGTAGGGGCGTAGGGGGTCGCCTCGTCGGCGCCCAAACCCCGCCATAGGCGGGGTTGATGTTGAGCACCTTCGGGGCAGACATCACTCCGCGGTGCCGGGGGGAGGCGCCGACGAGGCAACCCCCTACGCCCCTATTCTGCTCCGGCCGATGACGAATATTGATCTCGAGATCATGCGTGCCATGCGGACGAGAGCCCATACCCCCGGCCTTGAGAAAGCTGCGAAGAGGTTGGGAAAAGCTGGGAACCATGGTGTGATCTGGTTGCTGATCGGCGGCTTGCTCGCGGTGGTGGATGGGTCGAACCGCGAGGGGTGGATCGTCTGTGCGGCACTGGGGCCGGCCGCGATCGCGCTCAACTATGTGGTCAAGCTGATGGTGCGGCGGCCGCGGCCGGTGCTGGAGGGGCTGCCGCCGTTGGGCGGGGCGCCCAGCTCGCTCAGCTTTCCTTCCGCGCACGCGACCTCCTCGTTCGCGGTCGCGACGGCGATGGCCAGGGTCGAGCCGCTGGGGGCGCTGGCCTTCGTTCTCGCCTTTGCCCTGGCACTGGGCCGTCCCTACCTCGGCATGCACTATCCCTCCGACGTGGCGATCGGCGCCGTGCTCGGCGTCGCCCTCGGCCTGCTCGTCCCCCTCTCGCTGTGAAGGTCGGCATCGTCGGTCTGCCCAACGCAGGCAAGTCGACCCTCTTCAATGCGCTGACCAAGGGCGGCGCCCAGACCGGCGACTATCCCTTCACGACGATCGAGCCCAACGTGGCGGTCGCCCAGGTCCCGGACGAGCGCCTGCGGGAGGTGGGCGAGACGGTCGGCAGCTCCGTGCTGGTGCCGGCGACGATTTCCTTTCACGACATCGCCGGCCTCGTCAAGGGCGCCTCCGAGGGCGAGGGGCTCGGCAACCGCTTCCTCGCCTCGATCCGCGAGACCGACGCGATCTGCCACGTCGTTCGCTGCCACGCCGACAGCGGCGTCCCCCATCCCGACGGCCGCGTCGATCCGCTGGCCGACATCGAGACGATCGAGACGGAGCTGACGCTGGCCGACTACGAGCAGGCCGAGCGCCGGCTCGAACGAGTCTCGAAGGGTGCCAAGTCGGGTGACGCCGAGGCGATCGCCGAGCGCGACTGGCTGCAGGTCGTGCTCGGCGAACTGGCGGCGGGGCGGCCGGCACGCGGGGTGCCGGTCCCGGAGGCCGCCCCGCAGGCGGCACTGAATTTGCAGGCGCTGACTAGCAAGCCGATCCTCTACGTGGCCAACGTCGACGAGGGCGACGCCGAGGCGCCCCCGGCAGTGGCTGAGCACGCGGCCGCGGTCGGCGCCGGGTTGGTCGCCGTCAGCGCCCGGATCGAGGGCGAGCTGGCCGAGCTCGATCCGGGCGAGGCGGAGGAGATGCGGGCCTCATACGGGGTCGAGGGATCCGGCCTCGATCGTCTCGTGCGGGCCGCCTACGAGCTGCTGGAGCTGATCACCTTCTTCACCGCGGGCGAGGGCAAGGAAGCGGTTGCGCGGCCGCTGCCCCGCGGCGCCACCGCCTGGGAGGCGGCCGGCACGATCCATACCGAGATCCAGGAAGCGTTCGTCAAAGCCGAGGCGATCGGTTGGGAGCAACTGGTCGAGTGCGGCGGCTACGCGGCAGCCCGCGATCGCGGGCTGCTGCGGATCGAGGGCCGCGATTACGTCGTCGAGGACGGCGACGTCATAACCATCAAGGTGTAGCGTCCGCCCATGGACGAAGGCGCGCGCTTCCCAAGCGTGGCCGCGAAGGCCGGTCACTACGAGAGCTTCTACGTCAAGGCCTGCCAGCCGGGTGGCGGTCGGGGGATCTGGGTCCGCCACACCGTCCACAAGCGTCCCGGGGCCGAGCCAAAGGGCTCGATCTGGTTCACCTTCTTCGATCGCGAGGCGGAGGGACCGCGGGCGACCAAGCTGACTGTCCCGGCCAGCGGGCTGTCGGCACCGTCCGGCGCCTGGATCCGCGTCGCCGACGCCGAGATCGGTCCCGGCTTCGCCCATTGCAGTTCCGGTGCTCCTTTGCCCGAGGTAACCGGGGAAGGGAACAGCGGCACGGCAGCTGGGACGAAGACGGCGAGCTGGGAGTTGACCTTCGCCGGCGACGCGGAGCCCTGTAAGTACCTGCCCTACGACCGGCTCTACGAGACCAGTCTGCCGAAAACCAAGTTCGTCGCTCCCTATCCCGACGCGCGTTTCTCCGGCAGCCTCGACCTCGGCGGCGAGAAAATCTCGCTCGACGGCTGGCCGGGGATGATCGGCCACAACTGGGGCAGCGAGCACGCCGAGCGCTGGGTCTGGCTGGAGGGAACCGGCTTCGACGGCTCGCCCGACACTTACTTCGACGCGGGTGCGGCGCGGATCCGGCTCGGCGGCTGGACGACGCCATGGCTTCCGTCCGGAATGCTGATGCTCGAAGGAGAGAAGCATCGGCTCGGCGGCTTCGGCAAGATCCGATCGGCGTCGATCGAAGAGTCGGCGGGCGCCTGCTCCTTCGTCCTACCCGGCAAGGACATCGTCGTCCGCGGCCGCGTCTCTGCGCCAAAGAAGGATTTCGTCGGCTGGCTCTACGCGGATCCCAAGGGTCCCGAGCACAACACGATCAACTGCTCGGTGGCCGATCTCGAGCTCATCGTCGAACGGCCGGCGCAGCCGCCCCGCACCCTGACGCTGCCCGCCGGCGCCGGCTACGAGCTCGGCATGCGCGAGACCGACCACGGGATCCGGATCCAGCCCTACGGAGACGGGTAAGTCGTCGGTGCCGGCTCGCCGGCGCCTTCGCCTTACCGATCAACGACCTTCTGGAAGCTCATCCAGCGGTCGTAACCCCCGAGCGCTGCCGCGAGCTGGTCGCCGCGGATCTTGGTGATGCCGCCGGTCCCGTATAGCCGCGCCCAGACGATCCGCGGCGAGGCGCCGCGCTGGGTTACGACCACGCGTTTCAGCTTTCCTTCCAAGTAGCCGCCCAGCTTGGCGCTGATCTCGGGGCCGGAGAAACGCAACCTCCACGTATGCAGGGGGCAGTAGTGGTCGTAGGGATCGGGCACTCCCACGAGGTACGGGATCGGCGAGCCGAAGAAGACGTTCTGGACGCTCTCGGTGTGGCCGCCCGAGCAGGCGGAGAAGAAAGTCTGGGCGATCGCGCCGCCGTAGCGGAGGACCTCTCCCCTCGTTTCCTCAGCGGCCTGGCTGGAGCGCGGGTGCTCCGTCCCGATGCCGTCGTAGACCTGACTGCGCGTGTCGTCGTAGAGGTCGAAGCCGTTGCCGCCGACGAAGCCGGTCAGGGCGAACGAGCGCGCCGCGATCGCCTGGGCGCGCAGCGCCGCCAGCGGCCACGAGGGTGGCGACTCGTTGGGGATGACCCCTTTGACGTACTGGTCGACCGGGACGGCGTTGATCGCGTTGAGCGAGCCTGGATCGCTGCGGGTCGGCACCACCTCGAGCACGCCGCGGTAGACGCTGCCGCCGATCTCGATCGTGCCGTTGCCGGCGGCGCGTAGCTTGCCGCCGCAGTCGGCAAGCCGCCGCCCCCGCGTTCCCAGCAACCGCACGCTTGAGCCGGCGCGGTGGGCCGCGTAGGAGCGGCGCCGGTCGAGCGCGACGCCGCAGGCGCTGCTGGCGCCGCGGAAGCCGACGTCGCCGCCGGCGATGTCGACGAGGACTCTTACGATTCGCGGCCCGCCGAGCCGCCCGAGCGTCGTCCCCCGGTAATAGTGGCGGAGGATGAAAAGGTGTCCCTTGCCGTGCCTGGCGAAGCCATAGGCGCCGTATTGGCTCATCCCAACGCCGTGCCCGAACCCCCGCCCTTTGACGACCCAGCTGACGCTGGCCTCGGCCGGCGCGGCGAGGACGAGGCAGAGGAGCAGGACTGAGAGGCGGATCCGCATCTCCCGAATCCAACAGATTCGGGCTGGAGGAGTCGCGGCCTGCTCTAGGCTGAAACAAGTCAACCGAGAGGAGAGCGACGATGGCGACGCAGACGGTCCGGGCGGTCGACCACAAGCTCCTCGCAGCCGGCGAGTGGGCGCAGACCGGAGAGTGGGACGAGGTGTCGAGCCCATACGACGGGACCGTGGTCGGACGGGTGCCGAGGGGGGACGCGGCGCTGGTCGACCGGGCGGCCGAGGCTGCGCAGGGAGCGTTCGAGGCGGGGTTCCCCCAGCACGAGCGCGCCGCCGTCTTGGATCGCGCCGCCGAGCTTGTACGGGAGCGGCTGGAGGAGCTGGCGCTGACGATCGCGGCCGAGGCGGGAAAGCCGCTGAAGACCGCCAAGCTGGAGGCGTCGCGCTGCGTCGACACGCTCACCTTCTCCGCCGTCGAGGCGCGCAAGCTGAGCGGCGCCACGGTGCCGATGGAGGCCTCGCCGGCCGGGGCCGGCAAGCTCGGCGTGATGCTGCGCGTGCCCTACGGGGTCGTCGGCGCGATCAGCCCCTTCAATTTCCCCCTCAACCTCGTCGCCCACAAGCTGGGCCCGGCGATCGCCGCCGGCAACGCCGTCGTCCTCAAGCCGGCCGGCCAGACGCCGATCTCGGCCCTGAAGCTGGCCGAGATCCTGGTCGAGGCGGGGCTGCCCGACGGCTGGCTGAGCGTGATCACCGGTCCCGGCTCGGAGGTCGGCAATGCGATCGTCGAGAACGAGCTGACCCGGGCGCTCACCTTCACCGGCTCCTCCGGCGTCGGCTGGGGGATCCGCAGCCGCGTCCCCCACAAGAAGGTCAACCTGGAGCTGGGCTCGAACGCGCCGCTGATCGTCCATGCCGACGGGGACTGGGAGACGGCCGCCGACAAGGCGAAGCTGCACGCCTTCTCCCACGCCGGCCAGAGCTGCATCTCGATCCAGCGCGTGCTCGTCCACGAGCAGGTCGCCGACGCCTTCGTCGAGCGCTTCGTCGCCAACGCGAGAGCGCTGCGGGTCGGCGACCCGCTCGACCCGGAGACCGACGTCGGCCCCCTCATCTCCCGCGACGACCGCGACCGGGTCAAGCGGTGGGTGGAGGAGGCGGTCGCCGGCGGCGCCGAGCTGTTGACCGGCGGCGAGCTGGTCGACGAGGACCGCTGCCTGGCACCGACCGTCCTCGGCTCGCCGCCGCGCGAGGCGAAGGTCTGGTGCGAGGAGATCTTCGGCTCGGTGGCGACGGTCGACCGCTACTCGGATTTCGAGCAGGCGCTGCGGCTGGCGAACGACTCGAGGTTCGGCCTGCAGGCGGGGGTATTCACCCGCGACGTCGGCCGCGGGCTGGCGGCGGCGGCCGCGCTCGAGTTCGGAGGCGTCCTCATCAACGAGGTCCCGACCTTTCGCGCCGACCAGATGCCCTACGGCGGCGTCAAGGACTCGGGCAACACGCGCGAGGGGCCCGCCTACGCCGTGCTGGAGTTGACCGAGGAGCGCCTCGTCACCCTGCAGGCCTGATCAGCGCCATCGCTGCGCCACACCACGGCGAAAGCGATCGAGCCGAAATACTCAATCTTGACAATTCAGTATCCTTATGTTCTTATTTAGAGGCGACCTTTGGGTCGCCGGTCTCGGAATTCCCTACCGATGACCGATTGGTCTCGTCCGTCCGTTCCCGCGGGCGGGGCTCGCAGCACGGACGTCTTACCCGGGCCGCCTCGGCGGTCCGGGAGACCGTCCGCACTCAGGCCCTCTCCGCTACCGGCAGGTTGCCCTTAGAGGCGAGACGCCGCGACGGAACGGCGGCGCCCCCCCAGGCTAGCCGCGCTCAGAGGTGCCCGCGTCCGTCCCCGTTCGCTATCTGGCAGGCCTGATCGGCCCCGATGAAGGGCGAGAGGGCCATGTAGGTGGCGAGGGGCGCAACCTGGGGCAGCTCCTTCGGACCGTCCTTGCAGATCTTGTCGTAGAGCAGCGCCCA
>Ga0182000_10000177_pt1 | contig 11047 bp, 8 predicted proteins | sample BulsoiMagMametaG_FD_120484 | JGI IMG/M metagenome (GOLD analysis project Ga0182000, IMG submission 120484) | Bulk soil microbial communities from Mexico - Magueyal (Ma) metaG | ecosystem: Environmental > Terrestrial > Soil > Agricultural land | place: Mexico: Magueyal, Guanajuato | collected...
AGGCTGTCGCGGATGGCCCCGAGGTAGTTGTCGGCGGCCTCCTTGCTCATCCCGGCCTTGACCCACAGGTCGGTGTTCTCGAACTGTGAGGTCCGGTACGGGTTGAACCCGGTCTTGCCGAGGGTCACGTCGACGTTGGACTGCGCCGGCGCGCTCATGTAGGAGAGGAACGCATAGGCGGCGTCCTTGACCTTCTGGTCGACCGACGCGTTGATCGCGCCCGACCAGCCGCCGAAGGCGGCGAACGGCGCATGGTTGACCCCGTCGACGGCGTGCGGGCACCTGGTGGCGTCGCAGTCGACCAGCTGGCCGCTGCTCCGGTCCAGGACCTTCTTGGACCCGGGCATGATGGCCGTGCCCACCTTGTCCTGCACGGTCGAGGTCTTGGGGTCGATGGCGAGGGTCCCGATGTCGCCCCAGTCGGCCGACAGGGCGCAGCGGCCGGAGGTGAACAGCCCGCGGGTGTCGCCGACGTCCAGGTTCAGCTCGTCCTTGGGCGCGTACTGGGTGGTCTGCTTGTAGACGTCCAGGGCGGTCGCGAACGCCTGATTGTTGACCAGCGGCTTCATGGAGTTGACGTCGAAGAAGGCGCCCTGGCTGGTCCCCTGCGCCTGCAGGTAGGAGCCCGCGACCGACCAGGACATCCAGTAGGACTGGGCGGCCCGCTTCTTGGCGATGCAGGAGCCGTAGTCGGGCTTGCCGTCGTCGTTCAGGTCCTTGCCGTTGTAGCGCTGGGCGATCGACAGGTAGTCGTCCCAGGTGGCCGGCGGCTTCAGCCCGTCGCGCTTCAGCAGGTCGCTGCGGTAGTAGACCATCTGGAAGTCGCCGTCCAGCGGGATGGTGTAGGTGCGGCCCTTGTAGGAGGCGCTGAAGTCCCGGAAGAACGGGGCGATGTCGTCCCACTTCAGGGCCTGGTCGGCCTTGACGCGGTCGGTGATGTCCTCCAGGTAGCCGGGCGGGACGAAGTCACCCATCCACTGCGGGTCGAAGACGAACGCGTCGTAGCTGTTGGTGCCCGTGGCCAGGTCGGTGAGGATCTTGTCGTACAGGTCGCTGAAGGGGACGGTCACCACCTTGACGTTGGCGCCGGTCCGCTGGTTGAAGTCGGGGGCGCGCCGCTGCAGCGGTTCGGCGATCTGCGGCCCGGTGAACGTCAGGACGGTGACGTCGACGCCTTTGAGCTGGTCGGCGCCGGTTCCCTGGGTCGACTGGGTCTTGTTGTCGTTGCCGCCGCTGCAGGCGGCGGCCAGCAGCGAGGCGGCGGCGATCAACGCGGCCCAGCGGGAGAATGGACGCTTGAGCATGCTGTCCTCCCATGCGGTGCGGGGCCGTCATCGGCCCACCCGGCTCCGTCCCCCAGGCGTACCGTAGCCCCGTAAACATCCGATGTCTAGGTGCCAGTCATCGCCGCCGGGTCGATGTAGCCGATGGTGAGCAGCAGGTTGGCGTAGAGCCGCTGGTCGCCGGTGGCGACCGCGAGGGTGACGTCGGGCCGGCGGGTCAGCTCGTAGAAGGCCAGCCGCTCGACCACGTCCACCACCATGCCCGGCGGCAGCAGCTCCCGGTACTCGGCGAGCACGGCCGGTTCGGGGGCGTCGTGGGGCTGCATGACGGCCGCCGCCTCCAGGGGCACGGTCGGCGCCATCGCCGCCAGGACCTCGGTCACCGTCACCCGGCCGGGGGAGAGGTTCAGGTACACCCGCCGCGCGCCGGGCGGGGTGGCGGTGGCGTGGGGGAAGTTGCCGTCGGAGATCAGCACCTGTGATCCGTGGCCGGCCGCGGCCAGGGCGCCGAGGATCTCCGGGTGGATGAGTGGGGTGCGCAGCATCGTCAACCTCCGTGGTGGTCGGTGGGCTCGGCAGGCGATAGACGCGGCGGGCGTTGGCGCCGAACACCGCGTCCCGCTCGGCCGCGTCGAGACCGGCCCGTTCCAGGGTCTCCTCGGCGGCCGCGAGCACCGTGGCGTAGTCGGCGGCCAGCAGGCACACCGGCCAGTCGGAGCCGAATAGGAGCCGCTCCGGGCCGAAGGCGGCCGCGGCCGTGGCCACATAGGGGGCGAGCTGTCGCGCGGTCCAGCCGTCCCAGGCGGCCTCCGTCACCAGGCCGGACACCTTGCAGGTGACGTTAGGCAGGCGGGCGAGGGCGTGCAGCTCCCGAGCCCACGGCTCGACCAGCGCCTCGCGGATCCGCGGCTTGGCCAGGTGGTCGACGACGAAGCCGAGCTGGGACAGCCGCTCGGCCGCCGCCCGGGCCGCCGGCAGCTCCCGCTCGCGGACCAGCAGGTCGTAGGCCAGCCCGGCCTCGGCGACCGCGGCCAGCCCCTGCAGCACCTCGCCGCGGAGGAGCCACGCCGGGTCGGGCTCGTCGTGAACCTGGTGGCGGATCCCGACCAGGGCGTCGCCGCCGGGTGCCGCCCGCAGCGCGGCCACGGCGCCGGCTACGTCGGGGGCGGCCAGGTCGACCCAGCCGACCACGCCAGCGATGCGGCCGCCGGCCGCGGCCACGACCAGGAACTCCTGAGTCTCCTCGACGTTGGCGACCGTCTGCACGATCACGGTCTGGCCGATCCCGTGCGGTCCGGCGGCCGCGTCCAGGTCCTCCGGCCCGAAGCGGCGCCGGAACGGCGCCAGGCGCCCGTCCATCCACGGGTAGGCCCGGTGGGCCGGGTCCCAGAGGTGGTGGTGGGCATCGACGCGGTGCATCACGGGGTGGGGACGTGGTCGGGCAGCAGGCCTTCGGCGACCAGTTCGGTCCACAGGTCGGCGGGGACCGGCCGGCCCAGCATGGCCACGGCGTCCTGCACCTCGGCGGCCGTGCGGGCGCCGACGAGCACGCTGGCCACCGCCGGGTGGCCGAACGGGAAGGCCAGCGCGGCCGCCCGCAACGGCACCCCGTGCCTGGCGCAGACCGCCTGCAGGCGGCCGGCCCGCTCGATCAGCTCGGGCGGAGCCGGCGCATAGTCGAAGGTGGTGCCGGGCCTGGGATCAGCCAGCAGCCCGCTGTTGAAGACGCCGCCGATCACCACCGCCACCCCGCGCTCGGCGCAGGCTGGCAGCAGCTCGCCCAGCGCCCGCTGGTCGAGCAGGCTGTAGCGGCCCGCCATGAGCACCAGGTCCAGATCGAGCTCCCGCACGAAGCGGGTCAGCATCTCCGCCTGATTCATGCCGGCCCCGATGGCCCGGACCACCCCTTGGTCGCGCAGCTCGGCCAGGGCCGGGAGCGCGTGTCTGGACGCCTCCTGCTCGTACGCATCGGGGTCGTGGACCAGCGCCACGTCGACCCGGTCCAGGCCGAGCCGGTCCAGGCTTTCGTCCAGCGACCGGCGCACCCCATCGCGGGAGAAGTCCCACACACGCTTGGCCGCCGGCGTGGCCACGAACCCTTCCGGGTCGGCGGTCTCGCCCGCCTCGAGGGGACGAATCAGCCGGCCGACCTTGGTCGATAGTACGAACCGCGGCCGGGGCAGCCGGGCGAGCCTCCGGCCGAGCCGGCGCTCAGCCACTCCTAGGCCGTAGTGGGGGGCGGTGTCCAGGAAGGTAATGCCGGCGGCCAGGGCGGCGTCGACAGTGGCGTCGGCGTCGGACTCCGGCACCTCGGTGAACAGGTTGCCAAGTGGCGCCGTGCCGAGGCCGAGCCGGCTGACCCGCAGTCCAGTGCGGCCCAGAGCGACGGTCTCCAATGGCACGTTCACGCTTGGTTCGCCGGCAGGCGGAGCCCTTGCATGCCCCCGTCGACGACCAGGGCGGTGCCGACGGTGGAGACGGCCAGGGGGCTGGCCAGGTAGGCGATCGCGGCCGCGACCTCGTCGGCGCCAACTAGGCGTCCGGTCGGCTGGCGGGCCCGCAGGGCAGCCAGCTCCTGCTCAGGGTCCGGCGTGGCGTCGAGCAGCCGCCGGACCCACGGGGTGTCGGCGGTGCCGGGCACCACGCAGTTGACCCGGATCCCCTCGGCGATGTGGTCGGCGGCCATGGCCAGGGTGAGCGCCAGCACCGCTCCCTTGGTGGCGCTGTACAGAGCACGCCTGGGCAGGCCGGCGACGGCCGCGATCGAGCAGGTGTTGACGATCGCCGCGACCGGGGACCGACGCAGGTGGGGGAGGGCGGCCCGAGTGGCGCGCACAATTCCAAGCAGATTCACGTCCAGTACCCGGCGCCACTCCTCATAGGAGTTGTCCTCCACCGTGCCGGTGGCACCGGTGCCGGCGTTGTTGACCAGCACGTCAAGGGCGCCGAAGCGAGCGACCACCGCGGAGACGGCGGCCTGAAGTGAATCCTCGACGGTGACGTCGGCGACCAGCGGCAGCGCCGACACGGCGGCCGCGGCCGGATCCACGTCGAGAGCGGCGACACTGGCCCCGCGCGTTGCCAGCAGCCGTGCGGTGGCCAGGCCGATGCCGGAACCGCCGCCGGTGACAGCGGCGACCACGCCGTCGAAGTCGCCGACCATGACGCCTACTCCCGATTGTCGGGCGCCGCGGCCGGCGTTCCCAGCCTGGCCCTACACCCGGTTCGCTTCACGCCCGCACCTTACCCGAAGCTACCCGGACTAGAGCAGCGGCCCGCGGCAACCAGGTCCGAAGAGGTGCTGACCGACGAGCCCTACACACGGCCGATGAAGGGCATCTTGGTCGCCATGACGGTCATGGTGGCCCCCAGGCAGATGAACGAGCGGCTAGAACAATTGGTTTGGTGCCCCGGTTCACCCCGGCGATCTGGCCAGTGTCACCGGCCTGAGATGCTGTCTGTTGCCGGCGCAGCTGTGCAGCCCCACTGTGTGAGCCTCGGCTCATCGGTGACAAGGGCGAGTCCGGCAGAAGCGGCCCTATCGGCCTCATGGTCGGTCGAATGCTGCATGTTGCGTACCTCACCCGTCAGCCATTAGTACTAAATAAGTCAATCAGCTCATGGGTGGGCGGTCTGGTAGCTGTCGTGACAGCCTTCCGCGACATTGTCGATTACACCTGAGCCGACTGTGACGCCTAGGCTCAAGAAGTGGGGGGGAATGCGTCACCATCTTGTTGGTCATCATCTCGTCGGTCTCGGTCGACTTGTGCACCAACGCGCCGTCGCTAGCATTCCCGAATCGTGGCTGGCCGATTGGACAACCAGCGCACACTTTGGGCGACTACGCGTTGAAGCGACGTTGGCGGCGACTCTTGTTGTTGCCCAACTCAACCGCAGCCGAGCTTGATGTACCCGATGCCGCCCCGCCCATTGCCGCGGCTTCCGTCTCCTCGGACGGGAGTGCGATGCCTCCAAGCCGTACCAAGCACGCATGGAACCACCACTATCCAGGACTCCGGTTGTTGGTGATCCATCTGGCGAATCTCAATCCATCCGACGTAGAAGTGCGCTCCATGTCATCAGGTCCAGCGCTTCGGTCGGTTCTTGAAGATTGTAGAGTGATCGAGCATGAGCAGGAGCAAACAGCATGAAAACTTCACCTCGTCGATGGGGCCTTGGAGAATGGGCTGCCGTCGCCACCATTCTCGGGCTGGTTGTTGCCGTCCTCACTCTCTACCTCGCTGTTTCAGCAGGAGGCAATTCCGCACCGGATACTTCTCCGGCCAGTAGCTCAGCCCAAGCGGTTCCAGACTCCACTAGCTCGCCCGATACCACCCAGCCCCCTAGCACGACCGCGACGACCTCAACAGCGGCTGCCACCAGGTACCTCTCCAACCAACAGTACCCGACCGATGCTCAAGAGATCCCCTACTTCGCAGGCTATGTTGAAGCAGGAGGATCCCAAGACATCAATGGCCAACAGTTTACACGCAACCTCAACTTCCCTCTGGTGTGCTCAGACACCTCGGACAAGTTCGTTGACTACAACCTAGGTCGCCATTTCGACAGGTTCACAGCAACCATCGGACCTAGCGACATCTCCAAAAGCAAGGGGTATCATTTCGAAGTTTGGAAAGACGATCAGCGTGTCTTCTCTGAGACGCTCCGCCATGGGCAATCCAAACAGATCAATATGTCCGTCAAAAATGTTCTGAAACTCAGGATAGGGGCGTGCTCTCCAGATGAAAGCGTGATTCTGGAGCGAGAAGGCGGAGGAATAGTAGGTGATCCACAGGTCACAGGTAGTGCGGACAAGGTCCCGCCGGCGACAACAACCTAGCGCATGTGATTATAGACAGCATCAAGCTCTGTCGACCATCGGCCATGTCGGAATGACAGCTTGCCGCGACCGCCATGGCAGTATTGCTGTTGGCCGATCGCCTCGAGACCGACTCCGAGATGCGCCGCTGGTCGCTGGCTAGTGGTACAGGACAACGCCAGCTGGTGGCACGTCAGCTGGACGGCCTTGCCGTTGCGGCGTGCCACCACCACGGTCGTGCCGATGGTTGCCGGCGATCCGGATCGACAGGAGCCGACAAGCTGATAGCCCTCGGCCGGCACATCATCCATGTCCGGTGGAACACAGCCGGCTGTACCGTGATTTGGGTCCAGGACTTCCTCGACCCACTCCTTCGCGCCCTCGATGGCAATTCTTCCACGACGCGGGTGGGACGTCGCCACGGCGGCTCGAATCCCTATGTCGCCACCATGAGCGCAGACTCTGGACAGACGACCGCGGGAAATTCCCTCCACCTTCCCTCCGCCCGACGCTGAGCGGCACAAGACGGCGGGAAACAGGCGGGGACGTTGGGGGACGGTCCTAGCTGTCGACCAGCCGTTTGTGCACGTCAGGCGCGACGATCGGGACCTGGTGGGGATGGGAGGGGACCTGCGAGGTGACGGCGCTGCGACCTGTAAAATCGCCGGCATTGCCTACACAGGTTCGAATCCTGTCCCTGCCACAAGCTCCTGACGTGCCCAAGCACTTCTCCTGGGTGGGTCGTCACGCCCGGCCCGAGGGTGCGCCCTCGCTCCAGTCCGCGGCCGCCCGCCCGGCGGTGGCCAAGGCCCAGGGCCCGGTGCTGAGCAGCCCCAGGGCCAGGATGCCGACGCCGAGCCCGAGCACCAGCCACCACACGCCGTGCTCGGCGTCGGTGAACGCCACCGGGCCGCGGGCCAGGGCCGGTCCCACGATCGTTCCGGAGATCGCCACGCCCAGGGTGGTGCCGGTCTGCCGGCCGGCCGAGGCCAGCGAGGCGGCCATCCCGGCCATCGAGCGGGGCATCCCGGAGACCGCCGTGTTGGTGATCGGCGGGTTGACGGCGCCCAGGAAGATGCCGAACAGCAGGTAGGTGGCGAGCACGGTCGGCAGCGGGGTAGCCGGCCCGAGCCTGAACGACGCCGCGCCGCCCAGCGCCAGGGCGGCTCCGGCGGCCACCAGCGGCAGTCGAGGACCGCGCCCACCGACCAGCCGGCCGGTGAGGGGGGAGAGCACCGCGATCAGCCCCCCGACCGGGAGCATGCACAGCCCGGCCATGAGCGCCGACATGCCCCGCGCCTCCTGCAGGTACTGCGTGGTCACGAACAGGAACGCCCCGAACCCGCACAAGGCGAACAGCGCCATCAGGATGGCCGCACTGAACGGCACGCTGCGGAACAGGCGCAGCTCCAGCAGCGGGTCGACACGGCGCGGTTCGTAGACGAGGACGCCCAGCACGCCGAGCACGGCGACGGCGAACAGGCCGAGGATGACCGGCGAGCTCCAGCCCAACCTGCCGGACTCGATGACCGCGGCCACGACGCCGCCAAGCACGAGGAGCACCAGTGTCTGGCCGACCGGGTCGAACCGGCGCGCCCGGGCGGCCCGGGACTCGGGCACCAACAGCGCCGTGCACACGATCGCGGCCGCCACGACCGGCACGTTGACCCAGAAGATGGAGTGCCAGCCGAAGCCGTCGACCAGGGCGCCGCCGAGGATCGGGCCCAGGGCCAGCGACAGGCCCGATACCGCACCGAACACGCCGATGGCCCTGGCCCGCTCGGCCGGGTCGGGGAAGGTGTTGGCGACGATCGCCAGCGCCACCGGGTTGAGCATCGTGCCGCCGACGGCCTGCAGCGCCCGGGCCGCGATCAGCCAACCGATGCTCGGCGCCAGACCGCACAGCAGCGAGCCGAGCCCGAAGGCGGTCAGGCCGACCTGGAAGGTCCGCCGGCGGCCGACCCGGTCGGCGGTCGACCCGGCCAGCACCAGGAAGCTGGCCAGCACCAGGGTGTAGGCGTCCACCGTCCACTGCAGGCCGGACACCGAGGCGTGCAGGTCGCGGCCGATCGCCGGCAGCGCGACGTTGACGATGGAGATGTCCATCACCACGACGAGGATGCTGGCGCAGCAGATCGCGAGGACCAGGAACCGGCGCTGCCGGCTGAGCTCGGGCACCACCCGCCCGCGCTCGCCGTCGGTGGTCTCGGGCAACGTTGAAGGGTTCATGACCCCAAGGCTAGGATTTAGAGCGTGCTCGAAGTCAAGCCGCAGCCGGCCTCAAGGCTCGCTCGCTCCGACCCCCAGGCGGGCCTGAGCATCGCCGAGGCCGCCCGCCGCACCGGGGTCAGCGTGCACACCCTGCGCTACTACGAACGTGCCGGCCTGGTCGTCACCCCCGTCGACCGCACCGAGAGCGGCCGGCGCCGCTACCACCAGCTGGACCTGGACTGGATCACCGTCTGTACCAGGCTGCGGGCCACCGGCATGCCCATCAAGACCATCCGGCGCTACGCCCAGCTCGTCTCCGCCGGCCCCGGCAACGAGCAGGAGCGGCTGGCCCTGCTGGAGGCCCACCGCGCCGAGGTCACCGCCAAGCTCGCCCAGCTACAGGAGAACCTCGAGCTCATCGACCACAAGATCGGCGTCTACCGGGGCCGGCTCGTCGCCGGCGACGCCGACCAGCTCTGGGCACCCAGGCGCCGAGCGGCCGCCCGCTGAGGGCGCGATCACCAGCAGCCCAGCAGCCAGGAGCAGGTCCAGCTCAGGGATCAGATGGGTTGGGCGGGGGCCAGCTCCTGGCGGTGACGACCACGTCGAACCACTGGGCCAGGGAGCCGCCGGCCATGAAGGAGCCGGGGCCGCGGTCGGCGAGGCCGCGGGTCCTGACCGGGGCCTCCAGCCACCGCCGGACCGCCGGTGGGGCGGGGAGGCGCAGGTCGAGGGCGAACTGGTCGGGGCCGACCTTGCCAAGGGGTCGTTCGAACCAGCCCGGCGCCGGCGGCGGGAGGGTGGCGGTCTCGCCGGCCCCGAGGCCGACCGTGCCGTGGTCGAAGGTGAAGCCGACCGACCGGTAGCGGCGGCCGTACCAGCGGGCCAGGTACGACCGGCGGTCGGGTAGCGCCAGGTCGGGTCGGGTGGCACGGCGATCCGCAGCCGGCCACGTAGGCCTCGACGGCGTCGTAGGCCGGGGCCCGCAGCAGGTAGTACTCGACGCCGACGAACCGCACCTTGTCGGCGTGGCGGACGTTGTAGTCGCGCAGCCAGGCCAGCACTCGCGCCACCGGCCGGAACCGCCACTGCGGGCTCATGCGGCGCACGAGCGCGTCGGGGCTGCCCGTGCCGGTCTGGAGGTACCGGTTGATCTCGAGCCCGATGGTCCAGTCCTCCTCCCAGGCCACGGACCGGAAGCCATCTCCTCGACCAGGAGGCGCAGGGTGCGGTGCTTGAGGGCGAGCTCCTCGGCCGCCCCGTGGGTCGACTCGCCCAGCCCGACGATCTCCGCGTCGCCGATGGACCGGCGCAGGGGGGCCAGGTCGTCGAGGGGGGCCGCGGGGTCGACGGTGGTGAGCGGGGCCGCATGGTGACGAGCCCAGCCGGTCACCGCCCGCGGCCCGGCCCGGGCGTACCCGGGCGGCGCCCCGGCCAGCGCCACCACGAGGCCGATGGCCGGGACGAGCAGCCGGTGAGCTTGCGGCGCAGGGCGTCGAGCAGCCGGGTGGGCAGGACGGCGGCCAGGGCGGCCATCGGCACGGCGTCCTTGCCGACCAGGTAGCGGGCGCGCGGCCTGGGGACGGTCAGGGCCCGGGCCACGGCCCGGGCGACGACCTGGGGCGGGCTGCCGTTGCGCTCGCGGGCCAGCCCGACGGCCACGAAGCGCCGGAAGTCGTTCCCGTAGAGGGCGCGGGCGCGGGGATCGGCCGCGGCGAGCAGCCGCTCGGCGTTCCGGGCGAGCTTGTCGACCGCCTCGGTGTGGATGCTGGCCGGCTCGAGCAGGACCACGCCGATGCCCCAGGGCGCCAGCTCCTGGCGCAGGGCCTCGGCCATGGTGGCGATGGCGCTCTTGGACGCGGCCAGCGGGCCGGTGAACGGCGGGGTGAACCGGGTGCCGATCGAGCCGATCAGCACGATCCGGCCCCGGGCCCGGCGGAGCAGGGGCAGCAGCGCCTGGGTGACGGCGAGCTGCCCGGTCACGTTGACCTCCAGCTGGTGGCGGAACTGCTCGACCGGGACGATCTCCAGCGGGCCGAAGAGGCCGATGCCGGCGTTGTTCACCAGCCCGTCCAGCCCGGCGGGGCCGGTGTGGCCGGCGACGACGCCGGCGGCCGCCTCGACCTGGGCGGGGTCGGTGACGTCCAGCAGCAGGGGCGTGATCTCGCCCGAGTCGCCGGGGGGTGCGGGCGGGGCGTCGTCGAGCCGGCGGACCCCGGCGAAGACGTGGCGCCCGGCCGCGGCCAGGTCCAGGGCCGTGGCCCGCCCGATCCCCGAGGAGGTCCCGGTGACGACGACGTGGGAACGTGTGCAGGTGCTCATGCGGCCACGGTAGGAGCCGGGACGGTCGCCGCCATCACTCCAAGGTGGATGCCGCGGGGGAAACCTCGGCCGACCCACCGGCCCGGCGGGTCCCGACCGGTGGCCGGAAGTGGTAGTCGTGCCCGGCCGTCAGTCCTGGAACAGCCCGCTGATGGACTGGCGGTGGTGGATGCCCCGGATCGCCTCGGCGAACATGGGGGCCGCCGAGACGACCCGGACCTTGGAGGAGAAGGTCACGGGCTGGGTCTCGACGGTGTCGGTGGTGATCAGCCGGCGGATCGGGCTGGCCTCCAGGCGCTCCATCGACCCCTCGGCGAAGACGCCGTGGCTGACCGCGGCCATGACCGAGCGGGCGCCCTTGCCGATCAGCTGCTCGGCCGCCTCGACCAGGGTGCCGGCGCTGATCGTGAAG
>Ga0182000_10000178_pt1 | contig 11027 bp, 7 predicted proteins | sample BulsoiMagMametaG_FD_120484 | JGI IMG/M metagenome (GOLD analysis project Ga0182000, IMG submission 120484) | Bulk soil microbial communities from Mexico - Magueyal (Ma) metaG | ecosystem: Environmental > Terrestrial > Soil > Agricultural land | place: Mexico: Magueyal, Guanajuato | collected...
ACCTCGGGTGTCACCTTCCTGACCAACCTGGTGCCGGTAATGGACCTCTTCTCCAACGCGGATCCCTCGGGGAGGAGTATGGTGGGGCTTGGGGGGATCTTCCGCGCGCTCACGCTCTCGTTCGTGGGACCGTGCACGATACACACGATCGAGTCTTACATGGCGGACAGGACCTTTTTGAGCGTCAAGGGGATCACATCCGAAGGATATCTCACGGACATCAACCCACTCGAAGCCGAGGTCAAGAAAGCGATGATCCGGCACGCCGAGAGACCCGTTTTGCTCGTTGACGGCAGGAAGTTCGAACAGCGGGGATTCAGCGTCATCGACCACGTCTCGGAGGTCAGCCTGGTGGTGACGGCCGACGCAGGCCCGGCGCACGTGGAGGCGCTTGAAGACCTCGGGGTGGAGGTGCAGAGCGTATGAGAAGGGGAGGCTGACAACTAAAGCAGCGTTGCGATAGAGACGGGTGCATTGGGAGATAGCGACGAGCAGGAGGAGGCTTTACCTCAACATGGCTACTAGTTCGGAAGCGGACGCAAACAGACAACGCGACGACAGTCACGTCACGGCCCAGCAATGGAAGTGGACCGTCCTTGCCGGCATGGCGTCATACTTGGACGCCGGGTCCATCGTGGCCCTAGCCGCGGGGCTCGCGTTGTGGCAGGAGTACCTGCACATGAGCAGCACCACCGTGGGACTGCTCGCGGCCCTGGGCCCGAACGCCTTCGGGGCGGCGATAGGGGCCCTGATCGGGGGCAGGCTCGGCGACCTTTTCGGCCGCAAGCGCATCTATCAGTACGACCTGCTCGTCTACGGCCTGGGCACGCTCCTGATCGTCTTCTCGGCCAACCTGCCGATGCTCCTCATCGGAACCTTCATAGTTGGCGTCGCGGTAGGCGCGGATGTACCGACCTCTCTCGCGCTGATCGGGGAGTTCTCGCCCAGCAGGGCCCGCGGCAGGCTCATGGGCCTCAGCCAGGTGGCATGGAGCCTGGGCCCGATAGTCGTGTACGTGCTGGCTTTCGTGCTCACGCCGTACGGCGTGCTCGGAAGCAGGATAGTCTTCGCCCACCTGTTCGTGGTCGCGATAGTCACGTGGGCCCTCAGACGGGGCATGGTAGAGTCCGCCATCTGGACCGCCGCCTCGGGAGCGGGCGAGGCGGAGAGCACGAGGGCCCCGGAGGAGCAGCCCGAGGAGGCTGGCGTGCCTGCCGACCCGCTGGCTGCGAGCCGCTTGCGCAACCTGTTTCTCGGGCCTACCCTGGCAGCGATGGTGTTTACCGCGACCGTGTACCTGTTCTGGAACCTGGCCGCGGGGACCTTCGGCGTCTTCTCTCCCTACATCCTCAAGACCCTCGGGACGCAGAGCCAGGCGGCCAGCGTCGCCCTGTCTTGTGCCGGCTTCGTCATCACGCTGGTGGTCGTCGTCCTGGTCTTCATGCCCTTCAGCGACCGCAGCGACCGCGCCCGCCGTACGATGTGGGGTATCGGGGCCGTCTTGAACGTTGTCTCGGTCGGCCAGCTGCTCATCTTCCCCCTCAATACCGTGACGGCGATCGCGTTGGTCGCCCTCTTCGGCGTCGGAGCCGCGATCGCGGGTGAACCTTTCTACAAGACCTGGTCTCAGGAGTTGTTCCCGACCATGCTCAGGACGACGGCGCAGGGGCTCACGTTCAGCGTCGCCCGATTGCTCCTCGGCATCTGGAGCTTCTTCGTGCCCGTGCTCGCGAGCTTGAGCATCAGGCCGGTGGCCCTGATCCTCATGATCTTCCTCCTCATAAGCGGAGTGGTCGGTTTTGTATTCATGCCGAACACTGCGGGCAAGTCCCTCGAGGAGATCGAGGCGGAGCGTAGCGGCAGCCCGATGCCCGAGCAAGTCACGGCCTGACCAATGACTCCATCAGAACTAAGACCCGTGGGACTCAGCTGCGAGTACCGCGCCGACCCTTTGGGTATCGACGAGAGAGCGCCCAGGCTGAGCTGGGCGCTCGAGTCGGAAGGGAGGGGACAGGTACAGTCAGCCTACCGCATTCTGGTAGCACGAAGCGAGGAGGATCTCGAATCGGAGGAGAACCTCCTCTGGGACAGCGGCAGGGTGGGGTCGAACAGCTCCGTCGGCGTAGAGTACGAGGGCGAGGTGCTGCGGTCGGGCACGCGGTGCCTGTGGAAGGTGCGCGTTTGGGACGGGGAAGGCGACCCATCGCCTTTCGGCGGGACGGCCGCCTTCGAGATGGGCTTGCTGGAGAGGTCCGACTGGGAAGGCAACTGGGTCTCTCTCGGCAGCGGCCCCGACGAAGACTTCGAGCCTCCCACCGGAGAAGAGTACGACGACTTAGCGAACGCTCTCGAAGCGAGCCCGTACCTTCGCAGGGAGTTCTCGCTCGATAGGCCGGTACGCAGGGCGCGCCTCTATGCGACAGCCCGCGGCGTCTACGAACTGCACCTGAACGGCTCCAGGGTAGGAGACGACGCGCTCGCCCCCGGCTGGACCGACTACGACCGGCGCATCCAGTACCAAGCCTACGACGCCACGACGCTGCTGGCCGAGGGATCAAACGTCCTGGGGGCCATCCTGGGCGACGGCTGGTACTCGGGGTTCTTCGGGTTCGACCCCAAGCAGAGGGGCGCCCACTACGGCGCGCACCCGCAGCTTCTGGCGCAGCTCGACGTGGAGTACGAGGACGGCGGCACCGAGAGCATCGCGACCGACGGCTCATGGAGGTGCTCGACCGGTCCGATCCTCCACTCTGACCTCCTCATGGGAGAGTCGTACGACGCCCGTGACGAGATGCCCGGCTGGTCCGAGCCCGGCTTCGACGACTCGGCCTGGTACGTTGTGAAGGCCGAGGAGATAGGGGACGCCAAACTCGTCGCCCAGCCCGACGAGAGCATCAGGGTCACCGAAGAGCTGGAGGCCAAGACCGTTACCGAGCCCGAGGAAGGCGTATACGTCTTCGACATGGGCAAGAACATGGTCGGCCGGGTGCGCCTGAAGGTGCAGGGGGAGGCGGGAACGGAGATCACCCTGCGCCACGCCGAGGCCCTCAACCCGGACGGCACGCTCTATACGACGAACCTGCGCGCCGCCAGGGCCACCGACCACTACGTGCTCAGGGGTGGGGGAGAAGAGACATACGAGCCGCGCTTCACCTTCCACGGCTTTCGCTACGTCGAGGTCACGGGCTACCCCGGCGAGCCTCCACTTGGGGCGGTCACGGGCCGCGTCGTCCACTCGGCGACGCCGCCCACGGGGTTCTTCGAGTGCTCGAACCCGATGGTCAACGAGCTGCAGGAGAACATCCTCTGGGGCCAGCGCGGCAACTTCCTCAGCGTGCCGACCGACTGCCCGCAGCGAGACGAGCGCCTCGGCTGGATGGGGGACGCCCAGATCTTCGTCCGCACCGCTTCTTTCAACATGGACGTCGCCGCCTTCTTCGAGAAGTGGATGACCGACGTCGAGGACGCCCAGTCCCGCGAAGGCGCCTTCCCCGACGTGGCCCCCCTGCTAACGGGCTCCGGCCTCATGGACCTGAGCAGGGGAGCTCCGGCCTGGGGCGACGCAGGAATCATCGTGCCGTGGACCATATACAGGACCTACGACGACACGCGCATCGTCGAGCGCCACTACGACGCCATGGCCCGCTGGATGGATTACCTGCACGAGGCCAACCCGGATCTCATCCGCAAGAATAGGATGGGAAACAACTACGGCGACTGGCTTTCCCCCGAGGGCGATCACACCCCCAAGCATCTCCTCGCCACCGCCTACTGGGCTCACGACGCGAAACTTATGGCCGAGATGGCGGAGGCCACGGGCCGTCGCGAGGACGCGAAGGATTACGGGGACCTCAACGAGCGTATCAAAGACGCTTTCAACGAGACCTTCGTCTCCCCGGACGGCCGGATCGAAGGCGACACCCAGACGTGCTACCTCCTTGCCCTGCACATGGGGCATCTGCCCGAAGACCTGCGTCCCGCCGCCGCCGAACACCTGGTAAGGACTATAGAGAGGGAGGACTGGCACCTCTCGACGGGGTTCGTGGGCGTCGGCTACCTGTGCCCGGTTCTTACGGAAGCAGGGCGCACGGACGTCGCCTACCGCCTCTTGCTCAACGAGACCTACCCCTCGTGGGGATACACCATAAAGAACGGCGCGACCACGATCTGGGAGCGCTGGGACGGCTGGACCGAGGAGAACGGCTTCCAGTCGCCGAACATGAACTCCTTCAACCACTACTCTTTGGGCTCGGTGGGCGAATGGCTGTACCGATACGTGGCGGGGATAGATCTCGCGTCGCCGGGCTACGGTCGCATCCTCATCCGCCCACGCCCCGGCGGCGGCCTGAGCCACGCGAGGGGCGAGTACGATTCGGTGCGGGGTAGGATCTCGAGCTCCTGGAAGATCGAGGGCGCCCGGTTCACCTTGGAGGTGCTCGTACCCCCCAATACCACGGCAACGGTCCACGTGCCTTGCGCCGACGTCTCGGAGGGCGGCGGGTCTGTCGATGAGGCCGACGGCGTCGAGCTCCTGCGCGCCGACGAGGGGGAGACCGTCCTCTCCGTGGGCTCGGGACGCTACGAGTTCGCGGGCAGGGTAGAGCCGGCATGAGCGCCGGGTACCTTGCGGTGGATCTCGGGGCTGAGAGCGGGCGCGTCGTGCTCGGTCGATTCGACGGGAGGCGTGTGTCGTTGGAGGAGATCCATCGCTTTCCGAACCTGCCGGTCCGCCTCCCCGACGGACTGCACTGGGACGTCCTGAGGATCCTCCACGAGATCAAAGAGGGCCTGGCTAAGGCCGTGCTGGGGGAGGAGATCGAAGGCGTCGGCGTAGATTCGTGGGGCGTGGATTTCGGCCTCCTGGACCGTGACGGGGCGCTCGTTTCCAACCCTTACCACCACCGCGACACGCGCACGGAGGGCATGGTGGATGAGGCCTTACGGCTGGCGTCCCGGAAGGAGATCTACGGCATTACCGGCATCCAGTTTCTCCCCATTAATACCCTCTACCAGCTCCTGGCCATGCGTGGCTCGCCGCTCCTCGAAGCGGCCGAGACGCTGCTCCTGATACCCGACCTCATAAACTACTGGCTCACCGGCGAGAAGGCCTGCGAGCACACCAACGCCACGACGACCCAGCTCCTGGACCTCAAAACGGTCGGCTGGTCCCAGGAACTCCTGAAGAAGCTGGATCTCCCCTCCCACCTCTTCGCTCCTATCGTCTCGCCGGGCACCGAACTCGGTCCGGTGCTCCCCGAGGTGGCCGAAGAGATAGGCGCTGGGCCGCCCGTCTTCGCGGTCGCCTCCCACGACACGGCCTCGGCCGTCGTTGCGATCCCGGCTCAGGCTGACGACTTCGCCTACATCTCCAGCGGGACCTGGTCGCTCGTGGGCGTGGAAACCCGGAAGCCGGTCGTAACCCCGGAGGCCATGGAGGCCAACTTCACCAACGAGGGAGGCTTCGCGGGCAGTACGCGCTTCCTCAAGAACGTGATGGGGCTCTGGATCCTCCAGGAGTGCCGCAGGCAGTGGGCAAGAGAAGGCCACGAGTACTCTTACGAGGAGCTGGCCCGAATCGCGGAGGGAGCGCCATCCGGCCCGCTGGTCGACCCCGATCATCCCGCCTTCCTTACCCCGGGGGACATGACGGCGCGCATCCGGCACTTTTGCGAGGAGACGGGGCAGGCACTACCAGAACGACCTGCCGCGTTCGCGCGGTGCGTCTTTGAGAGTCTGGCGCTCAAGTACGGGCACGCCATTGAGCGGGCGCAGAACCTGACGCGCCAGAGGATCGGGACCGTGAACGTGGTGGGTGGGGGGTCGCAGAACGCGCTTCTCTGTCAGCTCACGGCCGACGCGTCAGGGCTTCCCGTGGTGGCCGGACCCGTCGAGGCCACGGCCATGGGAAACGTTATGGTGCAGGCGTTCGCGCGGGAACGGGTGGGGTCGCTGGAGGAGATAAGGGCCGTCGTCCGCGACTCGTTCGAGGCATCGACCTACGAGCCCGGCGGCGACTCAGGAGAATGGTCAGGGCTCCGCGAGAGGTTCTCGAAGCTCCTCGAAGAGGCCCCCACGCTGGACATTTCTGAAGGAGGATAGAGTCTTGAAGGGCACGGAAGAAAGGTCACACGACAGCCTGGCGGACACCGGCGTGGACGTAACGAGCGTGGAAGAGAGGCTGCGCGCCCAGAGGCTGGAGACCCCCTCCTGGGGCTACGGCGACACGGGCACCCGCTTCGCAGTCTTTCCGCAGAAGGGGGTGCCACGCGACCCGTCCGAAAAGTTCTCCGATGCGGCGCAGGTTCACAAGCTCACCGGCGTTTGTCCCTCGGTGGCGATCCACATTCCGTGGGACAGGGTCGACGACTACGGCGAACTCAGAGGCCACGCCGAATCCCTCGGTCTGCGCATCGGGGCCGTCAACCCCAACGTCTTCCAGGAGCCCGAGTACAAGCTAGGCAGCCTCTGCAACCCGGATCCAGGCGTGCGTCGGAAGGCCACGGACCACCTCCTCGAATGCGTCGAGATCGCGGGCAAGACGGGCTCCGAGGTCCTCTCCTTGTGGTTTGCCGACGGCACGAACTACGCGGGCCAGGACTCCTTTGTGGAGCGACGCCACAGGATGGTCGGGTGCCTGGAAGAGGTCTACGCGGCCATGCCCGAGAACATGCGGATGCTCCTCGAGTACAAGCCGTACGAGCCGGCCTTCTACCACACCGACCTCGCCGACTGGGGCGCGGCCCTGACCGTGGCCCAGAGGCTCGGCGAGAGGGCCGAAGTCCTCGTCGACCTCGGGCACCACGCCAAGGAGGTGAACATCGAGTACGTCGTGGCATTGTTGCTCGAAGAGGGGCGTCTGGGCGGTTTCCACTTCAACAACAGGAAGTACGCCGACGACGACCTCATCGTGGGGAGCGTCAACCCGTTCGAGCTTTTCCTGATCTACGTCGAGCTGGTCGAGGCAGAGGAGCGCTCGGAGACCAGGATAGACTACATGATCGACCAGACCCACAACATAGAGCCCAAGATGGAGGCCATGCTCCTCTCCGTGATGAACCTGCAGGAGGCCTACGCGAAAGCCCTCCTGGTGGACAGGGCGGCGCTCGCGGAGGCGCGGCGCTCGGGCGACGTGCTCGGTGCCCACCGGCTCCTCCTCGACGCCTACGCCACCGACGTGCGGCCCCTTTGCGCCAAAGTCCGCAAGGATTTGGGCGGCGCGGCTGACCCGATAGCCGCCTTCAAGGAGAGCGGTTACGCCGAGAAAGTGGCGGAGGAACGGGGTGAAGGTGCTGGTGCCGGATGGAGCTGAGGTTCGGGTTACGAGCCCTCGTCGCCTGCCCTAGGGGATTCGTTGCAGCCAGACCTATCAGCACCGTGCCTGCGGGGTCTGCTCTGTGGAACCCGTGTCCAGGGTTTTAACGGCGGCCAACGGAGCGCAAACATAATCTAGAGTCCGAAGCCTAAAAAGGACCGGAAGGAGCACACGTGGAGACGAAGACGACGGGCGCGACGCAGAACCTGTGGGATGGGCGACGGGCCGAAGGCCTCTCCGAGCTCGAAGCCCTGGCCTACCGCTCCAACCTGCTCGGCACGGACCGCGCGGTGGCCAACTACGGGGGCGGTAACACCTCGACGAAGGCCAGAGAACGCGATCATGCCGGGCGGGAGGTGGACGTCCTCTGGGTCAAGGGTTCTGGTAGCGACCTGGCGACCATAAAGGCCGGGCAGTTTACCGGACTCAAGCTCGACGAGGTACTCACGCTCGAAGACCGCGAGGAGATGAGCGACGAGGAGATGGTGGACTACCTCGCGAGTTGCCAGCTCAAGCCGGACATGCCGAGGGGCTCCATAGAGACGTTGTTGCACGCGTTCGTTCCCTACGCGCAGGTCGACCACACGCACCCCGACGCGATCAACATGATCTGCTGCGCGGAAGGCGGCGAGGGGCTGGCGCGCGAGTGCTTCGGGGAGGAGGCGGTCTGGATCCCCTACATCCGCCCCGGTTTCGCGCTCAGCAAGCAGGTCGGCGAGGCCGTGAAGAGCAACCCGAACGCGAGGTTCGTCCTCCTGGCCAAGCACGGTCTGGTCACATGGGGCGATACTCACGAGGAGAGCTACGGGAGAACCATCGAGGCCATAAACCGGGCTGCCGAGTTCGTCGCGAGCCGCGCCGGCGAGCCCTTCGGCGGCAGGAAGGTCGAACCGCCTGCGCCGGATCGGAGGGAAGAACTGCTCGCCGAGATCCTGCCCGCACTACGTGGGGCAGTATCGTCGGGTACCGAAGGAACGGCTCACAAGATACTGAGGGTGGATCACACCTCGGAAGATGTCCTCGCCTTCGTCTGCGGGCGCGACTCGAAAGAACTCTCGCAGGTCGGCGCGGCCTGCCCCGACCACCTGGTCAGGACGAAGGTCAGACCGCTTTGGGTAGACTTCGACCCCGAGAACGAAGGCGTCGACGAGCTTGGGGAGAGGCTCAGGGAGGGCGTCGCCCGCTACAGGAGGGACTACGAGGAGTACTTCTCGCGCCACAAGGAGGCCGACGAGGAGATGTTCGACCCCAACCCGAGGGTAGTCTTCGTCCAGGGCGTCGGACTCGTAGCCGCCGCGAAGAACGCCAAGGAGGCGAACCTCTCCAGGGACTTCGCCTACAGGGCCATAAACGTCATGCGCGGCGCGCACGCCTTAGGCGGCTACGTCTCGCTCACTGAAGAAGAATCCTACGCGGTCGAGTACTGGCCTTTAGAGCTCTACAAGCTAACCCTCGCCCCGCCACCTGACGAGCTCGCCGGCAGGGTCGCCTTCGTCACCGGAGGCGCGGGCGGTATAGGCAGCGCCGTAGCCCGGTCGCTCGCATCGAAGGGGGCCTGCATAGTGGTTTGCGACCTCGACGAAGAGGGTGCGGCCGAGGTCGCGGGGGATCTCGCTGAGTCCGGCATCCCCGCGCGAGCCGACGTCACGAACGAGGATGAAGTGGTCGGCGCCTACCGGCGCGCGATACTCGAGTACGGCGGAGTCGACGTCGTGGTCTCCAACGCAGGGCTCGCCTCCAGCGCGCCCATTGAGGAGACGAGTGTCGAGATGTGGGACAAGAACCACGCCGTCCTCGCCAGAGGCTACTTCCTCGTCGCGCGCGAGGCGTTCCGCGTCATGAAGGAGCAGGGCGTCGGCGGGAGCGTCGTCTTCGTCGCCTCCAAAAACTCCATGGCAGCTGGCAAGAACGCGGGCGCCTACTCCTCGGCGAAGGCCGCCGAGCTGCACCTCGCGCGGTGCCTGGCCGAGGAGGGCGGTCCCGAGCGCATCAGGGCGAACACCGTTAACCCCGACGCGGTGCTGCAGGGGTCCAGGATCTGGGGTTCCCAGTGGCGCGAGGAGCGCGCCGCCGCCTACGGCATTGAGCCGGACGAGCTCGAAGATTACTACCGCAAGCGCAACGTGCTCAGGGTAAACGTGCTGCCCGAGAACATCGCCGAGGCCGTACTCCATTTCGCTTCCGAGGAGCGTTCGTCGAGGAGCACCGGCAATATCCTCAACGTCGACGGCGGCGTGAAAGACGCCTACCCGAGATAAAGGAACTAGAGCCGGGGGAGGAGAACGGATGGCGCAGTACGCGTGGGTTCTCGGAGTCAGGCCGGGCTACGAAGAGGAGTACAAGAGGAGGCACGATGACATCTGGCCCGAGATGGTCGAGGCGCTGCGCTCGGCGGGCATAAGCAACTACTCCATCTTCCGCCACGGTCTCACCCTCTTCGGCTACTTCGAGACCGACGACCTAAAGAAGACCCAGGCTTACCTGGCAAACAGCGCGACCAACCGCCGCTGGAGCGAGTGGATGGACCCTATCATGAAGGTAGACATAGACCCCATCACCGACTTCCCATACCTCCTCCCTTTGCAATGGCACATGGACTAGCAGCCTTGTTTGTGTGTAGCGTTTGCTCGCCGACTCCGACGTTCCTTCGCTATCGAAGATAGCCAGAGTAGAAGTGCCACGGCGAGATAGGGTACCAGCGAGGAAGATAGCCGGCGTCTATTGAGCATGTAGCAGCCACAATAACGGCCCTATCGGGCATGGAGCGATCTACTGGAGCCTCGACCGCCCCGGGGTACGCGGGATCTTGCAGGTTTGCTTGACTTCCCCAGAGGAACAATGCTTCGTAGCGGAAGTCAGTCAGAGAAAGGTCGGTCCGGCGAAAGTACGGGTTGTGAGCGCAGGAACCTACATCGGCACGTCAGGTTGGCATTACGAGCAGTGGAAAGGCCCGTTCTATCCATCGGGTCTTCCCGAGAAGGCCTTTCTCGAATATTACGCCGGTAGCTTCTGCACCACGGAGATCAACAACTCCTTCTACCGGTTGCCGGAGAAGAAAACGCTCCTTCGGTGGCGCAACGCGGTTCCCGAAGGCTTCGTCTTCTCGGTCAAGGCCTCGCGCTACCTCACCCACATGAAGAAGCTCAAAGGTCCGCGGGAGCCGCTGGGGAGACTTCTCGACAGGGTGAATGTACTAGAGGACAAGCTCGGGCCCATACTGTTTCAGCTCCCACCCAGGTGGGGCTCGAACCCGGAGCGGCTGGAGGGCTTCTTGGAGATACTACCGGAAGGCCAACGCTACGCCTTCGAGTTCCGGGACCCCAGCTGGTTCGACGATAAGAACTACGAACTCCTAAGAAACTACAAGGCGTCGTTTTGCACCTACGATTTGGATGGCAAGACCTCCCCGAAGGAGACCACCGCTGACTTCGCGTATGTGAGGCTGCACGGACCAGACGACGCTTACCGGGGACGCTACGGAGCACAGCGACTTGCCGGATGGGCTAGCACATTCTCCGCCTGGCTGAAGGAGGGGCTGGACGTCTACTGCTACTTCGACAACGACGAGGCCGGCTACGCGGCGCAGGATGCCCTCGAGCTCGCGCGGATGATGGAGGAGGTTTGAAAAGATATCGATTGAAGACCCGGACGTGGCGGAAATCATCAAGAAGGTGGCGGACATACTAGAGATCGAGGGCGAGAGCCGGTTCAAGGT
>Ga0182000_10000179_pt1 | contig 11015 bp, 22 predicted proteins | sample BulsoiMagMametaG_FD_120484 | JGI IMG/M metagenome (GOLD analysis project Ga0182000, IMG submission 120484) | Bulk soil microbial communities from Mexico - Magueyal (Ma) metaG | ecosystem: Environmental > Terrestrial > Soil > Agricultural land | place: Mexico: Magueyal, Guanajuato | collected...
GGTGCCAGCCTGCTCGGCAGTGACTATGTAGTCGAACTCCACCTCCAGGTACCTGGCTGTAAGGGCGAACAGCCCATCGTCTATGTTGGAGATGATCGCTAGCCTGTAGGTGCCCTTCAGAGCGCGAAGGGCGTTCACCGTGTCGGGGAAAGGAAGCCAGTACCTCACCGAGTCGGGAAGCGCATCCACCTCCGAAGGGCTTGGCTCGAAACCCCACCTCCTGCCAGCCTCGCGAACCTCTTCGCCTAGCACTTCGCGGTACTTGAGGTATGCGCCCCTCTTGGAGGTGGCTTGCAGCTTGTGCTCGGTCTGGGCGTGCAGGGCGAGTATCTCGTCGTCGGTAGCCTCCACGCCGTGGGTGCGCAGGACGGGCCTGAGGCCCGAGATTATCCCACTCTCCCAGTCAACGAGCGTCCCGTAGCAGTCGAATGAGAGGACCTCGTAGTTATCTGCTTCCATAGCTTCCTCCCTCTCGCCGACACCGTTAGAAAAGTATCTCACGGGCACCTCGGCGCTTAGGATTATCGGAGATCCTAGAGAAGGCGACGACAGGCGCCCTAAGGAGCGCGAACGCACCAGCCACCGCAAGCCACCATGAACGCCGTGGGGATGGCCTTCGTACTGGATCGCACATAGTCGCTTCCAACTCCTTAGAACTCCGTTAGGGGGAAGTTCGCAGAATCACCCTTCCACGCACTCGGGTGAATAGGGTACCGTAGCATCGCCCGCTGGCAAGAATTCATGGCTGCTTCATCTTTGTCTGCCCGTATGTGAGTATGGGACGAATCGTAGAGCAAGAATAGCCACAGCGACCGAAAGACAAGGAAAGAGGACGATGCGAGAAGTGACGAAGGTTCGGGCCTTGCTAGGGATACTGGCTGTACTAGTGCTTGTGGCGTTCGTGGCGGGATGCGGGGGGCTGCTTCCCGACCAGGGCCAAGTCCGGCACGAGGTGAAGAAAAAGGTCGAGGCCAAAAAGCAGCGGGCCAAGAAGGAGGTAACCGATCTCCAGAAGAAGGTGGACGTCAAAAGGCAAGAAGTGAGGAAGAAGGTGGAGGCTGGGCAGGAGGACCTGAAGAAGAAGGTAGACGACCTGAAGAAGAAGGTGCAGGTCGCCCAGGAGGCCGTGGAGAAAAAGGTGGACAATGTGCAGAAGGACGTAAACGACCTCCAGAAGAAGGTAAACGAGCTGCTCAAGAAGATAGACGCCCAACAGCAGCAGCACCAGAAGGAGAGGAAGTAGACGTCCGACTCGCCCGGGAGTGTGTTGTCTCCGCTGACTTCAACGCGGAGACTGAGAAAGCGAAGGTGGCAGAACATCACTTACTCGAACTTCGGAGAACTCCTCATGACGGAGTTCGCCTCCTTAGCCTTCTAGGCACTGGGGTGAAAATAGTCTCGGGTGCAGCTCATTTTCATGGCTTCGGGGTGGCCCGGCAAGGGCCATGGACCACTTGGGTGCATAAGGGTGAGAGGATAAGCTGTTGGGGGAATACTGGCAGCGGTTAAGGCTCCATGCCCATAATGGGGACTACTCAGAGTAGGCAAGCGGGAGGTCGAATGTGAGTAGTTACGCTGAAGGAAGAGCTGAAGCCCTGCCTTGGGGGCTGGTCCTGGTGGAAGGGATCGTCGCCACTGTGTTTGGGTTGATCCTGTTGGTTGCCCCAGGAGCCTCACTTTTCTTCCTAGTGCTGCTTTTGGGCATCTACCTGTTGGTAGCGGGCATCTTCCGCATCATAGGAATCTTTTTAGATTCCTCTTCTTGGGGCTGGAAGCTAGCGGCCGGGATCCTGTGCCTCATAGCTGGGGTGGCAATACTCAGCGACCCTCTGTGGAGCACCACCCTGGCCTCTACATGGTTGGTCATCTTGGTGGGGTTGCTGGCTATGCTTCAGGGCGCTGCGGGCCTGATAGTTGCTTTCCAAGGTGGTGGTTGGGGCGTGGGGGTCTTGTCCGTGCTAGGCATCCTCTTTGGTCTTTTCTTGGTGATCAACCCCCTGATTGGGGTGGCGACGCTAACGCTAATCTTGGCGATCTTCATGCTCATTGGGGGTGTTGGAGCGGTAGTCCAGGCGTTCAGGATGCGTAGGGAAGCGGCGGCAGAGCAGCAGCCCAGGAGGCGGGTGCGCTAGGGCAAGCGACTTCCGAGAACGCCGTTGGGTCGAACTTCGGAGAATTCATCTTCTACGAGGTTGGGTGAATTGCGAAGAGCGTCGTGTTTTTCGAGGGCTTCCTAAGCCCCACTCAGCGATCCCATCCACCCCCAGATCGCTCGTGTTCGTCGCCAGAGCGTTCCCCCGATCGTCCGACCCAGCTCACAGCGCCGACCGCAAAGACCGCTAGCGCGCCGCTGATCACTCCGATGCGGACGCCTCGGCTGGCATCCCCGCTCCACCATAGCACGCCTAGACTCACGAACAGCGACACCACTATAAATACTCCGATGGACAACAGCACAGTGGCCGCCAACCTCGAGCGCATCCTTAACTCCTTGGCTGCTTACGCCTCTTTGTGGTGAGCCCAACTCTCCCCGATGCACAGCGGTCGCTAAGACGACCGCTGTGCATCGATATCGCTCCTCTACTACTACTCCTGGGCGAAGGCCTCGCGCAGCTGCTTCTCCTGCTCCTCTGGGAGGTTGGTGGAGATGATCTCAAAGTCATACTGTCTGAGTTCGTCGATTACCCTCTCAGGCGCCGTTGCCCCGCTGGTCAGCGCGAACAGTGCAGAGGTTCCCGCCGTCACTTTCTCGCGCACCTGCCTGATGAAATCGTCGTCAATCCCAACGTCGTCGAGGGAACCTCCCAGGGCGCCACCCGCTGCACCCATCGCCGCGCCGAGGAAGGGCACGAAGAAGATCAGCCCGATCAGAAATCCCCAGAACGCACCCCAGCCTGCCCCTGCTCCCGCAGTGCTGTGTAGCTGGTGGGTGATTGGCTTCTTTTTGCCCTGAGGCCAGCTGACTACAGCCGCGTCCTCAAGGGTGATCATCTGCCGCTCCTGCAGGCCCTGCAGGGCGATCAGCACCCTGTCTGCTCCGTAAGGGTCGTCGAACTTCAGTACAGATAGCGTCGCCATAGGCGTTTCTCCTTTCCGTTAGACCGCACGAATCCCGCACTCTACTACACATTAGGGTAACGATCTTCGCCTAGCGGCAGATTCCCCCTGGGGACCTTCGTACCCGGACTTCCGAGAACTCCGTAAAGGGGAAGTTCTAAGAACACGGGATGCGGCACTCTTCTGTCGGTGCCATCATGCGGGCGTTGAGATTAGCTCACCAGGACCGGAGGCGGAAGGAGGCTTCTTCTTATGTCCTCAGAAGAGAACAAGCAGGTCGCGCTGAACGTGATCAAAGCGCTAAACGCCCGCGACCTGAGTGTGTGGTCGCGGCATCTAGCAGAGGACTACATAGCAGAACATCCAGGTGTGTCGGTCCCCCTGAACAAGATTAAGAGTGTAGGGTACTACCAACGCTTCGTGACAGCCTTCCCCGACATCCACTTCGAAGTGCTGCACGTCCTGGCCGAGGGCGATCTCGTCCTCATCCACTGGACGGCAAGCGGTACCCACGCCGAACGTCTTGCTACCCTCACGGGAGAGACCATCCCCCCGACCCGGCGAAGAGTGAGGGTCTCTGGCGCGTTGCTCACCGAGGTTAGGGATGGGAAGGTCGTACGCCTTTGGGGTTACTTTGATCAGCTCTCGGTCTTAGCCCAGTTGGGCATCAGCGAACAGCCTGGGCTCTTCTTGTCTGCTGAGGGCTTCTAGATCAGCCGATCTCATCTGGGAACGCTCACAGGTGTTGGACCGGGGCTGTGCGAACTTCCTAGAACTCCGTTATGGCGAAGTTCGCAGAAATCGTGTAACGCGAAGTTCGCAGAACTTCGCTTCTAGGCACTTCGGTGAATAAGCTTCCGGTCAGTGCGCCGGCCCCCGCCGGGTGGCATCATGCTCATGGTGTCGCCCTTGGACGAACGCGAGTTGGCAAGGAGAAGAGCTCCTGTGTCAGCAGAGAAGAACAAGACCTTGGTCCGCAAATTCTTCGAGGAGACGTGGAGCAAGGGCAACGTGGCCGCCGTGGACGAGTTCACGGCCACCAACTACCTAGAGCACGGTCTCCCTTCTGGCCTGCTGCCCGGTCCCGAGGGCTTAAAGCGACTGAGCGCCGCCTACCGGTCAGCCTTCCCCGACCTGAACGTTACCCTCGACGACATCTTCGCCGTGGGCGACAGGTTAACGATCCGCTGGAGTGCTCGTGGCACCCACCTGGATGACTGGTTAGGCATTCCCCCGACCGGCAACCACGTGAGGGCAACCGGGATCACCATCTACCGAGTCGCTGGGGGAAGGTGGTGGAGAGCTGGTCCAGCATCGACATGAACCCCTCGGAGGAAGAGGTGCAGTGGTTGACCGAAGGCGGCGGGTGGGCCAGGAGTGGCGACATTCCCCCAACCCAGGGCGATCTGTTCAACCCGCTCTGGGACGTCTTGACCAGGAACCTGACCTGGCGTTTCCGGGTTGCGGAAGCCCGAGAGCGGGAACGTATCGAGCAGGAACTGCAAGTCGCCCGCCGGATCCAACAGGCGCTCCTGCCCGAGGCGACGCCCACGCTCGACGGCTGGGAGGTAGCAGCCTACTACCAGCCAGCTCGAGAGGTCGGGGGAGACTTCTACGACTTCCTGGAGCTACCTGACGGGCGCCTCGGTCTCGTCATCGGGGACGCTACCGGCAAGGGCATGCCAGCGGCGCTGGTGATGGCCACAACCCGCGGCATGCTGCGGGCCGTCGCCCAGCCTCTGGACTCGCCGGGCGAGGTACTTAAGCGGGTCAACGACGCATTATTTCCAGACATCCCCCCGAACATGTTCGTGACCTGCCTCTATGCCATCCTCGATTCCGAGAGTGGCCGACTCGTCTACGCCAACGCCGGACATGATCTTCCCTACCTGCGGCATCACGGCGAAGGTGCGCACGAATTGCGGGCCACCGGGATGCCCTTGGGTCTGATGAACGAGATGAGCTATGAGGAGAAAGAAGCAGTTCTGAGAGAAGGCGACAGCGTCCTCTACTACAGCGACGGGTTGGTAGAGGCGCACGATCCCGAAGGTGAGATGTTCGGCCTCCCCTGTCTGCGGGCGCTCGTAGCGGAGCATGGTGAGGAGCGCTCGCTGGGGGACTTCCTCTTAAAGGAGCTTTACTCCTTCACAGGGGAGGGTTGGGAGCAGGAGGACGACATCACCCTCCTTACGCTGAAGCGCTCCGCCTCCCTAAGCTGAACTTCTTAGAACTCCGCCACGGCGACGTTCGCAGAATTCCACTTCCAGGCAGTCGGGTGAATAAGGGCAAGAGGGAGGGCCGGAGCTATTAGCACCTCTCCCGCTCCTATTCGCCCAGCGCGTCCGCCCAGCGCAGCATCTCCAGCGCGTCGTGGGTGAACTTGTAAGGCCCGAGCTCCCCGGGAGCCGAGCTGGGCGCCTGAGCAGCGGCAGTTCCCTCCTCATAAACGAGGAACCTCTGCTCATGCGCTCGCTGCATCACCTTGTCGTAGAGAGGAGAGTCCCTGACCATGCCGGCGGCTTGCAGCTCCGCCGGGCCTATGACCACCGTGGCGTCCTCTCTGCCGTGGGCCTGGTTGTCGTTCAGCGCCCGCAAGAGCGCTACCAGGGCAACGAGAACCTTTACCTCTCCGGGCTCTTCGCTCATGCTACAGAAGCCTCCTTACACCAAGCGTGCCGCTCGTAGCTTTCGGCCATGGCTACCTCCTCCTATTCTCCCACCATCCTACGCCACTAGTACCTCTCCGCGCCCCCTGAGAGTCTCCGGTGTTGGATCGGGGCTATGCGGACCTCGGAGAACTCCGTCACGGCGAAGTTCGCAGAATTCCACTTCCACGCACTCCGGTGAATAGGCCCCTGATCCGCATTGCGGCGCTCCCCGCCTAGCACCACAATGGGAAGGACTCTGATAACAGGCCAAAGGCGAGATCAACATCCCCACCCGCCAACATCAAGAGATAGTCGAGCGCTGGTTCGAGGACCTTTTCACACGCGGAGAGCTCCGGGCTGTGGATGAGCTAGTGAGCGCCGACTTCGTAGCCTTCGGCACCGGGGGCGACGGTCGAACCATCGAGACCCGGGGCCCCGCTGCTTTTAAGGAGTGGCTTGGTTGGACCTCTCGGCCTTTAGCGACCGGGAGTGGACCGTCCACGAGGTGATCTCAGAAGGGCGAAAAGTCGTGGCTCGCTACTCTGGGTGGGCGACCTACCGGGGAGGGTTACTAGACATCCCCTCAGAAAACCAGCGCGTCCGCGAGACGGGCATCTTGATCTACCGCATCGAAGGGGGCAAAGTCGAGGCGATATGGTCCGAGACGAGCGACCTACAGGTGGTGATGCAACTCGGCGCATTCCCCGTACCAGAGCGCTAAGAGGTACGACACAAGATCGAACTTCTGAGAATTCCCCTTCTACGAGGTTGGATGAATAGGGGTAAAAAGAAGGGCCAGGGCATCACACCCCGGCCCACCAATATAGGAAGGGAGGTGCTATTCACCTCCTGCCCAACAGCGACCCGCCCTTCTTTACAGTCCTACACAGAGGGAGTTTCATGCAGTAGGTTTTCAGCTACTAGCCGTCGCATCTCTTTCGAGGAACTCGCCTAGCTTCTCAACCGTTATAAGCGGATGGGTTTCGATGCGCAGGTAGTCGATTATCGGTGCAAACAGGTCGAAGAGCTCATCTGCCGAATCGACCTCCATAACAAAGAAGGCCCCCCGAGCGTCGGCGAAGACGCCGCTCGCGCTGACCTTGCCGGACTGCATGACCTCTTGTAGCTGCTTGGCGGAGCGCTGCCGGAGCTCCATTATCTTCTCGCTGTCGGTGATGGTCTCTTCTACTACGTATTTGGCAAATATCTGCACAACTCCTCCTTTCCCACGCTCCCCACCGGAGCGGTCGCGCCCATTGTAGCCAAGGCCGCGAGGAGCACGCTACTTCGGAGAATACCCCTTCCACGCACTTAGGTGAATATCGGCGTTGGCCCGATGCGTCGGCCCCCGCCAGGTGGCATCATAGGTTGCCAGGATCGGCGGCCAAAAAGGAGCGCTCGTGGCAGGGGAAGGTGCGAAGATACCCGCGGCTTACGTACCGGCTGGGGGAGATCGATTTCGGAGTCAGCGCGACATCCACTACACAAGCACAGTGATCGCCATCAAGGCTTCGACCCGCGACACGGACGGCGGCCTCTCGGTTGCCGAGATAACCACTTTAGAGAAGGGCGGACCGGTGCGCCACGTGCACCACGAGCAGGACGAGTGGTGGTACGTTGTCGAGGGCGAATACGTAATCGAGGTGGGCGAGGAGCGCTACGAGTTGGGGCCAGGCGATTCGCTACTCGCGGCGAGAAAGGTAGCGCACGTGTGGGCACATGTTGGGGAGGGGACCGGAAGATTGATCGGTGCCTTGCAGCCCGCGGGCCAGATAGAGGCGTTCTTCGACGAACTGGCGAAGTTGGGCAGCAGTCCGGAGCGCGAGGACCTTAGCAGGGCTTTCAGCTCGCATGGAATGGAGCTAGTCGGACCGCCCTTGTCGATCGAATAATCGATCTCCCTCGAGTTTCCGAGTACTCCGTTAAGGCGAAGTTCGCAGAATTCATATTCCCCGACGTTGTGTGAATAGCGCAGAGCCCTACCCCGATTGGTAAGTGTCCAAGACAGGGTATAATCGGTTCGCGAGCACCTGGAAATGGAGTTGTCCATGGCCGATGTTGCTCTACTTCTGCAGGTAATCTTCCTGATTTTGAGTATCGTGCTGGTCTGTATGCAGATCGTGCACCTCCGTCGCAAGAAGAGATGATACTAAACCCGCGCGCAGGATCTTACCGGGGTCCCGGACAATTGTGATCGGGGCGGGCCAAAGCGAAAGGGCCGCCGTATGGAGGATGGGGGGAACCACGACGGCCCTTTATGGGCGGATTGTACGGGGAGTGGGGCGGCTCCACACCCCAGCCTTGCTAAGGTTGGTTACTCCCCAGGTTAGACTCTTACGGCAAAGCCTCGGTCTAACTGGTCCTGGACTTCCTACACGAAAGTGCGGGCGATAGGCTCGACGTAGTGCATCCCGTCGTAGTCCTCCTACGTGGGTGCGTCGCCCTCACCCTCTTCCATGACCTGCTCAAAGACTCGCTGGTCCCGAACGCGGGCCGCCTCTTGGGCCTCCTCTTCATCCTCGTAGACCTCGACGAGGTACTCCTCTACCTCCTGATCCCGGAAGAAAACTCCCGACATGTCCTCACTCATCTCTCCCTTCATCGTGGGCCGGGACACCCCGAAAAACGACCCCATGGGAAAACTCTAAGATGTGGTGCGACGATGCCGGCGAGAAGCCGGAGGCACAAAAGATGTTCGGTATGCGGCTCAGGGAGCGCGGATTCGTGAGCAACAAGATCAAACGAGGCCCTCATAAGGACCGCAAAGGTTGGTTCGGTATAGGCCTGAGAGCGGCCCATCCGGACCCCGAAGACCCGGAGGGCAGCAGTGATGAGCCGTCCGACGGGGCTGGGACAGGCGCTGATGGTCCGCTCGGAGAATCCCGCTCATCTAAGCCTAATTCGTCTGGTGGAGGAGCACAGAGCGGACCAAAAAGCCAAAACCCTACTTATCAACCCCCTCGCGTAGAGAAGGATTCGGAAAAAAGGTCCGCATCGTCCGCGCCCCCGGGTTGGGCGGCGGATCCGATGAGGTTCTACGGTAGCGGCAATGCCGGCGCAGAGGCATCCGAATGAACGCCACCCAGCTCCTCCCCGCCATCCGCGACCTCTGCTCCAGACACCCGGTGTACTTCCACTACGAGCCCTGGGAGCTCGCTCATGTTCTCTTTTCCCTTGGGTATGTGGAGGACCTCGCCAGCGAGCCGGAGATCGACGCGGCCGTGGAGGTGGCGCGGCAGGTCTGGCCGCTATGGAGGTCGGCGGCGTGAGCTTCTCCGCGCAAGACCTCGTCGTCATATCTATCGCCCTCATTTGTGCAATAGGTAACGCCTACCTCTTCGTCGCAGCAGTGCATGACGGACATCGTGCCCTGTACCGGTCTGCGGCCGTCGCATTCTTCGGCTTCGTCCTGGTGGCGGCCGTGTTCTTTCTGAGGGCGGTGTGAGGGCAACATTCGGCAACAGGTACGCCCTGAACCGGTTGCTCTACTCCAGCGCTTCGCAGGCAAGGTACGCTGGGGCCTCGGTGCCGAATGTTAACAGCACGGTGAACTTTCTATTCGATTAGAATTTTGGGCTGCGCCGATCCTCACGGACTACACTGAACAAGATGAATCTTTCGATGTAACGGGTCATAATGGCGAGGTGCAAACATTGAATTGCAGTAGAACGAAGTGAGGACAGGAGTATGGATCAGACTCGCAGCCAGATGTCAGAAGGGTATTTCGATGGGCTCACAGGAAAGCTCCGGGGACTACTAGGGAGGGGGGTGCATAGCTGATGGGCCAATGTTCCGGGATAAGTCGTGGAGGTAGTCCTGGAGCCGTTTGCGGGCCGCCTAGAGGCCCGCGCGGAGCGGCTGGGACTCCAGGCGGACCCAGAGACCGTCGAAGAGGTACGCGAGGGGTTCGCAGAAATCTGGCGCGTTGTCGATAGAAAGGGGTGTCTAGCGATGGGGCTTAGGAACAGGATAAAGCGCCTGGAGCGTGACACAAGCGAAGACCTTGCGAGCTTCGAGCTCCTCGACGGCAGCACCTACTACTTCGACCGCCTGGAAACCTACAAGGAGCTATTCTTGCACGCCTATGATGTTCAGCTAGGTGACGCCGACAAGTGGCCCGAACCACCGGAGATCTACCGCAATATGTGTGAGGCCAGGTGCCCGGCTGCGATCCTCGAGCGGCTCAAGCCCGAATACCCCGAGCGCGCATTCGTGAACCTGGCCGAACTCTATGACACGAACGTACTCGTTAACGAGCGGCGCCTGGTGCCTCTATACCATGCACCGGTAGAGGACCTCTCCGAGTAGAGAGCGAGCGTCGAAGCTGAGGAAGGAGACAAGAGTTGGCGAGGAGCTTAGAGAGGAGGCTAGAGAACCTCGAGCGGCTCGTAGAGGAGCGTCGTGTCGAGGCCAGGGTCGCCCTGTGACCTAAGCCGTGCAAGGGACCCATCACCATGAGCCAGAGGTGGCTCCTGCCGGACGGCAGCGTGGAGGTCTCCGGCGAGCGCCCACCGCCGCTCTGCGATGCCTGTCCCGAGCGCGATATCCCCAAAGCGCCGATACATCACATCGTCGTGAAGCACGGTTTCCCTAGCGAAGCTGAACGCGACATCTGGGAGGTGGTGGACACCGAAAGCGAAACCAGCGAAGGCACGACCGTACTCAATGTCGTCTACGATGACTAGATAACGACAGCGGGGCACGGCGGTCTACACCTCCTGCCGCCTTATCCTTCGGGCCCGCACTCCAGGGGCGTTCGGTCTGAGGTCGCGGGCGTCACTTTAGCTTGCCGTCAGGCGTGCGAGGATGGCCCAGGACGAACCCAGCAGCCGTGGGTTAGGACTCGCCTATGCAAGGGGAAAGGACCGACCGCCGGGCACCCACCTCCCCACGATGTACGGTAGCGCGGGGCAATGAACCGCCGATGAATCCCTACGAGAGGCGCGGAGGACCTCATAAGAAAAATGGCCCGAAGTATGTAGCATATGTAGCCCTCTACGGTGCTAGAGTGGCAGAACGGACACGTAGGGTGGCGGTTACCCATTCTCACCGCCCTACTATTTACGGGCCGGGTCTTACTTCATCTCCTTCGGTCCCGGCCTGCGTACATACGACAGAGCTGCAAGGATGGCTTCTAAGGGCTTTCGACGTCGGTTCTAGGACTCTTCAAGAGTGATCCCGGCCTCATGGAGGATGCTCTCCAGAGAGTAAATGCCGCCGTACTCAGCCCTGTAGTGTTCCACTATCTTGCCAAAGCCATAGTTAAAGCGGCTCATGGTCAAATGGTCTGCCGATTCGGGCAGTGGCACA
>Ga0182000_10000180_pt1 | contig 10981 bp, 10 predicted proteins | sample BulsoiMagMametaG_FD_120484 | JGI IMG/M metagenome (GOLD analysis project Ga0182000, IMG submission 120484) | Bulk soil microbial communities from Mexico - Magueyal (Ma) metaG | ecosystem: Environmental > Terrestrial > Soil > Agricultural land | place: Mexico: Magueyal, Guanajuato | collected...
AGCCGCAAGACCTCATCCCCAACTGATGGATTCGATTGGGCTGCCACCTCAAGCCTCGTGACCGGCATTTCTGCTGGTCAAGGCCGGTTTTGTGGGCCTGCCAGGACTTGAACCTGGGACCTCATCCTTATCAGCAAAATGCAGGGAACCGCTGTGCTAAGCGCCGTTCCCGCAGGTCGCGCTCGACCGTAGAGGCCGAAGTTATGTGGTCTCATGGCGTTCAGTTATGTGCTGTCTTCGGCCCCTCGAGTCTCCTCGCCACCTCGCCGTGCATCGATGCAGCCTAGCGATTCTGAGCCGACGTCCCTCTTCCGTGATCGACCCGTGCGGGCTCAGTGCTGCTACTGGAGGATCCGCTCGAAGCGGTCCAGCGCGTCTGACCAGGCTTCGGGCTCACGGGGCGCATACCGCCGGGGACCGATCGAACGTCGAACCAGCTCGCGCAGCTCGGTGAGGGACGTGTCGCTGCCGAAGGCCTGCACCAGGATATTCCCCAAGGAGGTCGCCTCCACCGGGCCGGCCAGAACCGGCCGGCCGGCGGCGTCGGCGGTCAGCTGGCAGAGGAGCCGGTTGCGGGCCCCGCCACCGACGACATGGACGACTTCGATCTTACGGTCGGCCACGGCCTCGATCTGGTCGAGTACTAGGCGGCAGGCACAGGCCAGGCTCTCCAGGATGCAGCGGACCATGGCGCCGTGGTCGCCGGGCGGCCGCTGACCGGTCCGCGCGCAGAAGCTCCTGATCGAGGACGGCATATCGGCGGGACCGGCGAAGCTCTCGTCGTCGGGGTCGACCAGCGGGCCGAATGCGGGCGCCGCGGCGGCGGCGGCGGCCAGCTCCCCGTAGTCGCGGTGGTCGCCCTGCTGCGACCAGACCCGCCGGCACTCCTGCAGCAGCCACAACCCGGTCGTGTTCTTCAGCAGCCGGTTGGTGCCGGCGACGCCGAGCTCGTTGGTGAGCCCGGCCGCCCTGGCGGCCTGCGTCCTGACCGGCCCGGCCGTCTCGACCCCGACCAGCGACCACGTCCCGGACGAGACGTAGGCGAAGCCGTCATTCTCGGCTGGCACCGCGGCGACCGCCGACGCGGTGTCGTGGGACGCCACCGCGGTGACGCCGACGCGGGCGGGCACGCCGGTGGCCTCTGCGACCTGGGTCAGCAGCGCGCCGCGGGCGGCGCCCGGCTCGACGACCGGGGTGAAGATGTGGCCGGGAAGGCGGAAGCGCTCGATCACCGGCCATGCCCAGTCCCCGGTCCCGGTGTCGTAGAGCTGGCTGGTGGACGCCACGGTGGCCTCGACCATGGGCTCGCCGGTCAGCCAGTAGGCGATCAGGTCGGGGATGAACAGCAGTGTCCCGGCCGCCTCGAGACGCGCCAGGCCGCGCTCGGCGAGCAGCTGGTAGAGGGTGTTGATCGGCTGCGGCTGGACACCGGTCAGCCGGTACAGCTCGTCGGCCGGGATGACGCCGAGGGCCTGCTCGACCAGGTCACGGGTGCGCGGGTCACGGTAGCTGTGCGGGTTGGCCAGCAGCCGGCCCTCGCCATCCAGGAGGCCATAGTCGACTCCCCAGCCGTCGACGCCGACCCCTCGCAGCTCCCGGTCGGGGTCGACCTTGGCCAGGCCATCGAGCACGCCACGCCACAGGCTGAGGACGTCCCACAGCACCCCGTCGGGTGTGGTGACCGCGACGTTGGGGAACCGGTGGACCTCCTCAAGGGCGACCCGGTGCTCGTCGACATGGCCGACGACCACTCGGCCGCTGGCCGCCCCGAGGTCGATCGCGGCGTAGCTGGCCGGCTTGGTCATGGCGTCATGGTAGTTCGTGGTCCCTCGTGGGAGGGGCGTGGGAGTCGGCGAGCTTGACCCGGTTGCATGCTCTCGCCCAAAGTTGACCGAACATTGTGCAGAGTTGATCGCACGTGTACGATCAGCGCATGCTGATCGAAGAGCGGCGCCGCCACATCCTCAAGCAGGTCCGGGTCCGCGGCATCGTCTCCTTGCGCGAGCTGGCCGAGCAGCTGGCCACGTCAGAGGTGACCGTTCGGCGCGACCTCCAGGCGATGGCCGCCGAAGGGCTGCTGCGGCGGACCCACGGCGGCGCGGTCCTCGGCGACGGTCTGTCCCAGGAGCCAGGCCGGCCCGACGCGGCGGACTCGGCGGCCGCTGGGAAGGCGGCCATCGCCGAGCTGGCGGTCAGCCTGGTCCAGCCGGGCGACTCCATCCTGCTCGGCCCGGGCCGGACCACGCTCGCCCTGGCCAGGCTGCTGGCGCCGCTCCCCGAGCTGACCGTCGTCACCAACTCCCTGCCCGTCGCTTCCGTGTTGATGCAGTCTCCGCAGGTCGACGTGGTGATGATGGGCGGCAACCTGCGGCGCTCGATCCAGGCCCTTGTCGGTCCCGTCACCGAGCAGACCGCCCAGGGCCTGCGCGTCTCACAGGTCTTCCTGTCCGGCGAAGGCGTTACCGTCGAGCGCGGGCTCACTACCCCGAACCTCTTCGCGGCCGCCACCGACCAGGCCCTGGCCGCCGCCGCCCGGCAGGTGATCGTGCTGGCCGACTCGGCCAAGATCGGCAAGGACACCATGTGCCAGACGGTGCCCTGCGCTGACATAGACGTGCTGATCACCGACTCGGGCGCCGACGCCGAGCAGCTGCGCCGGCTCCGCGAGGCCGACCTGGACGTCCGGGTGGCACGGCTGCCGCGCGACTGATCACCCACTTGACAGAAGTGGTCATACAAGATCAACTGTGACCACAAAGTCGGGGTAGAAGCGATCTTCGACGTGCAGTTTCCGGCGTGCGTGATCTTCGAACACGCCTCCAGCGAAAGGGGTAGCGCATGCTCGTCCCGCGACGGCTTCGCGCGAAGACGGCCGCCGTGGCGGTCGTCGGGCTGACGCTCATACTCGCCGCCTGTACCAAGAGTTCCAACGACTCCGAGGGTGGAGGCGGGCAGAACGCGGCCCAGCAGGTCCAAGAGCAGACCGGATCAGGTTGCACCTACGACAAGTACGCCGGCGGGGTGGAGAAGCTCGACCTCAAGAGCGTCACCGTCGGCTTTGCCCAGTCGGAGAAGGAGGCCAACCCGTTCCGGATCGCCGAGACCCAGTCGATCAAGGATGAGGCGGCCAAGCGGGGGATCAAACTGATCACCACCAACGCCCAGTCGGACCTGAACAAGGAGATCTCCGACATCCAGTCGATGATCGCCCAGGGAGCCAAGGCCCTGATCATCTCGCCCCTCAACTCGGAGGGCCTGGACCCGGCGCTGGAGGCAGCCAAGACGGCCAAGGTCCCGATCATGACCATCGACCGCCTGCTGACCAGCAAGAAGGCCTGCGAGGACTACATCGGCTGGGTCGGGTCGAACTTCGTGACCCAGGGCGAGCGGGCTGCCGACGCGATGATGAAGGTCACCGGTGACCAGGGGAAGCTGGCCATCCTGCTCGGGGCGCCGGGCGTCAACGTCACCACCGACCGCAACCAGGGCTTCCTCGACCAACTCAAGGCGAAGAACTCCAAGCTCGAGATCGTCGCCCAGCAGGCCGCCGACTATGTCCGTGAGAAGGGTCAGCGGGTCACCGAGCAGATGCTACAGTCCAACCCCGACATCAGCGCGATCTACGCCCACAACGACGAGATGGCCCTGGGTGCGGTGGCCGCGCTCAAGGCCGCCGGCAAGAAGCCGGGGGACGTCAAGATCATCACCATCGACGGCACCAAGGGCGCCGTCCAGGGCCTGGTCGACGGCTGGATCAGCGGCGTGATCGAGTCCAACCCGCGGTTCGGCCCGCTCGCCTTCGAGGCCCTGGACAACTTCTACAGCGGCAAGGGCGTCCCCGAGAAGACCATCATCTCCGACAAGGAGTACACCGCCGAGAACGCGCAGGCCGAGCTGGCCAACGCCTACTGATCCCGTCTGGCAGTCCCTGACGAGCCCAGGGGCCGGTTTGGAGGTGGACGAGATCGAGGCGCCAACACCGGTGTTGGAGGTCCGAGACGTCTCCAAGCGGTTCCTGGGCGTCGTCGCGCTCGACCAGGTGTCGCTGGCCCTGCACCCCGGCGAGGTCCACGCCCTGGTCGGCGAGAACGGTGCCGGGAAGTCGACCCTCATCAAGGTCATGACCGGCGTGTACCAGCCGGACGAGGGCGAGATCGTCTACCTCACCCAGCCGGTGACGTACACCCGGCCCCGCGACGCCCAGGCGGCCGGCATCAGCACCATCTACCAGGAGGTCAACCTCGTCCCGCTGCTGAGCGTGGCCCGCAACCTGTTCCTGGGCCGCGAGCCCAAGAACCGGCTCGGCCTGATCGACACGGGACGGATGCACCGCGAGGCCGCCGACCTGCTGGCCAGCTACGGCATCTCGGTGGACGTCCGCCGGCCGCTGCGCGAGCTCGGGCTCGGCATTCAGCAGATGGTCGCGATCACCCGGGCGGTATCCACCGACGCCCGGGTGGTGATCATGGATGAGCCGACCTCCTCGCTGGAGCCGCGCGAGGTGGAGCGGCTGTTCGAGGTCGTGAACCTGCTGCGGGCCCGCCAGGTCGCCGTGCTCTACATCACCCACAAGCTCGACGAGGTGTTCAAGCTCTGCCAGCGGGTCACCGTCCTGCGCGACGGCCGTCTGGTCCACACCGGCGACGTGGCCGCGATCACCCGGCTCCGACTGGTCGCGGCCATGCTCGGCCGTGACGCCGCCGAGGTGCAGGCCCACGGCGTGACCAGCTTCGGGGAGGAGCATCAGCAGCGCGACGACCGGCTGGTGCTCGAGGCACGCGGTCTCACCCGCAGGCACGTCCTGGACGGCGTGTCGATCGGGATCAGGCGAGGCGAGGTCGTCGGCCTGGCCGGCCTGCTCGGCTCGGGGCGAACCGAGACCGCCAAGGCGATCTTCGGGGCCCAGCCTCTCGACCAGGGCTCGGTCAGCGTCGACGGCCGGCCCCTGCGGCTGGGATCGCCCCAGGCGGCCATCGGCGCCGGCATCGCCATGCTTCCCGAGGACCGCAAGGCCGAGGGCATCGTGCCCAACCTCTCGGTGCGCGAGAACATCGTCCTGGCCGCGCTGCCGGCGCTCACCCGGGCCGGCTTTCTCTCCGAGCGACGCCAGGACGAGCTCGTCGCCGCGTTCATCGGCCGCCTGCGGATCAAGGCGTCGAGCCCCGATCAACCGGTGGCCGAGCTCTCCGGCGGCAACCAGCAGAAGGTGCTCCTGGCCCGCATGCTCTGCCTCGACCCCAAGGTCCTCGTCCTCGACGAGCCGACCCGCGGGATCGATGTCGGCGCCAAGGCCGAGGTCCAGAGCCTGATCGATGACCTGGCCGGCAAGGGCCTCGGCGTCCTGCTGATCTCCTCGGAGCTCGAGGAAGTGGTCGAGGGCTCGGACGCGGTGGTCGTGCTGAAGGATGGGGTGGTGGTCGGGACCCTGGGCCGCGACGAGATCGGCGAGGAGCGCATCATGGAGCTGATCGCCGAGGCAGGCCGGGCCGATGCGGGCGGCACCGATGGGTGAGGCAATCCTGACCGGCTCCCTGTCGGCCCGCCGGGACCTGCTCGCCTGGGTCGGAGATCGGGGCGTGTACGTGGCTCTGGTGCTGCTGGTGGCGTTCAACCTGGTCTTCACGGCCAACTTCGCAACCGTCGGCAACCTGCGCCTGCAGCTCATCCAGGTGGTCCCGGTGGCCATCGTCGCCCTTGGGATGGCGCTGGTCATCGGCACCGAGGGCATCGACCTGTCGGTCGGGTCGACCATGGCCATCGCCGCCGCCCTGCTCCCCCTCTACCTCGGCTACGGCCCCTGGGTGGCGATCCCGATCGCCCTGCTCGCGGGCGGCCTGGTCGGGCTCGTCAACGGCGGCCTGGTCGCCTTCGTCGGGGTGCAGCCGATCGTGGCCACCCTCGGCCTGCTGGTCGCCGGCCGCGGCATCGCCCTGGTGTTCGCCCAGGGCCGGCTCACCGAGCTGTTCGACCCCACCCTGACGGCCATCGGGACCGACCGGATCGCCGGGATCCCGATCACCGTCCTGGTCGCCGCGGCCGTCGCCGGGGTGGTGGGTCTGGTCGTGCGGCGCACCACCTTCGGCAGGCGCGTGGTCGCGATCGGCGGCAACCGCGGAGCCAGTGTCCTCGCCGGTCTGCCGGTGCGGCGCACGCTGGTGGTCGTCTATGTGGTCAGCGGCCTGCTGGCGGCGCTGGCCGGGATTCTCGACACGGCCAGGCTCAGCGCCGCCGACCCCTCGTTCGTCGGCCTCCTGATCGAGCTGAGCGCGATCACCGCCGTGGTGGTGGGCGGGACCCCACTTAGCGGTGGCCGCGTCCGCATCCTCGGGACCCTCGCCGGCGCGCTGCTGATGCAGCTCATCTCGGCCACCCTTATCAAACACGACCTGCCCGACTCGACGGCCCGGATGATTGCTGCGGCCATCATCGTGGCCGCGGTCTACCTGCAGCGCACCAGGGTTGCCGCATGAGCGCCGACCGGCTGGTCGGGGAGGAGCAAGGCGTCGTCGTCGACACCACCGGCTCAGGTGGGGTCGACCACCGGGCCGGGCGGCGCGAGCAGGTCGCCGGTCTGCTCCAGCGCGGCGCCGTGTTCCTCGTCCTGGCTGTGGCGGTCGTCGGCGGTTCGGTCGCGTTCGGGAGCAGCTTCGCCAGCGTGGAGAACTTCCGCAACATCGCTATCTCGAGCTCCTTTCTCACCCTCATCGCCATCGGGATGACGTTCGTGATCATCGGCGGCGGCATCGACCTGTCGGTCGGCTCGCTGCTCGCCCTGGCCGGGGTGCTCGCCGCCTACGGCTCGCGCCAGGGCTCACTGGTGGCGATCTTGCTGCCCTTGGCCGCCTGCGGCGCCATCGGCTTGGTCAACGGCTTGCTGATCGCCAGGGCGCAGATGGCCCCGTTCATCGTCACCCTGGCCGCGCTGCTGTTCGCGCGCGGGGCGGCCTTTGCCGTGTCGGACGAGGGCAACACCACCTACCTGATCGAGCCCGGGAGGGCGGTGACCGGGCTCGGGCAGGGCACGGTCCTCGGCCTGGGCGTGCCAGTCCTGTTCGCGCTCGCCGCCTTCCTGATCGGGCTGGTCGTGCTCAACCGGACCAGCTACGGGCAGGCGGTGTTCGCCATCGGCGGCAGCGAGGACGCGGCCCAGCTCATGGGCCTGCCGGTGGCGCGCATCAAGGTCCTCCTCTATGTCGCCAGCGCCATGCTCGCCGGCTTCGCCGGCGTCTTGGTCGCCGCCCGCTCCTCGTCCGGCCTTCCCACCCTCGGTGCCGGCCTCGAGTTGGAGGCCATCGCCGCCGTCGTCATCGGGGGGACCCTGCTCAGCGGGGGTGCCGGCTCCCTCACCGGCACCCTCGCCGGGGTGCTGCTGCTGGGTGTCATCCAAAACCTCATCAACCAGGTCGGAACCCTCAGCTCCTATTACCAGCAAGTGGTCAGCGGCGCCTTCCTGATCATGGTCGTCGTCGTCCAGACCTATCTGAGCCGTCGGCGGCGGCTGTGACCGCCAGGCCCGACCACCTCTCACCGGTGGAGGCACCGTGACCAACGAGCAGCGGACCAGGGTGGCGGTCGTGGGCACGGGAGCGTGGTGGGGACGCGAGCATGCCCGGGTGTGGGCCGAGCGGCCCGACGCCGAGCTGTGCGCGGTGGTCGGCCGCACGCCCGAACGCGCCGCCGTCCGGGCCCGCGAGTTCGGGACCACCCCCTATGTCGACCTGGACGAGATGCTGGAGCGGGAGCGGCCCGACCTGATCTCGGTGTGCCTGCCCAACGAGGGCCATTTCGAGCCGACCCTCAAGGTCATCCGGGCCGGCTTCCCGCTCCTGGTCGAAAAGCCGTTCGTCTTCGACCTGGACCAGGCCGACGTCCTGCTCCGCGAGGCCGAGGCCCGCTCGCTGTTCTTCGCCATCAACTTCAACCACCGCTACGCCACCCCGGTGGCCATGGCCGCCAACGCCGTCCGCGCCGGCGACCTGGGCGCCCTCGTCTTCGCCACCTGGCGCTTCGGCGGCGAGCCGGGAACCAGCTCCCACCCCTACGCCAACCTCATCGAGACCCAGTGCCACGGCCTGGACATGCTCGAGCACCTATGCGGGCCGATCGACTCGGTGACCACCCAGATGACCGACACCACTGGCCGCGGCTACTCGACCCTGGTGGCCGCCCTGCACTTCGCCAACGGGGCAGTCGGGAGCCTGGTCGGCTCCTACGACTCCTCCTACGCCTACCCGGAGACCCACCGGCTCGAGCTGAACGGCACCGGCGGCCGCATCCTGGTCGAAGACACCGTCCAGCGCTACACCTTCACCCGGGCCGGGAGCGAGACCAGCAGCGTCTGGCAGGCCGGCTACTTCAACGACACCGACCGCCAGTTCCACCGCACCTTCGACAAGCACATCGACCAATTGCTCCCGGCCTTCCGGAACCGGCAGGCCCCACCCGTCCACGCCCGCGCCGGCCGCCGCGCCCTGGCCCTGGCCCACGCCATCATCCACTCGTTCGAGACCGGCACCCGCATCAACGTCCCACCGGACGTTGGCACCTCAGAAGGCTAGGCCAGTTATGAGGTGTCATCCGCTGCACAAGCGGCGAACCCGCTTTAGGTGCATCGCGACTACTGTTCGGGTCGTTGTCGCTGCTGGTGGTGGGCCTGCCAGGACTTGAACCTGGGACCTCATCCTTATCAGCAAATGCAGGGAACCGCTGTGCTAGGCGCCGTCGTTGCAGGTCACGCCGGACCGTAAGGGTCGAAGTTATGTGCTCTCATCGCGTTCAGTTATGTGCTCTCCTAACCCGCTCCGGTTTCTTGATACCTCGCCGATTATCGCGGGGTCTCCCGTAGCAAACCCTACTCTCCACCGACATCTACCAGCGCAAACGCACTCCACGTCCTACGTCAGCACTCTGCCTGCTCTTCCACCAGCACTTCCGCGCAATCCGACGGCGCCCGCAAGCCTCAGGCCCAGCGCGGCTGTACCGGCGGCGGTCGCCGCCCAGAACAGTCGCCTCACGCTGCCAAGCTCCCTGAACGCCGCCAGCGTGCCCACGGCGTCAGCGGCATCTGACAGCGCTCCGGCCTTGAGCCACGTCGCAAGGGCGCGCTCGTCCTTCAGGGTGATTAGTGTCCCCACAGCAAGGGCCAGATCCCGTCCCCCGAAGCCTCGCCCAACCACCCGGGCAGAGACTGCGGTGGCGTCCTCACCAGTCCACGCCTTGATCAGCTTGTGCGGTGTGAGGAGCCAGATAACGCCCACCGCGGCACGGGCCACGGAGAGCACTCTGACAACGTCCCGATCGTTCATCTCAAGCTCTTTCAGGTGAGTCCTTCAGGCACGGCGGTGGGCCATGCGGCTCAGGCCTGAGTCGACTGGTACAGCGGCGCCATCAGGCGGGCGAACCGTGGCTCCCAAACCCGATCCTGGATGACGCCGAGCAGGCGGGGGGCGATCGCGCGCAGGTTGGCCGCCTCCTCTGGGGTGGCGTTGGCCAGCACCCACGGTACGGCCATGCGCATGTGCCGATAGGTGGTGAGCTTGGCCTCCTCCTTCTTGAGGGTGTGCTGGTCGGCCTCGGACAGCAGCGACTCGAACGGGGGCACGACCACGGCCTCCTCCCGGTCAAGGTGACCCACCAGCACCTGGTTGAGCACAGCTGCCTCGTCCAGGAGATGACCGCGGGTGTCCTGCCACAGGCGGGCGCTGAGCTGGTGGGCGAGCAGGCGGAAGCGGGCGTTGATCCGGGCCATGGCCGCGTCCAGCTCGACGTGGTCATCCTCGAGCCGGAGGGCGTCGCGCTCAAAGGTGCGGACCCGTTCCAGTAGGAAGGGGTACATCACGTCGTCCTCGGTCCAGTGGTGGTCGTGGATGAGGCCGACGATGGCGGCAAAGGCGCGGCCGAGCGCTGCCGCCTGCTGGGTGTCGCCGGTCGGGAGGGTGTCCACGGCGCTGATGAGGCGCTGGCTGTCGGTGCGCATCGCCTTGTGCATCGCGATGAGGACGCGGCTGTGCTCGGAGATGGGGACCGGCGGGGCGTTGGTCAGCTCGGCATCGGACATGGCCTGCTCCTTGTGTCGAGGCGTGATCTCGGTGGAGCGGCTGATCGCTCATCGCGCCCTCGGCCCTGGCGTGGCGGAGGAGCCCAGTAGCCGGTTGATGGCCTCCTCCCAGTTGACGGGCAGCGCCGACCCCTGGACTGTCCAGAACTGGAACCTGGTTGGGCCCATCCTCGGGTGGAGCTTGCGGATCACGGCCAGGTGCGGCATGGCTTTGGCGAAGGCGTCGAGGTGTTGCTGGTCGGTCCAGGCCGATAGGGTCCAGAAGGTCTTGCGCATGGGCTGGGCGAGCAGGCTGTAACCGATCAGCCCGTCGGTCCGCTCCAGCTGGCGGACTACCGACAGGGTCAGGCGCAGGAACCTTGGGATGGTGCGGCGTGAGCGCAGCGGCAGCCGCGAGGCCATCACCAGGTACTGCTGGTCGGGGTGGGGCTGGGTGATGGTCCGCCAGGGCAGTGGGGGCATGGCAACCTCCGTACTAGGAACGGGCCCGCTACGGCGGGTTGATAAGAGGGCGGACCAGCCGCTGGTAGCGGGGCTGCAAGGCCAACCGGTACAGGGCCCGCAGCAGCAGCGGCCGCTCGCCCAGCAGCTCGGCGTGCTCGCTCGGTGAGGCGTGGTCGAGGACCCAGGCGCCGGCGAAGATGAACGAGCGCTTGCCGGCCAGCTTCACGGCCGCCTTGTTGAGCCCGGCGTACTCGGTGGCGCTGAAGTGGGCCGTGTAGCGGAAGGCGATCGCCTCCTCGTCGCCGGTGTGGGTGTCGACGATGGTCTTGAGGGTCAGCGCCGCCTTGACGGCCTCCTCCCGTTCCTGCTCCCATCGGCTGCCATCCGCGACGGTGGCCAGCCCGGTCAGGCTCTCCCTGGCCACCTGGAGCCGGTCGGCCAACACCTGGTGTTGGCCTTCCAACTGGTGGTCGGCTTCGG
>Ga0182000_10000181_pt1 | contig 10930 bp, 9 predicted proteins | sample BulsoiMagMametaG_FD_120484 | JGI IMG/M metagenome (GOLD analysis project Ga0182000, IMG submission 120484) | Bulk soil microbial communities from Mexico - Magueyal (Ma) metaG | ecosystem: Environmental > Terrestrial > Soil > Agricultural land | place: Mexico: Magueyal, Guanajuato | collected...
CCGTCATCATGGCGCTGCTCATCGCCCGGATGGACAGCAAGCTCTTTAACCTGCCGTCGCACCTAATCTGGATGCTCTTCGCTTACGCCTCAATACAGGCGCTCTTCATTGCCTTCCCTCAGGATGTTGAGGTGCTGAAGACGGTCAGGACATCAGCCCTGACCTCCGCACTTGGGCTCAAAATATGCTTCTTCCTAGCTGTAGCACACAGTCTCCAGAACGGTAACGTGCTCAACTATCTCGTCTGTTTCCCGCTCCTCAAGGAGCGCATCGATTCGATCTTCGAGAACCAGTTCGAGATAAAGCTGGCCCGAGTAGAGGAGAAGGACTTTACTTTCTCGATTCTGAAGAAGAATCATCTGCATTACTCGACCACGAGAACATTCGAGAGCAGGGAGGAGTGTGACGAGGCTATCGAAGAGCTCCGCGAGTTGATGGGGAAGGGCGATTCGTACGGTGAGCCGCGCAAGTCGGCGGGGACATACTGGCTCGAAGTCAGGAGGCCATCAGTGGAGCCATCCAGCAAGAAGCATAGAAAGCCGTCAGGGGAACTGCTCTGCGAGAGCATCCCGCTGAGGTCAGAGGAGGAGGCGCTCGACCTGATGGACGAGTCGTTGAGTAAGGTGCCTTACTGCAAGTACAACCGGCTTTAGGGCGTGCCCTCAAATGCCGGCAGCTTCTGGTTTGGGGCCGCCGCGCGCATAAACTATGCGCTGCGGCCTCGTCTGAGACGACATGATCACGAGTGGCAGGTAGAAGCGTGGGCTTGAAGACGACGCGCCTGTGGTCGCACCCAGCCTATGAAGAACTCAGCCGCGGCACAATCATCCGTCGCTGTCCTGCCGAACCAGAATAATCCATGGAAGATGCGAGAGGCGCGGTAGGCTTGGGGCCAGTCGCGCCTCTCAGGGTGTGATCACTGTCCTCACCCCAGCAATCACTAGGCATTTGGATTAACCGCATGCCTGATTGCTCAAGATCATAAACGTTTATTAGCCTTGGCGCAATATTTAGAGTCATAGAATCTCGAAACGCGGCGACCGCGCCGAGCACCCAAGTTCTGTATATGTCCACGTCCGGTAGGTATGCTACTCATCAATCGGCCTCTCATCGATTTGCTGTTGAGCACGCCTTGTATTGCGCCTAGTTAATGATGGCCAAGTCCGTTTCTTACCTGCGCCGGAACGCACCGTACCACGCATCAAATTCGTGGTCTTTATCCGCGAGGCCGTAAGGCGCCTTAAGCACTTCTAACACCTCAAAATATATTTCCGCCGGCCCAATTAAATCACGCAGGTAAATGGCACCGTGTGAAATGTCTTTCCGCCTGCGATCAGCTGAGCCGCAAACCGTAACCCAGATACCCGTCGGACGCAGAAGTGTCGCGACGCGACGCACGAAGGTGTTACGCCGTCGGACGCCGGCCAGGCCGTGAAAGACACCTTTGTCATAAACGGCGTCGAATGGTTCGGCGGATGACCATCGAAAGAAGTCAGCGCACTCAAATCCAACCGACTCAGAACTACACCTGCCTTTCGCGGCGTGGATGGCCGCCTCTGAGATGTCAAGGCCGAGGTACTCAAACCCTATCTCGCTTAACCGGCAAGCGTCGGCTGCGTCGCCGCAGCCGATCTCAAGCAACCGTGGGCCGACGGCGTAGCTTGTAAGCATCCTGCGCGTGACCTTGGACAGCCCATTACTTCTCCACGGTATTCTCCCCCGCTGATATAGATCATTCCATAATGAGGCAGGAGCTTCATCCACGTGGCTTCTCGTGTTTGCCGCTTAGTGCGCCCTCCCTCTGACTTGTGGCCTTCCGCTCCTTAGCGTCCTCCTGTTCCGGCTCATATAAGTCTTCCGACGGGAACCGGCCCAGTTTCCCTGCTCGAGAATCACGTAACTCCTGCTGGGAGAGTCGAACCGGTTGCTCTTTTTTGACACCAGCCTTCATAAACTTTTTTCCTCCGTTGTTTCAATCTCTACGAGCCCGCGCTTGGGCGGCAGCCCTTGTCTAACATTTAGGGCATGGGCCGCCAGCCGGAGCTCTGATGCCCCTAGCGGACGTCTGATTGCCTCAAAAATGTACTCCGCCGCCTCCTGGACTCGGTCGTCCTCGGCCGACTGTATCGCTGTGGGAGAGCCCCCATAGTATAACTTGAGTTCATGAGAGGCGAGAGCCATCTCAGCCGAAAAGTTCTCCGAGGCTAACTCCTCCGCGCCCCTTTGCTTGCCGCGCTCCACGAGAGCCCTTCGATACAGGGCGGCTAAGTGGCGATACCTGTTCTTCCACCCGCCCTTCTTGAGAAAGAGCAGCTGTAGGCATTCCGTCAGGAATTGATCCGACTCGGGGCCGTAACCGCGCTGGAAGAACCACCACACTAAGCGCTGCAAAAGCCAAGATCGCGGCAGTACGGCAAAGGGGCGCCCACCGGGGTACGGTTCAAATCTGACGGAAATCGACAGGGACGATTCATCGTAAAGTACCCCGTGCCAGAACATTGAGGGGAACAAAACCCCTTGTCCAGCTTCGAGCGAAATCTCCACCCCGCCCAGCTTGTTGAGCAGCTCACGGCGATCGGGCTGAGAAAATCTCGGAATGTTCAATGCGCTCGTGTTAACGACCGGGCTTAACAGCCATCCCGCATCGGGCGGGAAGATGTAGAGTCTCTTCCGACCCATCAGGCAGGCATGCGCAACCCACTTATGGTCCCAGTCGAAGTGAACCGGAGCTGTGCGTTTCGCCCTACCCGCGTGAACCAGCGCCACGGCTTGCGACGTCCAGGAGCGTCCTTGCGGGATCATCAGTCGAACCGCTGATGCCATGTGGCGCGGGAGCGGCATCTCGGGGCAGAGGAGTGTCTCATCCTGCCACTTCTCGTTCTCACCGAACAGATATTCCTCGGCTGAAACTGTGTAACCTTCTTGGTCCGGGCGGTTGAAAGAGCTGTAATAGTCACCCCTAATGTTGAGATTGAGGTCGCCGAGCCGTGAGGTGATCTCTTTGGTAGCTACCACTTGCACTTCAAAGCCGGATGCTGAGCCTGTGACGACAGTAGGCTCGCAATCGATCTTTAAGTCGGTCATCATTCCTTCCGGCGTATCTCAATGCAACTGCCGTGATGGCAGCCTCCGCTAAGTAATAGCCGGCGCTTCAGCATCCTTACGGAGCCGGTGCTCCGTCCAAATTAAGTTATGATCCAGCCGTTCTTTGCACCAGTCGTAGTGGAGCCTCACGCCCTCGCCCGATATTATCGTCAAGAACATCGTCTCCGTGGTTACGTTCATAGAAGACATCAGACAAACTCCCCAGTCGCAGTCCGTGTCATCCGCCCAGAGGCCAGCCTCATCATCGCTGCCCATTCCCAATCCGATAAACATTATGTCGTGGCGGCCACCGAATAGATCAAATGATTTGTCGTTAATGGGAAGCGCCCAGCATTTTCCGTGCTCCCCGTGTAGGGAGCTGTAAGCCTCAGACAGTTTCTTACCCTTCCACAGCTTCTTCACTTTATCGCCGAAGTCAGCGGCAGTACCTTTACTCTTAACTACGGGATATATGCTACCCACCTCTTTAGTCGCAGCACACTGTATAGGATACGGAAACAGGGGGAGTGCCTCCTCTCCCAGCTTTCCGCGATCGGTGGCGAAATCCGGGGTGCTGTCCACCGTCTCGTTCTCATCCTTTTCAAATAACAGAATCTGCCACTCACCCCACATTTTCGTTAGCAACTGGTGTCGCCAGAATATTCCTTGGTGGGCGGCAAAGAATTTCGGGTCATCCTCATTTTGATTTTGGTCGCTGGAGTCGTCGTAGACTAACAAAACCCTGTCAATTTGTGCCTCCCCATCGACCGCGTCGAGCATGCTCTGACGGTAGTCATCGATGGGTTTATAACTCCTCCACGCCCCGTCCGGCATCGGCCAGTTCCAGCAATGGGCCGGAAGCATGTTGGTAACAATAGCCATACACAACCTCTGACCCTCTCCCTTATGTTTGGACAAATCCTCCACCAAGCTGCTCAGGAACTTTGCGTAGAACCCGATGTTTGTGGCTATGAATGAAACGTCCTTCCTATCTGTCCCCGAGACTGGCGTCACGGATGCGGGGATGCCTTCGTCCGTCATGTTTGTCGACAACTTCTTGGGGGCGATGTCTAACAACTCTTCTTTCAGGTATTCCCTGAGAAGAATCCGCCAGCATAGTTCTGAAACCCGAGGGGCCTTATTAACGTCTGCCTCTGGTTCGTCCCCGTTGGTGGGTGTGGTGGCCACGTCCTTCGTCTCTGGTGACGGCACACGCCTGCCCCAGGCGCTCACCAGCTCCACCGTTTCTTCCATGACGTCAGGATGTAGTGCGGCGATAGTTCCCAAGAGTCGGAGTTGTTTTATCCTATTCGTCGTTTCCGCCAAACTTTTCAAGTTGCTGCCTATCTCGCCTGCAGCGTCCTCCGTCCTGTCGGCGGCCTTGTTAGCGGAGCCACCCAATTTTTCCAGCATGGTCTTGGCCTCACTCACGTCGTGGGCAACGAACGCAGCTAGCTCGGCTAGAACGAACAGAATCATGATCGCCGCCATCTCTGCGATGCTCCGTGCGGCATCCTCTGCGTCGTCTTTTTTGCTGGGTTGACTAGTCGCTGCGGGTGGGGCGTCGGCCGGATGGTCATTGTCGGACGGTTGAGCAGATTGTTGGGACACCATTGTGGACTGAACCTGTCCTTCCCCGAATATGTTTTCGACCGCGTGGTGCAAGCCGAAAGCTCTAAGCGAAAGGGCCAGGATAAGGAACGTCATGATCTGATAACCCACGAAGCGCCAGTTATCAGGTTTCCGCACCTTCAAAGCGTGTATGATTGTGGCGATTAAGAAAGAGATGAAGGCGGGTATGATTAAGATGACGGCCAGGCGTTCCCACCTGAAGGATGAGTCATGCCGGGTAGCCTCAAATGCCTCGTAGGCGACGTCCCAAATTAGAATTCCGGCGGACACGACGAGTAGGACACAGCCAAACAAAACGAAGGCTTTTGCGGCCCAATCTTTTACTGACCGTAACAGCTTGTGGACCGCAGAGGTTGAGGTGTTTCCTTCAGTCGTCATAACGGTGGCTCCGGTGGGTTGTTATGCTCGATCCATCTAACTCCTACTCACTTCTGAGTACACCGCGCCTTAGCATGTGTCGTTGAGTTCCTAACTCGCAGGAATATCTAGCTCCCGGTCTATCTTTATGGTCATACTACTGTGGCTGACCAAAACGAGGGAGACGTTGGCACTCACCCGAGCGTGCGCCAACAGGCTGTCAGCAACGAGCACGGAACGCTGATCCATGGATGAAGTAAACTCATCCAGACACAGGACAACAGCCCCCGAAGCTAGGGTGCACAGGAGGGAGACTATTTGTCTCTGCCCCCCCGACAGGTGTCCGATGAACTCATCTAGCCTGTCTTGGAGGCCAAGGCCGAACTGACCCAGATTCTCTACGGAAGCGGTGGTTGTCGGGTTGCCGGGGGCTGCGGCGGCCTTGAGCTGTTCGGAGATGGTCAGATCACGAGCCAACATCTCGCCGGAGAATTGGTCCATGTAAGCGACCTTTACCCCATGGTTTTTTTGAAGCTGGCCCTCGCTCAGTTCTAGCAATCCACTTATTACTTTTAATAGAGTTGTTTTGCCCGACCCATTCCTGCCGGTTATCCGGACAACCTCTCCCCGTTCGACCGCCATGGAAAAGTTACGGAACACCCATTGACTCGCCCCCGGGTATTTGTAGCCAGAATTGATGAGGTTGATAATTGACATTAAATCAGCTTCGTCTAGTCTGAGTTACACACGATTCTCATACCAATATAAGAAAGGTTATGGATCCGCCCTCATCTCTCCACGTTGGATAGTCAGCCGCATTGAAGACCGTCTAAGAAAATCCATTCGTGAATCACAAAACCAAGGATTAGGGATGGACCCGCCGAGAACCTTTTGTAGGTTTGCAACACCCTCCCTGCCAGGCTCTTTTATAGCAACGTGCATCAGTTTATGAATGTGGTCAACGCAATGGATCTTTTTCGTGACGGGAAGTCGACTCCCAAATTCCAGTACAGTATCGTCACGGTACCGCAGTATGTAATCGTCTTGAGTTGTCATCGTGACCGGCATAGGTTGGTCGGACTCGTCGCGCATGAGACTCAGGTCCGGTTGTCCATCCATGATCTTGCGTATTTCATCTGCTTCTGTTCGGGACAGACGGCGATCTACGCAGTTCAGCATCTGATAGAACTCGCTCTTCAAATAAATATAAGTTCTAATTCTGTTAGGCGGAGGTATTTGCTCCGACATCTGTAGGAACGAACGAATCGCGGCCTCCGACCTCGGCTTGTCGTTAATGATTAGTATGCGGAACTGTTTCTCCGTGAAGAGATGCAGAGTCAAAAAATGATTTAAGTACTCTGGTGAAAATAACAGGTCTTGAATCCTGTCTACCCTAAGTACGGATATTGTTAGCGCCCATTTTCCATTGTGCGGGGAGGGTTTTAGAGACTGAGGGAGTTGCCCGCTATCGAGGACCTCCACTCCTACGACAGCGAACTCCCGACGGTCACGCACTGGTTCACGGCGTGCAACGATAATCCGCTCGTCAGAAAAGATTAACTTTTCAAGATCATCAAGCCTGTGGTCTGCTTTTTCCAAGCCATGAACGGCCCGGACAAGTTCAATGGCTAGCACCACAAAAAGGGTATGAATCATTGCCTCCCCGACATTTTCATAAGAAAACTCTTCAATACCATGATGGTATAAGCGGAAAGCGCCCGCTGCCGCGGTAATGCCAAGTGCCAATTCCCACCAAAGACGAGCCCAATATGGTATACGTCTGACTCCTGCACGTCTTAGGATCGACGAAACCAGCTGCATTCCGAGTGCGCCCGCAAGAATTCCAAAGATTAAAACGTAGGGGAGCGAAAAGTGTGAGGTCTCTGTATTCTGCATTGGATTAACTATCGCCTGAGGTCATATTATTCGCGATCTGTGTGAATGCCTGCTGGCCCGTGAGTTCCTAGTACCAAAGCGGGTTTCCTCTGTGGTCCTTACGTGGGTTAGTAACAGGGGCGTCAGAACAATTTTGTTGAACTTGAGTACACACGCCCTGCTATCCCGAGCAGTAACATGAGAAACACTGCTGTGAGTAGACGGAGATCGACGAAATCAATCCTCAGCGCCAGTAAGGCCTGAATGCCAGCACAATAGACTATGGCTCCAAGAAATACCGCGGTGGCATACTCGGATAATCTGAGGTAGTCGCGTTTTCGGACGGACTTGATCAGTGCCTCACCGAGTATGAGGGTCGCCAACGCCACAAGTAGCATGCCGAGTCCCATGTTGTTTGTATACCCCCCGCGCCTCTGGGCCTCCACCGCACCGCCAACGGCAATCAGGGCGTTACCGCCCATGAGGGCTACCAGCAAAAGCCGGCGCCGTTCCGGCTTCGGGATCAGTGTGGGTGAGGCTGCACTTCCGAGATAGCGTAAGCGTAAGCCGGCACGCGTTTTCAGGGTGAAAAGTACTACAGCCCCGGTAATCGCAAAGCAAGTTAGCCAAGCCAGGGTGAAAAGGATGTGGGTTTGGTATGGCTGGTCGCCGATGAGCACCTTAGATAAATTGGCATCGAGCCCGTCGATCCTGCTGTGGATCGACACCACATTTAGAAGACTCTTCGTTGACCCGCCAGAAACGTAGGGGGCGGAGAGAATCAGGATAATCATCGAAAGGACGCCCGACACCACCTTCCCGACGCCGAGCCGGTCGTTTATGGTCCAAGTCATAAGGCCGCCGACTGCACCTCCGACCCCTGCCATTAAGAGGCCCGCCGGCGTTCCCCAGCCCCCATACAAGAAGACGGAATAAAGCGCCGCGCCCATCGTAAACGACCCGTCCACGGTCAGGTCTGGGAAACCCGCCATGCGAATCAGGACGAATACTCCGAGCACCACGAACAGCAGTCCGGTGGAGTTAAAGAACACCGAGTCCGCTACTATGAACAGATCAGCAGATAAGCTCATCTGGCCTCAGTGTTCGTCCACGAACTTCGCGCCCATGTTTTGGAGGACGGTCAGATCAAGTCCGAATTGCGTGGCCGCAGCTTTATTCACCAGGAGGTCGCCGTTCGTTACCACCGCCACCGGAATGTCTCCGGGCTTTTGACCGCCTAGAATTTTCGCCACCTGCTCCGCGGTCAAGTCGCCGAAGCTCGTCATGTTTATCGAGAGGGCCAGCACGCCCCCCTTTTCAACGCTGCCGGACTCACCTCCGAATAGAGGCTTGCGGGCTTCGCGCGCGGCCTTCACCAGCCCGTCCAAATTTTCTAGGACGAGGTGATCAATTCCGGTGTAAATGGTGTCGACGTCCCGCAAGAGGGCCACGGCGGAAGGGTATATGTCCGAAGCTTGGGAGACCGGCGAGAGACGTAACTCGAACCCGAGTTTCTTCGAGAGTTCTGTCATCGCGTCGACTCCTATCTTCGATACGTCGTCGCCGCGCGTGTAGAGCATTCCGATCCGGCGGGCTTTTGGAAATACACGTGTAAATGCGGTTACCTGTGCCTCGAAAGGCCACTGGTCGCTGACGCCTGTAATGTCTCCCCCCGGGTGCTGGAGATCAGCTACCAGTCCAGTTCCGACCGGGTCCGTAACTCCGGAAAAGACAATGGGAATCGTCTTCGTGGCCTTCGCCACGCTCAGCGACGAGGGCGTGGAGATGGGGACTATTACGGCCGGGTTCATGCGGACGAATTCCTCGGCGATGGGAAGTGTGAGTGAGGGATCGCCGTTGGCGTTCTTGAACACAATGGTTACGCTCTTGCCGTCTTCGTAACCCCTCTTCTTGAGTCCCTCTATAAGGCCCGCGCGAACTTCGTCGAGGGCTGGGTGCGTGGCGATCTGCGTTATCGCCACAACGGGCCGCGGCTTGTCATTCCCCGCGCGGTTCTCATTTCCATTCTCGGTTCGTGTCCCGTTACAGGCAGGCGCAGCCAGGGCAACGACGAGAGAAAGCGCCGCCCAGAATGACGGTTTGTACTTAGTCATCTCACCTCCAACCAAGTGGAATCATTCTTAGTCACCCGCTCGATGCCGTATCCCTACATCGATTGCGGGTGGCGATGAAAAGATGAAAACGCCGAGTGTTTATCCCCGCGTACAATCAGGGCAAGGCGGCTCCAAGTCAGACTGAGATCTGTAGAACGTGCGGCTAAAGAAAAGCTTACTGCAGACTATCAGCTTCGACCCTGGGATGAAGAACAGCAGCCAAGCCGGTACAGATACGTGGCATCCGGATGAACAGAGCGGAATCTACCACTTGTCCATCTGACATTCAAGATTTTTCATTCCCAAAACAGGTCGCGGCGCCTTGCGAGAATGAACCTGTATTCGGGGCGACCTAGCACAGAGCCCTGATATGGCTAAGCCAATTAGAGCATCTCGGGGGTAATAACTTGACAGGATGTTTGAGTGACCGCGAGGAGCCACTTGGCCGCTCGGAAGCTCCTCGTGCTATTGAGGTCTGAATCGAGCTGATGCTATTGTCCTGCCGCGTTGGAAAGGCGTGGGCCGGCCGCGAGACGGAAAGCACTCACCCACAGGTAGGTTTACGCTAGCCTTCCAATTGTCGTTTCATCGGTCGGGTATCACCGGCCGACTTGCTCCCGAGGGCTATAGCGATGGTCGTTCAACACCCGCCAATGGCTCCACCCGGCGATCCCGGCCGACTGCCGGCGCTCATCCGGCGTTACGCAAATCTCTTAGCTGGCATGCCGTTCAACGAACTACTCAAGAGATATTCGCTGATAGAAAAAGACCTCCTTGATGATGCGCTCGCCGATGTCAACTCCTTCTTGATCGAAGGCGGGTTTGTACTCGGAGCCAAGGACCAATCTTCATATCAGAAGGATAACGAAATCATATCTATCAGCCTCGATTTTGTTCACAGCGCCCGAACACTCGTCATTACCCTGCAAAACCTTCTAAGAAAATGTGCAGACAAATCCGTGCCCGCGATGGTTAACTGCTTCGGGCTAGTTCAGCACATTGAGATCCGCTTTCACGAATCAATAAATCTCGACCCTTATGTCCTACTGGAGCGTCTCAGGGAGCGATTCGTGGCGGCGTATGAGGTGCTTGAGGCTAGTTTCATCCGCAGCAGCGCTGACTTTACGGAGGCCGCTTATCGTAGCCTGTATGCGACCTTGGAGACAGCGTTAGCGCTACAAGGTAAGGCGACTTACTTTCCCAAATGTCGGTTTGCTATCGCTGACGAGGAGATTGGCTTCTACTATCTAGACCCGACGACTATCAGAACGGTGGTCGGCCTGTTTAAGGCCGACCAGAGCGACTTTTTCAGCCCGGTCGAGTTGTCCATCTGGCTGATAACGAGTCCTTTCCCCTTTCAAAAGTCAGTTTCTTTAGAGTCAATCAGACAAGGTTTTCAACCCATCACGCTTCCCTTCAGTTCCAACAAGTATATCCACGAGGCCCCCCAAGTCGTGAGGGCGACGATAGAATTGTTCGGCAACGAGGACTATACGGTACGCGCTCTATGTAAGGTGAGAAGCTTCTTCCTGGTACTCGCATTGCCCGCGGACCATGCCGACGCCGTCTTACCAGTCATTGCAGAACTGGAGGATGTTTTGAAGCAGCAGTTTGAGAACGGCATAACCAATTGCTCGCCGATAATCAAAACACTAAGGGCGGCGTCACGCGAGATTTCAGGCACAGTCGTGGCCGACTTTGTAGCGAGTGTCATAGCAAAGTTCGGTGCCGAATTAGTCAAAGGGCCTATAACCGGCGCGTAGGTTCTGTAAGCTGAGGGCACTGCGGATGCCACGCCTTCCTGTTCAACGTAGGGCACTTGAGGTACCTGACGATGCCCTCCAAGCCGAGTAGGGAAATTGCGCCTA
>Ga0182000_10000184_pt1 | contig 10856 bp, 8 predicted proteins | sample BulsoiMagMametaG_FD_120484 | JGI IMG/M metagenome (GOLD analysis project Ga0182000, IMG submission 120484) | Bulk soil microbial communities from Mexico - Magueyal (Ma) metaG | ecosystem: Environmental > Terrestrial > Soil > Agricultural land | place: Mexico: Magueyal, Guanajuato | collected...
GAACCGGTGCGGCGACGGTTCATCCTCATGCGACTGCCGGACGTCCTCGCGGTGGTCGACGCCCTCGACGCGGCGGGTGTCCGTGTCTGGCTGGCGGGCGGCTGGGGCGTTGACGCCCTGCTCGGGCGGCAGACGCGGACCCACAGCGACCTCGATCTCGCCTTCGAGGCGGAGGGGACGGCCCAGGCGCGAGCGCTCGAGCAGCTGGGACGGCTGGGCTACCGGCACATCGAGCAGGAGGATTCGGCCGGCAGGTGGCTGCCGGTCCGGATCTGCATGCGCGACCGGGCAGGGCGGACCGTCGACCTGCTCCCGGTGACCATCGACCGGAGGGCCAGGGGCCTCTCGGCCGGCTTGCGGCCCGACGTCGGCTATCCCATCGACGCCTTCACCGTCGGCAGCCTGGAGGGGCGGCGAGTCGGCTGCCTGTCCGCCGGGCTGCAGATGGCGTTCCACGAGGGATACGAACCTCGGCGCATCGATCGCCACGATGTCGCGTTGCTCGAAGAGCGGTTCGGGCTCGCCGCGCCACCCTCCTACGGGTAGCGGCCGCTCAGCTCAGGTCGGGACGCTGGGCTCCTGCGCCGACCACAGGGCGGTGACCATCCGGCGCAGCGACACCTGGCGGAGCTCCTGGTGCACCGGCAGACCGACGACACTGGCCCGAAGCTCTCCGGCCCGGGGGAACCGCTCCGCCGGCAGGGACGGGTGGGGGACCGACCAGAAGTCCAGGGCGTCGATGCCGTGCTGTCGTAGCCGTCGCAGCAGGCCTGCCTTGTCGGCGCTGGCGACGGGGAACACGAACGGCACCGCACCCTCGGGCAGATACCCGAACAGCGGCGTCGCGGTCCCGGGCAGCCGCTCGAGCAGATACCGGTAGTTGCGACGGCGGGCGCGTGCCGCCTGCGTCCGTGCCACCTTCGGCAGGAGCATGACCGACAGGCCAGCGGGTGGCGCATCGACATCCCCCAGGGCGAAGTCGAGCACCGGATCGTAGGGTTCGGCCGGTTCCGGCCGTGGAGACCGGCCGGGCGACCGCCACGCGAACTGCTGCAGCCACTGGCGGTGGCGCGCCAGCACCTCTCGCGCGCCGGAGCGCCGTCGGCCTCCCGGGGCGGGGGCGGGCCGGCTCGACACCAGCAGGGCACCGTCGGGCACGCCGAAGGACTTGTAGACGCAGAAGATGGCCAGGTCGCCGAACGACCCGACCGGCCTGCCCTGCCAGGAGGCCAGCCAGGACTGGGCGGCGTCCTCGATCAGCACCAGGCCCCGTGCGTCGCACCAGGCGCGCCATCTCGGCGCGTCCTGCGGGAATCCCAGGTAGTGGACGAGATGCAGCGCGCGGACCCTCGGCCCGAGCAGCGACTCCAGCTCGTCGTGGTCGGGCGCGAGCGACATCGTCGCCTCGTAGAACCGGCAGCGCAGCCCCGCCTCGACGAGGGCCTGCACTTCGGATCCATGGTGGTAGGCAGGGACCAGGACCTCGTCCCCCGGCGACAGTCCGACCGCACGGACTCCCTGGAGGAGGCCGTGACGGGCGCGGCTGAACAGCCGGCACCCGGGCTGGTCGAGGGGGAAGGGGAGCCGGCTGGACCGCCGCTGCAGGTAGACCCGCGGCGACAGCGGCGGCAGGGGCAGGACGCCGGGGCGCCGGCCGGTCAGCAGCACAAGCCGAGCGACCGGTAGACGTCCCTGGTCGCCGCCGCCGTCGCCGGCCAGGAATAGCGGGCAGCCTGGGCCAGGGCGGCCCTGGCCAGCTGGGCTCGCCGGTCGCGGTCGCCTAGCAGACCGGTGAGCGCGTCGGCCAGTCCCTCGACGTCGCGGGGCGGCGCGAACGCCGCCGCGTCGCCGAGGACCTCCGGCAGCGAGGCGGCCCGGCTGGCCAGGACCACGGCGCCACAGGCCATGGCCTCGACCGGGGGGAGCCCGAAGCCCTCGTACAGGGACGGGTAGGCGACCACGGTGGCCGCCCCGTACAGCGGTGCCAGGTCCGCCCGGGGAACGTAGCCCAGGGCCTTGGCGTCCGCCGGGGTGGTGGCGCCCCCTCGCGCCCCGGCCAGGACCAGGGGCACGTCGGCCTGGCGGCAGGCTTCGGCCAGGGAGGCGACGTCCTTGCGCGGTTCGATGGTGCCGACGTGCAGCACGAAGCGCCCGGGGAGGGCGTACCGCCGCCGGACCGCCTCGACGGCGCCGGGCCCGGGCGGCCGCATGTCGGGCGAGGGGGCCAGTGGGATGGGCACGGCGTCCCGGCCCATCAGGTCGCGGACCCGCTGGGCGGTGAACGCCGAGACGGCGATGACGGCGTCGGCCCGGTGCAGCGAGCGCCGGACCAGCAGCCGCTCGCCGGCCGCCCGGTGCCGGCTGAACGCCCAGGGGACGTCGAAGACCGACAGGTCGTGGACCGTGGCGACGGTCGGAGCGCCGGGCCGCAGGGGCAGGTCGACGTCGAGGCCGTGCACGAGGTCGCTCGGCCCCAGGCCGCGGAGCCCGGCCAGCGCCCGCCGGGCGCCGGCCGCGACCGGGTGGACCCGAGGGCCCACCTGCTCTGGCAGCTCGTCCACCGCGTCCGCCTGCACGGCGGCGACCAGCTCGGCGTCCACCGTCTCGGGGAGCACTCGCAGCAGCTCCCGGATGTAGGTCTGGACCCCGCTGCCTCCAGGACGAAGGGCGAGGGCGTTCAGCGCGATTCGTGCGGGCACGTGGCGACGACTCCGAGCAGCAGCCAGAAATAGACGTCCATGGGGAAGATCTCGAAGTAGGTGGCGACCGTGGAGACGACCGCCGCCGCCAGCACGGAGGCGGAGATGCCTTCGGCGAGGGCGGCGTCGACCCCCGAGAGCTGGACCGCGGCCGCCCGGGCCGAGAGGAACGCCGAGATCAGGAGCAGGACCAGCATCCAGAGCCCGAACAGCCCGAGCTCGTACAGGGTCTTGTAGTAGTAGTTGTCCGGCTGGTAGACGGACGCGTCGACCCCGCCGAGCTCGGCGGCCTTCTCGGAGGCGCTGCCGCTTGCCCCGATGCCGACCCCCAAGGGGTGGGCCAGCACGGTGGCGACGTTGCTCTCCCACAGGCCGACCCGCTCGGCCGAGCTCGACGAGGACAGGGCCGCGGCCCCGAGGCTGGTGGGCAGGAACAGCAGGGCCACCAGGGCCAGGGGGAGGGGAAGGAGCAGGGCGCGGAAGCGCCGGACCCCGAGGTACAGCAGGCCGACCCCGAGGCCGAGCCAGGCCGCCCGCACGATGGTGGTCAGCAGGCCGAGGCCGTACACGGGCAGGGCGAGCAGGAACAGCCGGTTCCGCAGCCGGCGGGGATCGGTAAGGGCGATCGGCAGGCCGATCAGCAGGACCAGCATGAGGAAGAGCGCGAACGGGAAGCTCTGATTGAAGGTCGAAAATGAGCGGAGGAATCCTCCGGCGGTGCGGATGGTGACGTTGTACTCATATCCGAGGGCGGCCAGGCGCTCAGGGCCGACCAGTTGCTGAAGGATCCCCACCACCGCGGTGATGCATCCCACCACCATGAGGATCGTCACCAGCTTATCCCGTTCCCGGCCGTCCAGCGGGCAGCGCCAGATGATCGTGAACACGAGCAGGTAGAAAAACCCGATCTTGAGCGCCACCACCGCCTGCAGGCCGCCGACCAGGATTGCGGACACCAGGGCCAGGAGCCCCAGCCCGGCGACGGCCGGAAGCCACGACGGGAGGCGGCGGCGGGCGCTGGCTCGGGCGGAACGCGGAGCGACAACCGCGGCGGCGAATGTCAGCAGGGTCAAGGCCTCCTTCCAGCCGCTCATCAAGGGAGGAAGCCGCGCGATCAGGAGCAGGCCGTCGAAGGGAACCAGCGCGGCCAATAGCAGGACCCCTCGCTGGGGACGGACGGCGACCACCGTGCCGGTAATGACGGCGGCCACCAGGACGGTCACGACGAGCACGGTGGTGTCGCCACCGAGCAGCAATGTGGCGGCCAACGCCAGGTTGACGCCGACGAGCACGAGGAGGTGGGTCCTCTGCGATATCCCAGAGTGAGGGAGCGCCAGTGGCCGGGGCTCCTGATCGTGCTGTGCCATCATGGGGTACCGTAGATAACGGGTTCCGGCCGGGCAATGCTACACCGATGAGGGCGCCATGGATCTCTTCGAGCATTTCCGTACCATCTGGCGATGGCGCTGGCGGGTCCTGGCCGCTTCCCTGGTGGTGAGCGCGGTTGTCCTCGCCTGGAGCTTGAACCTGCCGCCGGTGTACCAGGCGACGGCGCTGGTCGCCTGGACCCCGGGCCCGAGCGGGGACCTGAACGACAGCAGCCTCCAGCTGACCATGCAGCGCTACCAGCAGCTGGCCACCACCAGGGTGGTCCTCGGCGACGCGGTCAGGCGTTCGCAGCTCCCCCTGACCGTCGACCAGGCCCGCGAGCGGACCAAGGTGGCCGAACCCGAGGGTGGCGGCAGCCTGCTGGCGGTGAGCGCGACCGGGGCCAGCCAGGACGACGCCCAGGCCCTCGCCCAGGGCCTGGCCAGGGCACTCGACGCGGCCGTCGACGCCCAGCAGGCCAGGGCGCTCGAAGCGGCCCTGGCGCCGCTGCAGCGGCAGATGGACGACATCACCCGCCAGCTCGAGTCGCTCCCGCGCGGCTCCTCCCGGGAGCAGGCGCTGCAGGCCCGCTTCTCCGCCCTGGCCGACACCAGCGCCCAGCTGCAGGCCCAGACGACCGGGCACCTGGACATCGTCTCCCCGGCCACGGCCGAGCCGGCCCCGGTCAGCCCCAAGCCGGTCCGGAACACCTTGCTCGCCTTCGTCGCCGCCATGGTGGTCAACGCCGAGCTGGCGGTGGTCCTCAGCGCCCGCAGCGACCGCTTCTCCCGGGAGCGCCTGGGCGAGGAGGCGGCCGAGCTGCTCGGGGTCCCGGTGCTGGCCCAGATCCCGGCCGGCAACGAGGCGGCGGGCATCGAGGCGTTCCGTACCCTGCGGGCAGGCATCATGTCCGCCAAGGCCAGCCGGGACCTGCAGCTGCTGGCGGTGATCGGCGTCGCCCCGCGCAACGGGACGACCTTCGTAACCGTCCAGCTGACCCAGGCGCTCAGCGGCCTGGACATCAGCGTGCTGGTGGCCGACGCCAACCTGCGCCGGCCGCAGCTGCACAAGATCTTCTCCATCCCCCGCGCTCCGGGGATGAGCGACATCATCGCCGCCGGCGAGAACCCGGGTGCCGTGGCCTACAGCCTGAGTTCGCGGCTGCTGGCGCTCGCCGCCGGAACCCCGGTCGACGACCCGCCGGCGCTGTTCAGCAGCGCCCAGGTGCGCAAGGCCATGGAGCAGATCGCCGACGTCCAATTGATGGTCTTCGACACCCCGCCGTTGGCGTCATATGTTGACGCGGTCGTGATCGCGGAGCAATGTGACGGCGCGATCCTTGTTTTCAACGCCGCCTCGACCTCGCGAAGGGCGGTGGTGGCGGCGGCGAATCAGCTCCGTCGCGCCAGTGTCCATCTGGTGGGGGTCGTGGCCAACAAGACGCCGCGCTCCCGCTGAGCCGGTCGTAGAATTCCTGGAGATGAACGGAACGTGGGTGGGGTGGGCGGCCTCCGCGTCGCGATCGTCCATGAACGATTCACCGAGCTCGGTGGCTCCGAGCGGGTGGTGGAGCAGCTGCATCGACTGTGGCCGGACGCGGTCATCCATGCGGCAATCGTCGACAGAACCTCGCTGCCACCGGGACTGGCCGGGGCGGAGCTGAGGCCGAGCGCACTGCAACGCCTTTTCCATGGCGGCGGAGGCCGGTACTCCCACCTCCTTCCGTTGCTGCCACTCGCCATGGCGAAATTGGATGTGGGCGACGTCGATCTTGTCGTCACCAGCCACCATGCATTCGCCAACCGGATTCGCCCACCAGCCGATGTCCCGGTCATCTCCTATACGCACACGCCGGCCCGCTGGCTGTGGGACCCGGCCATGCGGGCCGGCGAGGTGGGAGGCAAATTGGGCGGCGCGGCCCTGGCCACGTTCGCGGCCACGCAGCGGCCCTCTGATCGCCGGGCCGCCCAGCGGATGACCGCGATCGTCGTCAACTCCGAGCATGTGGCGGCACGGGTGGGAACCTGGTGGGGGCGCGACGCCGTGGTCGTCCACCCACCGGTCGATGTCGCCTGGTACCGGCCCGACCCGGCGGTCGCCCGGGAGGACTTCTTCCTGTTCGCGGGTCGCCTGGTGCCGTACAAGCGGCCCGAGGTCGCGGTGGCCGCCGCCCGGCGGGCCGGGGTCCGGCTGGTGGTGGCGGGCGCGGGCCGCTCCGCCCCGGCCATCGAGCGGATCGCCGGACCGGGCACCGAGCTCCTGGGCAAGGTCACCGACGAGGCCCTTCGCGACCTCTACCGCCGGTGCCGAGCGCTCGTCTTCCCCGGCGAGGAGGACTTCGGCATCGTCCCCGTCGAGGCGCAGGCGTGCGGGGCGCCGGTCCTGGCTCTGCGGGCCGGAGGGGTCCTGGACTCGGTGGTCGACGGCGTCACCGGGACGCTCTACCGGGCCAGCCGCCAGGCCCATGTCGAGGTCCTGGCCGAGGAGCTGCGCCGCTTCGACCCCTCCCGGTTCGACCCGGCCAAGATCCGCCGGCACGCCGGCGGCTTCTCCCAGGAGGCCTTCCGGCGCCGGTTCGCCGCGGTGGTCGATCGCGTGCTCGGCGCCCCGACCATGCCACGGTGACGCGGGCGCGGGCCGTCGTGCCGGGCCGGCACCCGTCCTATTGGTCGGCCGTCGATCCCGGGGCGGCCGCCGCCATCTCCGGTTGCGTCACCCACCGCTCGGCGGGGGCGCGGTCGGAGCAGGGCGCCGGTGAGCAGCCGAACGCCATCTTGACCACGGCGCCGACGGTCCGGAGCAGGGTGACGGCGTCGAGCCACAACGACCAGTCCTCGATGTAGAGGTTGTCGAAGCGGGCCCGCTCGGTGAGCGAGGTGTTGTCGCCGCGAAGGCCGTGGACCTGAGCCCATCCGGTCAGGCCGACCGGGATCCGGTGCCGATCGTCGTAGCCGGGGATGTCGGCGCTGAAGCGGGCCACGAAGTGGGGCCGCTCCGGGCGCGGGCCGACGAGCGCCATGTCGCCGCGCAGCACATTCCAGAGCTGGGGCAGCTCGTCCAGGCTGGTGCGCCGCAGCCAGCGCCCGACGGTGGTCTGGTGCTCGTCGGTGGCCTTCCAGGCGGTCACGCCATCGTGCTCCAGGCGCATGCTGCGGAACTTGAGCAGCTCGAACTCGCGGCCGTGCTGCCCGATCCGCCGCTGGCGGTAGAGGATCGGGCCGGGGCTGCTGAGGCGGACGGCGACCGCGAGCAGTCCCAGCAGGGGCGAGCTGACGGTGAGGAGCAGGCAGGCGCTGACGACATCGACGACCCGCTTGCCCCGCCAGGCGGCCGAGTGCAGTGCCGAGCGGCGCACCCGGCAGAGCGGGATGCCCCAGATCTGGTCGCTGCGGCTCCCGGTGGTGGCCATGCCGATGTCGAAGAACCGGGGCACGATGTGGATCTCGACGCCGTTGACCACGGCGGTGCGCATGATGCTCACCCAGTCGGCGTCCCTGACCCGGCCGAAGGCGACCACCATGCGCTGGACGTCGTAGGTCTGAAGGATCGCCTGCAGCTGCCTGACCGAGCCCAGAAGGGGCAGGGGCAGGCGGCCGTTCTCGGACGGCCCGTCGGCGAACCCGACCGGCTCCAGCCCGTATTCGGGATGGTCCTTCATCAGCCACGCCAGCTCCACGGCCACCGTCCCGGCGCCGACGATCAGGGTCGTCTCCCGCAGCCCCCCGCGGCGACGGACGAGCCGGATGCCCGCATAGGCCAGGGTCCGGGCGGCGCAGCATCCGGCCGCCGTCGCCGCGACCTGCCACAGCACGGTCCGCTCGAAGGCGGCCGGACCGAACGGCAACAGGGCCAGGACCGGAACCGTCAGCCGGCTCACCAGCCTGGGCAGCTCGGGCAGCGCCTGCAGGCTGATCCGGGGCTGGTAGTGCCCCGAGACGGCCAGCGAGAGCAGCAGCACGCCGGCATAGGTCCAGGAGGCCGGGGACCAGGAACCGGCCGCCGCCATGGCCAGAAGGACTGCCCCGACGTCGGCCAGGACCAGGACCGTCCGGATCCGGCGCCGGCTCGGCGAACCGGGTCCTCCCCGTGGGCGTGGCCTGACCAGCCGGAGCGGCCGCTGCCGTCGGGCCAGACCCGCCGGCGCAAGCCAGGGCCCGCCCCGGGGCCTCGGGGCGCGCGCGGGCTCTACCGCCATGTGTGCTCCATTGCGGTCGGCATAAATCGGGAGCGCACGATCACCGTGCAGAGCAAGCGGGATGCGGCGGCGCCCCAGGCGGCAGGGCAAGCAGGCAAAGCAATCTTCGGATCCCCTGACTAGACCGGCGGAGGACTACATCGAAAGTATGCGACCCGATGGCAGTCCCGCAACTATGCAGATGTCGTACCGATTATTACGGCGGCTCCGTCCCATTCGGCCAGGGAAATTCACAAGTCTTTTACGTTCCACATTTGCTTCAACGGTGCTTCAAAGCTGACCCGGGCCGCGCGCCGAGACGGTTGCTGACCTCGAGCTTGTAACGGATCGGGGTCTGGAACGTTCTTCAAGGGTGTGTCAAGAACCGCCTTGCACGAAGGGAAGGATGATCCTCGCACTGCTGCGCATCCAGGCAGCGCCATAATGCTTGCCCCGCTGGCCGCGGCCGGCGGGGCCCGGGGATGCGTGGGATGGCGTGCGGCAGCCTGCTCGACTCGCCAACCGCGCTCCATGATGTTGTCGTAGTTAATGAGGTTCTGCGGGCTTGGCGGAGCCCTTGCCTTGCCCGCGCAGCCTGCACGGCCCCGTGAGAGGCCTGATCGTTTGGGGGACGGGGTATGGAACAGACGACCACTCGATTCCTGGAGCGGAGCTCCGATGCGATCGTGGTCATCCGCCTTGCCGATGGCGCGGTCCTCGGCAGCAACGAGGCCTTCTTCGCCGTCACCGGCCATCCGCACCATGAGCTGGTCGGACGGCACGTCGGTGACCTGCTGGTCTCCCTACGGGCGGCGCAGGGGGACGGGCCGGTGGGTGCGCCCGTCGGGCTCTGGACGCGCGCCGGCGAGCTGCGCTGCGGTCAGCTGTCGGCACTGGTCGTCGACGTGGGGGGGCAGCGCCACAGCGTCTGCGCCATCCACGAGGTCAGGGACCCGACGCCGGTCGAGCGGCGCTCCGCGGCGCGGGAACGGTGCGCCCGGATCGTGGCCGCCGGCGGCTCCCCGCTGGCCGTCGCGACCAGCGTGCTCCGGGCGCTCGGGGAGTCGCTGCGGTGGGAGTTCGGCGCCCTCTGGCTGACGGCGCCGGCATCCCGGACCATGCGATGCGCCGCCGTCTGGCGGTCCCCACTGGCCGACCTGGTGTCGCTCGAGGAGGCCAGCCGGCAGAGCACTGCCCGGTTCGGCGTGGGGCTGGTCGGGCGTGCCTGGCGAGACCGCCGGGCCGTCTGGGTCAGCAACGCCATGCTGGAGCCGGACCCGGAGCGGCTGGACCAGCTCGGCGGCGAACTGGTGTACGGCTGGTTCGGCTTCCCGGTCTGGGCGGCCGGTGAGCTCGTCGGGATCGCCGAGTTCTTCAGCCGTGAGGTCCGGGAGCCCGACGAGGACATTCTCCGGATGACCGAGCAACTCGGCGGACTCCTCGGCGCTGTCCTCGAGCACGCCGGGCGGCGGCCCGAATCCACGGGCGCCGCCAGCGAGCCGGAGGCGCCGGAGATCGTCCGCGGTGCCTCGCAGGCCGCGGCTGAGACGGTCGCGACCATGGCGGCATGGGAGGCGCCGGTCGCCGCGGCGACCGACCCGTCGCCGATCCCGACCGGCCTGACGCTGAAGGCGGTGAGCCGGCGTACCGGCATCCCGGCGGCCACGTTGCGGACCTGGGAGCGCCGCTACCAGTTCCTGCGACCGGAACGCTCCAGCAGCGGCTACCGGCTCTACGGCGAGCAGGAGGTCGCCCGGATCCTGAAGGTCAAGCAGCTGCTGCACCAGGGGGTCAGGATCGGCGAGGCGATGGCCACGGTGGCCAGGGCCTCCTGAGGCGGGACGGACCGGCTCAGACCCCGGGGACGACGTCCGACACCGGGCGGCCGCCGATCGCGACCGTCCGGCGTAGGAGGTCGCGGGCGCCGACCAGGCGGCCGGCGGCCGGGCCCAGGCCCTCGGCGGCCGTCCCGGCCAGGGCGGCGTCGAGCGCCTCCAGGTGGGCGTCGAGCAGGCCGGCCAGGTCGGTCGCGACCGGGGCCTGGAGGCCGAGGGCGGTCAGGTGGCCGGCCAGGGAGCGGTAGGCGTCGCGGGCCGCGGCCGCGTCCTGGAGGCCGCCGGGCTGGTCAGGGCCGGGGCGGCAGCGCTGCACGGCCGCCTCGGCGGCCGGCTGGAGGGCGACCGCCCGCTCGGCCAGGGCGAGCAGGGCGTCGCGGCCGGCCGGGTTGGCCCGGGCCCACTCGGCCACCGACGGGGAGCCCACGGGATGGTCCGTCAGGCCGCCTCGATGATGGCGATGGTGGCCCCGGTGGGGACCGTCTGGCCCTCGCTGACCTCGAGCCCGGCCACGGTGCCGGCCTGGTGGGTGGTGACGTGGTTCTCCATCTTCATGGCCTCGAGCACGACCAGGGTCTGGCCGGCCTTGACGGTGTCCCCCTCGGCGACCAGGACCTTGACGATGGTGCCCTGCATGGGGGTCTTGACGACCTCCTTGCCGGGCCCGCCGGACTCGGCCCGGGCCCGCTCCAGGGCCTTGGGGGAGCGGGGGGTGCGGATCCGCTCCGGCACCTTGACCGGCTCCTGGGGGAACAGGTCGACGTCGAAGCGCTTGCCCTC
>Ga0182000_10000185_pt1 | contig 10761 bp, 13 predicted proteins | sample BulsoiMagMametaG_FD_120484 | JGI IMG/M metagenome (GOLD analysis project Ga0182000, IMG submission 120484) | Bulk soil microbial communities from Mexico - Magueyal (Ma) metaG | ecosystem: Environmental > Terrestrial > Soil > Agricultural land | place: Mexico: Magueyal, Guanajuato | collected...
CACTACCGCGCTTGGCTGGCTGCTCTTTCAAGACGAAGCCGCCCCGTCGGGTGAGCCGTCCCAGGCGGGCCCCGGACCAGGGTCAGCGGCCCGATCACCAAGGAGGTCGTGTCCAAGAACTGTGTCGCCGCCCTCCAGGAGGCCATGGACGACTACCGGGAGGCAGGATCAGCCTGGCCGAGGCCCGCCGCCGCTGGGACAAGACAAACAAGGTGGGGCTGGCCGGCGCCGACCGCTTCGACAGACAAGCCGAGATCTACAAGAAGGCCACCACCCACCTGCAAATAGGCGACGACCCTCACGCTCGATCGCCTGGATCCGCTGGCGTGCCGTAACGCTGACGGCTTCTCCAACGCTCCTACAGGAAACATCCCCCCGATTCTTGTCCACCACCGCTTGGTGTTGTGCTGATCCCCCCAACAGCCAGCACCGGCCACAGTTCGCCCTCCCCCGACCGCGGGAGGTGATGCTCCCTTCCAGCCTCGCTAACGATCCGGACCAAGCCTGGAGTTGATCTCTGCTTTTGGTGCGCCAGTCGGTAACCGTCGCCTCGAGAGGGCCGGGCTCACCGGCCCGGTCGGGGTTGGCCACGGCAGATGCCAGCAATTGCGGGCGTCCAGGCGCCAGCAATGCGCCCGATGGTTCGGGCGAAGCGACTTCGGAGGATGCCAATGGCCGCATTCGTTCTGTTCGTTGTGGCCGTCGCCGGCGGAGCTGTGGTGGCCGACCTGGTCTGGGAGAACCCCACCACCGGCCAGATCACGGTCTTCCACCACACCGTCGCCGGCTACCCGGAGGGCTGGCTGCTGGCGACCGCGGCCGGGCTCGGCTTTGTTGTGGCCCTACTGCTGGTCGCCTCCATCAACTCGACGAAGGGACGGCGTGCGCGCCACAAGCAACTCAGCGGTCTACGGCATGGCCTGGAGGACCAGGCGGCGCCCGAGCCCGATCACGCTCGCCTGCTGGATGCGTTCTTCGGCCCTGAGGAGCCGTTTCGCCACCCCGGCGGGCCGGCTAGGCCGGCCCACCCCCCGGAAGGAGATCGGGCGGGCCGAGCGGAAGACGATCCGCGCTGGGTCACAGGCGAACGGGTCGAGTATCCCCCCGAGCCGCTCTACGAGCAGGCCAGGCGGGCCGCTGGCCTGCGCCAGGATTGGGACCTCCCGGTCGTGGCCAGCCAGGGGCGCCGGCGGTAGCGATGCGCGTCGAGGTTCGTGGCGGCAAGGAGCAGCAACCTACCCATTGGTCGCATGGGCGTGATGGGGTAGCAGCGCCCGACTGAGGTAGCCGACGAGGAAGGAATCCAACATGCCGACCCCCAGCATTGAAACGGCCCGTGGTTGGCGGGGCCGGATCATGGTCGACCGCGACAGCAACAAGATCGGCGAGGTCGTCGACATCTATCTGGACAACGAGACCGACCAGCCCGAGTGGGCAGTGGTGCGGACCGGCCTGTTCGGCCTGCGCTCGACGTTCGTGCCGCTCGCCGAGGCAAGGGAGGTCGGCGACGAACTCCAGGTGCCCCACCAGAGGTTGCAGGTCAAGCAGGCCCCCAACATCGAGCCGGACGGCCAGCTGTCGGCGGCCGAGGAGGCTGAGCTGTACCGCCACTATGGGCTCGACTACGACACCGTGACGCTGGACAGCGGCGTTCCGGCTGGCCAGACACTTGCCGAACCGGCTGACCAGACCCACAAGTCAGACAGCGGCGAGCAGGCCGGGGCGACCGCGACCCGTGTCCCCATGTCGGCCAGCACCGCAACCGGAGGGCTGGCCGACACCGGGATCGACGCCGCGCCTGGGACCCCGGCTGCTGGGTCCGCGAGTTCCGGCTTGGACCAAGAGCCAGCCGACACCAGTTTCATCGACTCTGAACCGGGCCAGGGCGATGCCCGCGATGAGCTGTCGGCCACCGCTGGCGGCGAGCCGGTTGGTGCCGCCGGGCAAGACGGGCTCCCTGTGGGCGAGGGGGCGAGCCGGCCGTTCGTGTACGAGACGCCAGACCGGCCAGAGGGTGGTGCTGGCAGCCGTCGGCGCCAGCCTGGTCAGGTGCGGCTTCGTCGGTATCTGGTCACCGAGGTGGTGACCGAGACCGAGGCCGGGCAGCGGCACGAGGTGCGGGTCCAAAGCGAGCCGGTTTCCGACGCCGAGGTCGACGCTGTGGCTATGGCGCCGGACCGGCAGGGCGAGCCGATCGGCCAGGCCCCGAACGGGCCTGAGCCCAATGACTGGTTCAGTGATGAAAGCGACCCCCGGCACGGAGCCAGCCAGTAACCAGCCGGGCACAGATCGCGATGCTCGGCGGGCGGCGGCGGCCCAGGTGTTGCGTCCCATCGTCTGGCACTGCGCCGTAGGCAGCTTGTCGAGCGGGCGTCCTGGCTGCCCGGCTGCTGGACGGCGGGCTTCTGGAACCTGGCGTAGGTGAAGGGTACCCCGGGTGCCGGACCCGTCCATCCCAGACGATGCGTCCGATGGGTCGCTTGCGGCCTGCAACGCTTCCAGCGGCGTCGGCTCGTCCTTGCCGCCGTTGGCGCCGAGAACCGTAACCGCAACGCTGGGCACAGGGTCTACATGACAGCCGTGCATGCCCGATTCGGCCGAATGGTCAACTGTCGAAGCATCCTGGAGGAGGCGAGTAGGGTGAGCCTTGGAGTCAGCATCTTCCTGCTGGTGGTCGGTGCGATCTTGGCCTTCGCGGTGAACGTGAGCGCCTCGGGCTTCAGCATCAACACGGTTGGGGTCATCCTGATGGTCGCCGGGGCGCTGGGCCTGGTGTTGTCGCTGCTGTTCTGGAGCAGCTTTTCGCCGTATCGGCGGAGCCGGACCGTGGCGGGCCCCGACACGGTGGTCGAGGAGCGGCGCATCGAGCGCGATCTCCCCTAGCACCGATCAACTGCTGAGATTGGTGTCCGTGGGGATTGCCGGCGCAGGCGACCGGTAGGCCGCAAGTTGGCGCATGGGTCGGGGCGGTCCAGGCACCCCCGACCGGGGCGCTGATCCAAGCCTCGACGACCATCCTCAGGAGCCTCCGTTGTCCACACCGGCGAAGGCAACGCGGACATGCTCGGCGAAGTCGGGCCGTGGCATCTGGAACGGATGGCCGGGCTGTCGCTCCCGCTGCCGGCGGAGCGCTCCCGGCATACTGGGCGCTGGCGACGCCGCAAGCCGGGTGGTGGTCTGGGATGCCAATGTCTGCCAGAGAGGTCCGCCGAGCCCTGCGGGAGCTCGAGGATTTGCGCTATGCCGCCGGGAACCTGGATGAGGCCCTGCGCCGGATTGTGGATGCCACCCATCAGCTGTTCGCCGTGGATGGGGCCGGGCTGATGCTGGTCGACCCCGACCAGCTGCTCCGCGCCGTGGCCGACTCCGACGAGCGCGTCGACCACCTGGAGGAGCTCCAGATCGAGCACGGCGAGGGCCCGTGTGTCGAGGCCTTCGAGGACAAGACCCTGGTCGACACCGAGGACCTGGCCGCTGAGGCGCGCTGGCCCAAGTTCAGCCCGGCTGCGGTCGAGCGGGGGCTTCGGGCGGTGTTAGCCAGCCCGATTCCCTACAACCAGCAGGCGGTCGGGGTGGTGGTGGTGTTCTCGGCCAAGGTCCATCCCTGGTCGCCCGAGGGGGAGCTGGCCCTGGTCGCCTTCACCGACCTGGCCGCCCTGACCATCGCCAACACCATGCAGAGCGAGGAACGGGGGGAGCTGGCCACCCAGCTCCAGCGGGCCCTGGACGCCCGGGTGGTGATCGAGCAGGCCAAGGGGGCCCTGGTCGCCCAGGAAGGCTTGAGCGAGCGGGAGGCCTTCGAGCGTCTGCGGCGTCAGGCGCGCAGCCAGCGACGCCGGGTCGTTGAGGTGGCCACCGAAATCATGGCCGCCATCCGTCATCCCTGACACTGGAACAGCAGCCGCGACCAGGACCTCCGCCGCCCTGCCTCAGGGTCCAGCAGACCGAAGGGAACGGCGTGGCGACGGCGCGGTCGTCTCAGTTTCAAGCCAGTCAAGGTCATAAGGGCAGATGACTGGCATGGCATGGCAGCAAACCGGGCAACCGTATCGGCTAGGCGGCGACCGCCTTGACCATCCACCGGTCACACACCGACTCGATGATCAGGCGGCCCCGGCCGCCCCTGGTTACCAGCAGGCTGCCGCGTCCCTTGATCCCGAACCGCTGCACCGCAACTTTGTTGAAGGCACCCGCACCGGACAGCTTGAAGTTGCCTCCGCCGTGCTTGGCGAAGTTCTTGCAGTCAAACGACCAGACCACCTGCCAGCGAGCGGGCGCCTGGAACCGCTCGCTTACCTCGGCGTCGTGTCCCTGCCGCTGCCACAGGACGTCTGGGCCAAGTCGCGCCGTCGATGACGGCAGGATCGTCGCTGGGGCGGCGTCGTCGGGCCCGACCTGGGCTGGTTGCGGCGCCATTGCCGTAGTGGTTGCTGGATGGCCTGGCCGCTGGGTTGCGGGCGGCCATAGGGCGATCACCGCCGCAACCAGCCCCACCGCCACCAGCAGGTTGGCGGCCAGGAACAGGACCCCGAACCGGCGGTACCAGGGTGGCTTGGGCAGCTCCACCACCACGCTCCCTGCTGTGGTCCCTCGTGCAGCTGCTCACCGACTTGCCCGTCAGAGCATCGCTAACCAGCCAAGCAGCCAGCTGCACCTGGCCATGCCCGGCGGAGCGCACATGGCCCTGACAACCACCGCCACCGAGCGGTACCGGCCATCAGCGGCTTCGGGAGGAATCGACTGCCACTGCTCGGCAAAGCCTAATGGGCCATGGGTGTCGGGTTGAGGGTCGCGGGATGGTGACCGTGCGGCGGTACCCCGTGTTCGTCCCACCGTGCGTCTCAGCCGACGCAGAACTCGTTGCCCTCAGGGTCGTGCATGACGACGAAGTAGACCGGGACCTCCGGGGCGTCTTGCCGGGTCCGGCGCTCCACGCTGGCGCCCAACCCGACCAGCTCGGAGACCTTCGCCTCGACGATCTCGATCCGCCGGTCCATCGGCAGCCCGTTGTCACGGCCGGTGGGGTAGAGGTCGAGGTGGAGCCGATTCTTCCCCGCCTTCGTCTCCGGCACCTTCTGGAACCAGATCGGCGGGCGCAGCCCGGCCGGGTCGAACAGCCGGTCGTCGAAGGCCGCCTCCTCGCCCAGCCGGCCACGGTAATGTGCGTGCCAGGTCGTCTCCGGCTCCGCCGGCGGCATCGGCTGGTAGCCCAGCGCCCGCGCCCAGAACCGCGCCAGTTGGGCCGGGTCGTTCGCGTCGATAGTCAGCTGCCAGAACACCATGCCCCGATGCTAGACCCGGCCGCTGACACCCTGATGCCTCGGCGGTGATCAGTCGGCCGCGACCAGGAATTGGGTGGCGGCCAGCTCGGCGTACAGGGGGTCGGTGTCGAGCAGCTCGGTGTGGCTGCCGATGGCGCGCACGCGGCCGGCGTCGATGACCACGATGCGGTCGGCCATGGTGACGGTGGACAGCCGGTGGGCGACGACCAGCGCGGTGGTGGTGCGGGCGGCGTCGGCGATGGTGTCGCGCAGGGCGGCCTCGTTGACCGCGTCCAGTTGGGAGGTGGCCTCGTCCAGCAGCAGCAGCCGGGGGTGGCGCAGCAGGGCCCGGGCGATGGCCACCCGCTGGCGCTCGCCGCCCGACGGCGGGTGCCGCGGTGGCCGACCAGGGTGTCCAGGCCGTCGGGGAGGCGGGCGACCTGGCCGTCGAGGCGGGTGGTGCGCAGCACCTGGGCGAGCACGTCGTCGCCGGCCTGGGGGGCGCCGAGGAGCAGGTTCTCGCGCAGGGTGCCGAGCAGCGGGCATCCAACGGCTCGCCCAACCTGGGGTCGTCGGCGTCGTGGCGCGACCTGCTCCATCCAGCGGTCATAGCCAGGACCAGCCCGAGCGATGGCTTCGGCCAGCACTCCCGGCAGGATCTCGCCCACGCGGATCGGTTCGGTCATGTCGGCCTGCCTCGTGCGGGGCCGACGATGGACGCAGGGGAGGTCGCCGTCCACAATCGGCTGCGTGCGGAGGAGGTGAAGGATGTTTGAGCGGTTCACCGACCGGGCCCGCCGGGTCGTGGTGCTCGCCCAGGAGGAGGCTCGGCTCCTCAATCACAACTACATCGGCACCGAGCACATCCTGCTCGGGCTGATCCACGAGGGCCAGGGCGTGGCCGCCACTTCGCTGGAGTCGTTGGGGATCTCCCTGGAGGCCGTCCGGGCCCAGGTCGAGGAGATCATCGGCCAGGGAAAGAGCGCCCCCACCGGGCACATCCCCTTCACCCCCCGCTCGAAGAAGGTGTTGGAGCTGTCGCTGCGCGAGGCCAAGCAGCTGGGGCACAACTACATCGGCACCGAGCACATCCTGTTGGGGCTGGTCCGTGAGGGTGAGGGGGTGGCCGCCCAGGTGCTGGTCAAGCTGGGTGCTGACCTGTCCCGGGTCCGCCAGCAGGTAATTCAGGTGCTGTCCGGCTATGCCGGCGGCAAGGCGACCGTCGAGCAGGCCGGGGCGCGGACGCGGCTGGTGCGCATGACCGTGCCCGAGGAGCTCCGCCAGGCGGAGGTGAAGCTGGCCCACGTACGGCGGACCAAGGAGGCCGCCATTGAGGCCGAGGACTTCGAGCAGGCGGCGGCGGTGCGCGATCAGGAGCGAGAGCTCCTTGCGCAGGTGGCGGAGCGGGAGCGGGCCTGGACGGCCGGGGTGGACCTTGAGGCGGTCGTCCAAGAGAACCAGCACCTGCACGGCGAGGTCAAGCGCCTGCGGGAGCTGCTGCGTCGGCACGGGATCGACCCAGGCGGCGGGGCCGCGCAGCCCGCCTGAACCAACCACCCACCCTGGTGGACCGGATCGCCAGACGCCGCCGGTGGTTCGCAGGGCGTGGCCCGGCCCCCAGCGCCGCTACGGCGCCGTCCAGGGTGCGGGTGCTCGGCGACCTGGACGCCCTCCACGAGCGGGACCAGTGATCCGCATCACCCGGGCCACCCCCGGCGACCTGCAGACCCTAGTCGCCTTCCGCGACCAAGCCGCCGACTCCTCGGATGTAACGAAGCCACCAAAGAAGTCGTTCTCAACGGGCGGCGGCGCCAGTGAACCGCCGACACAGGAGCCGAACATGAGGGGCCTATCTTGAGGCGATCGATCCGTGCTGTCGCGATCCTGGCAGCGATCTGCATGGTCCTGACGGCAGGATGGGCCGCGACGGGGACGGCCGCCAGGGCCCAGGCTGGTGGGACGGTGCTGCTACTCTCGTCCTCCTCCTCGACCTACAAGCTGGACCCCACGACGGGCCAGCTCAGCATCCTGGTCACCAACGGCGAGGACGCGGTCATCTCCCCCGACCGGACACGGGTGGCCTACGTGCGTGACCTGGACCGCGACCTGTGCCTGTACCGCGACCCCCTGGGCAGCTGCTGGGCATTCGACGACCTGCTGACCGCCGACCTGTCGGGCGCCGACGAGCGGGCCGTCACCCACACCGCCGACATGATCCACCGCTATAGCCCCGACTGGTCGCCGAAGGGGTCCAGGATCCTGTTCACCTGGTGGACCTTTGACGAAGGCAACGGTCTGGCCTGGGTACGCCCGGACGGCTCCGGCCTGGAGACCCTGGAGCTGTATGCGGGTCGGGGGAGGTTCTCGCCCGACGGCCGCAAGGTCGCCTATGTGCGCGACGGCAACCTCAAGCTGATGAACCTGGCGGGCCGCCGGACCCGGCTGCTGACCAGCGACGCCAGCAGCGACGGCTACGCACCGGACTGGTCGCCGGACGGCACACGGATCACCTACACGGGTCTGGAAGGTCTGTACGTGCTGGACGTCAAGACCGGCCAGGTGCGCAACCTTGCCGCCGGGTGGACGGTGCCGGTGAGCTACCCAAGCACGGCGGTCTTTTCCCCCGACGGCACCCAGATCGCCTTTGCCGCCGCTGACATGTCCGCCTATCCGGAGGGCCAAGCCATTCCGCGGATCTACACGGTCGAGGTCGCCGGCGGGGAACCGCGCCCGATCGCCGACGCCAGCGGGGAGCTCACTGACTGGGTGCAGCTGAGCCCGACTGGCTGAGCCTCGACGAGCTGTCTCAGTCAGCGATGCCGCCAACACGGCAGTCGGTCGGCGAGAACGGGCCCACCCTCGGGCCGAGCTGGGAGCCGACGCCGCCAGCCACGAGCATCGCCGTTGTCGCCGGCCGTTCCACCCGCGTGCCATTGGCGATGTAACCTCCCGACGCAGGGAGGGACAACGCCATGACCAGAGGAACCGTCAAGTGGTTCAACGCTGACAAGGGCTATGGCTTCATCGCCGTCGACAGCGGCGCGGATGTCTTCGTCCACTTCAGCGCGATTGAGGCCGCCGGCTACCGCTCGCTGGAGGAGGGGCAGACCGTCGAGTTCGAGGTTACCGAAGGCCAAAAGGGCCCGCAGGCCGCCCATGTGCGGCTCGTCGAACAGTAACCACCGACCCGGACCGCTCAGCCCAAGATAGGCCTTGCCTTCGGCTGGTCTGGCAGCCGTCGCGGCCAGGCCCGTGCCACCTCATGCGGCAAAGGCGAAGGGAAGATAGAACCGGTCATTTTCATCCAGGCGCCGTGGGCCACAGCGGGGCCACATCACAACCGTGAGCGACGACAGTCACGGTCACCGGCGGTCCGCCGCGATGGCCGGTGATCAGCCATCCGGCCGGCCCGTCCAAGGCCAGCAGGACGACCGACCCGCTTTCACACGGCACAGGCCTGCTCGAATATTGGGTAGTGCTCCTGGTTACGAGCCGGCGCCTTGAAGGTGCCGATAGATTGAGGCTCGGCTGACCCCCACCGTGGTCGCGATCGCGGCCACGGTGTACTGCCCAGAGCGGTACATCTCCCGGGCCACTTGGAGCTTGTGGGCGGTCATGACCGATGGGCGGCCGCCGCGGCGGCCGCGGGCCCGGGCGGCCGCCAGCCCGGCGGCGGTGCGTTCGCGGATGAGGTCGCGTTCGAACTCGGCCAGGGCAGCGAAGACGTGGAAGACGAGCTTGCCGCCTGGCGTGGTCGTGTCGATCGCCTCCTGCAGGCTGCGGAACCCGACGCCGCAGTCGGCCAGGCCAGTGACGGTGTCGACCAGGTGCCGCAGCGACCGGCCGAGCCGATCCAGCTTCCAGACGACGAGGGTGTCGCCGGGGCGCAGCTGATCGAGGAGCTGCTCGAGGGTCGGGCGGTCGGCGCGGGCGCCGCTGGCCGTCTCGATAAACACTCGGTAGCACCCGGCGCGCTCCAGGGCGTCGACCTGGAGCTGGGGTTGCTGGTCGGTGGTGGAGACGCGGGCATAGCCGAGCAGGTGTCCCATGCCGCTGACCGTCTCACAACCCTCTGACACCGGTGTTCTGGGACGTTGATTTCGGACACGGGTTCTGGACGCCTGCCGAGCCGTCTTAGGCGGGGGAGTGGTGGGTGTTGCAGAAACGTTCGGTTTTGGACAGCTGACTCGACGGGATGTCGAGGGCGGTCTAGCTGACTTCCTCCGTGCGAGTAATTGGCAGCCTTACCGCTGTGCGGAGCCCCGTTTCCGCAGGTGGATCTCGACCGTCAGGGACGAGGTTAGGCGTTCAGAGGAAGGGCTCTTGACATGGCGCGATCGCGCGCCTCCCTGGACGTCGAGGCCATCGGCCTCACCCAGCTGATTCGGATCTTGCCTGTGCATGTGCACGCATCATCGACGCTGTCGGCCGCTGCCATCCAGGCCTAGGGTGAGCCGGCTACTGCGCCGGCGAGCATAAGAGGTCGTTTCACAACCTGACCACGGGTGGTCGCCGTTGATGCGCCGCCAGGACGACCGTGATCCCGGGGTGTTAGTGGGCTGGTACCACCTTTGTGGCACGGGCCTCTGGCGTCCAGATTGCTGTGGTTAAGTCGCGCCTAGAGACGCCGAGTGCGATGGCGAACACCCCAGCCATGGCCGGCAGGGGTGGCGCCCGGACGCAGGCGGCCTCGACGGCATCGACCGCCCGATCAGGTTCGCGAACAGTTTGCTTGACCGCCGGGTTTGGCCGGTTCAGGCTGGCAGGGTTGTGCCAGCCGACGGCGGATCCGAAAGGGGTGCTCAAGCAGGGAGCCGATGGGAGGTCGAGCGGCTCGCGGTGCAGCCGGCCGGCGTCCCACCGACCATCAGCAAGGGCACCGCACTGACCGTCGACCCCGTAGGCAATGGACCACAAGGGGCAGCCTGATGGGCACCATTACCAGCAGCGATGACACGCAGATCTTCTACAAGGACTGGGGCTCAGGGCAGCCGGTGGTGTTCAGCCACGGCTGGCCGCTGAACGCCGACGCCTGGGACGACCAGGCCATGCTGGTCGCCAGCAACGGCTACCGAGCCGTCGCCCATGACCGCCGTGCCCATGGCCGCTCCAGCCAGCCCTGGACCGGCCATGACCTGGACACTTACGCCGACGACCTGGCCCAGCTGATCGAGCAGCTCGACCTCCAGAACGTGGTCCTGGTCGGCCACTCCACCGGCGGCGGCGAGGTGACCCGCTACCTGGGCCGCCACGGCACCGGCCGGGTCGCCAAGGCCGTGCTGGTAGGGGCGATCCCGCCGCTGATGCTCAAGACCGACGCCAACCCCAAGGGCACCCCGATCGAGGCCTTCGACGCCATCCGCCAAGGGGTGGCGGGCGACCGCAGCCAGTTCTACCAAGACCTGAGCGCGCCCTTCTATGGGGCCAACCGGCCCGGCTCCACGGTCTCCCAAGGGGTCCGGGACAGCTTCTGGCTGTGGAGCATGCAGGTCGGCCTCAA
>Ga0182000_10000187_pt1 | contig 10719 bp, 11 predicted proteins | sample BulsoiMagMametaG_FD_120484 | JGI IMG/M metagenome (GOLD analysis project Ga0182000, IMG submission 120484) | Bulk soil microbial communities from Mexico - Magueyal (Ma) metaG | ecosystem: Environmental > Terrestrial > Soil > Agricultural land | place: Mexico: Magueyal, Guanajuato | collected...
AGTAGAGCAAGAAAGCCACGTAGAGGACGCTCCGGGTTAGCCCGTCCAACAAGATGGTGTTGGCTAGCACTACAGCGTTTTGCACATCGTTCAAGTACGCCTTGCCGAGTACCGGAACCGCGTAGGTGCTCAGGCCGTAGTAAGAGAGCAAAAGACCGATGCCCAGGATGCTCAGGACCATCGCAAGTAGTGTCCAGCGTTCCCTACGGAACTCCGAGAGGTACACTGTAATGGCGAAGACGCCCACGCTTAGGAGCGTCAGACCCACTAAGTAGCCCACGAACTGGCTCAAGAAGTATCCGACAGAGGTTGAGGCTCGAGCAACTTCCTCAGGGCCAAGCCGCGCGCCGGTGAAATCGAAGAAAGCGCTAGTGGCGATGGCGGCCCAGGTAAGCAGCAACCCGGCGAGGGGCAAAGTCAGTAGGCCGAGACGGACCGTGGGCATCAGGTAGACTCCTTTTCTATCATTTCGCCGACATCCCCCTTATAGGTATTAGAGCATAAAACCATAGCCTGGTTACGGCCCAAAGAAGAACAAGCAAGGACCGAGCGGACTGGATCGGCACCTACCTTCTTCCCGTGGCCTCGTCCCTCTCTTTTGCCAAAACTCCGCCTTGTTCAGAAGAGGAGAAGTTCACGAAGGCGTGAAAGTTTGCATCGGGCCGGTCCACAGTGCCCAGAACCGCCGCCAGAGGCAAGAGAAAAGCCGGGCTGCTCTGGGAGGGGGAAGTTTCAGAGGGCGCCCGGCTTGACGATTGATCAGATTGTAGTACCGAGGAGGGTCCGAGCACATACCCAAAATGGGTGATTTCTTTCTACTCCAATTGGACGATTCCTTCACGGAAGGTGTGTGCTTTGATAACCGTAAGGAGAGGGAGCGCCGACCCCACGCTCCCCCATTCTCTGCGAAGGACAAAGCGAGAAGGGCCGGAGCCCCGTACCCTGGGAGGTGTGGGAGCTCCGGCCCTATGAGAGAAGCCGGTTTGCCGAGCACATCGGGAAAGTGGAAGAGTTGTGTTACGGAGTGTTGTGCCCGCCCCACCGGAGATGGGCATGATCGCACCACCGACGCTCATAAGCAACGCTTGAATGGCACAAATCTAACGGCAACGCTAGAAGTGGGGTAAGAAAAGCGCGGCCAAGGACAGTATAAAGTCCGGAGCCCCTTACGAGCCCCGGCCAATCGCCCTAAGTCCTCATACCGACGCCCTACACGTCAGCTATCGGGTGTGGACCAATAGAGCAGGAGAAAAGACAGAGCAACCTCCAACAAAGTGGAGCCCGGAAAACGCACGAAGGTGGCGTTCCGGGCTCCCGACCTCTCTACTGTGGGAAACTCATTTCTCCGGTGCTACCAGGAGAGAGAAATCGCTACTATTGACTGCCCCAGTAAGGCTCAAAGTCTCTAGTACCGTAGGTGGTTTCACGCGCGCTTCGTCCCGAGATAATACCCGCCCAAGCGGCGGAGGAGCTCTTCGGCGACGGGTTCTATCTTCTTGTTGGCCCGCTCCCGCGTGGGAGCCTTGGTGGTGAGACGGATGTGGACCTCCCCTCGGCCGACCTCGCCCGGGCCCACCAACGGGGCGAGCGTAGGATCCGAGGAGCCGAGAAGGTCGCTGATCTCCTCGCCCAACTCCTCCTCGCTGATCCCGGCGAACTCGAGCACCACAGAGACGATCGCACCCTCGCTGCGCTCCCTGATCATGGGCTCGAGCGCCTCCTCGAACATCCTTTGCATCTCCGCCGGCACACCGGGCAACGTGGCGAAGAGCACCCCGTCTAGCTCGAGGAGAGCACCCATCGCCGTGCCCAAGGGGTTGGCGATAAGCTCGGAGCTTTCGGGGAAGAGGGCCTGCTTGTAGGCCGAGGTGGGCGGCTTGCGGCCGGTGAAGCGCAGGAACGCCCGCTCTACGTGGCGCCTGGCCTCGGGGTACTCGACCATCTCGCGGCCTGCGGCTTGGCCCAGTGCCTCGTTGGTAAGGTCGTCGGTGGTCGGCCCCAATCCGCCGGTAGAAAGCACGAGGTCCACCCTGGCGGCGGCCTCCGAAAGGGCCGCGACGAGTTGGCCCCTGTTATCGCCTACGGCGGTGTGGCGGTAGACCGCTATCCCCAAGGCCGCCAGCCGCTGGCTGAGCCAGGCGGTGTTGGTGTCCACGAGGCTCCCGAGCAGTATTTCGGTCCCAACCGCCACGATCTCGGCGCTAGCCAGGTGATGGACTTTCATACCGTCTCGCCCGCCTAAGTTAATCCAGCCGGCCGGGTCGAGGGTACCTCAGAGCGGGTGAACGCCGCATTAGACCTCTCGCTCTGCCAAAGAGGCTTGGATCGGCCTCGTAGCCATGGCCGTCTGCATTGCTGTCTTGCGCCATTACCTCGGGTGATTGCAGGCATACGTATCCAGCGACTTATTCTACCCGGGTGTTGGGGCCCGGTTAGCCTTGATTTGCGATTGGACTCGTGATTCGGCACTAGACGTAGTCTTTGGCCACATCGATCGCACGTCGGCTCTTTGCTTTTCCTACAAATTCCCACAAAAACTGAAATTCCGACACGAGCCACTCCGGGGTGTGTCAGCAGTACGTCAGCACTAGAGACTAGCCCAACGCCTCGTGCATCCCGTCGGCGGAGTGTTTGCACACGCTCGGTATCCGGTGCGAGTACCTATCCAGGGTCACGGTAATGCTGGCCCGAGTAGGCTACAAGGCCGCTATACACCTAGCACAACGCCAACCTCAGCGACTCCGCAAGGAATTAGACAGTGGCGCAGGAATACGTACTGTCCCTTGGCAGCCGGAGGGCCACGCTAAAGGTTGTGGGTAGTAAAGGAGCCTCATCATATGCTCCTCTGTGTTGGACCACGGCGTGAGCTCCACACCACTCACCAAACTCTGCGGGAGGTTGCCAGGAGACTGAGGAGTTCTCAGCCAGGGATACGAACTTCGAAGAATCTACCTTCCACGCACTCAGGTGAATTGACCTCCGAGCGCCGGCATTGACGATCATTGACAACGGCCGTTGCGAGGCGTATACCGGTGGTTGACAACTGTATAGCCAGGACGCCTAACTCCCGGGTGGCGCCGGGGGGCGGGGGACTCACACGGACCTTCCTAAAGGTCCGCGGGGTGAATCGCTAGCTGGCTTGGCCGAGCTAGCGTAGGGCTTAACTCTTTCGGCCCGAACCCGACAGCTAACCTCGCAGGCGATAAGGAAAGAGGGCACTCCGGGCCAAGTGGTCTGGTGTTGGGAGAACCGGCACCGGATCGGGCGGCTAGGAGCGGTCAGCCACACTCACGCTACATCTCTGCGGCCACCTCGGTAATCTATCCGGGGCGGCCAGCGGATAGGGCCGGTGACTGCATCCCCTCTATGGGTCAAGAGGTGCGGTGCGGCACCGGCCTTCGTCGTTGGCGCACCCTCAGAGGAGGTGCGCAAAACAGATGAACGCCGCAGCAACGCCTCGTCGGCAGAGCAAAGCCGAGGCTGCCATCAGCGACGAGATGATGGCCTTCCAGCACGCGTTCGTGGGACGCGGTCCGGATCGGATAAGAACCAGGATGGTCGAGGATCTGGTGATCGTTCGCAGCTTCGACGTGTTCACGTCCGCCGAGAAGCAACTTGCCACAAGCTATGAGGGACGCAGGCTCATCAAGGCCATGAGACAGCAGGTCCTCGAGGCCGGACGCTCCGACCTTGAAGCAATAGTACGGAAGCATACAGGTGCTGAGGTCGTCTCGGTCCACTCGGATATCTCCACCAAGAGCGGGGAGTGGATGGACGTCTTCGTGCTCGATCGCATTATAGAGGAGGAATAGCGGTGACCAATGAACACTCTCTGTTAAGGCGGTTCTTCTTTGGGAGTGACCCGAGCAGGGCCTGGCGCGAGGAGAAGGTCCTCCGCTACATCATCCACCGCATAGATGAGGATGCCGAACTGCACAAGGTACTCGAGGAGCCTTACGTAAAGCGCAACTGCTCCCAGATCGAGATCGATGAGATCCGGAGCAACCCCGAGCTCGTCCACGCTTGTAGGGAGCACTTGGAGCAGACGTTCCGTTCAGGAGAGCTGGACCCCAGGCGGCGTCGAATCCCCGATGAATAGTGGTCAAGTGGGGGGTAGGTTATGGCAGAGCAAGAAGCCGTCGCACGGGGGTAATATGCCGAGAAGAGCCTGGAGCGACGACCCATCATCCACGTCGGCGGTCGATGAGATGCAAGCACAGTGAGCCAGGAGGCGTAGCAGATGAGCATCTTCCCGAGCAGTATCCTGCTAGCTATCGACGGCTCCGAGGAGACCGAGTCAGCTATCCGGACGGCCGTGGATCTGGCCGACACAACTGGCTCTGAGCTGCACGTGGTCTTTGTCGGGCAGCTTCCCAACTTCTTGATGAGAGTGAAAGACCCCGACGTCGTGATTTTCGATCGCTTAGGCGTCGATCGCATGCTCTATGACGGGATCGAGCGGGAGTCCACAGAGATCCTCTGGAAGCTGACCTGGCAGGTGAAGCTCAGCGGGGGGACCGTGGCTGGGGCGCACCTAAGGATGGGATGTGTGGCCGAGCAGATTGTGGGATTGGCCAAGGACCTGGAGGCAGACCTTATCGTCATGGGCACTCGGGGCCACGGTGGGCTAAGGAGAGCGATCGAGGGTAGCATTTCCGACTTCGTTGTTCGCTGGGCCCATTGTCCGGTCATGATTGTGCGAACAGAAAAGTGCGAGGAGCAGAGCGGTTTCTGGCGCAGGATGACCTCCTCTGGAGCCACAAACTCTGGCTAAGACTTGATGTGTCGGGTGATAACCGAGCTGATCGCAGGGACTGGAAGTGACACGTTAGTAGATCAACTAAGAAGCCAACCCTAAGAAGGTGAAGAGCATGGACGGAGCCCACAACAACCGATGCTATAAGGCGGGAGACACTGTTAAGCTGGAACTCGTCCTACACCACAAGGCAAACTTGAGGGAGGTGCGCTTGGTCTTCGAGCACACGCAAGACAAGAGCGTAGCTCCGCTGATAGCGGTGGCCGACCGCGCCCGATCTCCGAGAGAGCGTCAGATGGCTCGAGCCAGAGCCGTCTACAGGCCGAGATCGTGATATTAGGAGCACTCACCCCCGGCGTCTACGAGCTCACCCGCATCAGCTATGAGACGGCAGGGAGACAGCCTAAAGCCCTTTCCTTAGACCGTGTGGAAATTGCTCAGCGGGCTCGATGACGACTTACGCTTCGTGCCATGGATACCAAGCGATATGCACTGATCCGGCGAACAAAGACGGGCGTTGCGTCGGCCAGTGTCTCTTTGAGCTGTTAACGGCTGGGGCGAGAAGCCTTGAGGGCGAGCGGGATGACGGCACCGACCAGCATTATCCATCCTGTGGCGTAGAGGGCGAGGTCATAGGAGCCGGTCACGTCAGCCGAGCGCGCCAAGAGCAACGGGGCACCGAAGCCAGCGACCGACGATGCGGTAAGTATGCCTCCGTAGATCGTCCCGATATCACGGGGGCCGTAGTAGGCGGCGGTCAACGCCGACATCGTCGCGTAGCCGCCCCCGTAACAAGAAGCCACAGCCGAGGCGAGAACGCAAAACAACGCAAAGGATCCAGCTCCGAGCACCGGCATCAAGAGGAAGGCCGCGGCCTGCACCAGGAACATAGCGAGAAACACGTTGGCCCCGCCGATCTTGTCCGAGAGGACAGGCCACACCAGCCGCCCCGCCGTGTCCGATACCGCGACGATCATCACGAAACCGGAGGCTACGGCGGCGGTGGCTCCGCCTATCGAGCCGGCCATCGCCTTGGCATCGGAGTAGACCGCGACCCCTGCTGTCGTGTTTAGTAAGAACACGACCCATAAAGCGTACCACTGCCACGTCCCCAAAGCTCCGCGCAGGTAGTACGATGTTCCCACGGGTTTCTCATCGACTTGATCGCGTCTCTCGGAATCCTGGGGTTCGCGCTCCTTGAGGGGGTTCCTGACGAACCAAGCGGCTGCACCGATCATAACGGCGTAAGAGATTCCCAGGATGGCGAAGGTCCGGAACGGTCCTCCTGTCGCCGAGAGGATGGTCGAGATGAGGGGGACATTTATCACCGGCCCTATGCCGAAGCCAACCACCGCTAGGCCGTAGGCGAGGCCTGGTCTGTCCGGGAACCACTTGGGAAGCACTGCGACGGGAACTATGTACCCCAACCCGCCGCCTACGGCAGCCACGATGCCGTAGGTGAAGTACAGGAAGGCGAGGCTCCCTTCGGCGAATGCGCTCAGAAAGACGCCTGTTCCAAAGAGAACACCTCCCGCGACGCCGACGAAACGAGGACCGACGTGCCTGAGCAGGAGGCCGGCAGCCAAGGTCGAGATACCGAACACGAAAATCGCAACGAAAAAGGCGACGTTCACGCTGGTGACGCTCGCGCCATAATGCGCGGAGAGTGGCTGCCGGAAGACGCTCCAAGCGTACAGCGAACCGAGCCCTAGCTGCATAACCACCGCGGCGACGGCTACCCTCCAGCGGTTCATGATGCTCATACGAGAGCGGCTACGACCATCACGTCGGCAAGGAGCCTCATCCGACGCGCCCCTTCTCTCCATCGGTCTTGAGCGAGGGATCTACCCTAGAGATGGGGTATGCTGAGAGTGCTGGTAGGCGCCATCTTCCGAATGTACCATTCTATCCGCCTTGGTGCATAGGAGGCGAGTTTGCGAGCTGTCACTTGCACAAGTTCCTCGAACGAGCTCTCCAAAGGCTAATGTGGGGGTGTTCCTTCCCACACTGGCACTGCGCCGGGCATAATTTCCCCATTGGAGCGAGGCGTCAAAGGCTCCTATCCTAGGTATCGTCACCGGTATCTCACTCCGCGTCACCATGGGATCGTGAGTGCTACGCAGCCAGACCGTTGGCCTTGCTTCCTTTCATCATTGAGGATTCGCATCATCCGCGTAAGGCTGGTTCCCTAGCATCCGGAGGGCGCGAGAACGAAGAAGGAAGCGGGGTCGGACCATCTGGGTCAGGAGCGCAAGGCCGTACTGTCTGCGGGTTTGGTTCTTCTGCGTTGGGTACGACGGAAGTGGTGCATCCCGACCGACGAATGCTTACATCATGACGTAGTCATTCGGTCTATCAGCTGACCGGTGAGGGGAGAAGGTTGCCCGCAAAAGGTGAACGCGGCCATTGAGACGCAGACCGTCGAGGTTGACGGTCTACCCATCCGCTATCTTACTGTGGGCGAAGGTCCGCCCCTGATGCTGCTACACGGGGCCGGCGACAACGCTCTCGACCGGCAGTGGGTGCTGCCCGATCTGGGAGCCACTTACCGGATTTATGCTCCGGACTTGCCTGGCTCCCCGGACAGTGCCAGGCCCACCATCGACTACTCGCCTGCCTTCTTTGCACGCTTTGTCGCCAAGTTTCTGGATGCTTTGGGCATCGAGCAGGTTGCGTTCACCGGCAACTCGCTCGGTTGACTCATAGCCCTGCGCCTGGCGCTCTCAGAGCCCAAGCGCGTGATAGCCTTGATCCTTGTCGATTGCGCTGGCCTCGGGCGTGTGGTCAACCCCGCGTTCACGTCCGTCAACGTTCCCGGACTTGGCGAGGCAGCAATGCCCTTTTGGAGAATTCCGATTGGCGCCTACCAGAAGGCTTGGGGGAGAGCGACGCTGCTCTTCGCGCGCCCTGGAAACGTCCCACGCGAGTGGCTGGCGGAGCAATACAGGCTGGCAGTCTCACCAGGCTACTTGGAAGCCCACCTGACCGCGCTGCGTGCCCAAGTTGCCCCCGGAGGTCTACGCGAAGTACTGTTAGACCGGCTCTACCTCATGAAGATGCCGACGCTCGTCGTATGGGGGGACGCGACCGGGTGTTCCCAGAGCCCCAGCGTCTTGGGTGCGCGCCTTGCTTTCCACCTGCCGTACTTCACTGCTAGCATGAGCCTCGAGAGGCGAGACCAGACCATTTACTTCGCTTCGAGGCGCACCCAAGTCCCTGCCCCACCGGCTGAGTTCGAGGCGGTCTGGACGGTCGGAGAGAGGTTGGGTCAAGCCGAGCCGGGTTCGCTTGACTTCTTCCTTACCGAGCGGTATTGCCTCTACTCTGCTCGCGGAGGCAGACTCTACCGTACTCGCATCTTCCACCGCCCTTGGTCTCTTTGTACAGCGCGCTTGTTGTCGTTTCGCTCGACGATGATCGAGTCTCGGGGGCTGCCTTCGCCGAGTAGCGAGCCGCTGCTGCATCAGCAGGGTGAGCCTTTGAGAGTAAGGGTCTGGCCCCAGGTCAGGGTTTGGTAGCATCACTCAAACGACCGCTATGCATTGCACGGGTCCCCACCTTCATGTTGCGGCTCCACGGGCGTCCAGCGCTCCCAACCGTGGATAGGGTACAGAAGAAGGCGAAGTTCATGCCGGCAAAACCGGCGTTGCGAAAGACGGTGAAGTCGGTGTCGCCGGGCAGCAGCTGGTAGCACGCCTCCCACCCCGGGCTGGTGATCGGGCGCTGCACGCTCGCGAGCGCCGGGATGATACTCGCGTTCTCCGAGCTCGATTGGAACATCAAGGCGGGTCCGGACGTCCCTCGGGCTTCGAGGTTGAGCACGACGTTTCGCCGCGGGTCGAGCCTGTCGTCTCTCACGAATGCTTGCGCGCCGATCGTGATCCTGGCGCTAAACGTGTACAAGCGACGGGGCATGACCCGCTACGGGTGGCGTAAGCAGCAGGAGCAGCAGCGCAACAGGTAGTCCGGCCAACTTCTCCCTAGATGCCTCGGGATCCCCAAACGATCCATTCTTCCTCTATCGGTTCCCAGGATTGCTATCCAACGAGTATCTCTCACCACAAGCAGCCTCTGGAGGCAAATAGACTTGACCTATAGGGTCGGGGGGTATAGTATAAGGCCAATTCAATCGAGCGCGAAGGCGAGGAGAACGGCACGGAAACGACCGACGAGAAGGTGCATCTGGTGCGGGTCACGATCCCTGTGACGGGGATGACGTGCGCCTCCTGTGTCAGGCGGGTCGAACGGGCGCTCGAGAAGGCGCCTGGCGTCCTCGAGGCGAACGTGAACCTCGCTAACCAGAGGGCAACTGTACGGTACCTCGCGGGCGAGGTGGAGCTGCGCGATCTGGAGAAGGCCGTCGAGGGGTCGGGGTACGGTGTGGTTCGGGGAGAGGAGTCTTTTGCAGAGGACTCCCACGAGCGCGAATACAAGAAGCTCAAGGCCGATTTCATCCTCGCCGCGGCGCTCACGACTATCATCCTCGTGGGTAGCCTGCCGATGATGCTTGGCCTCGAGCCTCCGATACCGATGGTGTGGTTGAAGGTCCTGCTGCTCGTGCTAGCGACTCCGGTGCAGTTCTGGGCGGGGAAGCGGTTCTACCGGGGGGCATGGGGAGCGCTCAAGCACGGGCAGGCTAACATGAACACGCTTGTGGTCATAGGCACCAGCGCCGCCTACCTCTACAGCGCTGTGGCCGCCCTGGCGCCGGGGCTCTTCGCAGCTGGCAGGGCTGATGTGTACTTCGACACTTCGGCGCTCATCATCACGCTGATCCTGCTGGGGCATCTGCTCGAGGCGCGGGCCAAGGGACGAACCAACGAGGCGATAAAGAAGCTTGCCGGACTGCAGGCGAAGACCGCCCGCGTCTTACGCGGTGGGGAGGAGCTGGACGTGCCCCTTGAGAGCGTGCTGGTCGGGGACCTCGTCGTGGTCAGGCCTGGGGAGAAGGTCCCGGTGGACGGGCGGGTCGTCTCAGGTGGGTCTGCGGTGGACGAGTCGATGATCACGGGCGAGGCCATCCCCATCACCAAGCGTGAGGGCGACGAGGTGATAGGCGCGACCATGAACACGAGCGGGTCGTTCTGCTTCGAGGCGACCAAGGTCGGCGAGGATACTACTCTTCACCAGATCATGAGAATGGTCGAGGAGGCCCAAGGGTCCAAGGCCCCCGTACAGCGCTTCGCTGACAGGATCAGCGCGGTATTCGTGCCTGCGGTGATCGGCGTGGCCGCCGCGACGTTTGTCGTCTGGCTGCTGTTCGGACCCGAACCTGCCCTCACGTTCGCGCTCCTGAATACTGTGGCCGTCCTGATCATCGCCTGCCCTTGCGCGATGGGCCTGGCGACGCCTACCTCGATCATGGTCGGCACAGGCAAGGGCGCCGAGTCGGGTTTTCTGATCAGAGGCGGTGAGGCTCTCGAGGGCGCCCACAAGCTCGACACGGTGGTGCTGGACAAGACCGGTACTCTTACGAGGGGCGAGCCCGAGCTCACCGACATCGTCGTCGAGAACGGTGTCCGTGAGGATGAGCTCTTGAGGCTCGTGGCCTCGGCTGAGAGGGCCAGCGAGCACCCTCTAGGTGAGGCCATCGTGCGAGGGGCAAGGGATCGCGACCTCCCGCTCGCCGAGGCCGATGCGTTCGAGGCCGTCTCGGGCGGTGGGATACGCGCCCGCGTCGAGGGCCTGGAGGTTCTCGTCGGCAGCCGCCGCTTTCTCTCCGAGGCGGGCGTCTCCGAGGACGGTCTGCTCCCGGAGGCTGAGGAGCTGGCGCGGGAAGGCAAGACCCCCATCTTCGTCGCGGTGGACGGCGAGCCAGCGGGTCTCGTGGCAGTAGCGGACGTGGTGCGCAACGAGTCCAGGGAAGCAGTGAAGCGACTGCACGCCTTGGGGCTCGAGGTCGCCATGCTGACCGGGGATAACCGCCGCACCGCCAAGGCGATCGCGCGGAAGCTCGGCGTGGA
>Ga0182000_10000188_pt1 | contig 10599 bp, 6 predicted proteins | sample BulsoiMagMametaG_FD_120484 | JGI IMG/M metagenome (GOLD analysis project Ga0182000, IMG submission 120484) | Bulk soil microbial communities from Mexico - Magueyal (Ma) metaG | ecosystem: Environmental > Terrestrial > Soil > Agricultural land | place: Mexico: Magueyal, Guanajuato | collected...
TGGATGGCGATGACCAACGGCGCGGGCGATCTCCAGATCGACGCGGACAGCCGGTTGCCGAAGCTCGCCGCCAGCCGGGGATTCGCGCTTATGCCGTTGCTCACGAATCTCGTCGGCGATACCTGGCAGCCGGAGGCGGTCGAAAATCTTGCGCACGGTTCGCTCGAACGTCAGGACCGTTTCATCCAGAAAGTGCTCGCGACTTTGAACGACGCGAAGGCCGCCGGCGTCGTCGTGGACTGGCAGCAAATCGATCCGGCTTACAAGAAAGACATCACGGCGTTCCTGGACCGGTTCACCGACGCGCTGCACTACGACGACAAGCAGCTCTGGCTCTGCGTCCAACCGGGACAGGACCTCGATTACATCGACTTCGATGAATTATCGGACAACGTCGATCGCTTCGTCGCGATGTTGTTCGATGAAACCTCGGACATCGATCCGCCGGGGCCGCTGGGCTCGAAGCGCTGGTTCGAAGGCTGGCTCAACGTTCTGATGGACGGCGCGGAAACCAATCAATGGATCATCGCGCTAGGCAGTTACGGTTACGATTGGGTCAACGGCGGAAAGAAAGCGGAGCTGATCAGTTTTCCCGAGGCGATGAGCCGCGCCAGCTATGCCGAGGTCGAGAAAGCCACCGTCGAGGCGCCGCATTACAATCCGTATTTTTATTATGAGGACGCGGACAAGGACCATTCGGTCTGGTTCCTCGACGTGGTGACGTTCCTCAACCAGCTGACGCGGGTGCGCGAAGCAAAGGCGGGCGGCTTCGCGGTTTACCGCCTGGGGACGGAAGACGTGGCGATCTGGGACGCGCTCGGGGTTGCGAACGATCTGAAGATGGACACCGCGACGCGTTCGGCGCTCGAAGTGTTGAAGGGGACCGACACGATTGCAGACGTGGGCGAAGGCGAAATCGTTTCGGTGGATGAATCGACGGCGGACGGTTACCGGACGCTGGCGGTGGACCACGACGGTTACCTGACCGCGACTTATTCGAAATTCCCGCAGTTTCCGACGCTCTACCATCAAGGCGCCGGCGGGCCGCACCAGGTCGCGCTCACCTTTGATGACGGGCCCGATCCGAAATGGACGCCGCAAATTCTCGACATCCTCAAAACTTACAACGTGAAGGCGGCGTTCTTTCTCGTCGGCGCGAACGCGGAGGCATATCCGGCGCTCGTCCGGCGGATCGTGGCGGAAGGACACGAGATCGGAAACCACACTTATTATCATCCGAACCTCGCGCTGTGCTGGCCCGAGCACGTCAAGGTGGAGCTGAACGCGACCCAGTTGTTGCTCGAGACAATCACCGGGCGTTCGACCACGCTCTTTCGTCCGCCTTACGCCGCGGACACCAGCCCGTCGAAGATCACGGAGCTGACGCCGCTCCAACTAGCCCAGGACCTCGGCTACCTCGTCGTGCTCGAAAATATCGATCCGCAGGATTGGGCGCGGCCCGGCGCGGACATAATTCTTCAGCGCGTGAAACAACAGCGGCGCGATGGCAGCATTATCTTGCTGCACGATGCCGGCGGCGACCGCGGGCAAACCGTCGAAGCGCTGCCGCGGATTCTTGATTACCTCAAAACGCGCGGCGATTCGATCGTGTCGATCAGCACCCTGCTCGGCACAACCCGGGATTCGTTGATGCCGTCGACGGAAACGAAACCGCGCACGTTGACTTACTTCGTCTCGGGCGCCGGCTTCCGCATCTTTCACGCGGCGGAAGAATTTCTCTGGGCGTTCATGATCGTGGCCACGGCCCTCGTTGTGCTGCGAACGTTGATCGTTATCTGGCTGGCGGCGCGTTTTCGCCGCGCCTGGCCGCGCGATTTTGCAGAGCCGATCAGCGTGATCGTCGCCGCCTTCAACGAAGAAAAAGTGATTGCGGAAACGTTGCGTAATTTGCTCGCGACCGATTACCAGGGCGAAGTGGAAGTCATCGTGATCGATGACGGTTCGGCGGACCGGACCGCGGCTGAAGTGGAAACGGTGGTGCATTCCGATCCGCGGGTCCGTCTTCTCCGCCAGCCGAACCGCGGCAAAGCGCACGCGTTACAGCGCGGCCTCGCCACCATGCGCAGCGGCATCGCGGTATTTCTCGATGCGGATACGCATTGCCAGCACGACACGCTTCGGCGCCTCGTCGAACCGTTCTCGGACGAGTCGATCGCCGGCGTTTCCGGTCACGCGAAAGTCGGCAACCTACGCAGCTTCATCGCCCGTTGCCAGGCGCTCGAGTACACCTGCGGCTTCAATCTCGATCGACGCGCCTACACTCGTTGGAACTGCATGACCGTCGTTCCGGGTGCGATCAGCGCGATCCGCAAATCGGCGATCGACGATGCCGGCGGCTTGAGCTTGGAAACGCTCGCCGAAGATACCGATCTCACGCTCGCCTTGCACAAACGCGGCCATCGCATGGTTTACGTTCCCGAAGCGATCGCCTGGACCGAAGCGCCGGAGACCGTGAAGACGCTCGCGCGCCAGCGTTTTCGCTGGGCCTACGGCACGCTGCAATGTCTCTGGAAACATCGCGACATGGTGTTCAATTGGAAATACCGCGCGCTCGGCTGGTTCAGTCTCCCGAGCGTTTGGTTTTTCCAAATCATCCTCGTCGCCATCACGCCAATGGTGGATTTGTTCCTGCTCGCGTCCTTGCCGTTCGGGGCGTGGAGCGCGGTGCTGCCGTTCGTGATTGTTTTCCTGGGCATGGACGTGCTCCTCGCGACGCTGGCTTGCATTATCGAACACGAATCGATTCTTCTGGCGTGGCGCATCCTGCCGATGCGGCTCATTTATCGGCCGATGCTCAGTTACGTGATTTGGAAAGCGATTCTGCGCGCGGTGAAGGGCGCGTTGGTGGGGTGGGGGAAATTGGAACGGACGGCTTCTGTTCCGGTCCGCGCCTGAGTTCAATTTCGAAATCCGAATTTCGAATCTCGAAACAATGACAAAGCACGAATGACGAAAAATCGAGCGCGCCTGCCCCTTCGTCGTTTTGCCCTTCGGATTTGTTTCGTATTTCGTGCTTCGTGCTTCGGAATTCTCCTCGCTCTTGCCGCCTGCAAAAAGGCTGAATCGCCGCACGCACGGATCGATCCCGAAACGCCAGTGGACGTTCTTCTTCCCGAGCGAGGAGCTTACACCGGTGCGTTCATGGATTTTGGCGACGCAGAAGATGAAGTGACGCTCGAGACGATCGAGGAGTTTGAGAACATGGTCGGCAAACACCAGGCGATCATTGCGTCCTCGAGCTACTGGGGCGAACAAAGTTTTCCCACGCGAAATCTCAACGTGATCTGGAGGCACGGTTCGCTGCCGCTCGTTTTTTGGTCGCCCTGGGACCGGCCCTACACGCAGAACCGCGGCCCGGATAAATTCAGCCTGAACGAAATCATCGCCGGCAAGTGGGACGCGTACATCGATAAGTGGGGCGATTCCGCGCGTGAATTCGGCCAGCCGATGATCGTGGTTTTCGGTGTTGAGATGAATGGCGATTGGTTCCCGTGGTCCGGTTGGTATTACGGCGCCGACGATTGGGTCGACGACAAACCCGATGAATGGGAAGGGCCGGAGCATTTCAAGAAAGCGTATCGTCATGTCGTGGATCGCGTCCGGGCACGCGGCGCGTCCAACGTGAAATGGATGTTTCACACCAACAATTATTCCTACCCAATCGACACCTGGAACTTTGCGCCGGCTTATTATCCCGGGTCGGATTACGTGGACTGGCTGGGGATGAGCGTTTACGGGCAGCAATTCAAGGACGAACCAAATCCCGATATCCCGTCGCTGGTCGACTGGCCTTACAAAGAATTATGCGAGCTCGATCCGCAAAAGCCGGTCATGATCGCCGAGTGGGCCACCGGAGATTTTCCTTTCTCGGCCGACGTCCACGGCATGCTTAAGCCGGCCTGGATAACGCAGGCGCTGGAAATGTTTCGGACGCGTTACCCACGCGTCAAGGCAGCGATCTACTGGCACGAGCGCTGGCAAAATCCCGATCAGACCTTCAGCAATCTGCGGGTGAATTCTTCGGTGGAAGCGCTCGAAGCCTATCGCGCCGGCGTCGCCCATCCGGATTGGCACGGCGAATTGATTACGAGGCCGGTGCAAAAGAAATAATCCTGCTCTTGATCATGATCGTGCTCCTGATCCTTACTTCAGGCCGCTCCCAGAATTAAGATCATGATCAGGATCAGGAATGAAGAACATCATTCCGCGCGCAACGCCACCATCGGATCGACCCGACTTGCTCGTAGCGCGGGAATCCAGCAGGCAAGCAGCGCCACTATCCCAAGCAAAAACGTGACGCCGATAAACGTCGTCGGATCGATCGCATTCACGCCGTAGAGCACGCTCTTGAGCAATCGCGTCGCGCCAGACGCGATCGCCAGTCCGATCGCCGACCCAATCAAAGCGAGCATCATCCCTTGCCGAAGAATCAGACTGCGGACATTGGCGCCGCGCGCGCCGAGCGCCATGCGCAAACCGATCTCGCGCGTCCGCCCCGCCACGACGTACGACATAACGCCGTAAATTCCGACCGCCGCCAGGACCAGCGCTAACACTCCAAAACTCCCGAGCGCGCCTGCCGCGATCTTGGCCGGGAAAAGCGGAATCTTCATGTGGTCTTTCAGCGTCTTGATTCCGTAAAGCGGCAGCGTCGGATCGAGATTGCGCATTTCACGCTGCATCGCGCCCAAAACTGTTTTCGGGTCCGCCCGCGTCCGCGCCACCATCGACACCGTGGTGTTGTAATCGCGAAGTTGCGGCCGGAAAACCGCGGCCTTCGGCTCTTCGCCCAGACTGTTGTATTTTCCGTCGCCGCAAACCCCGATGATTTCCCAGAACGGATTCTCGGCACTACTGAAGTTGAAGCGCTTTCCTATCGCATCCTGACCGGGAAAAAATTTCTTCGCGAAGGTCTCGTTCACAATCGCGACCCGGTTTTCGGTCTTGTCTTCCTGTTCGGTGAAATCGCGTCCGCGCAGCGGGATTCCCATTGCCCGAAAGTAGTCCGGGCTGACCGAGCTGGGGATGGCAAGTGGAAGCTGGCTGGACGGAGTGGGCGGCTGCCCCTCCAGGTAGATTGTCGTGGAATTGTAGTTCAGGCCCAGCGGAATATTATCGACCAGGGCTGCCGCTTCGATTCCGGGAAGGGCGCGGATGCGTTCGAGCGCCTGTTTCTGCAACGACCGTCCTCTTGTTTCATCGTAGCCCTGCAGACCGACATCAAAGGAAAAGGCGACAGCGTTGTCCGGATTGAAGCCGGGCCGCATTCGTTGCGCCTCCTGCAGGCTGCGCACGATAAGTCCCGCGCTGATTAGGAGAACAAGCGACAGCGTGATCTGGGCGACAACCAGCGTGTTCCGCAGGCGGGAGCGGCGAAAACCGGCCATCGAAGATTCATCTTTCAAGGCCGGCACCAGCTCAGGTTTCGACGATTGCAGGGCGGGAATGAGGCTGAATAGCATTCCGGTCAGGATCGAAAGGCCGAGAGTGAACGAAAGCACACGCCAGTCGATTCGCAGATCGAAGAACAGCGCGACGTCGATCGGATAATCGACGTGTTGCACGATCCGATTGACTGTTGCCGCGACTAGGACACCGAAAATTCCGCCGATGACCGAAAGCATGACGCTCTCCGTCATTAATTGCCGGATCAGCCGCACGCGGTTTGCGCCCACCGCAAGCCGGATGGCGATTTCCTTGCGGCGTTCGGTTGCACGCGCGAGGAGAAGATTCGCCAGGTTCACGCACGCGAGGAGCAGAACGAGAGCGCCGACCGCACCGAGGACAGCGGTAAAGGCGAACACGCCATTCCGGATATCGGGAATAAACAGACCGGGTGGAATCAACTCGATGCCGCGGCCCGCATTTTCTTTTGGAAATTCCTTCCCCATTTCGACGGCCAGCGCCCGGAGCGAAGCTTCCGCCTGAGTTTTGGTGACTCCGGACTTCAGCCGTCCGATGACAAAGCTGTTGTCGTCGTTGCGATGCTCGAGCCAGTTGCTGCCGGGTTCGATGACAGGCCCCATCATCATGGGAACCCAGAATTCCGCCGCGTAGGCGACGTCGGTGCCGATGAAACCTTTGCGCGCCACGCCGATGACCGTGAAGGGCACATTATTCAAAAGGACCGTCCTGCCGACGATGGCCGGATCCGAGCCAAAACGTTTTTGCCAGCAGCCGTAACTTAGGACAACGACGGGGTGCGACTTCGGTGTGATGTCTTCCTCCGGCAAAAATCCGCGACCGAGCAGCGGCGGGACGCCAAGGACGTCAAAGTAGTTGCCGGAAGCGAGCGTTCCCCAGATGCGCTCGTTGTTCCCATTGTGACTGAGTCCGGCGACTGTGATGCGAAATGCGATGAGACCGGAGAAGACCTGATTGCGGTCGCGGAAATCCTTGTAGTTGGGGTACGACACCACCGTGTAATCGGCGCCGTTATGAAGCGTGCCGTAAAGCTCGTAGAGCTCCGAAGGATTGCGGACGGGCAGGGGACGGAAGGCGACGGTATCGACAAGACTAAAGATGGCGGTGTTCGCGCCAATGCCGAGCGCCATCGAAATGACGGCGAGCAAAGTGAAGCCCGGACGTTTCAGTAACTGGCGGGCGCCGTAACGAAGATCCTGGAAAAGCGTCTGCATGTTCGCGGTGTCGCAAGTGAGATGCGGCTTACGCGCGAATCGGATTCAGAAATTTTCATTCGAAGCGACGTGCCGACGCACTGTCACCGAAACGTTTATAGACAGAAACAATCGGGAGCGGCGTTTCCTAATGATGCGCGGACTTCGTAAACTATTCCTGGCGCTCGCGACGATCTTTTCGTGGGCGATCTGGCAGATCCCACAACTTCATTCGGCTGATGCCGCACCGCAGTTGCCGGTTGAAGTTCCGATGCAGACCGGCGACGCCATGCCGACCGTCGAAGTGATGATCAACGGCCAGGGACCATTTGTCTTCGGCTTCGACAGCGGCGCTCAGGCCGGACCGCGCATTGACGCTTCACTCGTTGAGAAGCTTAACCTGAAATCAACCGGCCACGTCCAGGCGACCGATCCTTCTCGTCGTAACGTGCAAATCTCCGAGACCTACAAGGTCGACTCGATCGTGGTTGGCGGCGTCCGCCTGACCGACGTGACTGTTGCCTCTAGGAACTTCCAGAACTCACCGCGCCCATTGAAGGTCGACGGCATTCTCGGCCTGAACTTATTCGCCGACTATCTCGTGACTCTCGACTTTCCGGCAAAGAAGCTCCGTTTCGATAAAGGCGAGCTTCCTAAGTCCGACGGCGCCGAAGTCCTCGACTACAAGAACGAAGCCGGCATCGCCGAGGTCGAGCTAACTGTCGGCGATAAAAAAATCAAAGCCCACCTCGATACGGGGAACACCATCGGCGCCTTCGTTTTCCCGAGCGCTTTCGCCGAGAAGCTCAACTTCGCCGGCGAACGCCGCGTCGTTGGCCGCGCCCGCAGCGCCACCGGCGACATGGAGATCAAACAAGTCCAGCTAAAGGACGTGATTAAGTTAGGCCGCCACGAATTCCCTGATGCTACGATCGTGTTTCCTGCGTTGGGCGACATCGGTAACGTCGGCGTGAAAACGCTGGGCCAGTTTGTTATCACCTTCGACCAACACAACGAACGAGTCCGACTCAAGCGCTAGTCGCCACATAGATCGTGCTGGCTGATTCACGCTCAGTCAGCGGATTGGGAAACGTGACCACGTGCGCTCGCGTGCTAGCGAACACGCGACCGAGCTCGTCGAGAAATTCGTCGTCCGGCGGATCGTCCGACCAAAGCGCGAAGACGCCGCCCGGATGCAAATGCGAGCAAAGCGCGCGCAGGCCATCGGCCTCATAGAAAGCCGCATTCCGCGGGTCCAATAGATTGCGCGGCGAATGATCGATATCCAACAGCACCGCGTGAAACTTCCTTCCCGGCAGTTCTGGATCGAACCCGTCCGCCGATTCCGCGAGCTGGAAGAAATCCGCGTGCAGTATTTTCGTGCGCGGATCGCCCGTGATTTTCCGGCCGAGCGGGACGATACCTTGTTGATGCCATTCGATCACCGGTTTCAAAGCGTCGACGATCAGCAGTGACGCCAGCTCGCGATGTCCGAGCGCCGCTACCGCCGTGTATCCCAGCCCCAGTCCGCCCACCACAACATTCCATTGCTCGCCTTGCAACTCGCCTAGTCCAAAGCGCGCCAGGGCTTCTTCCACCTCATGAAACAAGCTCGACATCAGAAACGCCTCCCCGAGCTTTACCTCATAGATCTCAAGTCCGCCTAACGACAGCATCCGCCTTCGCCTCAGGATCAACTCCCCGAGCGCCGTCTCCCGATAATCCAGCTCCTCAAAGTCCCGGCTCATTCGCCCTCCACGAAGACAGGTAACAATTCTCCACCACGCTCACAATAACAGGAACGCTTTAGACAAAATACGCGTTTGGCGGCGTTGAGTTATTAAAAGACCGTAAAGAGGTCATGGAAGATGTCGTCACTCATGAAGAAGATTGGAAAGTCTGTTTCGCGGAGCTGGGGCCGGGGCTTGTTCTCTTCGCCCGCCAGTTCGTCCGCTCGATCGCGGATGCGGAGGACATCGTCCAGGACGCATTTGTCCGGTTCTGGCGCAAACAGCATTCGGGCGACCCGCCTACGCCTGGCTTCGGCGCGGCAAATCGCGGGCTGCTTTACGCCACGGTCCGCTCGGTCGCTCTCGATCTTCTCCGGCGCGATGCTCGCCGGGCGCGGCGCGAAGCGACCGCTTCAGCCGACATGGAGCAGACGACTGAGCCGCAATTTGATTTTGACGATGGCTCGCAGCGCGCTCTGGCTGCCGCCATTGATCTTCTGCCAGTCGAACAGCGGGAGGTGCTGGTCATGAAGATCTGGAACGAGCTTACTTTCGCCGAGATCGCATCGGCCCTTTCGATTTCCCAAAACACGGCAGCGTCGCGTTATCGTTATGCGCTCGCGGCTCTAAAGAAAAACTTTGTCGTCCATGAATGATTTTTCGGAACTCGAAGCTGAATTGAAGAAGCTGCGGCCGCGGCCGGTGTCGCCGGACCTGAGCGCGCGGATTGAAGTAGGTCTCGCGGAGAACGAAGCTGCGGGACGCGGAACGGCCACGGCCGGCGTCTTACCGAAGCAACGGCGGTTTCGTCCGAACTGGTTTGCGCTTGGGCTCGGTCTGGCAGCGGCGGTGACGTTCCTAGTTCTAGCTCGGGTAAACGTCGATCGGCCATCGAAGTCGACTGGACTGGCGTTACTCACGCCGGCGCCCATTACGCCGACGGCCAAGGCCGTGGATGGTTTTGTTCCCTCGGCCATGACTCAAGTGGTCTACGACACGAAAGACGAAGGCCTGCATTTCGCTGAGGGTGCGGACGAACCAATGCGCCGTCTTCGTTCCCGCAAACGCGAGACCGTGCAATGGAAGAACCCGCAAACCGGCGCGTCGCTCCGCGTCACCTATCCCACAGAAGAAGTAACTCTCGTCCCAATCTCAGGTCAATGATTGCAACCTTACCTCTTACTCCTCGTGCTCTTGCTCTTACTCCTCGTGTGGAGTCGGCGGGAGTTGGGGTAAGGGTAAGAGCAAGAGTAAGAATAGAAGAAAAGAATCGCTCTTAACCACAACCAAACAATGAAAACAAAAACAGTAGTAGCTATGCTTGCAGCGCTCGCGCTGCTTCCTGTCACGGGCTTTACTCAGCCTAATCCGCCGAATACACCAAACCTGCCGAACGCACCCATACCGCCTATCCCACCAAAGGATAAGGACAAAGACAAAGATAAGCCGAAGGTGCCCATAACCTGGCTGGGCGTGGAAACGTCGAGCATTCCCCGCGTGGTTAGCGAACAACTCGGACTGCAGAAAGGCTTTGGTCTCGTAGTCGATTACGTCGTGCCGGATGGTCCGGCCGCGGCCGCGGGAGTTCAAACGAACGACATCCTCAAGATGTTTAACGACCAGATCCTGATGGACCCGGATCAGCTCTCGAAGCTCGTGCGGAGCCAGGCCGAAGGGACCAACGTTACCCTGACTGTGCTGCGCAAGAACGCGGAACAGAAGATCACGGTCAAGCTTGGCAAACACGAAGTGCGCCAGCGCGATCACGACTTCGGCTTCAACTTCAACTCCGAAGATTTCAACGAGAAGATGCAGGCCTATAACGACAAGATGAAGGACTTCGGTGAGAAGATGAAGGACTTCAAGTTCGACTTCGATAACACAAACTTCGATCCCAACATTCGCGAGACCGTGCGGGAAGCGCAGCGTGAAGCTGCGCGGGCCCGCCGGGAGGCCCTGCAACAAGCACGCGATCAGGCGCAGCGCGCCCGGGACGAGGCTCAGCGGAACCGGGACGAAGCGCGGCGCTCCCGGGAAATGCGTCTGTTTAGCAACGACAAAGGCACGATGAAATCAACGACGATCGATCTCGGCAAGGCCACGATCGTGTTTACCGACGAGAAAGGCGAAATGAAGCTGGAGACGGTCGATGGAAAGAAAATCCTGACGGCGAAAGATCCACAAGGGAAGCTTCTCTTTAGCGGCCCGGTGGATAACCAGGAAGAACTGAA
>Ga0182000_10000190_pt1 | contig 10546 bp, 10 predicted proteins | sample BulsoiMagMametaG_FD_120484 | JGI IMG/M metagenome (GOLD analysis project Ga0182000, IMG submission 120484) | Bulk soil microbial communities from Mexico - Magueyal (Ma) metaG | ecosystem: Environmental > Terrestrial > Soil > Agricultural land | place: Mexico: Magueyal, Guanajuato | collected...
CAACGTGCTGCTCAGCCCGCACACCGCCGCGCTGTCGCCGCACGAGGACGAGCGCGTGGCCGCCCGCTTCGTCGAGAACCTGCACCGCTACCTCGCCGGCGAGCCGCTGCGCAACGTGGTCGAGCCGGGCAACTGGTACTGATCGGGAGGGGCCGAGCGCGGACTCCGGCCGCGGGCCCCGGCCCGGCACGCCCGCTTCGCCTCCGTGGCGGGCCCGCGAAACCGATGTTAACGTGAACGTCAGCTTTGGTGACTTCGCCGTCGCCCGGTTGCCGTCCCGTTCCCCGAGAGTGACCAGCTTGGAGACAGAGGTATGCGCGTTGCCGTGCCCAACGATCGCGTCGATCCCGGCGCCGCCGGTGGCTACAAGTGGGTGGCCCTGACCAACACCACCTTCGGGATCCTGATGGCCACGATCAACTCCTCGATCGTGATCATCTCGCTGCCGGCGATCTTCCGCGGCATCGGCCTCCAGCCGCTGGAGGCGGGCAACATCAGCTACCTGCTGTGGATGCTGATGGGCTACCTGGTGGCCACCTCGGTGCTGGTGGTGACCTTCGGGCGGCTGGGCGACATGCTCGGCCGGGTGCGCATGTACAACCTCGGCCTGCTGGTGTTCACCCTGTCGTCGATCTTCCTGGCGGTGACGCCCGCGCACGGCTCGTCCGGCGCGCTCACCCTGATCGGCCTGCGGATCGTCCAGGGCATCGGCGGCGCGCTGGTGATGGCCAACTCCACCGCCATCCTGACCGACGCCTTCCCGGCGAACGAGCGCGGCATGGCCATGGGCATCAACCAGGTGGCCGCCATCGCCGGCTCGTTCATCGGGCTGATCCTCGGCGGCGTGCTCGCCGAGATCGACTGGCGGCTGGTGTTCTGGGTGAACGTGCCGATCGGCGTGGCCAGCACCGTCTGGGCCTACATGAAGCTGCGCGAGACCCGGCCGCGGGTGCGGACGGTGGTCGACTGGTGGGGCAACCTGACCTTCGCCGCCGGGCTGATCATGGTGCTGATCGCCATCACCTACGGCATCCAGCCCCACGGAGGCCACACCATGGGCTGGACCAGCCCGCTGGTGATCGGCCTGCTGGGCGGGGGCGTGCTGGTGCTGGCCGCCTTCGTGGCGATCGAGCGCATGGTCGAGCAGCCGATGTTCCACCTGGAGCTGTTCCGCATCCGCGCCTTCACCGCCGGCAACATGGCCGGGCTGCTCTCCTCGATCGCCCGCGGCGGCCTCCAGTTCATGATGATCATCTGGCTCCAGGGGATCTGGCTGCCGCTGCACGGCTACAGCTTCGAGCGGACGCCGCTGTGGGCGGGCATCTACCTGCTGCCGCTGACGGTCGGCTTCCTGGTCGCCGGGCCGGTGTCCGGCTGGCTGTCGGACCGCTTCGGCGCGCGGCCGTTCGCCACCGGCGGGATGCTGATCGCCGCGGCGACCTTCGGCCTGCTGGAGCTGCTGCCCGCCGACTTCTCCTACCCGGTGTTCGCGCTGCTGCTGCTGGTCAACGGCATCGGCTCCGGGCTGTTCACCGCGCCCAACACCGCCGGGATCATGAACTCGGTGCCGGCCGCGCAGCGCGGCGTCGCCTCCGGCATGCGGGCGACCTTCCAGAACTCCGGGTTCGTGCTGTCGATCGGGCTGTTCTTCTCGCTGATGATCGCCGGGCTGGCCAGCTCGCTGCCGCACACCCTGCTCACCGGACTGACCTCCAACGGGGTGCCGGCGGAGGTCGCCACCCGGGTGGCCAACCTGCCGCCGGTCGGCAGCCTGTTCGCCGCGTTCCTCGGATTCAACCCGATCCAGACGCTGCTGGGCCCGCAGGTGCTCGGCGCGCTGCCGCCGGGCAAGGCCGCCTTCCTGACCGGGCAGCGCTACTTCCCGGAGCTGATCTCCGGCCCGTTCGCGCACGGCCTGCGGATCGTGTTCACCACCGCGGCCCTGCTGTGCGTGATCGCCGCGGTCGCCTCCTGGATGCGCGGCGGCCGCTACGTGCACGTCGAGGAGAGCGAGCGCGGCATGCTCTCCGAGCCAGAGGAGTCGGTGTCGGCATGACCGGCTGCGCGGGCGAGCTCCGCATCGGCGAGGCGGCCGCGCGCGTCGGCGTCTCCAGCCGCACCCTGCGCTACTACGAGGAGCTCGGCCTGCTGACCCCGTCCGGCCGCACGCCTGGCGGCGCACGCCGCTACACCGACGACGACATCGCCAGGCTGGAGCACATCCGGGAGCTCCAGGAGCTGATGGGCTTCAACCTCGACGAGATCCTCGCGGTGATGCGCATCGAGGACCGGTTGGCCAAGCTGCGTGCCGAGTGGCAGGCCGGCCGGACGCCGGAGCGCCGCGCCGAGATGATCGAGGAGGCCCTGCGCCACAACGCCGACCTGCGCGCCCGCGTGGAGGCCAAGATCACCCGGCTGGGCGCCTTCCTCGACTCGCTCGACGAGAAGCGGGAGCGCTACCGCATGGCCCAGCGCGAGATGGACGCGCTGGTGCCCTCCTCCAAGTAGCCGTCCCCTACCCGCGCGGCTCCCGGGCGTTGCGCTCGGTCCCCGCGAGCGCCTCGGTCGCGAGCGCGCCGATCGCCTTCAGGGCCACCTGCGCCTCCTCGGCCGGCGCCTTCTCCGCGACCACCCGAATGGTCCGTAGGGTCTGGCGCTGGAAGTCGCTCTCAGCTTCCAGCTCGGCAATACGCTCCTGTTCGGTCGGCCGCATGGCTCCCCCTCCGCTCCGCGACGTCGCAACCCATGCCAGCGAGGCGCGGGTCCAGATCGGCGGCCCCGCCGGCACAGCCCCCCATGGATCGCCACCGCAACACTCCTGCAACCCTCGGTGGGGGATTCCGATTCCAGCTCGTTGCCTGACGCGGCGGTGGCCGCCGGCGCTGATCAGTGGACCACCAGGAGGGGATGGTGGCGGCGCAGCAGGCGGGTGGCGACCGAGCCGCGCAGGATGCAGCGGAGCAGGCCGCCGCCGTGGGTGCCGACCACGATCAGGTCGGCGTCGACGTCGGCGGCGACCTCGGCGAGGCGGGTGGCCGGGTCGCCGCTGCCGATCCACAGGTTCCAGGAGACGCCGGCCGGGTCGAGCATCCGGGCGACCTCCATGCCGACCTCGAACTCGAGGTCCTCGCGCCACTGCTCGAGCATGCAGCCCCAGCCGGGCATCAGCATGCCGACGGCCGGACCACGGGGACGGACGTGCACGACGGTGACCTTCGCGCCGGTGACCTGGGCGATCTGGGCGGCCATGCAGGCGGCGTTGAGGCTCGGCGAGGAGCCGTCAACCCCCACCACGAGGTGCCTGATCCCCTTGCCCCCGCCGCCCGTCAACCACAGGGCCGGGTCCGTGGGCATGGACCTGGGCACCGAGCGCCGTGCCATCGCCCGAGCCTCCTTCCAGCCATCGACGTGACCGGCGGCCGCGGCGGCGCCGTGCCTGATCATCGTCATACCCAGCGCCGAAGCGCGCAAGCATGACCAGGAAGTTCGCTCGCCCCGACCCGGCTGTTCAGCGCTCGGCGGGACGCACGCCGGGAACCTGACGGGCGGCAAAATCGAGCAGCAGCCCGGTCTGGCGGATGCGCTCCTCGGTGACCAGCGCGCCGTGCCCGGCGTCGAAGCGGTCGAGCTCGAACGACTTGCCCTGCTCCTCGAGCCGCTTGGCGTAGTTCAGCACCTGTTGCAGCGGGCAGCGGGTGTCGTTGTCGCCCACCATGATCAGCACCGGGGTGCGCACCTGGTCGACGTAGGTGATCGGCGAGCGCTCGCGGTACAGCTCGGGCTTCTCCTCGGGGCTGCCGCCGAACAGGCTGCGGTCGAACGCCTGGAGGCCCTCGGACTCGTCGGCGTAGGCGGACAGGTAGTCGGCCACCGGCACGATCGCGACCGCGGCGCGCCAGCCCTCGGGGACCGTGCCGATGCCGAGCAGGGTGACGTAGCCGCCCCAGGAGGAACCGGCGATCATCACCCGCTCGGGGTCGGCGATCCGCCGGGCGACCAGGTCGTCGCGGCCGGCGGTGACGTCCTCCACCTCCGGCCGGCCGGGGTTGCCCTCCAGCGCGTCCTGCCAGGCCTTGCCGTAGCCGGTGGAGCCGCGGTAGTTGACCAGCGCGACCGCCCAGCCGTGGTCGACCAGCGCCTGCACCTGCGGGCTCCAGGCGTCGGCGTCGTGATGGGTCGGCCCGCCGTGCACCAGCATGACGGTCGGGTGCGGGCCCGGCCCCTCCGGCAGCGCGAGGAAGCCGTGGACCTGGTCGCCGTGCCGGTTCTCGAAGGTCCAGCTCTGGTACGCCTGCCCGCCGGGGGCGGGCTCGCCGGGCGGGCGCAGCACCGGCTCGGGCCGGCCGGCGGCGCGCACCTCCGGCGCGGCGGCCCCCGACGACCAGCGGAACCAGACCTCGCCGTCGGGCCGCACGGCCGCGCCGGTGATCGACCCGTCGGGGTGGTCGAGCCGCTCCAGCCGGCCGTCCCCGAGGTCCAGCCGGTACAGCTCGTCGCGGCCGGCGTAGGTGTGCACCAGCAGCAGCGCGCCGCCGTCCGGCCACCAGTCCGCCACCTCGACGGTGCCGGGCAGGTCCACCTCCAGGTCGGTGCGCTCGCCGCTGGTCGGGTCCCACACCCCCGGCCGCGGCAGGCCCCCACGTTCGTGCTGGAAGGCCAGGCGGTGGTCGCCGGGCACCGGCGAGAAGCGGCTGGCCCACAGGCTGTAGCCCTTGCCGTCCCAGAGGTCGGCCAGCGCCTCGCCGCGGTCCAGGTCGAAGGCGCGCAGGGCCGGGTGCAGGTTGTCGCCGTGCTCGGCGTGGTGCACCACCAGCAGGCGCCCGTCGCGGCTCAGGTCGGCCACGTCGACGGTCTGCTCGTGGCGGTACAGCTCGGTGGTCGGGCCGCCGACGCTGCCGACCCGGGCCGCGAAGCCGGTGCGGTCGGCGACGCCGATGGCCAGCCGGCCGTCGGCGGCCAGCGACAGCCCGGCGCTCCAGGCCGGCTCGACGTCGGGCGCCAGCGGGACGGTCTCGCCGCCGTGGAACGGCTGCAGCCGCCAGACGCCGATCTCGTCGCCCTTGGAGTCGTCGAACCACAGCACGCCCTGGCCGTCCGGGGTGGCGCCGCCGTGCATCACGCCGGTCGGGTGCTCGGTGACCTGCCGTTGGCCGCCATCGCGCCGGTCCCAGGCGTGGATCTGCCACGAGCCCGAGCGGTTGGAGGCGTAGACCAGCCGCTCGGGGTCGCCGATGGCCCAGCGCGGCAGGGTGAGCGATGGGGCGCGGAAGCGGCGCTTCCAGCGTGGCTCGGTCATGGCGGCATCCTCTCAGCCTGGTCTGGGTGCGCGAGCCGGCCCAGGGTCGGCCGGCCGCTGGCGGCCAGCCAGCGCTCGACCATCCGCAGCGCGAGCCAGCCGAGCGCGGCGCCGAGGGTGTTGGCGAGCACGTCGTTCACGTCGGCGCGCCGGATGCCCGGCATGCGCAGCTGGTACAGCTCGATCGCGACCGAGCTGCCGAGCGCCGTCAGCACCACCCGGCTGCCCCGGTTGAGCCAGCCCACCACCAGCGGCAGCAGGAAGCCGGCCGGCAGGTACAGCAGCAGGTTGCCGCCGACCTGGGCGATCGACAGCAGGCGGTGCTGGTCGCTCAGGACGTCTGTGACCACCGGCGCGACCGGGACCAGCTGGGCGCGGCGGTGGTCTGGCCAGCGGGCCAGCTCGCTCGACCAGCGGATCGGCAGCAGCGTCACCGCCAGGACCAAGGCGACGTAGGCGGCGGCCAGCACCTGGAGCGCCGCCCGCGGGAACGGCGCGCCGCCCGGGGAGGTCCTCGATGACCTCATGCGTGCGGCCGTCCACGGCGGCCGGCGGGATGCGGGGAACGGCGCGGCTCGGGCATGGTGCAACCCAGCATACCGGCCGGGTTGGGGTCGCCGGTCCGGCCGTACGGACGAACGGAGCCTGGATGCAGGGGGATCGGGACAGGCCGGGAGCGCGCCTGCTCCATATGATCGGCAACGCCCACATCGACCCGGTCTGGCTGTGGCGCTGGCCCGAGGGCTGGCAGGAGGTCGGCGCCACCTTCCGCGCGGTGGTCGAGCGCATGCGCGAGTACCCCGAGCTGCGCTTCACCTGCGACTCGGTGGCGCAGCTCGCCTGGGTCGAGGAGGCCGACCCGGAGCTGTTCGAGGAGATCCGGCGGCTGGTCGAGGAGGGACGCTGGGAGGTGGCCGGCGGCTGGTGGGTCGAGCCGGACTGCAACCTGCCCTGCGGCGAGTCGTTCGTGCGCCAGGGTCTGCACGGGCAGCGCTGGCTCCAGCGCCACCTCGGCCGCATGGCCACCGTGGGCGCCAACGTCGACCCGTTCGGCCACAACGCCTCGCTGCCGCAGATCCTGCGGGGCAGCGGGATGGACACCTACCTGTTCCTGCGGCCCGGGCCGCACGAGCTCGACCTGCCCGGGCAGGCCTTCTGGTGGCGCTCGCCGGACGGCTCGGCGGTGCTCGCCTACCGCATCCCGCACGAGTACCAGACGGCCGGCACCGGCCTGGACGAGCACCTGCGCGCGGTGGTCGCCAGCCTGCCGGACGGGTGGGACGAGCTGGCCTGCCTGTACGGCGTCGGCAACCACGGCGGCGGCCCGACCCGCGCGAACCTGGACAGCATCCGCCGGCTCTCCGCGGCCGATGAGCCGGCGCGGCTGGAGTGCTCCACCGCCCGGCGCTTCTTCGACCGCCTGCTGGAGCGCGGCGACGAGCTGCCGGTGGTCTCCGGCGAGCTGCAGCACCACGCGGTCGGCTGCTACTCGGCCCACGCGGGCATCAAGCGCTGGAACCGCCGCGCCGAGCGGCGGCTGCTGGCCGCCGAGACCTGGGACACCGTGGCGTCGGTGGTGGCCGGCACGCCGCCGGCCGGCGCGGCACTGGCGCATGCCTGGCGGCAGGTGCTGTTCAACCAGTTCCACGACGTGCTGGCCGGCACGGCCGTCGAGGAGGCGTACGAGGACGCCCGCGACCAGCTCGGCGAGGCGGTGGCGATCGCCGGGCGGGTCGAGCACCGCGCGCTGCGGGCGATCACCCGCCGGGTCGGGATCGAGCCGGAGCCGGCCTGCTGGCCGCTGGTGGCGTGCAACCCCAACGCCTGGCCGGTGCGGGCCGAGGTCGAGGTCGAGCTCCAGGCCGGCCCGGACGGACCGCCGGACAGCCTGGCCGACGAGCACGGCCGGGACGTGCCCCTGCAGCCGGTCCGCCCGTCGGCCACCGTCCCGGGCTGGCGGCACCGCGTGGTGTTCCCCGCCGAGCTGCCGCCGCTGGGGTATCGCACCTACCGCCTGGTCGCCGCCGGGGCGGCGGGGAGGGCCGGGGCGGCCGGAGCGGGGGCGGCGGGGGCCCTGGCCGATCCGCCCTGGGGCGGCGGCCGGCCGGCCGTGCGGGCCCGGCGCGAGGCTGGCGCGGTGGTGCTGGAGTCCGCCCGGCTGCGCGCCACGGTCGACCCGGAGACCGGGTGGCTGGCGAGCCTGGTGGACCTGGAACGGGACGCCGAGCTGCTGGCCTCGTCGGCGGGCGCGCACGCGGCCGTGCTGGCGGATGCGACCGACACCTGGAGCCACGGCACCTCGGCCTACCGCGACGAGATCGGGGCGTTCGCCCGCGAGTCGGTCCGGGTGCTGGAGGACGGGCCGGTGCGCTCGGTGGTGCGGGCCGTCTCGCGCTACCGCCGCTCGACGCTGACCGAAGACCTGGTGCTCGGCGGCGAGGGGTACCTCGAGGTGCGCGCGACGCTCGACTGGCGCGAGCGGCTGGCGCTGCTGAAGCTGCGGGTCGCCAGCGCGCTGCGCGACGTGAGCGCGACCTTCGAGATCCCCTACGGGCACGTGGAGCGGCGGCCGGACGGCGGTGAGGAGCCGGTCGGCGCCTGGGTCGACCTGGGCGGCACCCTACCGGACGGGCGCCGCGCCGGCCTGGCGGTGCTGAACGACGGCAAGCACGCGGTCGACGTGCTGGACGGCCGCGTCGGCCTGACGGTCGCCCGCAGCCCGGTGTACGCCTGGCACGAGCCGCGCCGGCTCGACCCCATCGAGGACTACGCCTACCTCGACCAGGGTGTGCAGCGCTTCACCTACCGGCTGCTGCCGCACGCGGGCGACTGGCGCGCCGCCGGGGTGGCCCGCGCGGCGGCGGAGCTGAACCAGCCACCGGTCGTCCTGCTGGAGTCGGGCCACTCCGGACCGCTGGAGCAGCGGGCCTCGTTCGCCTGGGCGGAGCCACCGTCGGTCATGCTGACGGTGCTCAAGCACGCTTAGGACGAGGGCGGCGACCTGGTGGTGCGCGCCCAGGAGACGGCCGGCCGCCCGGTGCCCCGCGCGACCATCGGACTGGAGCTGCTGGGGCGCAGGATCGAGACGGCGTTCGGCGCCCACCAGATCAAGACCTTCCGGATCCCGGCCGACCCGGGCCGGCCGGCGGTCGGGACCGACCTGCTGGAGCGGCCGCTGCACCCGGACTCGCCGCCGTGACGCCGGGGCCGCCGCCGTGACCCCCGGAGGTCGTCCTCAGCCGGCCGGGCGGTGAGCGGCACCGAGCACGTGCGGGGCGGTGACGGACGGCACCTGGTTGTCCGGAAAACGGAAGCGCTCGGCGCGGTCGATGACGAACCCGGCCGCGGCGATCGCGGCGAGGGTGTCGCGCGCGCTGTGGCAGCCGCCGCCGATCGCCTGCCAGACGGGGTCGACCAGCCGCTGGACCCGCGCCAGGCCTGGCTCGGGCGCCAGCACGTGCTCGTAGAAGCGCAGCTCGCCGCCGGGCCGGATCACCCGGTACAGCTCGGCGAGCGCGTCGCCCTGGTCGGGCACGGAGCACAGCACCAGCGAGGCGACCCCGGCGTCGAACCCCGGCTCGACCGGCAGCGCGTCGGCGGTGCCGTCGAGCACCTCGACCGGCACCGGCGCCTGCCGGGCCGCCTCGACCGCCAGGGCGCGCAGGTACGGCTCGGGCTCGACCGCGACCAGCCGCTCGACGGTGGGCGGGTAGTGCCGGAAGTTGCGGCCGTTGCCGGCGCCCACCTCGATCACCCTGCCGGTGAGCCCGGCCAGCAGGCGTCGGCGGTTGTCGGCGACCTCGGGCTCCATCCGGGCGCTGAGCCGCGCGTAGACGCGGGCGAAGATCGGGTGGCGCACGGGCCTGCCTCGCTGCTTGGTGGTCAAGGCTCCTCCCTGGTGGCGTGGCACGACCCCAGCAGCGTAGCCGGCCCGGCCGTGCCCGTCGGCGACTTGACAGGGTCGCCCGGCGGCGGCGAGCCTGCCCGCGATGATCGGCCCCGGTTTCGATGAGGTGATCGCCGCCGCCAGGGGCGGGGACGAGCGGGCGTTCGCGGTCCTGTGGCGCGACCTGCAACCCGCGTTGCTGCGCTACCTGCGCGTGGTGGCGCACGCGGCCAGCGAGGACCTCGCCTCGGAGACCTGGCTGGAGGTGGCCCGAGGGCTGCGGCGCTTCCGCGGCGACGAGACCGGCTTCCGCGCCTGGGTGTTCACCGTCGCGCGCCACCGGATGATCGACTGGCGCCGCCGCGAGGCGCGCCACCCGGTGACCCCGCTGCCGCCGGAGGAGCTCCTCGACCGGGCGGAGCCGGACGACGCCGCCGCCCCGGTGCTGGAGGCGATCTCCACCCGGGCGGCGCTGACGCTGATCGCCGAGCTGCCGCCCGACCAGGCCGAGGTGATCACCCTGCGGGTCGTGGCCGGGCTCGAGGTCGCCCAGGTGGCCTCGATCGTCGGCAAGCGGGCCGGCGCGGTGCGGGTGCTGTCACACCGCGGCCTGCGCCGGCTGGCGCAGCGGCTCGGGACGGGCGTGCCGAGCGCGGGGCGTGGGGGGTAACGCCATGCCGCACGACGACGGTCTCAGGGATGAGATGCCCATTCGACCGACGCACCCCGGCGCCGAGCCCGACGCGCCCGCGCTCGACGAGCGCGCGGCCGAGCGGCTGCTCGCCGGCCGGCCCGGCCCCGCCGAGGTGCCGCCCGACTACGCGCGCGTGGCCGAGCTCCTAGCCGCCGCCGCCGCCCCGCCGAGCTCCGACGAGCTCGCCGGCGAGGACGCGGCGGTGGCGGCATTCGTGTCGGCGGCTCGCCCGGTCCCCCCTCGGGCCGGCCGTCGGCACCACTCCCCGCGCCGCCGGCTGGTCGGCGTCAAGTTGGCCGCCGCGGTGGTGGTCCTGCTGCTGTCGTTGGCCGGGGTCGCCGCCGCGGCCACCGGCACCCTGCCCGACCCGGCGCAACGGGTGGCGCACCGGGTGCTCGGCGGGGCCGGCGTGCCCGGTCCGGACGAGCGCCGCAACTCGCCGCACCGCGCCACCTCGACCAGCCAGCGGCCCGGACCGACCGGCGGCACCGCCGCGGGGCCCAGCTCCTCCTCGGTCGAGCAGCCAGGCGGCGGCCAGGGCATCCCGCCGGCCACCCGGTCCGAGGACCCGCGGAACGACCAGGAGCACGGCCAACGCGCCCCGTCGACCACCAAGTCCGGCAAGGGGCAGGGCGACGACGACCAGTCCGGCGGCCAGGGTCAGGGCCAG
>Ga0182000_10000191_pt1 | contig 10544 bp, 8 predicted proteins | sample BulsoiMagMametaG_FD_120484 | JGI IMG/M metagenome (GOLD analysis project Ga0182000, IMG submission 120484) | Bulk soil microbial communities from Mexico - Magueyal (Ma) metaG | ecosystem: Environmental > Terrestrial > Soil > Agricultural land | place: Mexico: Magueyal, Guanajuato | collected...
AGTGGCGGGCCCGCGGCTTCGCCGACACATGCCAGCCGAAGATCCTCGCCAACCTCGGCCAGCTCGGCGTGGAGCTGATCCGAGGCCAGGAGGAACTGACGGCCGCCGGCGCCCTACCACCGTGGCTGGGCGACGCCGCCCTGCACCGCAGCCACCAGTCGGCCCTGCTGCGCAAGGCCCCGGAGTTCTACGGCCCGCGCTTCCCGGGCGTTCCCGACGATCTGCCGTACGTCTGGCCAGTCCGTTCCGAGCAGACGCTGGAGGCCGAGCGGCCCCGTCCCGCCGCCGCCGCCCGTGAACACCTTGGTTAAGGCGAAGGCGAGCGTCAGGGCTATCCCTGGATCCGCCAGATAAGACCGGGGCAAGCCCTAACCGCAAATGAGGGTCCTCCTGGTGTCGCTTGGAACCGCCGGCAGCGGAGCCTGTTGCCGTCAGGTCCACGACAAGGAGGCACAGGACCATGTCGAGAATCACACGCACTGTGGTGCTGGGAGCCCTGGTAGCGGCCATGAGCCTAGGGGGCATCGCCCACGCCCAGAGCAGCGACACCCCGTCGCAGCCGGCGGGTGCCACACAGCCCAGCCCGACCCCGACCCCCGGCCCCACCTCTCCCACCACTCCCACCTCTCCTACGGCACCGCCTGCCCTGTTGGAGCTCACGGTCAACGGCAGCTCGCGTCAGGGCCAGCTGGGCGCCACGGTCGCGCTCAGCGCCGATGTCCGGGGCTGTCCCCAGGCCATCTATGCCAGCGGGGTGTTCGTTGACCACGCGGGCGCGCGCCGCCAGCTGACCGGCCTGACGGTCAACGGCGGTCGCCTGACCACCCGCTACACCGTCGGCGGCCCCGACGCGGTCGGCTGGGGCCATTTCACGATCACCTGCTGGCGCGATACGCCCGCCGGTGCGACCCCCGCCGGTATGGGGAACTGGAGCTTCCGGGTGCTCCCCCGCGGACCAGGTCCGCTCGCGGTCACCGCCAGCCCATCGGCCGGTCGCCCGGGGACCGTGGTCACGGTCACCGCCGACATCCGGGGCGGCTGTGACCCGGCCGACGCCTCCTTCCAGGACCACAGGAGATGGGGCGTCAGCGCCGCCGCCAAGCACGCCACCATCGTGGCCCGCAGCGACCGCCAGCTCGTCGCCCGCTACACCGTGTCCAACAAGGACGCGGTCGGGCGGGGAAGGTTCGTGGTTGCCTGTGGTCAGGGCACGGCCGGCTATCGGGTCGGCTCGGCCAGCTTCTGGGTCGGCGCCGTGGCCGGCCGCAACCCTACCCCTGTCCCCGACAACAACAACCCACCCAACGGCGGCTCCCAGGTCAACTACGGCAACGACGGGTCGGTCCAGCTCCCAAGCGAGATCGACACCGGCCAGGGCGGCACCGCCGACGGCGTCCACCACAGCATCGTGGACCCGGTCTGGCTGCTGCCCCTGGCCGGCCTGGTGCTGATCGCGGTCGCCGTTGGACTCCGGCTCCACCAGACCAGCAGGCGGCGACCATGACCACCCGCTCCTCCAGCAGGGACCGCACGCCCCCCAGGCGTGCGGTCCCCGCCCTGCTCGCCGTCGGGCTGCTGCTGGTGATCGCCTGGCTCCTGCTGGCCATCGGCCGCCTCGACCACCAGCCCCACCCCCAGACCGTGGGCTCGGACGGGCCGACCAGCATCACCATCCCCGCCATCGATGTCCACGCCCAGATCATCGCCGTTGGGCTCCAGGCCGACGGGGCCATGCAGCTCCCCGATCCCGACCAGGTCGGCTGGTACCGCCTCGGCCCCCGACCCGGCGCCCCCGGCCCGGCCGTGCTCATCGGCCACGTCGACTCGGACAGTGACCCGGCGGTGTTCTTCCGGCTGCGTCAGCTCCGCCCCGGCGACCAGATCCTCATCGGCCAGCACGACGGGACCACCAGCCGGTTCCTCGTCGGCCGCCTGGAACAACACCCAAAGACCGCCCTACCCACCGGCCGCATCTGGACCAGCGCGACCAGGCCGCTGCTGCGCCTGATCACCTGCGGCGGCCCCTTCAACTCCACCACCCGCCACTATCGCGACAACATCATCGTCTACGCCTCGCCGACCGGCTCCTGACCTGCAATCGGCAAGGGCGTGGATCACTCCGCCCGAAGGCAAGCAGGCAATGCAGGAGCTAATCTGCCCGTGCTCAGTGTCCCGACTCGTGCCATCGGCAAGGGTCAGCTCGTCGGGGCTCGCAAGTAGGTGAGCACAGCGAGCACGCGCCGATGGTCGTCAGATGACTCTTCGAGCCCGAGCTTCTCGAAGATGTGTTTCACATGTGCCTCGACGGTCTTCGGGCTGAGAAAGAGGCGGTCGCAGATTCCCTGATTGGATCGGCCTTCGGCCATCAGCGCGAGCACCTGCCGCTCCCGCTGGGTAAGCTCGTTGAGCGGGCCGTCAGGGCGGGGCCGTTTGATGAGGCGAGCGACGATGGTCGGATCGAGTACGCACTCGCCCTCGTGGATGCGCCGGAGGGTGTCAGTGAGGACGGCGAGGTCGGAGACTCGTTCCTTCAGGAGGTAGCCGACGCCGCCCGGATGCTGTTTGAGCAGGCGCATCGCGTAGCGGGATTCGAGGTAGTGGGAGAGCACGAGGACCCCGAGGTCGGGGTGTGAGCCGCGGATCTCTTGGGCGACGACGAGACCCTCGTCGGTGTGCGTCGGTGGCATCTTGATATCGACGATCGCGACGTCGGGGCGGGTCAGCTCGACGCGGCGGCGGAACTCGTCCGGCGTTGCTGCCTTGCCGACGACGTCGAAGCCTGCCTCGGTCAGCAGACGGTCAAGCCCCTCTCTGAGGAGCACCTCGTCATCAGCGATCACGACTCGCATGGGATCTCCGCCCGGATTCTGACGCGTCCGCCGGGTCCCCGGAGGATCTCAAGCCGTCCATCCAGCGCACCGACACGGTCCTCGAGGTCGACGAGGTCCTCGGGGGCATCGCCATCGCGCTCGATCTCGACCACCAGCTGACCGGCGCAGCGTGTGGCGCCGACCGTGACCATGGCCGCGCGGCTGCGCCTGACGACCTCTGAAACGACGAAGTAGGCCGCCGTCTCCACCGCCGGCTCCAGCCGCCCCTCGGGCAGCGCAACGATCTGGATCGGCGCCGCACCGTCTTCCGCCAGCGCCTCGACGGCTGGGGCGAGGCCTTCGTCGGTGAGCACGGCCGGAAAGATTCCGTTCGCGAGCTCACGAAGCTCCCCCATGGCGACGCGGAGCTCCTTCTCCGCCTGGTCGATGCGGGAAATCCGGTGCGGGTCGGCGAAGGGCCCCAGCTTGGATCGAGCAAGGCGCAGCGACAGCGAGAGCGCGACCAGGCGTTGCTGGGCGCCGTCATGCAGATCGCGCTCGAGCCGACGGCGCTCGCTGTCACCGGTGGCGATGATCCGCGCGCGGGAGGCACGCAGGTCCTCCAGCTGGGCTGCCAGCTCTGCCTGGAGCCGCTCGTTCTCCAATGCCAGCCGCGACGCAATGGCGACCTCCTCCGCAAGCCCCGGGTCGTCGAGCAAGCCCGCGCGGTGGGCCACGAAAGCTACCTGCTGCCCGCCGCGGACCAGCGGCGTAACGGTGCCCTCGAGGAAGAGCGGGCGTCCCTGGGCATCCACGCACCTCCCGTCGGCGAGCGGGTAGGCCAGCTGGAGGGACGGATCGCCGAGCGTCCCGGCGAGAACATCACGGAGCCCGCCCGGGGCAGGGGAGCCCGCGAGCTCGACCACAAGTCGGGCCACGGCGTCGCGGGTCCTGCGGCCGCGCAGCCAACTCCAGGCCACGCCCGCCGAGACGGCAAGCAGCGCTGCGGCCTGGCCGAACCAGAGGCGCCGGTCGGTGGCGTCGCTGCCGAGGGTGCCGCGCTCCAGGCTGTGCTGGAACTCCCAGGCGACCAGCCCAAGATAGGCTGCGACTGCGGCGGTAACGGGGATCCTGAGCCGCAGCAGGGCAGGTGTCGACCGCGCAAGCTGCAGGGCCAGTAGCACGATAAGGGCGAATGACCAGCCAAGCCCAAGCTGGACGCCTACACGGTTCAGCCTGCTGAAGAGGCCGGGGTCATCATCCACAAGCAACAGGTTGCGCGGGCACTGGCCGCATCCTTGGGAGGCCGGGTCAAAGACGAGTGCCGCCAAGAGGCCGAGCACGAGCCCGGCGCCCACATAGGCACCAACGAGCACTACTCGATCGAGCCGTGAAAGCTCCCCGCTGGGATAGGCAAGGCCAGCGTGGGCGATGAGCGGCGGGCAGACTGCATACAGCACAAGCCCGACCGCAAAGCCAAACGCCGAACCCATCCCCGGGTTGTTCCACTCCAGGATGAACCACGCGAAGCCGCCCGCGGCCAGCAGCAGCCCGAACTGGCTGGAGGGACGCCGTGCCCAGGCGATCAGCCCCACGGCGATCAGGGCCCAGCCGGCGACCAGCGCGGCTGCACCGCTCCAGAGCGACGAGCCGACGAACCCGTAGTCGGGAGCGCTGCGGGCGATCGCCAACGACACGACTCCGAAGGCAAGCCCTGACAGCCAGAGGGCCAGCCAGGCAGCACGCCTGAGACCACCAGCGGGGTTCATGTGTGAATCGTCGCAAGCCTCGCAGGGAAGCTCAATCAGAAAACCCGGAGTATGATCCGGCCGCTCCGCGCCACCCGGCGTGCCGGCGCACCAGGGTGGACGACACAGCTCGGAAGCGGCGGTTGGCGTCACTGAAGCCGCTGGGCACGGGTGGGCCGATCTTCCTCTGTGAGTATTGGGGTTCGCCCCGATGTGCCGCGGGTCACAGGTGCGTAGCTTTATCCATGTCACGCGAAGGAGGCGATGACATGGCGATGACCTGGCGACGTATTCGGTTCGTTGGCGTTGGCCTCGTCTTGGTTCTGCTCGCAGGCTGCGGCGGCTCAAGCGCCGACAAGGCCGGCGGAACGGGTGGACGGAAGCCTCGAATCCTCACGATGGCGAATGCGGGAGGGGACGCGGGCGAGTTCGCCGGTTTTACCAGGGAGGTCGCCAGACTTTCCGGTGGGGCGATGGGAATTCAGGTGCGGAACCGCTGGCGTGCGGGCCAGGTGAAGTTCGAGACAGGGCTTATCAACGACGTCAAGGCCGGCATGGCCGACCTCGGCTCGGTCGGCAGCCGTGCCTGGGACTCCGTCGGCGTCATGGATCTGCGTGCGCTGCACGCACCGCTGCTGATCGACAGCTACTCCTTCCAGGAGCGCGTGGTCCGAAGCCCGCTCGTCGGCGAGATGCTCCGCGGCTTGGAGCCGCTTGGGCTCGTCGGGTTGGGCGTGCTGCCCGGCCCGATGCGAAAGCCGCTGGGCATTTCCAAGCCACTGGTTGTGCCCGCCGACTTTGCCGGCGTGACCATCGGCGTCCAGCAGTCGCTGGTGGCGGACAAGACGATGCGTGCGCTGGGCGCAACGTCGGCGTGGTTTCCCGCCCTGGGCGCGATCAATGGCCTGGACGGGATTGAGCAGCAGATTAGCTCCATCGACGGCAACCGCTACGACAAGGTAGGGAAGCACGTCACCGCGAACGTCAACCTCTGGCCGAGGCCGCTCGTGCTCTTCACGAGCAACAAGGTGCTCGGCTCGCTGAGCCAGGACCAACAGCGGATCCTGCGACAGGCCGTCGTCAACGTGACCCCCGCCCAGACTGCGTACCAGCGCCGCGACGAGCAGGAGGCCACCAAGCATCTGTGCCGCAGAGGGCTGGAATTCGAGACGGCGAGCCCGGACGTGCTGACCGCGCTGCGAAGAGCGGTCCAACCCGTCTACGACGCCCTTGGGCGTGACCCGAAGACCAGAAGGTTCCTCGTCGCGATCGCTGCAATTGGCAAGGACATCGCGGTGGAACCGGCGCCAAACTGTCGCGCGGTCGAGCAGGGGGCTGGGCAAGCGGCCCGGGGGCACACCACGCTCGATGGCGTCTACGAGATGACGACGGGTAGGAGGGCCGCCGCTCCGGAGTTCTTTGCAGAGAACTGGGGGAAGTGGGCATTCGTGTTCGACCGCGGGCAATTCGCGTTCACCCAGGAGAACAGGGACGCGTGCACGTGGGGATACGGGACATTCCTTGTCAAGGGCCGCCTCGTCGAGTGGATGCTCACGGATGGCGGTGGGATCGCCCCGACCGGCGCCGTCAACAAGCCGGGCGAGTCATTCGTGTTCGGCTGGAGCCTGTACCACGAGACGCTCACCCTGACGCCGGTGCAGGGCGAGATCTCGCCGGAGAACTTCCGCGCCAAGCCCTGGCAGCGCATCAGTACCAGGCCATCGATACGCCACCTCAGCAAGCGCTGCCCGCCACCGGCCAGTTCTCTGCCAGGCTGAGACCCATCTCATCTCGGGAGCGGCAACTCCGCGGTGAGGCGAGTACCGCGGCCCGGGGGGCTCTCGAGCCGGAGCCGGCCGCCGAGCGCCTCCACCCGGTCGGCGAGGCCGCGCAGCCCAGAGCCGCCTGCCGGGTCGCCGCCGCCGCGGCCGTCATCGGTGACTTCGACCGTCAGCATGCCCGCGCGGGTGTCCAGGCGGACCGACGCAAACGAGGCCCGCGCGTGCTTGGCGATATTGGCAAGCGCCTCCGAGCAGACGAAGTAGGCGGCCGCCTCCACCGCCGGCGGCAACCGGCCGGACGGCGCCGCAACCGCGACCGGGATGGGAGAGGTCGCGCCGAGCTCGATCAAAGCGGCGAGCAGCCCGCTCTCGACGAGTGCAGATGGATGGATCCCGCGGGCGAACTCGCGGAGCTCGGCGCGCGCGGTGTCAAGGCCGTGCGCGACCTCCAAGAGCGGCGGGGCGGGGTCGTCCAGCAGCTCCTCCACGCGCGCAAGGCGTTGCTCGGCGCCTTGGCGAAGCCGCAGCTCGAGCCCGCGCCGTTGGGCGTCGGCGGCCTCGACGAGCCTGCGCCGCGAGGCCGCCACCTCGGCGACCCGCGCACGTACCTCCGCCTGCAGGCGTACGTTGGACACCGCCAGCCGCGCAGCTGCGGCGACGTTGGCGACGAGGCCGGGATCCCCGAGGACCGAGGCGTCGTGGACGAGTGCGGCGACTGGCTGCCCGTCTTGCTCAAGCGGCGTCACAATGCGCCCTGAGCCGGCAGGCGGGAGCTGGACCGGCCGACCGGCCTCATCGACGTAGCCGCCATCACCGGGCAGCCAATAGCCGACCACAAGAGAGGGGTCGCCGAGGGCACGGGCGAGCCGGTCGCGCAGGCTGCCGGCGTCGCCAAGCTCGCCGAGGTCGACGACTAGGCCGGTCACCGCCGCCCGCGTCCACCGACCCCACAGCAGGTCGGCGGACAACCAAACGGCGACCAGAGCGATGACGACTTCGTATGCCCAGAGCAGGGCCAGATCGGAGCCTCTCCCTGCTAGGCGCATCACGGCACCGAGCGCCAGGACCAAGGCGAGCGCAACCGCGGCGCCGAACGCCGAGGCACGCGCTCGGCGCTCCGGCCCGCTGGCGACCACATAGCGGCCAAGCGCTGTGGAAACCGAAGCAAGCGCGAGGAGGATGGTCGCCTCCTCGTTGTGGCCCAGCGGGTAGATGGCCGCGCATGCGTAGCCGGCCGCTACGACAGCCCACTGGAGCCGCGAACTCAGCCGCCCAGTCGGATAGGAGACGACGAGGTGGACGAGCGGCCCGCGGTGGAGATACAGCGCCCAGCTTGCGACGTCACCGAGAAACCAGGCGAATCCGGACGCCGCGATGAGCGGTCCAACGACGCTCGACTCGCGTCGCTGCCACGCGACCAGCCCGAGACCAACAAGGATGAACCCAACAGCAAGGTCGAGTACCGACAGCCCTGGAACATCGATCCACGCACCTCTCTCGGCGGCGATCCCTAGGACCAAGCCAGCCGGCCACAGCGCCAGACGAAGTCGCCTCATCGGGATGTGCTCAGCCTCTTGCGAGTAGCGCCGACAATGCGGCGCCCGCCAGCTCGCTCTTTGCAACAAACCCAACTGCCGGGCTGTCGGCCAAACGGTGCCGGTACGAACTTGCGGCGCGGGTTGAGATGAGCACGACCACCGGAGGGGATTCGGACTGATCTGCGAGGCGCTCAGCAACCTCGAACCCGTCAAGATCTGGAAGCTGGATGTCGAGCAACACGAGCGCCGGACGCAGCCTCTTCGCGGCCGCCAGCGCGGACGCGCCGTCAGCGGCCTCGCCGATTACGTCGAAACCGTCGGCCTCGAGCAGCGCACGGGCGAGCGAGCGAAACCCGGAATGATCATCCACGATCAAAACTGTCCGGACCATGCCGAAATCGTCGCACGGCCGCGGTCCCGGCGCATCCGGGCTAGCCCTTGCTTGGAGCGCCTCGCGCTAGGGCTGCCGCGCCCACCCGGCAACCCTGGCGGCGATCCAATGAAGTTCCAGACGGCCTCGGTGAGAGGGCCTCGGTTTCTTCGCCGGTCCCTTGAATCCTAGACGTCAAGACCACCTCTCCGAGCCATCACGGCTCTTGCGGCGCAGCGTCGAGGCCTCTGCACTGATCTGGCTGTGGGCTGAGGTGCCGCTGCCGATCCCGACCGGGAGCAGGCAGATCACCACCAACAGCACCGTGAACGAGAACCGACGCATTCCCAAGATGCTGGCTCGACTTTGTCCGACCCGACAGCCAGCGGTCACATGACCTGGCGTCCATTGTGGTGCGCCTGAGCAGGGCTACGGCCTCACAAGGCCGCTGCCGGAATGCCTGTGGCTTGACTGTCGGCTGGCTGGGCTTGCTTAGGATTTGAGGATGGCCTTGCCGCTGAAGTAGGTGACGGCCTTGTCCATGGCCTGCTCGCCGACCTCGGCGCCGGCCTCTCTGGCCTCCAGGTCGCCGTCCTGGAAGTGGATGCCGCCGTACAGCCGCGACAGCCCGGCCTGGTCGGCGGCTTCGGTGAACGACTTCCAGGACAAGGTCACCGGCGCCGCCGGCACCGTGCCCGGTTCGACCTTGGAGCTGCCGGCCGGGATGGTGACCGACATGCCGAGGTCGTCTTTGCCGGTGAAGTCCTGCAGGACCGCGGCGGCGGCGGCGCTGAAGGTGGAGTGCCCGGAGATGTATTCGGCGAACGGTGGGGTGACGAAGCTGGCCGGCTGATACGGCAGCCAGTCCTCGTCCCGGATGGTCTTGGTGCCCTGGTAGGGGCCGCCCCAGGCCCGGACCAGCTGGCCGCGCTTGAGCCAGCGGACCGCGGTGATCGGCCGCACCGAGTCCCACTGGCGTTTGGCGTCCCAGGCGGTGATGCTGGCATCCAGCAGCGCGTTGTCGAGCGCGAAGAACACCTTGGCGTCGCGGTCCAGGCTGTGGCGGTCGCGGCGGGACACCCACTGGGCGAACACGTTCCAGTGCCCGGGTGGCAGTTCGCTTCGGGGGCCGTCGGACCAGTACTCGGCGATGACCTTGTGGGTGTCGGTCAGGCTGGCGCTATAGGCCAGCTGCTGGTCGACCTCCTTGACGTAGTCGCTGCTGGGCTTGCCCTTCTCGACCGACACCGCCGGGCCGTGGTCGGGCCGGTACTGGTCAGCCGACTTGAGCGCGAAGGGGGCGACGGTGCGCCAGTGCGGAGTCAGGTACTTCTGCTGGGCCGGACACTCGGTCGCCCCGGGCGCCGGCAGGGGCACACACAGCGGCTGCCAGCGGTCGGGGTCCACGAGCTTGTCCCAGCTGTTGACCGGGGTATAGCCGCTGGTGTCGGCATAGCCGTTGAGCTGGTTGGCCCCGTCGTTGTGCCGGTAGTTCACCACTGCCTGGGCGGCGGTGGTCCCAACGGTGGCCGCCGTGGAGGTGTCGGTGCCGTCGGTGGCGTACCCGAGGGCGGCCATCCGCTGGGCGAAGACGGCCTGGCGGGCCGGGAACAGGTCGACCAGGGCCAGGTAGGCGGCGAAGCTGACCGCCCGCTCCTTGTTGGCCTGGGTCCGTTCGACGGTTGGGCGGCGCAGGTTGGCGCCCAGCCGGGTGCCGACCGCGGCCGGGTCGTAGGCCGCCCAGGCGTCATAGATGGCGGTGTGGGTCACCGCCAGGGCCCGTACGGCCACCGTGGGGCCAGGCGACAGGGTCCGGATCGCCTCCAGCGTCTCCTCGTTCCAGACCAGCACCAGATTGTCGCCGGTGGCCGCCCGGGCCGGCTGTGGCTGTGCGGTCGCGGCGAGACCCAAGGCCAAGGCCAGCACCAGGCCGAGGGTCACGGTCAGCTTGCCCATCTCCCGCCCACCTTCCCTGCGTCGACCCACCAGGCAGCCAGACGGGCTGACCGTGGCTTGGGGGAGGGACCGGCAGGGGTAGGGGCGGTCCTGCGAGGGTCGACTTGTTCCTGTTGGCCGCGGCCTGCGGCAGCGGTGCTCTGGACCGGAATATGCGACCCACCCAGCCGGAGGCCGCACGGCCAAGTCACTCACAACCGGGAGGAAAAGGCAAACCTTCGCGTAAGCGGACAAACCAAGCAGCTATGGGTGGCCGAGGCGGCAAGCGGCAGCCACCGCCGTCGGTCCCCCTTGTCGATGTCAGGCCGGGACGGCGATGGCCTGCGCTGGACACAGGTTCC
>Ga0182000_10000192_pt1 | contig 10500 bp, 13 predicted proteins | sample BulsoiMagMametaG_FD_120484 | JGI IMG/M metagenome (GOLD analysis project Ga0182000, IMG submission 120484) | Bulk soil microbial communities from Mexico - Magueyal (Ma) metaG | ecosystem: Environmental > Terrestrial > Soil > Agricultural land | place: Mexico: Magueyal, Guanajuato | collected...
CCGTGGCGACTAGCATGACGGCATCCACGGCGGGATGGGTCGTATCGGCGGAGTTCAGCGCCCAGGTGTACTGCGTCCAGGCCCACCACACCAGCCAGAACACCACCACCGCATGCCAGAGTCCGGCCCAGGACAGATCCTCGTGTGCCAGGCTGACGGTCTGGGTCACAGCGTAGACGAACACCAGATCGAAGAAGAGCTCGATGAACGTCGCGCTCTGGTCCTCAGTGGTGGTGATCGGCCGCTGCGCCACACCGGCATTATAAAGCGAGCGGCTCTGCGCCTGGCACCCCGTGCCCACAACCGCTACCTTCGCCATCACGAACGCCTCCGTCCATCCGATGGTTCGCTCCACCTCTTCTCATGTCCCTTCTCCCTTCAGTCCGCAAGCGTCGCCCCAAGGCCCGATTACCCGTCAGTGATGGTCGGCCCGTGCGCACCGGACATTACGGCGAGGTTCCAAGAATTACCCTTCCACGCACTCGGGTGAATAGCCCTAGTAGAGGTGTGCTGGGCTGCGTCATGTGGCATCCTCGAAGGCGCCAGGAAAGTAGGACACATCCCAACCTCGAGTGGGCAGATGACTCAGCGCGGTAGCGCCCTGTTCAAGATCGGATGGATCTCGCTCGCCATCATCGGCTTAGCCATCCTCGTCTTCGGCCTCATAACCGCGTTGATGCCCGCTTCGGGTGGCCCGCCGTACCTGCGAGCGATTGGCGTGGCCTCGATGGGGATGGGCTTATTCGGCCTTCTGATCACCACTATCGCCTACAGACGCCGCGAAAGGTGGGCTTGGTTCGCCTTATGGTATTACCCGGTGTTCTGGACGTGGCACCTCGTAGGCGGATTGCCACCAGGAAAAGATCACATCCACCAGGTCGTGTTCATCTTAGTGTCGCTTGCTGGTCTGCTCCTGCCCGTGCGCGAGTTCTTCGGGCGAAGGGGGGCACGGGAACTCACTACCTCTTGAGGTTTCTGACCGCTGCGAACTTCTTGGAACTCCGTGAAGGCGAACTTGATACAGATGCAGAACCGCCGCGAACGCTAGAGTGCATCCGATCCCAAATCGTACTGCAACTCGACTCAGGCTCGGCGCAGGCGGTCTATGACGGGCAGCTTGTGGTCGGCGGGCACTTCTACTACGTCGGCGACGATAGAGCCGATAAGTGTGGGGCGGGGCGTCCCGGGGACAAGGTCGCTGGGGGTGTGAGAAAGTCATCAGAGCTGGCATAAGGGTGGGGTAGGCTCGATGGCGAGGACTAGCCGAACGGCGGGACGTAGCGCGGGAAGGGCCTGGGCTTGTAGGAGCCGCGGCCTTTCCTATCAGCTTTGTTCACCAGAGTGCCTGGAAGGTGCGTTTGTGCTAGGAACACACCATGCCCCATCTACACTCTCTCAGCGTGTTCTCAGAATCGCCAGCCATACTAGATCTTTTCGGGGCTCGGCGATTGTCCCAACAATATTATCCTTCCTTTCCCGAGCCCTGAAAAGATGCCTCCACCCGTATATACGAGTGCCCACGTAAGAACTCCTCAAACCCTTCGATCAGCTTTGCTGGACAAACCAATAGTGGTAGGCTGTGTGTGTCTCTAGCGGAGCGTCTCTTGAGGGGGAGAGTCGCAATCGAAGGCTTCCAGAGAGAACGGATTGAGCAGGTATCGTAAAGGTGGCTTCCTGCCACCCACTGCCGGAAGGCTGGAAGACCCACTCCCCGAGGTCCTTGCCATCGGCTTGCACCTGCAGGGTAAAGGGCGCACTCGAGGTGCGCATGACTACGTCGACCGGGCGGTTGGGGGAGAGACCTGTGATGGTAAATTCCTCTGCTCCGGGCAGCTCGCGTCCCCCATCCAGGATCACCTCACCGTCGGGGGAGCGCTTCTGCGTGAGCAAGTTGGCGGGTTCGAGCCCGATCAGGGGCATGCGCATCTTGTAATCGTGCTCTCTCTCGCTGCCGAGGTCGGCCACGTCGAGGGTGTCTCTTACCGTACCTTCGCCCCGGAAAGTCTCCCCGCTGCGAGCCAAGCTCCAGTCCGCCCGGTACACCACCACTTCACTGCCGCCGACGATTCCGGCAGTCTCGGGTCTGCTGGATAGAGAGAATCTCGCTATCTCCTGGTCCAATACCCCGGAAGCCTCGAAGCCAGGAAACCAGGTCGGGTAGATTGCGAAGTAATCAGGGCGTTTGTCCTCCGGCATCTTCTCCAGTGCCTCATAGAGGCTACCCAGTCCGTTCCGGCTTGGCAGGGCCAGACCGTTCGTGGTAAGGCCTATCAGATCCACCGTGGGGTGACCCCCGTAGTAGCGCATCGCGCCGACGTCGTTTACCCCAACGCGGGCACCGGGCGGCAGATTTTCCCGTATCCAGTATCCGATGGAGACCTGCTGCTCCTTGATCTGCAGCGAATTTCCTCCTGTGGTCGCGGCCCACACCGGGAGGCCTAGCAGCGAGCACAGAACCGCAAAGCCGGCCAGCGCCTCGGGCAGCCAGGTTTTTCTATTGAGGGTCCCGAGCGAGTAGAACCCTACCACGGCGAAGACGAGCGTCGGCGGGAAGAAAGGGAGTAAATAGCGGTAGTGGTGCCAGCCCCATGGCGCGCCGGGAAGCCCCAAGAGCGCTGTGGAGGACATGGCCAGGACGAGCGCCGTCCCCGAAGCCACGGCAAACGTCCGGTATCGGGCATCCTCCAAGGCCAGGTACAGGGTGCCAAGCACGCAGAAGAGTATCGTTCCGGGGAACAGGTAGTTCCCCGGCTCGAGCCCCGTGAGCACGAAGAGGTTCAACGTCGTGAGATTCTGGAACACCGCGTCCAGAAACTCGGTGGGGTAGAAGACTGGCTCATAGAGGAGGGACTTGGCCAGAACCCCGTTCTGGACACTGCTTCCGGTAGCTATCCTGTAGAACGTGTACTGGGCCACCCCCGCGGCGATCGGCAAGAAGGCATAGAGCACCGCCATGGAGCGTCTAAACGAGTAGGGACGGGTCTTCCTGAGGCCTCTGAGGAGCACAAAGACAACGGCTCCTGTGATAACCAGGGCGAAGAGTAGGCCCTCGGGACGGGTGAGCGCGGTGAGGGCGGCGAGTATAGGTGTGAGCAGGAAACGCTCCGAGGAGAGTTCGCGCAGAAAGGCCAGGAGCGTACCCAAGATCAGCACAGAAAACAGCGCCACCTCCATGCCGCTTGTGGCTCCCCAGGCAAAGGCGCCGTTGGCGGCGATCAAGGCGCCGCCCCAGAGACCTGCTCGCTCTCCAGCTAGGCTTCGTCCGAGTTCGTAGCCTAATAGGGCAGCGAGCACTAACAACCCCGCTCCGAGGATTATCGCGAAAGCTAGCAGGTGACCGCCCGAGATCCCCAGGAAGTGGGCGCCTCCCAGTACGAGAACGTAGAGGAAGCTGCTGGCTCCGGTACTTACGGGATCACCGTCATTGTACCTGAACCATTCCCCTTCGCCGATCTGACGTCCGTACTGAAGGTGGATGAAAGTGTCGTCAAGGGGTGCTGAGATGTTGATCCCGTTATCTGAGAGGTCGCCCCTGTTGTAGTACAGATTCGTCCCCACGAACAAGCAACCCACCAATACTGCCAAGGCCAATACAACGATGGGGCCCACAGAATGCTTCATTTCGGAGGATATCCAGGTCTTCGAGCGCATGGCGTCAAGGATGAGTTGGCCCCGGTCCCCTACAAAGGGTTTGTTTCCTTGTTGCCGCCATTCACTCTGCACTTTCTCATATCTTTGACTTCCTCCAAAAGACATACACTTCAGGTTGCTATCTTACTTGTGCTCCCCATGGCGGCCGAGATGGAGAGGTAGAACAATAGCACAAGACAACCGTCTACAGCACCTCGCATGGTGTGCTGTTGTAGGTCCAGTTCACGCGCCACCAGGCGTCGATGTTGCGGGTCAGCCTGCTCACCAGCCCACTCTTCTTCGTTTTGGCCATATTCGCCACGATGCGCTACGTCGTCTCGACGATCCTCGAGGAGCCGCTTGGATGCCAGAACCCCACGCTCATCAGCCAGAACGTTGCTGATGAGGTAGCGAAGCTCAAGCAGGGGGCGGGCGGGGACATCGTAGTCTCAGGAAGAGCGGGACCGTCTCGCAACAGGTATCACCGAGAACCTTAGCGTTCGGGTGTTGGGGTGACCTTATACAGAACTCGTGTGTTGCTTAGTGCTACCGGCCTTCGTGCTAAGCTGTTAGAGGAAGCGTGATTCATTGGTGTGGGAGAAGAGAGCGTTTGCGGACGTTGACCCCACAGCGGGCGAGGTTTGATGAGCGACCCTGTCCTCGTTGATACCGATCCTGGAATATACGATGCACTCACCCATCACTTTCTGGTAGCCACGGGTGGGTGGGATCTGAAGGCGGTCGCCGGAATTCTACCGTTGCCCCGGGCTGTGGCGAACGCCAGAGGTCTCGCCGCTCTGCTTGGGATCGAACGGGACGTTCCGGTCCAGGCTTTGAGTGAGAAGAGTCCTGGGCCAGGTGGGCGCTTGGTCCACGAAGATTTCGCAGGGCATTTCGTTGCCCGCTGGATGCGCATTAAATTCTACAGTAGGGAGGTCGCTACGTGGCAGACTCTAGCAGACAGGCTGAAAGAGGGTTCTTCTCCCGGATGGCCTCCGACTTCACCACCAGAGCCTGGGTCCTGATCCCCGTCGGGGTGGGAATCAACTTCGTGGGAGGGACCCTGGTAACCGTGCTGAAATTGCCGATCTTCCTCGACACCATCGGAACCATACTGGTGGCGCTGCTCGCAGGACCATGGGTCGCGGCCGTTACGGGCCTCATAACGAACCTGGTTCTGGGAGTAGCGGATCCCACCTTGATCGCCTACGTCCCGGTCAACATGGCTATAGGCCTGATCGCCGGTTTCCTGGCGCTCCGCGGTTGGTTCAAGACCTACCCGAAGATCGTCGCGAGCGGCCTGATAATTATGCTCACGGGCGTTATCCTGTCGGCCCCTATAGTGGTTCTCGTCTTCGGCGGCGTCACCAGCTCGCCGAGCCGCAGCGCCCTGACCGCCTTCTTCCTCGCTACGGGCAGCGAGATCTGGGGGAGCGTGTTCGCTACGGGCATTATCGTCGAAGTAGTCGACAAGTTGGTCAGCGTCTTCGTAGCCGTGTTTGTCGCCAGGGCCATCCCGGAGCGTTATCGTCCGCAAAAGGCCCAGCAGACGCTTTAGTGACTCGTTGGCCACCCGAGTAGATGTTCGACTACAGACCAGGAGACAGCCCTGTTCACCTCCTCAATCCGGTTACCAAGCTGGCGGTAGCCGCAGGGCTCACGGTGATAGTCTTTCTGCTGCCGAATCCCTGGGAACCGGCGCTCATCGCCGTCGGCCTGCTCGGCGTCGCTGCGGTAGCCGGATTCCCGGGTAGGGTGGCGAAGCTCGCCGCCGTTTTGACTGTGCCATTGCTGGTAGCGGTCGTACTCATCCAGGGGCTTTTCTACCCTGGCAACGAGATCCCGCTCGTCGAAGTGGGACCCGTGACCTTCTGGGCGGAGGGGGTGTCTTACGGTCTGCTGGTCTTCTTCCGGGTGCTTGTGGTCGTCTGCGCGGTCTTGATCATGGTGTTCTCTACCTATCCCAAGGCGATGATGGTCGCTTTTATAGACAAGGGGTTGTCCCCGAAACTGGCCTACGTGTTCATGGCCTCGCTCCAGTTCGTCCCCGAGATGCAGCGGCGGGGCCGCGCCATAATAGAGGCCCAGCAAGCCCGCGGACTCGACCTCAAGGCGAACCTCTGGCGCCGTTTCCAGGCACTTCTGGCCATGATGATTCCACTCCTCGCGGGAGCCTTGATCTCCGTCGAGACCAGGTCGCTGGCGCTCGAAGCCAGGGGATTCAGCAGGGGAGGTTTGCGCAACCACCTGATCGAAGTGCCCGACAGGACGACCGACCGCGTAATTCGCTGGTCCGTGGTAGCCATCGTGGTGTTGGTCGCCATATGGCGGATAGTGCTGTGATGCTACGTCTGCCCGAACGAGACCGCGTTCGGATTGCGGGTACACTCGGCTACTCCCATGTGTCATTCTCGCGAAAGCGGGAATCCACTACGAGGAGGTGCGTGGGCAATAGCGGTATCCGTCGTGCCGTTGGCATCCACCCGCACTTGATATGAGCCTGATAGAGATCGAAGACCTCACCTTCTCCTACACCTCACAGCAGAACGAGCTCGCTCTCAAGAATCTGAGTTGCACCATCGAGCAGGGAAGCTTCGTGGGTATTACCGGCCTCGCCGAGGCGGGCAAGTCCACCTTCTGTCGCCTGATGGCCGGCTATATTCCTCACTTCTTCCATGGGGAATTCTCTGGCAAGGTGAACGTCGCCGGAACAGACACCAGAGAGACGACTATCGGAGAGCTCGCGGAGAAGGTAGGATTCGTCTTCGAGAATCCTTTTGACCAGTTGACCGGTGCGAGCCTCACGGTGTTGGAGGAAGCTGCCTTCGCACTAGAGAACATGGGTCTGGCGCGCGAGGAGATACGCCTGAGGGCAGAGAAGAGCCTCTCCCGGGTGGGCATGGAAGATCTGAAGGATCGTGATCCCCAACAGCTCTCAGGGGGACAATCTCAAAGGCTAGCGCTGGCTTCGATCCTCGCGGTCCGGCCTGAGATCTTCATCCTGGACGAGCCCACCTCGCAGTTGGACCCCCTTGGTGTCGAGGAGGTCTTCGATGTCATCACAGACATGCACGGTGGGGGCAATACCCTCATCGTCGTCAGCCAGGACCTCGACCACCTTGCGATGCGCGCCGACCGGCTGATGGTCATAGACGAGGGCGAGATAAAGTGGGACGGAGAACCACGGAAGGTCCTACTAGAGGCTGCTGAGGCCAGACACCCCATCCTGATCCCCGATGTCCTCGAGATCAGCCGTAAGCTAAGGGCAGCTGGACGAATCCCTTCGACTTCTCCGGTGCCCCTCACCGTCGAACAAGCAGCCAAAGAGCTGTCCTCGATTAACACCCCAGGTTCTGCCGCAGAGGCCATCGCTGCGGGCACGACTTCGCGCCATTCGAAGGTGGAGAGTAGTAAAGAGCTCCTCTTCGAGGACGTACACTACGATTATCCCACCGGGGTATCTGCGATACGCGGTATCTCGTTGAGTCTGGACGGGGGATGCGTCTGTATCGTCGGCCAGAACGGCGCCGGCAAGACGACCTTTGCCAAGCATCTCAACGGCTTGCTGCAGCCGACGCGGGGCCGCGTGTTGGTCCGGGGCAAGGACACGCGGGAGTACAGGGTCGCCGAGCTCGCCAGAGAAGTGGGGCTGGCCTTCCAGAACCCGGACGATCAGCTCTTCAGGAACACGGTGGAGGGAGAGGTGCGCTTTGGACCGGACAACGTGGGCGTGAGTCCCGATGAAGCGAAACGTCTGGTCGCTACTGCAATGGACCTCATGGGCCTGGAAGCTGTACGCGAGAAGAAGCCTCACGACCTTGGGGTGCCCGAGCGTAAACGGGTAGCGACCGCGTCCGTGATCGCCATGAACACCGCGGTCGTGGTCCTGGACGAACCGACAGGGGGACAGGACGCGGAGGCGATCGAACTGCTGGGCCAACTGGTAGGCCAACTAGTGCAGCAAGGGAAGCTTGTGATCGTAGCGACTCACGACGTGAAGTTTGCCGCTCAGCACGCTGACAGAGTAATAGCTCTCCATCAGGGAAGGGTGCTGCTGGACGATGATCCCAGGACGGTCTTCGGCCGAGAAGAGGCTCTGGCCCGTACTCACGTGGAGCCCCCGGCCGTTACCCGGCTCGGGAAGCTATTAGGTCTGGACAAGACTTTGCTCACACCCGAGGAGTTTCTGGCCGTCTTCGCCCCGGAATAGAGGATCGAGAGCAGAGCCCGCGCCGAGGACTCGTGAGCGTAACACGGCGACGACCACGGCCGAGCTGGCTTTCCTGCAGACACCCGAGGCGGCGTCACTCACCTACGAGTACGGTCACAGCTTCACCTCTACGCCCGAGACCTGGGCCGCAACGGGCATCGCCTTTCTCCTCGATGAAACCGTGCAGGCCGCTGCGGAGCCGACCCGCCGCGGCGGAGGAAGCGTCACGAGATCAGGTCATCTGGCCTTCGATCACCATCTCATGAATCTTCCAGACGGGATCCCACACGCCATCTTCCATATTGGATAGGAGTGTAACGGCAATATCTTGATCTGGAAAATGGCGGATCAGGGCACTGACGCCAACGTTCACCCCCTCCTTTTCAAAGCAGACGACCTTGCTTGCCTGATCAACGTAGAACCATAACCCGTACCCGTACATCTCCGTCCAGGTATCTCTCGTTCGATGCACTACTTGGGGCGAGAGGAACGCGCTGGTCAGCTCGGGCGAAAGGAGCTTGCCCGCTATTACAGCCCGCAAGAACCGATCCAGATCGGTGACCGTAACGTAGGCGCCAGCATCCGGCGATCCGATCGGTGGGAAGGAGTAGATGTTCTTTTTCCAGCCTACGATGGTCCCGGTTGCGTCGCGAGTCTGGTCGCATCCTTCGGCGACGTTGTGGTTCACGCGGTCCATCCGGAAGAAGTCGGAGGCTGTCATCCCCGCTTCGGCGAATACGTGGGTGCGGACGTAATCGCGGTAGGTCATCCCGCTGATGCCTTCGATCAGGAGGCCCAGGAGGACGTAGCCGCAGTTGCAATAGCGGCACCCTTCTCCTGGGGGGAAGTTGGCCGGCTTGTTTACGAATTGGGGAAGAAAGTCGCTGGTTTCGACGACGGAGTAGTTGGCCTTTGTCTTCCATACGTCTTCGTAACGTTCGCCGGCCTCTTCGTCGGCGTCGTCGCCTATACCTGAGGTATGGGTCAGCAAGTGAAGGACGTTAATTTCCTTCGAGAGCGCCGTGCCTTCCAGGCCCAAGCGCTCAACCACGGGAGTATCGAAAGCCAGCAGACCTCTGTCGATCAGCTGTAACGTCGCGATTGCGGTAAAGAGTTTGGTGACCGACGCCGTATCGAACCGCGTATCCAGGGTGTTGGGCACTCGCCACGCGCGGCTGGCGTAGCCGTAGGCTCGGGCGAACAATCGGGTTGCGCCTTGCGTGATGAGCACCGCACCGGAGAACAGATCCTGGGCGGCTCGGTGCCGAAAGTACTCGTCCAGTACGTGGGTCAAACGCGTGACACCCTTCTCGAGGGTTCTATCGTGTCCCGGTATCCTGTCGAAGTGCCGTGGAGGAGAGCCGGAGGTCTCGAAGCCCATAGTTGTGACCACATTGTGCCAGAAATTCTTGCAAGCATGTCTCCGCACGGAGGTGCGGATTTGCTTACTTCCAGGCCTCAGGCACACCGCCGTCGAGGCCAGCACGAAGGGGGATCGAGATAGGGGCCCGCCAGAGGAACTGTCATGATCCCTGCACGGACTATACCTCACCCGGACGCGCCTCAGATCACGTAGCCTTCGCCTCTCCTTTTACACGCCGAGTCATGTCGCAGACGATCGCAGCGTGGCTGGTGGATAGAAGTCGTCCAACTCTTCGAGGGTGGAGGTGGCTCTCATCTCCACTTCCATCCAGAAAATGGGAGAGTAGGCGTCCTCGATCCGCATACGAAAGAGCCGTGCGGACTTTCCGCGGGAAGGTTCGTGGTCGGCCAGGCAACTCCCAAGGTGGCGTGACATTCCCGCTTTGGTAGTGCGCTTGCCGCAGAGGGCGCAAGTACCGTATGAGGTATACCGACTCATGCCAGTCATTCTACTTCTTCAGTAGCGTATGTCCCGAGTTTATAGCCGGGCACCGATCGTGGCATAGCTGCTAGTGTCGTAGTATCGTCCTGGGTGAAAGATCGGATCTGCTAGTGTACTGGAGCCGCAACGACAGTGTGCGCGAGGATCTGGTGCAGCAATGGGTGCACGATCCCACCGCGTGGAGCAGGAGGAAAGACAAGATCGTCTTCCGATCGGAGGACATACATGGCACTATTGCCAAACTGCGGAGGGATGTGCCTGACTACCTGTATGACAGCGGGACGAAGGGTAACGTCATAGCCTTCGAGGCGGAGGAGCTCGAGAAGTTCTTGGGTGTCTCGATTTTCTCGAAGAAGAGCCGCTCTTGGGCTCTGTCACGGTTATTTAGAGGTGGATAGCGTTGATCTACAGCGAGAGGTTCGAGGAGGCTCTGAGGTACGCTGCCCGGCTGCACCGCGCGCAGATGCGCAAGGGTACCAATATCCCCTACGTAACTCACCTGTTGGCCGTTGCTGCCATAGTGGGGGAGAACGGTGGCACCGAGGACGAGGTTATCGCAGCCCTCTTGCATGACGCCATTGAAGACCAGGGTGGGGCAACTGCCAGGGAGGAGATCAGAAGACGATTCGGCGACGCTGTTGTATCTATCGTGGACGGGACATCAGATACGGACGTCGTTCCGAAGCCACCCTGGCCAGAGCGCAAGCAGAACTATGTGGCTCACGTCCGCGGTGCCTCGAGGTCCGTCCGTCTGGTTTCGGCTGCCGACAAGCTGCATAACGCCCGCTCTATCCTC
>Ga0182000_10000193_pt1 | contig 10454 bp, 10 predicted proteins | sample BulsoiMagMametaG_FD_120484 | JGI IMG/M metagenome (GOLD analysis project Ga0182000, IMG submission 120484) | Bulk soil microbial communities from Mexico - Magueyal (Ma) metaG | ecosystem: Environmental > Terrestrial > Soil > Agricultural land | place: Mexico: Magueyal, Guanajuato | collected...
CCCGGACAGCAGCAGGAACACGACCAGCGCGGCCACCCCGACCAGCACGGCCAGCATCACCGTGCCGTGGTACTGGCTCGGGCTCGGGGCGGGCAGGCCGGCCGGGTTGCACCGCCGGCACACCGACTGGCCCCAGGCCACCCGGGTGCCGCAGCGTAGGCAGCGGTCGTAGCGGGTCCTCACGACGGGTCACCTCCCAGGTGGAGGGCGCGGTCCAGGCGGGCGTCGGCCCGGCCGGCGGCCCGTTCCTCCCGCTCCCACCAGTCCAGCAGCAGCACCGCGACCGCGGGCAGGAACACCAGCACGCCGCCGCCGCCCATGAGCGCGCCGGCCAGGCGCTGGTCGGCGAGGGCGGCCGCGCCCGTCCCGTAGGCCGGGTAGAGAGCGTGCCTGGCGCCGTAGATGGCCAGGCCGAGGAAGGTCATCTGGGGCATGGCCAGGAACAGGAACAGGATGCGGGCCGGCGGCGACAGGCGTGACGGGGTGGGCTCCACCGCCGCCACCGCCGACCAGAACAACACCGCCGTGCCGAGATACGCGAGGTGCTCCAGGGCGTGGAGGCCCGGGTTGGTCAGGGCGGCTTCGTACAGCGGCGAGAAGTGGCTGGCCCACAGGACCAGCGCGAAGCCGCACCAGGCGACCGGCGGCGAGGTGACCGTGGCCACCGGGCGGCTGCGCAGCGCCGGGAGGAGCAGCCGGCGCCTGGTTGCCGGGGAGCTTGCCTGCAGCGCCAGCGTCACCGGCCTGGCCAGCACCAGCAGGGGGGCGGCGACCAGGGTGAGCAGCAGGTGCTGGACCATGTGGACCGAGAAGCGGGTGGCAGCCAGGGCGTCGACCGGCGACTCCAGGGCGACCGCGATGGTGGCCAGGCCGGCCAGCAGCAGGCCGGTCCGGCGCCAGGAGACCGCCCCCGGGCCGTGCCCGGCTCGGGCCCGGCGGGCGCCGAGCAGCCACAGGAGGGCGCTGGCCACCAGCAGGCTAGCCACCCAGCCCGTCTCCCTGCAGGCGTGGGCTGGCCAGCACGTTCCATCGGGCGCCGGCGGGGCTGTTCGGGATGCGCCCGAGCGGGAGGGCGAGCTCGAAGGTGCTGCCGGCGCCCGGGGCGCTGCGGACCCGGGCCGTGCCCCCGTGCGCCCGGGCGATGGCCTGCACGATGGCCAGGCCGAGGCCGACCCCACCGCGGTCGCGCGTCCGGGCCTGGTCGAGCCGGGTGAAGCGCTCGAAGATCGTGGCCAGCCGGTCGGCGGGCATGCCGGCGCCCGAGTCGGCCACGGTGATGGTCACCTGGTCCCCGCTGCGCCGGGAGCCCAGCTGGATCTCGTCGCCCGGACGGGTGTGGTTGACCGCGTTCTCGACCAGAGCGTCGAGGGCGAGCCCGAGGCGGTCGGGGTCCCCGTCGACGGTGGCCGGCTCCACCGGGCCCAGCCGCCAGCGCCGGTCGATCGGCGCCCAACGCTGCCTGGCGGCGGCCAGGAGCTCGGCGACATCGACCGACGACCGGGACAGGAAGTCGGGGTCCTCGGTGGTGGCCAGCAGCAGCAGCCGGTCGGCCAGCCGGCGGAGCCGGAGCAGCTCGTCGATCACGACGCGGGCGTCCTCGGCCATCTGCGGATTGCCGCTGTCCCGCTCGATCAGCTCGGCGTGGCCGAGCGCCACGGTGATCGGGGTGCGCAGCTCATGGGACGCGTCCTGGACGAACTGGCGCTCCCGCTGGAGCAGGCGCAGGTTGGTGTCGGACACCCGGCGCAGGCCCTCCATCGCGCTGCGGCGCCGCTGCGCATGCCAGACCATGGCCAGGAACATGGTCCCCATCAGCGGCACCTCGGTCAGCTCGTCGGCCAGCTCACCCTCGCGGAGCACGTCGTAGAGCAGCAGCGCACCGGTGGAGACCACCACGGCCCCGAGCACCAGCGCGGTCTTGGGAGCCCCCCAGACCCGGAAGCCGTAGACGATGGTCAGGCTCACCCAGATGAAGTGGAAGGGAACCGTCTCCCACCGCGGCACCAGGGCCATGGCGGCCAGGTTGGCGGCAGCGAAGGCCACCCAGGCGACGTCGACCCAGCCGGAGGCGAGTGCCCGTTGCAGGCGGTCATGAACGGGCAATTCGATAGCCCTCACCTCGCACGGTCACGATCGCGTCGGCGCCCAGCTTGGCCCGGAGCCGGCGGATGTAGACGTCCACCACGTTGGAGCCCGGGTCGAAGTGGTACTGCCAGACCGCCGAGAGCAGCCGCTGCTTGGACACGACCTGGCCCGGACGCCGCATGAGCTCACGGAGCAGCAGGAACTCCCGCTCCGACAGGGGCACCCGGCCGCCGCCGCTGTCCGCCTCGCGCCGGATCAGGTCGAGCCGCAGGCCGCCGAGGACCAGGCTGGTGGCGTGCCGGTCGGCGCTGGCCCGCAGCCGGACCCGCACCCGGGCCAGCAACTCGTCGAGGGAGAAGGGCTTGGCCAGGTAGTCCTGGGCGCCAGCCTCCAGGCAGCGGACCTTGATCGCGGTGGTGGCCAGGCAGCTCAGCACGATCACGGCCTGGCCGGGCTTTGCCGCCAGAAGCCGGCTCAGCAGCGCCGCGCCGTCGAGTCCGGGCATGAGCAGGTCGAGCACGACGAGGTCGTAGTTGCCGTCGAGCGCCGCGCGGAGGCCATCCGCGCCGTTCTCGGCCGAGTCGACGAGGTATCCCTCCGCCTGCAGCCCTCGAGAAACGAACCGAACGATGCGACGCTCGTCGTCGATGACGAGGATCCTGGCCAGAGGCGTCGCTCGCGCAAGTGCGTCGGCTTCAGCCTGCATGGGCAGCTCCTTGCCGACAGTGTAGGTTTTTCTACCTACGTGGGGCTAGGACCGCATGACAACTTCGTAATGCTGGCTCCCGTCACCCAGCGGCCATTCGGCGGCGACGGTCCCGCGCTAGCGCCGAGGGACACCGAGGGCCTGCTTCCGCTCCAGCCACTCCCGAACGGTCAGCGCCCCAGGATGGAGAGCCAGCGTCGGTCCGGTGTCGAAGTCGACCTCGTTCGCGCCGAGCCATCGCCACATGGTCGTCTCGTCGGTGCCCGCGAACCGCTCGAACAGCCGACGGGGCATGGGGAGTCGCCGGGGCGTCCGGCCCGTCACCTCGCGCCAGATGGCCCGGCACGCATCGATGGTCTGGACGTCGCTGGCCAGCATGACCTCCCGCCCGATGAAGCGGTCCGGATCGCCGAAGGCCTTGGCGACGATGACGGCCAGATCCTCCACCGTCAGCCATCCGAGCGGCCGGTCCGGTCCCATGAGCTTTGGCATGAGATGCCAGACGGAGGCAGCCGGGAAGAACTTGGGCTCGGTCATCAGCTCCATGAACGCCGTGGGGTGGAGGATCGTCACGGGCAGCTCGAGGGTCCTGATGTATGCCGCCACCTCGAGCTTTGTCTCCCAGGACCCAACGCCGGTGCCCTTGACGCCCGGACCCGCGCCGCTGTAGACGAGCTGGGCGACGCCCACCCGCTGGGCCACCTCGGCGACCTGCGTTCCCTGCCGCACCTCCCCCTCGAGGCCGCTGATGTGGTGGTTCTGCACGCTGAAGACGCCATGGACGCCTTCGAAGGCCCGCTCCAGGGACACCGGATCGGACAGATCGGCCTTGGCGACCTTGGCGCCGAGCTCGGCGATGGCGCGGGCCTTCTTTCCACCCGGGTTCCTCGTCAGTGCCCGAACCGGCCAATGGTCCTGCAGCAGGCGGCGGGTCACCGCCCCGCCCTGGAGGCCGGTCGCCCCCACGACCGCGATGATCCGAGCGTCCTGCTGCGCCATCGCTGTCGCCTCCCCCGCCAAGACAAGCTTGCGCGTCGAGATCGTAGCGAACTCCGACGCGGACGTCTCCCGTTCGCCACCGCGGCGATCTCACCGGCGGAGCGAGCGCACGGTAGGCTGATGGCAAGGTCGAGCAGCAAGCCCGGCCCGGCACCGTGAGGGCTGCGGCCGACCGCAGTGTGGTGTCGGACCCATGCGGGCGGGCGCAGCAGGCGATGATGTCGACCGTGAGCCGGACGGAAGGGGACGTCATGGCGGGGAAGTTCGGCCTCGACCCACGTCAGTTGGACGACGAGGCGCTGGAGCGTGAGCTTCGGTACCTGTACGCGACCCGCGAGGAGACGTTCTTTCATGGTTCGCGCCAGGCGCTGCTCAACCACACCGAACGCATGCTCCAGCTGGAGCGGGAGTACGCCAACCGCTTCCCGGAGCGAACCAGGACCGATACGTTGCGGACCCGCAAGGGCTCTCGCACCCAGGCGGGACAGCCGACCTGACCCACGTCGTAGCCGGCGGGGAAGCCCGCTACCGGCTCCCGACCTCCCAGCGGGAGACCTGAGCGAGCGCTGTCAGGCCGTCCGCAGGGCCTCGATCGTCGCGGTGGGGACGGTGCCTTCCAGGCGGCGGGCGAGCTCGGCGTCCAGGGTGACGAAGGCGTCCGCCTGGAGCTGGGTGAGGGCGGCGTACTCGGCGTCGTAGGTCCCGGCCCATCCCAGCTTCCCGGCCAGGTCCCAGGCCCGGCGCTGGAGCACGGCGTCGCCGAGGAGCCGGATCGGCAGCCTCCGGACCGCGGCCAGCCGGTCGAGGGCGGCCTCGGGCGGGAGCTCGCCCCGGTGCACGGCCTCGTGCAGGGCCGACAGCGTCTGGGAACGCAGCAGCGTCGGCGCGAGCAGCTTGTGCCCGGCCGGGACCTCGATCCCCTCGCTCACCAGGTGGAGGACGACGCCGGAGTCGACGACGAATCTGGTCATGTGACGGTCACCCTACCCCACCGTCATCGGCCGCCCCCGGCCCCGGGGTCGGGCGCTGCTCGATGATGGTCGTCAGGTGGACGAGGGATGGCCGGTCGGGGACCGAGCCGAAGCCGAAGCTGACCGGGGGCGAGACCGGGCCGAGGGGGCCGAGGTCGCGGCCGTGGAGGGTCGCGCGGGCGGAGACGATCGAGTGCAGGTCCCGGGCGGCGTACCACTGGCGACGTCCGTCGCGGGTGCGGCCACGGGTGTGGACCCCTGACAGCAGGCGGCGGGCGGCGGGGTCGAGCATGCTCACCCACCACGGCGTCCGGGCCAGCGGCGCGGGGACGGCCCGCAGCAGCCAGCCCAGGGGGCGGCGGCGCCCGACGGCGAACGACAGCTGCAGCGGGCCGGCCTGAACCTCCCAGCCGAGCGCCGCCGGCCGGGCATGGCAGCGGCCGGTCTGGACCTCGTCGAAGCGGTACACGCCGGCCAGGAACTCGGCCAGCTCGGGCGTGGGGGCGTACAGGCTGCGGCGACCTGCCGCGTCCTCGACCATCGCGTCGGTCACCTGGCCGTACGGGGAGGCGTGCCAGTGGCCGACCACCAGCCGGTGTCCGCTGCCGGTCCCCATGCCCGCGATCCAGCCGCTGAACGACTCCAGCTCCGCTCACCCCGTCCCTTCCATCGCCGGCAGGTTGCTCGTCCAGCCTTCAGTATCCGAACGGCCCGGTCGGAGGTGCGGCAAGGTCCCGGGCCACACCCGCCACAGGGCGTTGTCCCGCGCCCCATGGTGCAGTAGCATCCTCGAACCTCTGTTCGATCCAAGGGAGGGTCTCATGGCCGCGGTCAAGCCGGTACCGGAGGGATATCCGCAGGTCACGCCGTATCTGGTGGTGGACGGGGCCGGGGCGGCGATCGAGTTCTACGGGAAGGTGTTCGGGGCCACGGAGCGGATGCGGCTGCCGGGGCCCGACGGGACCATCGGGCATGCCGAGCTCCAGCTGGGGGACTCGCTGATCATGGTGGCGGACGAGGCGCCGCAGCTCGGGCTGCGCGGGCCCCGAGCCATCGGGGGGACCCCGGTGACCATCTCGGTGTACGTCGAGGACGTGGACGGCGTCGTCGAGCGGGCGGCGCAGGCCGGGGCCACGGTGCTGCGGCCGGTCGAGGACCAGTTCTACGGGGACCGGTCGGGGCAGATCGAGGACCCGTTCGGGCATCGGTGGAGCATCGCCACCCACGTCGAGGACGTGTCCCCGGAGGAGATGGGCCGGCGGGCGGCCGACCTGGCCGGCGGCTGAGCCCACACCCCGTCAGCTGCGGAGCCTGTCGACCTGGTCCTTGATGAGGGTCCGGGCGGTGGCCAGCTTGTCGGGCTGGCCGCGCAGGAACGCCTCGGCGAAGCCCTTGGCCTGCTTGAACTCGATCTTGCCGGGGAGCGGGGGCTCGTGGGGGTTGACCACGCAGTCGACCACCGAGGGGCCGGGGTGCTCCAGGGCGGCCCGCACGGCGCCCTCGAGGTCGCCGGCCCGCTCCACCCGGACGCCCGAGGCGCCGCAGGCCTGGGCGGCCTTGGCGAAGTCGATGCTGCGGTCGTAGCGGACCCCGTACTCGGGGTAGCCGAGGACGACCTGCTCCCATTCGATCTGGCCGAGGGAGGCGTTGTTGTTGACGACCACGGTGACCGGCAGGTCGTAGCGGACGGCGGTGTCCAGTTCGGCCATCAGCATGGCCAGGCCGCCGTCGCCGACGAAGGCGATCGTCTGGCGGCCCGGGAAGGCCCACTGGCAGGCCAGGGCATAGGGGAGGCCGCAGGCCATGGTGGCCAGGTTGCCCGACAGGTAGAACCCCCGGTCGCCGCGGATCCTCCAGTGGCGGGCCGCCCAGGTCGCGATCGTGCCCGAGTCACAGGTGAGGATGGCGTCGTCGCCGGCCAGCCGGTCGACCACGGCCATCAGGTACTGGGGCTGGATCGGGTCGCGGTCAGGGCTCTCCAGGGCCTCCATGTCCTCGCGCCAGGCGGCCATGGCCTCCTGGGCCTGCTCCAGGAAGCCCCGGTCGTCCTTGCGCTTCAGCAGCGGCAGCAGCGCCCGCAGGGTCTCGGCGGCGTCGCCGACCAGCGGCACCTCGGTCGGCATGCGGTTGCCGGCCCGGACCGGGTCGCTGTCGATCTGGACGGTGCGGGCCTGGCCGGGCTCGGGCAGGTGGGCGGTGTAGGGGAAGTTGGTCCCGACCATCAGCAGGGTGTCGCACTCGTGGACGACCGCCTCGCTCGGCCTGGTGCCGAGCAGTCCCAGCCCACCGGTGGTGAGCGGGTGGTCGTCGGGCACGGCCGCCTTGCCCGGCAGGGTCTTGATGACCGGGCTGCCCAGGGTCTCGGCCGTGGCCAGGACCTCCTCGCGGGCCCCGAGGGCGCCCACCCCGACCAGCATGGCCACCTTGGTCCCCTCGTTGAGGACCCGGGCGGCCCGGTCCAGGCTGACCGCGTCGGGGACCGAGCGGGCGCCGATGAAGGTCGGCGCGGTCGCCGGCGCCCGGGCCGGCCCGACCGTCGGCCACGGCTCGGCGTCGGCCGGGGCCACCTGGAGGTCGTTGGGGAAGGTGAGGTGGCTGACCGTGCCGCGGGCCAGGCTGGTCCGCATGGCCCGGTCGACCAGCGACGGGATCGAGGCCGGGACCGTGATCAGCACGTTGTAGTCGGCCAGGTCCATGAACAGCCGGTCCAGGTGGACCTCCTGCTGGTGGCCGGTGCCGAGCACGGCCGTCTCCTGCATGCCGGTGATGGCCAGCACCGGGGCATGGTCCAGCTTGGCGTCGTAGAGGCCGTTGAGCAGGTGGATGCCGCCGGGACCGGAGGTGGCCAGGCAGACCCCGACCTTGCCGGTCGCCTTGGCGTAGCCGGCGGCCATGAACGCGGCCGCCTCCTCGTGGTGGACGAGCACGAACCGGACCTTGTCCTGGTGGCGGCGCAGGCCCTCCATGATCCCGTTGATGCCGTCCCCGGGCAGGCCGAACACGGTGTCCACTCCCCACTCGGCCAGCCGCTCGACCAGCAGTTCGGACGCGATCTTGTCCATGCGGACCCCCAGGACGGCGAGTGGACAGGGTCAGTCGGTGTGTGGTGTGGCCTCCGGGCGGGCATGGGAAACGGCGACAGGCTGCCGGACGCCATGGGAGGCCGGGAATGGCGACGAAGAAGCAGGTCACCGCCGCCAAGCGGAACGTCAAGAAGGCCCAGGCCGGGGCCAAGCAGAAGCGGTCGATCGCCAACATGCCAGCCAGGACGCGCAGCGCCCTCGGCAAGCAGGGCGCGGCCGTTGCCCAGCGCAAGCGCAGCGGCGGGTCGTCGCCCAAGACCCGCCAGGAGCTGTACGAGATCGCCAAGCGCAAGAACCTGGCCGGTCGCTCCAAGATGGGCCGGGACGAGCTGGCCCGGGCGCTCGGCTACAAGTAGGCGGCCGGAGCTCAGCGCTTCTTGGCCGCCGCCTTGCCACCCTTGCGGCCGGCGGCCTTCTTCTGTGCTTCCCCAGCTTGGACCGTCGCCTAACAGCGCAGCCCGTGGCCCCGCTGGGCGTCACTCCATCTAGCTGGAGGTACGCCGTCAATCGCGGCGGCCGCGGCCGCGGTCCCGGCGCTCGGCGGCCGCCTCCAGGCGGGTGCTGCCGCGGAGCAGGCGGTCGTCGAGGGCGGTGTAGCGGTGGCCGTTGCCGGGGGTGCGGATGGCCTTGGCCAGGGCCCGGCGGGAGCCGACCAGCACCACCAGCTGCCGGGCCCGGCTGACGGCGGTGTAGAGCAGGTTGCGCTGGAGCATCAGCCAGGCGGTCTGGGTCAGGGGCACGACCACGCACGGGTACTCGCTGCCCTGGGAGCGGTGCACGGTCAGGGCGTAGGCGTGGGTGAGCTCGTCGAGGTCGTCGAAGCCGTAGCGGACCTCCTGGTCCTCGTCCATGAGCACGAACAGCTCGTGGGCCTCGGGCGAGATGGTGGTGATGGTGCCGACCGACCCGTTGAACACGCCCTTCTCGTAGTCGTTGCGGACCTGCATCACCTTGTCGCCGGGCCGGTAGGTGCGGCCGGCGAAGCGGCGCTCGGGTTGGCGGGGGGCGGCCGGGGTCAGCACCTCCTGGAGGCGCTCGTTGAGGGCCGCCGAGCCGGCCGGGCCGCGGTGCATGGGGCAGAGCACCTGGACGTCGCGCCGCGGGTCCAGGCCGAAGCGACGCGGCAGGCGGTTGACCACGATGTCCACGGTCAGCTCGGCCACCCGCTCGGGGTCGTCCTCGGCGAACAGGAAGAAGTCGTCCAGGCCGCTGGTCAGCGGGGGGTGGCCGGCGTTGATGCGGTGGGCGTTGGTGACCACCCCGCTCTGGCGGGCCTGGCGGAACACCTGGGTCAGGCGGACCCGGGGCAGCACCGGGGCGGTCCGGCCGCCGGCCTGGAGCAGGTCCCGCAGGACCTCGCCCGGGCCGACGCTGGGGAGCTGGTCGACGTCGCCGACCAGCAGCAGGTGGGCCCCGGGCGGGACCGCCTTGACCAGCTTGTTGGCCAGCAGCAGGTCGAGCATGGAGGCCTCGTCGACCACCACCAGGTCGGCCTCGAGGGGCCGGTCCTGGTGGAAGGCGGCCTCCCCGCCCGGGCGCAGCTCGAGCAGCCGGTGCAGGGTCTGGGCGTCCATCCCGGCCAGCTCGGCCAGGCGCTTGGCGGCCCGGCCGGTCGGGGCGGCCAGCAGCACCCGGGCCTTCTTGGCCTGGGCGAGGGCGACCACGGCCCGCACGGTGAAGCTCTTGCCGCAGCCCGGGCCGCCGGTGAGCACGGCCACCGGCTCGGTCAGGGCCAGGCGGACGGCCGTCTCCTGCTCGGGGGCCAGGCGGCCGTCGGTGCGCCGCTCCAGCCAGGCGAAGGCGGCCGCCCAGTCCACGTCGCGGAACATGGGCAATCGGTCGGCCTGCGCGGGCGCCGAGCGCAGGCGCAGCAGCCCGGCGGCCAGCGACACCTCGGCCCGGTGGAAGGGGACCAGGTAGATGGCGTGGACGCCGTCGTCGAAGCCGGTGATCGGCACCGGGTCGCGGACCACGCCCTGCTGGCGGACCAGCTCGTCCAGGCAGGACTGGGCCAGCTCGGGCCGGACCCCGAGGATCTCCGAGGCCCTGGCCACCAGCTCGGGCTCGGGCAGGTAGCAGTGGCCGAGCTCGCTGGCCTGGGAGAGGGTGAACTGGAGCCCGGCCTTGACCCGCTCGCCGCTGTCGTAGGCGATGCCGACGCCCTGGGCGATCTTGTCGGCCGTCTTGAAGCCGATCCCCCAGACGTCGGTGGCCAGCCGGTAGGGCTCGTGGGTGACGACCTTGATGGCCTCCTCGCGGTAGGCCTTGTAGATGCGCACGGCCAGCGAGGTCGAGACCCCGACCCCCTGGAGGAACACCATCACGTCCTTGATGGCCTTCTGCTCCTCCCAGGCCTGCTCGATCATGGCCGTCCGGGTCGGGCCGAGGCCGGGCACGCTGCGCAGCCGCCCGGGGTCCTCCTCCAGCACCTTGAGGGTGTCGACCCCGAACTGGTCGACGATGCGCTCGGCCATCTTGGGGCCGATGCCCCGGATCAGGCCCGAGCCGAGGTAGCGGCGGATGCCCTGGACGGTGGCCGGGAGCACGGCCCGGTAGCTGCGGACCTCGAACTGGCGCCCGTACAGCGGGTGGTTGCGCCAGCGGCCCTCC
>Ga0182000_10000194_pt1 | contig 10449 bp, 9 predicted proteins | sample BulsoiMagMametaG_FD_120484 | JGI IMG/M metagenome (GOLD analysis project Ga0182000, IMG submission 120484) | Bulk soil microbial communities from Mexico - Magueyal (Ma) metaG | ecosystem: Environmental > Terrestrial > Soil > Agricultural land | place: Mexico: Magueyal, Guanajuato | collected...
CTGGTCGTCATCGCCTACCAGAGCGGTCACGTACCGGCCCCCTCCGCTCGTCGTCCGACCACGTTGGGTCGGCGGATCCGCGGTGTGGCCCCGGCCGGCGGCGGCCGGGTCGCCGTCGGACAGATCGGCTGCGTCGTGCCCGGCGCACCGCCTCGACCAGGCGCTCCGTACGGCGCGACGCTCGGCGCGCAGGTGAGCGAAAGCAGTCGATGCGGGTGCGGCGCTGTGGGGTTGACGGCCTGCGCGGCGGGCCGTCCCGAGCAGGCACGTGACCGGCTCTTCGCGTTTCCTGCCGGTGCGGTCAGGTGTGAGAGACGCCCGCGGCATCGAGGATCTGCGTTCCGGCCATGGCACGGTGAGGCAGACGGCTGGAGCTGCGACAACCACAACCCAGGGGTCTTCACCTGCTGGTCCTCGAAGTCGGGTAAGTGAGCGTAACGGTCGCACGGCTGTCGGCATGGGCAGCGAAGGCCGGTCACCGAGTCGTTCGCATTGAGGCGGAGATCGCTTCCGGGATGAACAGCTGCCGTGCCAAGGCCCGGCGTCTGCTGGCCGACCCGAACGTGACCACCGTGGCGGTGGAGCACAAGGACCGCCAAGACCATCCCACTGCAAGCCGCCCTCGCCGATGGGGTGATCGGCGTGGACACTAATGCCGACCACCTCGCCGCATGGCGCCTGGACACTCACGGCAACCCGATCGGCCGGCCCCGCCGGTTCTTCTACGACCTGTCCGGAGGCGCCCAGCACCGCGACGCCCAGGTACGGCACGCCCTCACACGGCTGCTGAACTGGGCCAAGAGCTGCGGCATCAAGGCCATCGCGGTCGAAGACCTCGATTTCCAGGCCGAGAAAACCAGAGAGAAGCACGGGCGCAAGCGCCGATTCCGGCAGCTCATCTCCGACATGCCGACCGGCAGGCTTCGCGCCCGGCTGGCCTCCACGGCCGACTCCACAGGTATCGCGGTCATCGCCGTGGACCCGGCCTACACCAGCAAGTGGGGCGCCCAGCACTGGCAAAAGCCGATGGACGGCTCCACCCGTAAGACCACCCGGCACGATGCGGCGAGCATCGCGATCGGACGACGCGCCCAGGGGCACCCGATCCGGCGACGGACGACACCGCCCCGTGCACACCAGAGCGATGTGCACGGGCATCGGACCGTCCAGGCCGACCGGCGTGCCCCTGGGCGTGAGGGACCCGCCCCCGCATCCCCGGACCACGGACACGATCCGTGCCGCCGGACGCGGCGAGTACGCGGGCGACCAGGACACCCAAAACCGTTCGGGGTGTCCGCAGTGACCAGGTATGGGTCCAAGACTCACTCCTGCTCACTGAATAGGAACGGTTGGTCCACGGCCTGCCGGGGGGCGAGGCGGTGACCTCGGGCATGAGAGGGGTGCCGGGGTGGTGCCCTGATCCGTGCGCGGGCGGGGTCTGGGGGTGCTCGTCGCCGTACATGCGGAGACGGCGCATGCCCTGCCCGCGGCGTGGCGAGCAGGGCGTGTGCCATGGTGAACGAGCGGTGACGGCATCGCACGTGGCGGGGCGGCGCCGATAGGGGGAGTACTCGGCGCCGCCCCTGCTTGGGTGAGCGTGGGCGGGCTCAGGCTAGGCGAACAGAACCGCGAGATAGGCGACGACCAGCACCGCGCAGACCAGGGCGGGCGCCAGTTTCGCCACCCCGTCGCCCTGGCGCAGGTGCACAACCACCGCTCCGGCGAGCAGCAGCAACAGCCCGGTGCCGGCGAGGCCGCCGAGCAGCGGTACGGCCGGGCCGAGGCCCACGCCGACGGCGCCCGCCAGCTGCAGCACTCCGATGCGGCGGTAGGCCATGACGGAGAACCCGGTCTCCGCGGCCTTCTCGCGCATCATCGGCAACGCCAGCGCCCCGGCCAGCCCCAGTGCCGAGAAGACCAAGGCCAGCAGACAGGTGAGCACGATGGAAAGGATCAAGAGGCTGTCCCGGGGTCTTGGATTTCGGCGGCGGGCGGGCATGGCAGCGACTGGTCCGGTTCCGGCCAGCGGTGGGCAGGCCGCCGCCGAATGCGTCAGGCATGGTCGCGCGTCGGCCTGCGGGTCGCAGGGCAGCATCGGTCAGGTAGGTCTGGCACGCGCCACGAGGACCTCGGTGCGGTCGTTCATGCCGGTCAGGTCGGTGACGTCACAGACGCTCGACCAGCCACGTGCCGGGCGGCATCGCCCGACGGTCCGACGGGGCCGGCCAGTCAGTCGGTCGGAGAGTCGGGCCTTCGGGCGATGCCATCGTGGAGTGCCACCGTCAGCCAGCGATCAGAACCGGGCGGGGGCCTGCGGTGGCCGCCCACGCCTCGCTGATCCGGGAGAGCGGGTAGGCCTGGGCGTCGACCTCCACCTTGCCGTCGGTGATGAGCTGTACGTAGACGCCGACCTCGGCGAAGTACCGGCGCATGTCGACGGAGCCGATACCGCTGCCGCTGAGACGGAAGGGGCGGCTGCGCAGCAGCGAAGCGGGCACGGCGGCCTGTTCGCTGATGACGGAGCCGATCTCCACGTAACTGGTGGCGCCGTTGCCGGGGACGTCCGCCAGTGCCTGGAACGCGGACTCGGCCGCGCCACCCCACAGGAAGTCCAGGACGAGATCGGGCGACTTGCCGTCGAGGGCCGCACCGATGGCCGCCGCGTCCGCGTCCTTGTCGCCGGTGATCTCGACGGTCTCGGCACCGAGTCCGGCCACCCGCTTGAGGTCGTCGACGCCGCGGCCCACGCCGATCACGCGCCGTACCCCGAGAGCTCGGGCATTTTGGACGGCGAGGCCGCCGGCCGCGCCGGTCACCCCGATGATCAACACGGTGTCCGGGGTGCCGTGCTCCTCGTTGTACGTGATCAGCGGCATCCAGGACGACATGCCCGGGTTGATGCCCGCAGCGATGGCGACGGGGTCGGCGCCGTCCGGAAGCGGGAGGGTCAGGGCGACCGCCATCCGCTCGGCGTACGTGCCCCAGGGAGCCTCGATCTCGCCGGTGTACACCAGCGTGCCGTCAGCGGTGCGGGCCACCGCGTCCACTCCGGGCACGAGGGGGTACTGCCCGGTGCTGCTGTAGTGCTTGCCCGACGCCTTGTGGCGCACGATGGGGTGGATCGCCGAGGCGACCAGGTCGACGATCTGCAGGCCCGGACCGGCTTGGGGCTCGGGAAAGTCCAGGTACTCGGGGGCCGCGCCTGCCGTTGTCACCACTGCTGCCTTCATCACTGCTCTCCTTGGGCTAGGGGGAATCACACTGCGGTGCCACGTCGCTGCAGACTGGAACCGGACGCCGAAAACCGGCGCCAGATGTCGGAGCGAGGCGACGACCACCTTACGGATACAGTGTAGCCATAAAAAGGGAAGCGCGGCTACCCGACCGATCCGCAGGAAGGGGAGCCCGCAACGGAACCGCCAGAGAGTTCACTGGCACACGGCCAACAGCGGTCGAGCCCGGGCTGAGCCAGAGCACATCGAGACTCGAGTTGCCCTGCGTCAACAACACGTCCAGCACGGCAGCCCAGGCCCCTCCCTGCCGTCATAGACCGCCACCTACGTCCCCTTGCGAGCGCCGACCCACAGGACACTCTCGCCAAAGTCGACCTCGCGGACACCGTCCGGCTGAACACAGGTGATTCCGAGAGCCATGGCGCACGTCAGAGCTCGCCTGATCACGGGCCCCCTGGACGGAGCGACGCCCCAGCCGCACCGAGGACACTCCCCGCCGCGCCCCCGCCTGCCCCAAAGCAATCACCCATCATCGATGCAGCAGCGCCCCAGCGTCGGATCGGAGCCCGCAGCAATAATACGGATACACTGACACCGTAATTCTAATTTCCTGACATCTCGCGTGTCAGGACGGCGGCTGACAGGGGGATTCGTTTCATGGCTTCCGAGGCACCGTCTGTTCCGGGCAGTCCTGCCTGGTGGGCGACGCGGACACCCGCTCCCGCGTACCGTCGCGGACGTCCCCCGCTGGACATCGAGCGGATCGTCGACACGGCCCTGCGGCTCATCGACGAAGTCGGGGTACAGGCGCTGACCCTGCGGATGCTCGCCGAAGCCCTGGACTCGGGCACGGCCACGCTTTACCGCCATCTCAGAGGCAAGGACGAACTCCTCGTCCTCGTGGCCGACAGACTCCTGGGCGATGTACGCGTCCCGTCCGAGCAGATGGATGGTCTGTCCTGGCGGGAAGCCGCGACCGTTGCCGCGCACTCATTTTACGAATCCCTGCGTCGGCATCCCCATGCGCTGCCCTTGCTGGCAACCCAGGTCCACGTCGGCCCCAACGGCCTTCGCGTCAAGGAACGGCTCATACGACTACTCCTGAGCCACGGATTCACCGCCGGCCTTGCCGCCCGCACCTACACCGTACTGGGGCACTACGTGATCGGCCTGGCCATCCAGCAGCACGGACCCGGAACCCCCGGCCCTGAAGACCAGGCGCACTTGCGGGATTTCTACCGTTCCCTGGACCCGGCCGCCTACCCGGCCACGTCGGCCGCGGCCGACGACCTGACTTCCGTACCCCTGCACGAGGAGTTCCGGTTCGGTCTGGACCTGCTCCTCCACGGCCTCGAGCAGGCCAGACGCACACGGCCCGAGGTACCCGCAGCAGAGGCAAGCCGCTAGTGACCCAAGCTCGTCATCACGGACGCTCTGCCGACCCCGACGCTCTCCAGGTCTTCAACCGCCGCCAGCGCAGCGGCCGCTACTGGTTCGCACACGGCTGGAACTGGCGGGGCATGAGCGACGCTCTTCGTCGGCGTGCTGTCGAGCGCGTTCCTCGGCCGGGTCGGCCTGGGCCTCGTGCAGGTCGAGCGAGCTCGCGGGCGGCGTCGACATTGGTCTGCCGCTGCCCCTGGTCGTGGCCGCGCCGCTGTTCCTGTCGCTGCTGCGGCTCCTTCCCCGAGCCCCGGGCGATGTAGCGGGCCCGAGGGTGGCCCGCACCGTCGACATGCCGGTGCCGCCGATCACGGGATCGGGCACGGAGTCCGGCGATCCGGAGCCCGTCGCGGTGGAGAACGGCGGCTGACCTCGGTGTCCTGACCGACGTTTACTCGCCAGTATCATCAGCGCAACGCGTCCTCAGGGACGAGAGGCGGGACGTACGGATGGCGAAGCACTGGGCAGACTTCCGGTACGAGGCCGCGCGACCTCGACCAGGCCTATCTGCCATTCCTGCATGGGGTCGGCACCGCCAACTACTTCTCCGACCCAGCGTTCCAGGCGGCCTGGCCAAGCCGGTGGCCGAGGATCCGAACGCGGCCGTGATGCACTTCGTCGGCATGTTCGCGGACCCGGGCAAGACCTGGCCGGACCTGGCCCTCCTGCGGGAGCACTGGGACGGGCCGATCGTCCTCAAGGGCATCCTGCACCCGGACGACGCACGGGCGTCCGCGGACGCCGGGATGGACGGGGTGGTGGTGTCCAACCACGGCGGCCGACAGGTGGCCAGCTCCGTGGCGGCGGCCGGTGCGCTGCTGCGGGTCACGGAGGCGGTCGGCGACCGGCTGACAGTGCTGTTCGACAGCGGGATCCGTACGACGACGCCTTCAAGGCGCTCGCGCTGGGGGCGCGGGCTGTGCTCGTCGGGCGGGGCCTTACGTGTACGGTCTGGGCCTGGACGGACAGCCCGGCGTGGAGCACGTGATCCGCCGTCTGCTCGCCGAGTTGGACCTCACCCTCGCCCTGTCCGGGCACGCCTCCCCCACCACTGTGGGACCCGCCGACCTGATCGAGGACCCCGTATGACGACCCACAAGAACGTGCTCGCCGTCGTCGCGCCCCATGTGGGCGGCCGTGCCTCCGGGGCCGGACTCGCCACGCTCTTCCCGGGTAAGGCGAACGTGACCGTCGTGGAGAGGACCGACGAGGACCCGCGGGCGCTGCGCGCGGCGCATGTGATCATCACGGCGCTCTCCCCCGTGACGGCCGGACACCTCGCCGCCGCACCCGAGCTGGAGCTGGTGCAGTGCGCCAGCCACGGCTTTGACTACGTCGACGTGGAGGCGGCGCGGGCCCGCGCGGTGGACGTCTGCACCATTGGCTCCAGCGGCGCCGAGGCGCAGAACGTGGCCGAGCAGACCTTCGCCCTCATGCTCGCGCTCGCCAAGCAGCTCGTCCCGGCGCACACCGCGCTCGTCGAGGCCGACTGGGCGCTGCCCCGGCTGCAGCGCTCCCTGACCGAACTGTCCGGGAAGACCCTCGGCATCGTGGGACTGGGGCAGATCGGGCGGGAGGTCGCGCGGCGCGCGGTCGCGTTCGACATGAGCGTCGTCTACGCCGGACGGAGCCGGCTGCCGCAGGAGACCGAGGCACAGCTGGGCGGGGCCCGTCATGTCCCCCTCGATGAACTGCTGCGCACGTCGGACCACGTGTCCCTGCACGTGCCGCTGACCGAGGAGACCCGGCAGCTCCTCGACGCCGGCCGGCTCGCGCTGCTGAAGCCCACCGCGTTCGTGATCAACACGGCGCGGGGCGCCCTGATCGACCAGGACGCCCTCGCCGACGCCCTGGAGAAGGGCGCCCTGGCTGGGGCGGGCATCGACGTCTTCGATCCCGAACCGCCCACGCCGGCGCTGCGGCTGCTGCGGGCCCCGGGTGTGGTGCTGTCACCGCACATCGGGGGTGTCACCCGGGAGACGCTGATGCGGATCGCTCTGGCCGCCGTTCGGAACGTGGCCGGCCATCTGGCGGGCGACCCGCTCCGCGACGTCGTGAACTAGACGGACACCCCGTCGTCCCGGGTGGACGGGGTGCCGGTGCCCGGGATCGAGAGCACCCTCGCGGTCGCCGCCACCGGGTCGGTCACCCAGCGCTGCCCGCCACCGCCACACACCTTGCCGACGATGTCCGCGTCCGCCGTCCCGGTGGTGGAGGTCAAAGCGAACTGCTCGTCCCAGCGGGTGAGCAACTCGCTCTGCACGGTGATGTCGTAGCGAGCGCACGTCGTCCGCGCGTTCGCTCTTCTCGTCCGCGCACGTCCCGAGGATCACCACATCGGCGTCCGGATGCGAGTCGATGCAGAGGGCGGGCGGCGACGTTCCGCAGTCTGGACTGCCGCGGGATCAGGGGGAGTTGGGCCGTGCCCGGCTGGGAGGAGGACACTCCGCCCGAGCCCGAGGCGCGGCCCCCGGAGTCGCTGGTGGAAGCGGCCGGCTGGGCGCTGCCGTCGTCCGACCACAGGTTTGCAGCCGGCACGCTGGCGAGCAGTCCGGCGGAGGCCAGGCCCACCCCGGTAAGCAACACCCGTGAGGGCCGCGGCCCTTCCGGGGGGGGGCGGCGGCGGCCGGGGACGGACCCGGGGCAGGAGGCCACGGCGTCCATCACCGTGCCGGGCGCCGCCATGACCGCGCGGGGCTGGGATCGGTACGTCCCGGACGGGACTCGAGGTAGCGGGCGCCCCAGCCGAGCACCGCCTGGGCGAGCAGTGTGCCCAGGCCGCCCTCGAAATGGCTCAGTTGCTCGGCGGCGAAACGGCACTGGCACTCGGTCAGATGCTGCTGAACATCCGGCAGCAAGACTCCGCCCCGGCGCATCGGGACCGATCTCGTCCGGGTCGGCGTCGATGCCGAAGTTCGCCTGCGACGCGCACCCAGAGCTGGCCTTCCCAGCCGAGCTCGATCAGGGCGTCGTGGATGTCGGCACAGTAGGTGACGCCGGGCCGCGCGCCCAGGGATGGGAGAGCCGTGTGTAGTCGAGGATGTACGCCCGTCTGGCAGGTGATGCAGCACAGGGTCACCGACTTGCCGCCGCCGGCGTAGGCGTTGCCGAGGATGTGCGGCGATTCGGCGTCCAGGTCGACGGCGATGGCCCTGCCGCTGATGCCGATGCCGATGACCGGCGCGGACTCCGGGCCCTGGCCACCAGGTCGCGCACCTTGGGGTCCTTGAAGGCGGCCTTCTTCGGCGGGCGGCGGGTTTTCTTCACCAGCACGTACAGCTTGCGCCCGGCCGGGTGCCAGGAGAGAGAACGTCACACCCTCGATGACGAGTTTCTGGGTCATGAGGTCGGCGACCGCTTCGCGGGAGAACCGCAAGGACACCGGCAGGTCAGCCTGCCGGACTCCGAAAGAGCAGGCTCATGGCCCTGGGGGTGAAGTAGCTGTTGCGGCCCTCGGGGAATTCTTTGGGGCGACAGCACAACAAAACTGGCCTCATCAGGGTCGGCGCCATCCGGCCGGTCGCGTCGAGGCCCGCGAACTCGCCGAAGCCCCCGGAAGACACAGGCTACGCACAGCAGTCTCTTACCTTCACCACACCTATAGACAATTTCCTCCCGGCGGATTCCGATTGCCGGTGCACGAGACGATGCCCGCTCCCGCCGCAAGGCGGCCTGTCGAAAGGAGCGCAACCGTGAGCCGTCGACCTCGCTGGCATACCGTTGCGCAACACTGGCACGCTCTGTTCTTAGCAGTGTGCTCGTGTGTGCTGCCGCTCATCATGTCGGGCCCCACCACGGCCAACGCGTATGCCGCCGCCCCGGTGCACGTGTACGTCGCCGGCGACTCGACCGCGTCGACCTACACCACCGGCCAGGCCCCCCGGACCGGCTGGGGACAGGCCCTGCCCGTCTTCTTCAACTCCAACGCGGTCGTCGTGAACGTCGCCAAGTCAGGCGCCAGTTCCAAGAGCTTCATCGACCTCGGCCGGCTCGACCACATCCTCGGCCTCATCACGAAAGGCGACTACCTGCTCATCTCGTTCGGGCACAACGACGAGAAATCCGACGACCCCACCCGGTACACGATCCCGGAGACGACGTATAAGTCGTACCTGTCGCAGTACATCGACAAGGCGCGGGACAAGGGAGCGAACCCGGTTCTCATCACGCCGGTCGAGCGGCGCCATTTCAACAGCGCCGGCGTCATCACGCCCACTCACGGTGAGTACCCGGCCGCAATGACCGAACTCGCCACGGCCAAGGGTGTGCCGCTGATCGACCTGACCGCCTCCAGCACGCGGCTGTGGAACGCGCAAGGAGTTGAGGGCACCAAGAACTACTTCATGATCCTTCCGGCTGGGCTGTACCCCAACTATCCGGACGGGATCGAGGACAACACGCACTTCCAGGCGTACGGCGCGATTCAGGTAGCCCGCCTGATCGCCCGCTCACTCAACGGCCAAGCCGTCATCCCCGCGGCCGACTTCCAGAAACTCGACGACAAGATCCCCACGAGCGCGATCGTCTGGCCCACCACCGCACCCTACTGAGCACTCGTCGCCCCTTCCGGGTGATCCGTCCGCCGCGTCCCTGCGCGGCCAAGAGAAAGCAGCCGCACATGCCTCTTCTCACCAAACGCCGATTCACCGGCGTCCGCGCCGCCGTTGCCGCGTTAGCCATCGTGGCCGCAGCCGTCACCGTCGGCACCGACAACGCCTCCGCTGCCACCGCGATCACGGTCGCCGCCGACGGGTCGGGCAACTACACCACCATCCAGGCGGCCGTCGCGGCCGCCTCCGCGGGAACCGTCATCACCATCAAGGCGGGCACCTACCAGGGTCAGGTGTCCATTCCGTCGAGCAAGTCCGGCATCACCCTGCAGGGTGCGACGGGCACCTCGACCGACATTGTGATCACCGGTAGCGCCCCGGCCTCCACCGCCGGGACGGCCGGCAGCGCGACCGTGCTGAACATGGCCGCGAACACCACGATCAAGGGCCTCACGATCGCCAACACCTACGCTGCCCACGACAGCCAGGCCCTGGCCCTGTACGCGGGCGGCGACCGGCAGGTCTACCGCAACGTCCGGTTGCTCGGCTACCAGGACACCTTCCTGTCCTGGGGCGGCACCGGCAGCTCCCAGGTCCGCCAGTACGTCTACAAGAGCTACATCGAGGGCGCCGTCGACTTCATCTACGGCAATGGTGCGCTGGTGATCGACAGCTCGACAATCCGCTCGCTCGACCGCGCCAGCACCAACAACGGCTACATCACCGCCGCCGCCACCCACAGCAGCAACAAGTACGGCATCCTCATCACCCGGTCGACCCTGCTGAGCACCGCCGCCTCACAGACCGTGGCGCTGGGCCGCTGCTGGCACGCGGGCGGCGCCGCGGACGCGACAGGCCAGGTGCTCGTCCGGGACTCCACGCTCGGTGGCCACATACGGCAGACCGGTGCCTGGCAAGACATGGGCGGCTTCTCCTGGAAGACCTGCCGCTTCTCGGAGTACAACAACACCGGCTCCGGGGCCACCCAGGGAACCAGCGACCGGCCGCAGATGAGCGCCTCAACGGCCGCGAGCTACAGCGCCCAGAACTACCTGACCGGCAATGACGGCTGGAACCCCGTGCCGTAAGAAATAACGACTGCTCAACGGAAACACCTGCGAGCCACTTCCCGAACGTCGGCGGATTCAGTCTCAACAGCGGTTTCCGGTGCGCCACAACCTCACCCGGACGTCGGCGGGAGACAGGACGGGGCCGCGGGAACTCAC
>Ga0182000_10000195_pt1 | contig 10339 bp, 25 predicted proteins | sample BulsoiMagMametaG_FD_120484 | JGI IMG/M metagenome (GOLD analysis project Ga0182000, IMG submission 120484) | Bulk soil microbial communities from Mexico - Magueyal (Ma) metaG | ecosystem: Environmental > Terrestrial > Soil > Agricultural land | place: Mexico: Magueyal, Guanajuato | collected...
CGGTCGCCTCCCCCTCGGCGAGAACGATCTTGTCGTTCTTTCGCGGTACTTCTTTCAGCCCGTCCGGTACCTCTTCGACCGGCACAAGCAGGATGTCTCCTTGTCGTCGCGGAGCCTTCATTGCGTATTCCTTTCTCTTATGGGGTTCTCCAGCTTCAGCCGCTCAGGGAGCGAAGGTGAGCCGGGGTGTTGGTTGTCAACGGTGTCTGAGTCGCAGTCGGCCACGATGCGATGAACGGGCAAGAAGACGCCCCGCAACCAAGAGAACCGCCAGGGCCACTCGCGACTCAAGGGGAGCGTCGGGATGAAGGAGCACGCAGATCTCGGCGACATCGCGCCAGATCGGGAGCCAAGCTCGAAGCCAGCGCCCCCATCCGCCTGTCGCTCTGAAGTCCATTGGCTCGTACCCCTCCGAAGAGAGGTGTTCCTTAGTGCCGCGTGGAGCAGCCTCATACGGCCACCTCTTCTCGGTAGGCCGACGGGCAAAGTCGCTTCCTTGCCAGTTCGATCCCGCCGGCGTCAGCGACCGCCTGTACCTGCTCCTCCAGGGTCAGGTAGCTGAGGAGGTCCAGACGCTTGTGGTCGTACTCGCCGTGATGCCCGTCCGGGAACGGGCCGCAGAGAGGGACGATCCGATTCGGGTCCACGTAGAGCACCGAAGAGCCGGGGTGGACTGGCTCGTCATGCTTGCGGCCCATGACGTGGGCGGCCTCGACGTTGCTCCCCGATCCGCACACGCGGCACTTGCCCTCGGACTCAACCTTGAGCACGGCCGCGGTCCAGTCGCGCGTAGGTTGCGATCGCTTCAGCGTCGAGCCCTGCCGGCGTACCTCTCCCTCGCGCCTCTCGGAGACTCGGCGTATGGGCTTGCGGGGCTTTGGGTTGAGCTGGGCGTCGGTCAGGAAGCGGTTGCCGTGGACGCAGACCTCCGGGCGCTTCTGGCCGGCGTAGAGGTTCATCTCACAGGAGCAGTCTCGGGTGGCGAGGTGGCTCATCCCCGCTCCTCCGATCCATCGGACCTGTACTGGTCCGGAATCCCCAGGGCCGCGCGCGCCTCTTCCAGATCTTCGTCATCTATGACGCCCTTTGCGACTCGGCGGTCGAGGATGTAGAGGAACCGCCAGAGACCCGATCCCGACGCCTCGATAAGCCACTTACCCAGCTCGCGGGCCTGGTCGGGGGTGAGGCGGAAGTACTGGCTGCAATCGACTGGGCCGTCCTTGCCATGTTCGGTCCACTCGTGCTCGACGTCGACCATCGGCCCTGGCGATGCCATCAGCGGCTGGACCTTGACCTCGCCGCCGTAGTAGTCCTCTATGGGCTTGCGGGGCATCAGGACCGCTCTCCCGATGCTTCGGCTCCATCAGAGTCGGAAGACTCGCGGCGGCAGGAGGAAGGCGGTGACGATGAGTGTCCCTGCGAGCCAGCACGGGAGTCCAAGACCAGCGATGCCGATTGCGAATCCAAGCCGGATTCGGGCGAGAGGTCCGATCCCGTAGCTGAGGTGTCCGCTTCTGCGCCGCATGAGGTAGAGGGCCTAACCGCCCCCTCCTCGCTAGTGGTGGCTGGGAAGGCGGCGGCCCAGAACTTTTCGATGCGCTCCATGGCCTCCATGAAGGCGTCGCCCATGCCCTCGGCGACGCCCTCCGCGACCGTCTCCGGGGCGGGGTGCCGCGAGTCGCGGTATGCCTCACCGGCACGCTCGTCAAGCTCGGCGAGCAGTCGGGTCAGCCTCTCTCGCACCTCATCAGCGCTGTAGCGGGGGTTGCCAGGAGACCACGGCAGGGCAAGCCCATCGTCGGTACGACGAGGAACGACGTGGACGTGAAGGTGTCTTACCGTCTGCGTCCCAGCTGGTCCCTTCGACGTAATGAGGTTGCAGTCCCCATCGACCAGCTCTTGGGCGATGCGCGCCGCGTCGGCGAAGACCGCAGCCGTAACCGCCGGCTCTGCTGCGAAATCCGCTACGTGGACTCGCGGGATAACAAGCAGGTGCCCGTCCACAACCGGATTGAGTGGCGTAATCGCATAGCTGTCTGCCGAGGTCGCCACGATCTTGCTCGGACCCACGTATTCGCAGAACGGACACGCCTCCTCCGGCGTATGCACTTGCTCAGCCACCGCGGCCAACCTCCTCAGCGCCCTGCTCTATGTCCAGGGACGGGGCGGTCATGCGGCCTCCTGCTGCAGGCGCGTGTTGCGGTAGTGGCGCACCGTGCCCGGGGAGCAGCCAAGCTGGTGAGCGATCTGTCTCACCGGTTCACTTGCATGAAGGCGGCCTAGGATCTCCGCCTTCGCCCACTCTGTGAGTCGGCCTGCGCCTCCATTTGGCTCCTCAACCCACAGATCGTCGGGGAGTTCGCTCAAGTGAAGACCGAGCGCCACAAGCATCGCGTCCGCGATCCAGACGCTCGCCTTCGCCCCGGCTCGCCAGCGTCCGAAAGCGCGCTCCAGTCGGCTGTCAAGCTGAACGGCCGGTGAATTGAGGCCGTTCTCCAAGAGCCAGTCGGTGAACCGAGGACCGTCCAGCCACTCGGCAGTTTCGGGATCAAGCGCGCGCGCTATAGGCACGATGCGGCCTCCCCCTTGAGCGAGTCGCGAACTGCACCTCGAACTGCTGCCAGATCCCGCAGCTTTTTGGCGTAGAGCGCAGTGATGTTCGGAGCGCGGTCCTGCGCCTGAACGATTTCGCGAGTTTCCCGTGCCGCCTTCAGGCAAAGGTCAGCGTCGTACTCAGCGGCGAGCTGAGCTAGCACACTGCGTTGCGGGTAAGGCCACGGGCGCCCGTAGTCGTTGTTCGACAGCGAATGCAGCCCGCCGAGGAGGATCTGCCAAACCTCCTGCTGAAGGCTTCGCTCCCTCCTTAATTCCACAGGAAGCTTTGGGTTAGGGGAAGGGCTACTACTTATCGAGGTCATTAGCCCTTCCCCTTTCGATCTGGAGCTGGAGTTGGAGCTGGTTATCTCGAATCACTCCCCTAACCTGTTCTTGAAGACTTTGCGAATCTCTTTCGCAAGGGTTGGCGCATGAGTTTCCGCAGCAGTTAAAAACCGGGGGAAAAGAACGGTGTCGGGAACCCGCTCCAGAGCCGAAAGGGCGCCTTTGATCTGAGGTTTGGATTTTGGTTCGTGGTACTTGAGGGCGTTGGGAAGGAACACAACCTCGGCGCCCTCGTCGTACTCGGCGAAGCCTGTCTCCAGCAAATGCGCCATTCGTGCTCCGACCTCGTCGGCTTTGAGCGCCAGGTCGCTTTCGATGTACTCGGTCGGCAGCCAGTACAGGCCCTCGGAATTCCGGTGGTCGCAGGTGAGCAGATAGACAGCGAGCATCGCCGTCAGGTGCTCGCCGGACTTGAGCCAGGCCCGTATCTGACGGTCCTTCCAGAAGAGGAGTGAGACCTTGTGGTAGGACGCCACTCACCCCCTCCTGGCCAGCCCGTAGAAGTGCTCGATCGCACCACGGACCGGCTCTTCCCGCTTGAGCTCGACAAGTCCGGCCCTCCTCAGCTCACCGACGTGGTAGCTGGCGACGGGGGTTGAGACCTGCAGCTCTTCCCCGAGCTCCTTCACGGACAGAGTCCGGCCGCCGTCCATGGCGAGTAGCTCAAGGATGGCGATGCGCTTCCAGTCGATGAAGGCGCGCGCGACGTTCTCCCAGCTGACCTTGGTAGAGCGCTTGGACATCAGGCGGCCTCCGCGTCCGTGAAGGCTGAGAGCGGGCGCTCTGAAGGTGGATCGAACAGAGCGAGCGACTCCCCGGCAGCAGGAAGAGAGGGAGCATCTGCCGGGGAGTCGGACTCGCTCTCAACACCCACGCCTCGGCGGGCGGTCGGCCGCTCCCCTTCCGTCTCTAGGGACGAAGCGACGTCGGTGCTGGTTTGTGGGCGGCTCTGCTCGCCCGGATCGCTGGTAACTGGCGGGCCTGAACGGTCGCCACCATCCTCGCCTGGAAAGCCAGCAGGCAAGCAATGGCTGTTACCAGCGACCCCGACGAGCTTCTGCCTGCCCTTCAGGGTGAACTGCCATTCCGTGCTTTTCGCTCCCTTGCGAGCTGGCACGGAGGACTTGCGCCGCCCTACTTCGGTGATGTAGCGGCGTGAAGCCAGAGAACCGAACTGGGCGCCGGTCAGCATGCGACAGCGCTCGACGTGCTCGGCCGGGAAGTAGGGCTCCAAGTCGTCCGCGTGGACAGGCCCGCCCCGCTTGAGCCGGTCGACGATCGCGTTGTAGACGACCTGGGAGAGGCGGTCGTTGGGCTCAGAGGCTTCTTGTTCGGCACGGGCCTCGGCCAGAGGGTGCGTTGCAACGGACTGCAACGGATCTCTGGGGATGGGACGCCCCTTCTCGGGGTGATCGACGTAATGCTGGTTCGCTCGGCACGTGACGCCGCAAAAAATCTGGCGCGAGTCGGTCGGCTCGAACTCGACTTCGCAGTACTTGTAGGCGCAGATACGCAGGCCACCGTGACTCATGCGGCGTCCCTCGCTGCGGCTGGACCATACGGACTGGGCGGTACGTCATAGCCCTGGCGGCGCGCGTTGGAGAGCGTCATCGCAACGGCTGGAACAGTGGTCCCCTCTCGTTCGGCGATCTCCGGGTTGAGGAGGCCTTCGCGGCGAAGCGCGATGAAACGGCGGATACGAGCGTCGGCTTCGTCGCGCAGGCATTCCCAGCATCGGTCGGGGCAATGGGACGGAGAACGAGACCCTGCGCACATCGCACCGCCGCATCTCGGGCACTCGGCGCGGTTGTCGCGATCCCACTGGCGCTTGTAATCGTTGCGCTTGGCGTTGGAGCGCCTATCCGCTTCCTTCGCCCGCTCGGGGTTGAGCCACCTCGAAACAACCCCGTTGCTGGAGACGTTGAGCCGCTCCGCGATCTGCTGGTAAGTCAAGCCCTGCTCGCGCAGCCGCTTCGCCTTGGCGATCTTCTGCTCGCGGGTCACGCCAGAACCTTCCGCTCTCGCGATACAGCGTCCACCGAATCGTCGTCTCCGTGCTGCGCTGAGCACACCAACCGGAAGCGACCAGTTGGCATGTCGTCGTCGCCTCGAATCGGGATGCCCCGAAACTCCTCGAAGTCGAGGCGCTCGCACTCGAACGGGTGCATGCGGATCTCGATCAGAGGCGCTTTACAGTTGCCGTTGTGGCGGACTATCGCCTTCTGGATCGCCTCAAGGTTTTTGGCGACAGCGCTCACGCCAACGCCTCCTGCCGCTCCACCTTCGATTCGATCTGTCGCGCCCTAACAACCCGGTGCGAGACGTTCTTGGAGAACGGCTTGACCCAGTGCGCCCTCGCCCCGTAGCGGCCTTCGTAGGTCGCTCGGAACTTGAGGCCTCGGACGTTGCAGTCCACGGTGTCGCCGGCGAGGGAGCGGGTGTTCATCAGGCCGCGACCTCCTTGGCTGGCGCAAGAACTGCTGGCCACTCATCCCACGTCCGTCCGTCAAGCTCTCGGCCGCCAGCCTTCGGAGTGCGGCCGCCCCACTGCTTGAAGAAGAAGGCGGGACTGGAAGCGTCAAGTCCGTCTGGGTCCCGCCGCAGATTTTCTCGAAGACAAGCGTCTCGGAGATCCCAGACCCAATGCGGATCGATCCGGCGATGCTTCGGCCCGGACTCGCCACCGACGATCAGCCAGTCGATGCCGGAGAGGTTGAGGCCCGTGGCCATCGAGCCATCGCGCCACTTCGGCGTGCCGCTAAGTGGGCTCGGGGTCGGAACCAACGGCCCCAGCAGCGGCTCCGCCGAGATGAAGCGCACCGGCGCTGGCGTCTCCCGAAGCAGATCGGCGCGATGGACGAAGCGGCGGTTCTCGATGGTGACACCGAGCCAGACGTTCGGAAGGAACAGCGCACTGCGGGTAGCTGGGCAAACCTCGCCATGCGTGAGGCAAAGCGCCGTGACCGTCTCCCAGAAGTCCTCGCTGTTGAGCAGAGCGCGCATCCGCCTCGGGCGCTTGGTGAGCACCTGGAAGACGTGGCGCTCTGCCGCCGCCATGACGCCAAAGACTTCGGCGATGTACCCGTCCGGGATCTCCTCGTGGAAGAGATCCGACATGGAGTTGACAAACACCATTCGCGGCTTGCGCCAGCGCAGCGGCTCCTCAAGCTTGTCGGGGTGCAGCGTCAGGCCGAAGCCAGGGCCGCTGGTCTTCGGGTCGCCGTCGCGCTGGTAGCGCTTCTGACCCATGCCTTTGAGGCGGCCGGCAAGTTCCAGCGCGTAGCAGTGGGCGCAGCCCGGGGAGACGCGATCGCAGCCGGTGACCGGGTTCCAGGTCTCCCCTTTGTAGCCGGGGGCTTGGGTCCACTCGATGGCGGTGCCGTGGTCAGCCACTACGCCGCCACCCCCCGCTCCGCCCCATCAACCAGTCCCTCAAGGATCTGCTCTACCGACTTCCCCTCGATGGCCTTGGCTCGAAGCAAGAGCACCTGGCGCTGGGAGTAGCCGAGTTCTCTTAGGCTGGATACGGCCTCTGCGCGGCAGAGGAGGGCGCGATCGGTTTCGGTGCCGGTTAGCTCGACGATCTTGCCGACCAGCTCGCAAGTGCAGAACACGCACGGTCGTTCTGCGTCGACCAAAGGCTCGGCACAGCGGGAGCAGATGGCGCTCATCGATCCATCCACCTCACGTAGGCGTTCGTGTCCTCTTCGGCTTGACGCTGGGCGGCAACCGCCCTGGCGTGTTCCCAGCGCGAGTCAACATTCACGTCCTCGCCGTCGATCGTGCGCTGGAGCGCCGCGACGGGCAGAGTGGCTTGTGAGGGAACGGAAGGCATCGGGCTAGAACGGGACGTCCGAGTCATCTGCGTCTGGCTGCGCTGGCTCGGCTTCGGGGTCGAGGCTTTTCGTGAACTCAGCCGCCTTGCGCCCCAGCTCGTCGGCCATTTCCGTCCGGGCGTTCGGGTCCTTGAGGCGGTCGATGACTGAGGAGATCTCCTGCTTGGTCATCGTGGAGCGCATGAAGTCGCAGACCTCGGCCTTGCCGGCCGTGTCAAAGCCCGCTTCGCCGAGAAGACGTTCGGTAAAGCCGCGTTGGGCATCGGAGGCGAAGCCGGTCTGTGGCTTGCTCGTTTTGGAGCTAGTCGCGCCACTAGGGCGCTCCATGTCCTCTATGTCCTGAGTAAAGATTGCGGAGGCGCCGGTTACTGCTAACACTGCATCGACGCGCGCCCGCTTCTCAGCCATCTTGACGACGGTGTTCCAGGCATCGGCGAGGTTTGGGTTATCGATTTCGCCGACAGCTTGGCTCGTTATCCGCTCGTCGTCGAGCTTGAACTTCGCGCCACAGCCGCCGATTTTCGCCCAGCAGTAGAACTCATCTTCGCGCTTGCTGCGCTTAACGGTTGCCTCAGCACAACTAGGACACTTCAGGTCTGCAGTGCGCTTCGCATACTTCTTCTCCCGCGTCGTACAAATGCCCTCGCCGTAGCCCATTCGGGCACCGGTTGGAATGTGGAAGACGACCGCCTTCGAGACCACCGTCAGGTGCCCGTCCTCTTCCCAGCGCTTTTCGTTGGCGAGCTGGATATCGAGCATGAAAAGGACCGAGAGCTTCTCGGCGCCCGGCTTAAGGAGCGTGGGTTTGTCCGTTCCGGGGATAACGCCGTAGTCGACGTCCTTCTCCATCGCTTGGTCTTGCGCTTCCCGGATAACCGCGAGGCGACCGACAAGCTCGGTCGCTTTGACTTCTGGCGTTACGGCCAAGCTTGGCGGGCTCGCTGGCACGATGGCCTGAGTCGCCGTGGGCACAGCAGCTTGCTCGCGGTGCTGCTCGACTACCTCTGCATCCACTACCTCAGTCATCTCCGGCCCCTTTCACGAAACCCACTCCGTCAGGTTCACCAGCAAGTTGTCGGTGCTGTCCATCAGCCCCTGCGTGTCGCGGTGGATGCGACGGGTGGGTGAGGCATCCAGCTCGCGCGCAGCCCTGAGCAGGGACAGCCGAGCCGCGATCAGGTGAGACACAGCTGCTTGCATGCGCTGGGGGTCGGGCGTCTCAGCGGGCGTTGATGCCTTGAAGTCTCTGGTGGTGAAGCCGGCCATCAGGCGGCTCTCCGATCCTCGAAGTGCGTCTCAGCGGCCGGCGGCTGCCATCTCGGAGGGAAGTCCCAGTTCTCCAGCCGTTCCTCCTCGGGATCAACCTGGGCCTGCGCGGGGAGATGGCGCTCAGAGCGGGCCTCGAGATAGAGCAAGCCAGCGACAAGCGCCAAACCAACGAGGACGCCGAAGACCAGATCCCGCAGGCTGTCGAGGAGAGCCGCCTCGATCATGGCCTGTAGTCCTTGTGGGAGCCGGCGAAGAAGTGCAGTACCGCACAGACGGCTATGACCCAGAAAAAGCCGGCCACGGACGCGGCGGAGATCCCAAGCAGGGCCGGCACCAGGCTCATCAGAGCGTCTCCCCCGCCGCCCGCGCGAGCTGCTCGTCGACGTATTGCGCGATCTGGTCCCCTACAAATTCGGTCCGCTTGGTCATCGCTTCAAGCTCCGGGAGGATCTGGTCTGCCACGAAGCTGGCCGCATCAGCGACACCGCGCTTACGGCCGGCGTCGAAGCAGACTCGCCCGACGAGGAAGCAGATCCCGAGCACGGCGATCCCGAGCGCGATCCAGGAGACAGCGGTCACCGCTGCGTGTCCTCGTACGCTACGACGAACCAACACAGGCCGAGCAAACCGACGTAGCCGGCCCAAACCCCTCCCATCTCGAAGAGGCTGAGGTAGAACGGCCCTGCCGCCATGGAAGCTGCGGAAAGCAACACGGCAGGTATCGCGAGAAGCGCAGCCGGGGCCTTGAGACGACGCATCACGCCGCTCGCCCCCTAACGCGCTTCCCAGCCTCCCTCGCCCGCTTCACCATCTCCCCTACGTCTCCGTTGGAGATGAGTTCAAGGCGAAGGGTCCTACGAGCCGTACGTGCCCTCTCGGTTACCTCCGAGCGGCGGGAGTCGCGGCGCTGTCGGGACGTGGCGGACGTCACTCAGCCACCTCCACACCCGACGCATAAGCGAGAACGAAGTCCGCCAGCGAGTCGGGTAGGAGCTGTGGGAGCCCTTTCCCCGTCGCCGACCTCGCACTACGCAGGACCTGCGCGATGCCTCCCACCAGCATCTGCCAAGTGGCTTCCTGTGAAGCGATGCAAGAAAGGCAGCGAGCAAATCGCTCCTGCTCGGCGTCATAGGTCGAGAGCGAGATGACCGGCCCCAAGGTCAGGTAAAACGAAGTCTGCTCGGGTGGTCGTTGACGAAGCGAAGCAGGGCCTCAAGGCGAGCTTCAACGGTGGAGCGATGATCAGCGCCGTCAGAGGCCTCTGCCATTTGCCTCCGAGCTCGCTCGCCGATCCAGAGCAGAGTTTGTTCGAGGCAGTCTTGCTTGCCGTCGAAGCACCCGTAGAAGGTTTTCCGAGAACAACGCGCCGATCGGACCAGATCGCCGATCTTCGCTCCGTCTACCCCCCTCTTGGAAACCACCTCGGCGGTTGCCTGCATGATGCGGATGCAGTCGTGCTTTGTCGTGAAGGTGCGGGGGAGCCGGGGGCGCATTAAGCCCACTCCGAGTACGGGTCGTAGGGGCTGGAACCGCTACCGACCAGTGCTGGCTCATGGTGAAGCTGCGTGGCGCCAGGGACTAGCTCGACGGGCCGCAGGAAGTAGCGGACGCCCCTTGCCTCGCCCCGAAAAGGGCATGGCTCGGACTCGATCGCGTAGCCGTCTTTGCGTAGCTGACAGATGACAGCAGCGGCTCGGGGCATCCGGGCCTCGTAAAGCTCGAAGGAATGAACTCCCTCATCGCCGCGCTGCTGAAGCCAGTCGAGGATCTTGGCGCGCTGGCTCATCGCGCCCACCACCGAACGGTCGGTTCAACGCTCGGGCCGAAAACAACGACTGCGGAGGGGAAAGGAGCGCCCGCGGTACCGCCAAAGCGGAGACGTCCTCTGAGAAAGCGAATCTCACCAGCGAGGCAGTTATCCCACCACCAGCCAGTATCGACACGGGCGGGAACAAGACAGACAACCGTCGCCCCCTCCGCCCCCGCAAGCCGCGCCTTCTCAACCCATTGGCCGATGACATCGCCATATGGCGGGTTCATCCAGCAGGTACCGGTCCATGGTTGAGCGAGACCATCCTGGTCGACGGTGTAGTAGGCCGCACACTTGGCGTTTTCGTCCGAGGCGCAGACGTCGATCTGGAAGCCGAACTCGCGGTCTAACTCGTCGAAGAGGTCTTGGGGCGTTGCCCAGTCATCGGAGGCTGAGGAGAAGTGGACCCCCATCGACCTGCCTTGAGCGGGAGGTGCTCCGAGTGGCACATCGTCACAGCCCTCGTCTACGACTTCGGCGTCTA
>Ga0182000_10000196_pt1 | contig 10336 bp, 12 predicted proteins | sample BulsoiMagMametaG_FD_120484 | JGI IMG/M metagenome (GOLD analysis project Ga0182000, IMG submission 120484) | Bulk soil microbial communities from Mexico - Magueyal (Ma) metaG | ecosystem: Environmental > Terrestrial > Soil > Agricultural land | place: Mexico: Magueyal, Guanajuato | collected...
ACGCACCAGCTCGATCCCGAGTCGGAGCGGCAGCAGATCGACTTCTTGAAGCGGGTCAAAGCCGAGCGCGATAACGCCGAAGTCGAGCGCATACTCAAGATGCTTCAGGACACCGCCCGCGACCACGACGCCAACCTGATGCCGGTAACCATCGAGGCGGTCAAGGCCCGTGCATCTATGGGGGAGATCGTCAACGCCCTTAAGGAAGTCTTCGGCGCATATACGGAAACCCCTGTGTTCTAGGAAACCATCGCGGCAAGAGAAGGGCCGGTAGCATCGACATCGTCCAACAATAACGGTGCTACCGGCGGGTGATGAACGGTCTTACCGCCCGATATCGTCAGAGCACAAAATGAGCGCAGGTTGGTGTGGTACTGGGACAGCGGAAGCTTGGCTCACGGCCGACGGCCACTTCTTGCGGCAACTGCATTTCACATCACAAGGTGACAATGGCTAGCCCGAGAACAGGTATTGGCAGGTGCCTTGGGACATTCGGCGAGCTGCTCCAGGGTGCGCTTCCGATCGATAGACGGGAGTTTCTGGTCACTCTCCCGATCACTGAAGGTTCGACTGCAGAGTTCACGCAGGTGCAGGGGTCTAATGGCGTGCGCGTTTGTCCTCCGTACAAAGAGAAGTCACGGCGATTGGCAGAGGAGTTAATGCGAATCTACAACCTGGAGACGGGCGGTGAGTTACGCATCGAGAGCGAGCTGCATGAAGGCAAGGGGTGTGCCAGCTCATCGGCCGATATGGCCGCCACGGCACGCGCCATCGAGTCTGCATTCGGCATGCGAATTCCCCGACATTCATTGGCCCGCATCATGAGCGCCATAGAGCCTTCGGATGGTGTGATGTACGAAGGCATCGTTTCCTTCCACCAGCGAGAGGGGGTTGTGCACAGTCGCCTGGGGACTTTGCCCTCACTGACCATCGTCGCGCTCGACGAGGGAGGCCGGGCCGAGACGACAGAGTTGTGCAGGGACCGCGGGTTCCACAGCGTTAACAGGCTGGCCGAATACGAGAAGTTGCTGCTAGACCTCGGACGCGCGGTAAAACGACGCCACCTGCCGTCCGTGGGCGATGTCGCAACTCGCAGCGCGCTCCTCAACCAGGACGTATTACCCAAGGAGCACCTCGAGCTCTTTCTGGATCTACGTGCACGTTATGATGCACTGGGGGTGGTAGCCACACATAGCGGCACCTGCCTAGGCTTGCTCTTCGACCCTCTCTCGCTACGTCATCCGGATGTGTTGCCGGAGCTGGTCGACGAGTTGCTAGCGCACGACTGCGGCAGCGTCCGGGTTTATAGTACTTATGGCGCTCTGGGCGCCGAGACCACCACCGAGAAGAGGATCGGGGCGCGGCGTAGTAGACGCCGGTTTGCATGATGGGAGAAGCTTCGCACGTATCGTGACGGAGAAGTTGGCGCTAGTCGCCTTCCAGGTTATAGGGTCCACCGACCATCGGAGTCGCGCCACGGTGAGAATTTCGCGAGGCGGCCGCGATCATGCCGAAGCCGAGGCTGAGGGCAACGGCCCGATGGATGCGCTCTTTCGCGCTGCCGACCTCGCCCTCGGCATACGCGGTGAGATCACAGGCCTGTGGCATCTACGCTTTCGACACTTACGGCATGGTCGGGAAGGCACGCATCACAGTCAACTTTGAGGGCCGAAAGTACGGGGGCGAAGCTCGAGCCTGGATGCGGTCGAGGCGGCAGCTCACGCCTACCTGCGCGCAGCTGCCGCCACCCTCTCCGCTGAGGTTCCAAGAACCAGCGCCTAGTGAACCATTGCGAGACCTCGCTAAAGAATACCCAGCGTGTAGCTGGAGCAACGCTGGCAGAGATGCCAAAGACGGCCGGTTCTACGAGTGTGACACCAACTGTACGCCTACCCACCCCTCGACATGATTGTGCAAGCTAACACGTACGCCCGCATCATGGCGGGGAAGGATTCCCATGGTGGCGGTTAGGATGACCGACCACTTTATAATCGACCGTCGGCCGAGCCCGGTGCGCCTACCGCGGGGGAGTACAATACTGACGCCAAAGGCACGGGCACCATTTGCTATTATCGAACAGGTGAGGAGCTTGCTCGGCCACTGTATGTCGTTAACAGGGACGGGGACCTCGGAGATGCGTGCGCAAGCATCTCACGGCAGGCGAAAAGCGTCTAGCTTCGGCGCTAGCGGTTGGGCGATCGAGCATAGAGCCAGGCAATAGTCCCATCGCTACTAAGAGACTAGAAACGAGTCGCCGGAAGGAATTCTTTGAGCGATTGATGTGAACGAGGGCTCATACTTTGACTGACCGCCGGACTTGGGTCGTGAGAGCGCACAAGACCGCAGGTAAACCATCCCCCGCGCGACCATTACTGGCGGTGTGGATCGGCGGTGGGCGATGGTAGTTCGCTTCGACGCTGATCACTCGTGCTATGGAATCGGACCCGAGATCGCTTCTCGAATGAATGCACTGGATTGCAGAAAGGCGCGAAGTGCCTGAGAGAGTAGGCTTCGTCGGGTTGGGCAGCATGGGAGGTCCCATGGCTTCGAACCTGATGGGGGCCGGTTACGATCTGGTGCTTTACAACCGCACCAAGGAGAAAGCCGAGAAGTTGTCCGCCGATGGCGGAGGCGAGGTAGCCGAAACCCCAAGAGAGGTCGCCGCAAGGTGCGACATTGTGATCACCATGCTACCGGGTCCAACCGAGGTAGAGGCGGTAGTATCCGGAGGAGATGGATTCCTCGAGGGAATCAGGAAAAGTCTACTTATGATAGACATGAGCACCAGCTCGCCGACACTGGCGAGGAAGTTGGCCCGAACGGCTCGGGAGCGTGGGGCCTCGATGCTTGACGCCCCGGTGAGCGGTGGGGACGTCGGTGCCATCGAGGGCACGCTCTCTATCATGGTCGGAGGAGATGAGGGAGACTTCGAGCACGCGAGGCCCCTCTTCGAGGTGATGGGCGACACCGTCGTCCACGTTGGCCCTGATGGCGCTGGCCAGGTGGTCAAGGCAGCCAACCAGATTGTGGTGGCGCTCGTCATGGAGGCCGTCTCGGAAGCTCTGGTGCTCGGGGCAAAGGCGCAGGTGGACCCGGAGAAGCTGCTTGACGTCCTTTCGGGCGGGCTGGCCGGCAACAGGGTCATGGAGGTCAAGCGGGATAAGTACCTCTCGCGGCATTTCGAGCCGGGCGGCAAGGTTAAGTATCATCACAAGGACCTGGGGATAGCGCTCGCGGCCGGCAGGGAGTACGGGGTGGCGCTGCCGGCGACGGTCCTGGTGGAGCAGATGTTCGGCGCCCTCGTCGCACAGGGTCGCGGCGGCTGGGACCACTCGGCCCTGGTGACGTTGGTGGAGGACTGGTCCCGCCGAGATGCTCATGGGCAAAGCTGGGAGTAAGAACGTCTTGCAGAGGCATGGACACAAGGTGACGTCACGGTCACGTGAGTGGCCGGGCACGTCGCGGGGACGGAGGAGATCATGAACCTGTACGCCCTTCTGCGCAACCGAGCGGTCGAGGGGAAACCGATCCGGATCGGTGTCATCGGGGCCGGAAAGTTCGGAACTATGTTCCTCGCCCAGGCCCGGACCACCCCCGGCATGCACGTGGTCGCGGTCGCCGATCTCGCCGAGTCCCGGGCTCGGCGAGCGCTTAGCGAGGCGGGTTTTGAGGAGAAGAGCTCCTCCGCTCCTTCGATCGCCGGCGCGTTCGCCTCAGGTGCCACGCACGTCACGGAGGAAGCGGAAGCCCTGATCTCCGCCGAGGGTATCGACGTGGTGGTGGAAGCCACCGGCTCCCCGTCGGCGGGTGTCCGGCACGCGCTGCTGTCCTTCAGCCATGGTTGCCACTTGATCATGGTCAACGTCGAGGCTGACGCCCTCGCGGGACCTCTCGTCGCGCGCCGCGCGCAAGAGGCTGGAGTGGTGTACTCGCTGGCTTACGGTGACCAGCCCGCCATCATATGCGAGATGGTGGACTGGGCAAGAGCGACAGGCTTCGAGGTCGTCTGCGCAGGTAAGGGTACCAAGTACCTCCCCGAGTACCACGCCTCAACTCCGAACACCGTGTGGGAACACTACGGGTTCACCGACGAGCAGATCGAGAGCGGAGGGCTCAACGCGCGAATGTTCAACTCCTTCATCGACGGAACCAAGTCCGCCATCGAGATGGCCGCCGTCGCAAACGCCACCGGCCTCACCCCGGCCCCCGAGGGCCTGGCGTTTCCACCCGCAGGGACGGACGAGTTGGCGGCGGTCTGCCGGCCCCGGCATGACGGCGGGAGCCTCCACCACCCAGGGACGGTCGAGGTCGTCTCCAGCCTCGAGCGCGACGGCCGCCTCGTGGAGCGCGACCTGCGCTGGGGGGTGTACGTGACGTTCAAAGCCGCAACAGACTACGTCGCGCGCTGCTTCGCCGAGTACGGGCTCGTGACCGACGCGTCAGGGTACTACACGGCGCTCTACCGTCCATTCCACCTGATCGGCCTCGAACTTGGCATCAGCGTGGCCCATGCGGCCTTGTGGGGCGAAGCGACCGGAGCTCCCACCGGGTTCCGGGCCGACGTGGTGGCGACGGCCAAGAGGGACCTCGCCTCCGGGGAGCGTCTGGACGGGGAGGGCGGCTACACCGTGTACGGCCGCCTCATGCCGGCCGAAGACTCTATGGCCCTGGGGGCTCTCCCCATTGGGCTTGCCCAGAAGGTCTCGCTCCGCAACGCTGTAGCGAAGGGGGAGGTGGTGAGATGGTCCGACGTCACCATCGATGAGAGCCAGGAGCCAGCAAGGTTGCGCCGCGAAATGGAGCGCTGGCTCCAGCGTGGGAGAGATGAGTTTGCGGGTTCGTCCGCACGTCAGGGTATCTGAGCACCCGGTAATCTCACATGAGCACAACCTAGAACTCGCTGGACTTGTGCAGCAAGATGTTCCGGACAATTGTGTCGGAGTAGTTTTCGGTTCTGGTGCAGGGAGATGTCCATGAGCGAGGGCAACCCCCCGGTTTCGACCCGCCGGGGTGACGATGGGACGACGCTGCTCGGGGCAGGGCGGCTGCCGAAGAACGACATACGCATAGCTCTCCTCGGCGACGTAGACGAGGCGAGCGCTTCCGTTGGACTGGCCCGCGCTGAGGCTGATGACGGGGAGATCAAGGAATCGCTGCTCGAACTTCAGCGACTCCTGTATCGGGTTATGGGCGACGTGGCGATGCCCAAGGAGGAGAACGTCGTCGGTCCCGAGGACGTGCGGAGGGTCGATGAAGCGCTCGAAGGCTGGAGGGCGCGTACACAGATCCCGAATGAGTTTGTGGTGCCGGGCGAGAGCAAGCTGGGAGCGCTCCTGGATTTCACGCGCTCGGTGGTGCGCCGCGCAGAGCGCAGCATGGTGACCGCTGGCCTCGACCACGATCACCCTCACGCTCTCGAAGCCGTCAACCGCCTCTCGGACGTACTCTTCGTTATGGCCCGCAACGCCGACGGCAGAGAGACCCTCTCGAGAGGGTGAGATCGGCGCCGGACGACCCCGCTCCGTGTTCGGGGAGCCTCTACAGCCCCTCTCGAAAAGGGTGAACCTTTCTGAGAAAGGAGCCCTCGGCATTCAGTCAGTACAACAGGCTTAGCACCCTGCGCGTCTCAACCAGTGGGACTATCCTCTATGAAAACTGCTCTATTCGCACACTGCACAAAGACACTGGAGGGGGAATAGAAGCGTATCGCCCATCGTAGCCAATACTCGAGCTCGCCGACGAAACTGGAGCGCAGAGCTAACCGTGCATGCGCCTTCCGATTTGGCCCAAGGAACTATCACGAACCTCGCCGTGCAGAGCTAACTTGACTCTCCGCGAGACGCCGTTCCAACTCCTCGACCTTCGCTTCGAGCTCGGCTATCCTCTCGTTCTTCTGCCGGATTTTCTCCCGCCATCGGTCACGGATTCGCTTCTCGAAGGCTACAGAGTTCTTCAGAACCTGCTGGTACTCAGCCCGTATCTGCTCCTTATTAGCCTCGCACCTCCGGACCTCCTGCTCCTCACTGTTCTCCATAGCCCTACTATAGTATCCGAACGCCTCAGCTTGACAAAAATCATCGTATGGTGCGATGTCGTTGCCCCTCATAAGGAAAACTCCACCCGGAAAGTCTAGTTCCCGGCTCAGGTGAAGCCACCTCGTTCTCGAGCGTGAGCTCACCGACTACGACCCTGACCTTGTCTCCAGGTCGCAGGGAGAACTCCTCGAGCGGCACGATGCCGGTACCCGTCATCAAGAGGGTTCCGTCCGGAAAGTCCAGTTCTCGACCCAGGTAGGTCACCAGCTCCTCAAACCGCCGTTCCATCTGCGACGTGCGAGTCGAATCGCTAAAGATTACAACCCCGTCTCGCTCGATAAAGAGCTCGACGGGCAAGTCGCGCAGACTGTCGGGCTCGCTTAGTAGGATCCCTAGCCCTATCGCACAGGAGTCGTCGTATATCTTGGCCTGCGGTAGGAAGAGTGGGTTCTCGCCCTCGATGTCGCGGCAGGACACATCGTTGCCGGCAGTGTAGCCCACGATCTCCAAGTGTTGGTTAAGTACCAGCACCAGCTCCGATTCCGGAACGTTCCAGCGACTGTCGCTACGGGTACGAACCGGCTGACCTTACCCCACCACCCGTCGACCAACGGCCTTGAGGAACAGCTCGGGTCGCTCAGCGCTGTAGGCGTTGTCGTAGACGCCCGTTACTCCCGATACAGCCTTCCGAGCTTCCAGGCTCCTCGGGTAAGTTACTTCTCTGGCCCATACCTCGTGCAGAGGATCGAGAGGAGGTAGCAGCGGATCCTCAGCGATCTCTGCCGTGGGTATGCTAGAGAGCTCGAGAGGAACAATGTTGGCGAAGTGCTCAAGTAGCAGACTCAGACCCGCTCTGCATAGAATCTCCCAATTACGAATTACCAGAATGTTTATGATGTAACGGATTCAGGCCCGCGTCGTGCCGGGCTCCGTACCATGATCGATACCACTACCGGGGCGCAGTACACTGCGGTCAGCCGCGGTGCGGTTCCGTGCCTACTCGCGAAAACCCCCGCAAGTAGCGGGCCTTGGCGATGCACAGCGGTTTTCGACGAGCCGCCGATACTGGCTGTGATCTGTAGCAATAGGACCGACAGTCCTGCTGGACGCCCTCTCTGCGTCTACTTTGCATCCTGTTCTGGTTTCACTTCGAATAGGCAATGATCTGCATACTCGGCGGCGCAATGGACTTCGTCGCAGTGAAGTCGATGTGACTCACCGTCTATTGATCTTATGTAGCCTAGTGCCCCCTCCAACCATCCCTGGAACATATAGCACACTTTGCGGCCCGCCCCGGGCCCGTATTCCGCTACGAAGACCGAATGGTCGACCCTCACCCTAGCGTATCCGGCAGGCACCTCCAAATACTCCACCGTGAACTGTGCCCAGCCACGTTGTGAAAGCCGCTCCATATAATGGCAGAAGATCTCTGCTCCGCTGAGGTCGTGCGTTTCCGCTTCCTTGGCACACCATTCGCGAGCCGAACGATCGCCGGGCTCGCGGAAGAGTTTGGCGCTCGCCTGATGACCGATCACTTTCTCTATTGCTTTAAGGTTGTTAACGAAGAAATGGCGGGGAACGAGAATCATCGGGACACTGTCCACCGACCATTCGCCGGTTCTTGAGTCTACACAAACGGGTACCGGTAACTGTCGGGTCATCCCCAAACATCCCCAAGTAACCGTAACCAGTTCTCTCCCATCACACGGCGTATCCGCGCTTCGTTCCACCCGCGCCTCTCCATAGCAACCGTAAGGCTAGGAAAATCTTCTATGCGTAGCATCCCCTCCGGCATGGCAATAGGCCCGAAATCTACCAGCCTGCGGTAGCGCCCTTTGTCGTGTGTTATGTAGTGGAAGAAGTCGTCGCCTTGACCCTGAGTGAAATCGGTACCGATCCCCACATGGTCCTCGCCGACCACGTTGATTGTGTACTCTATGGCGTCGAGATAGTCGGCGACCGTCGACTCGTTACCCCATCTCAGGAAAGGCGGGAACAACGTTACACCAACGAAACCACCTTGCTCCGCTATTAGCCTCAGCTGTTCATCACTCTTGTTGCGTGGATGGGCTCTTAACGCCGCCGGGCAACAGTGAGAATAGGTTACCGGCTTCTCTGAGGCCAAGATGGCGTCTTCCGAGGTCTTCGCTCCCACATGACTCAGGTCGATAAGCATGCCGACACGATTTATTTCGGAAACGAGTTCACGGCCGAAGTCCGTCAGGCCGCCGTCTTGACCCTCGTAGCACCCACTGCCGACGCTGTTAGCTGTATTGTAGGTGAGCTGCACGATGCCCACCCCTAGTTCCTTGAACAATCGAACATAAGGTAGATGATCTCCGAAACCCGTCGTGTTTTGCCAACCCAGGATGACGCCAACTCTGCCGTCTAGTTTGGCGCGCCGAATATCCTCAGTCGAAAACACTTGAGTCAGGATATCTGGATACTCCCAAAACCATTGTTTCCACTGGGCCACCGCCTCCATGGTCTCGATGAAACCCTCCCAGACGCAGCAGGTGCAGTTCACGGCGGTCAGCCCGCCAACGTGCATCGCGCGAAAAGTCTCAGGCTCCCATCGGGATATGTTCAGACCATCGATAATTATCGCGTCGCGATGGAGGTCGCCCATGGTAGCTCCTCTGCGGTACTGAGCAACGAAAGGGAGGTGCTGGTGAGCCTCCCTCCACCTTACATCATTAGACTAGCGAAAACGGCATCACGGCTCGTCAGTCGAGGGGCACGAACTCCTTTCCCCTAGTCTCGGGCAAGAATAGCAATGCAAGGAGGCACAATCCGTAGGCTGATGTACCGAAGGCTATGGCGCCGGCCAACCCAATGGCGGCAGAAAGCGCGCCGATCGCGACTGGGAAGAAAGCACCCATTGCACGCCCGAAATTGTAGGTGAACCCCTGACCAGCACCCCGCGCCCGGCTCGGGAAGAGTTCCGCCAGGTACGACCCGAAGCCGCTAAAGATGCCTGAAGCGAAGAAGCCTAGCGGTAGGCCCAGGACCACTAGAAGCTGGTTCGCGCCGACCGGGATCTTAGTGTAGAGGAAGATAGCGAGCGCGCTCAGTAACGCATACAGGGCGAACGTGAGCTTGCGACCGAGCAGGTCGTGGAGATACCCGCTCAAGACGTAGCCAAGAAAGGACCCGATAATGACGGAAGCCAGGTAGGAGCCCGTCCCCACTACGTTCAGGTTTCGCTCGGTCTCTAAATAAGAGGGTAGCCAGGTAAAGATGGAATAGTAACCGCCCTGCGCACCAATCGAGAGCAGGGAGGCTGCGGCGGTTGTGCCCAACAAATCGCTACGAAAGATTTGCACCAGCGAGTTGCTCGTGGCCCCGCGCTCGACGGCCTCCTGAGTTTGGGCTTCCTGGGCACGGCGCGTCTCAACGTAGACTTCTGGCTCTGAGACCTTGCGACGTATGTAGAGGACGAGCAGGGCAGGAAGTATTCCTAGCCAGAAGAGTACCCGCCAGCCTAATTCCGGACCAACGAGGCTGAAGACGATCGTGTACGCTATGACGGCTCCTCCCCAACCGATCGCCCACGCGCTCTGAATCATGCCCAACACGCGGCCCCTTTGGTCGGGGCGAGACATCTCCGAGACCAAGATGGCCCCCGCTGCCCACTCTCCCCCAAACCCTAGACCCTGGATAGCCCTGAAGACGAGCAATAGCTCGTAGCTGGGAGATAAGCCACTGAGGAAGGTACCGACGGAATAAAGTCCTATCGTGATCATGAGCGTATTGACGCGCCCGATCTTATCGGCCAGGTACCCCGCAAGGATGCCCCCAAAGGCCGAGACGATCAGGCTAACCGTAACGATAAGGCCAGCGGCGCCCTGAGATACCGCGAACGTAGCGGCGATTGCTGATAATGCTAGGGGAAGAACCATGAAGTCGAAACCGTCCAGCGCCCAGCCCATGAAGCCGGCCCAGAATGCCGGACGTGCATTGCCCTGAAGCGACTTGTACCAGTCCAGATTGAAGGTCCCGCTTGCTTGTTCAGACGGACCCGTAGCCTGGCGTCCGGTTGCCATTCGCTACTCCCCTTTCCTAGAGTTGCTGTGAATACAACCACATTAAACTAGTTAAACTAGTAACAACGCTAGCATAAACCCGGATTTGGGGCAAACCTTTCCAATGAGCCTACCCTGGATCGGGTCTGTTACGGGCTATGTTCAAGCTGGTAAAGTGTTCGCAACGAGAGGCTCGTTGTGACGAATGGAGGATGCACGACGCCGCAACAATCGAGGTTTATCGAGATCTTCGGAAACGCTCCTCTACGTGGCTCG
>Ga0182000_10000197_pt1 | contig 10332 bp, 12 predicted proteins | sample BulsoiMagMametaG_FD_120484 | JGI IMG/M metagenome (GOLD analysis project Ga0182000, IMG submission 120484) | Bulk soil microbial communities from Mexico - Magueyal (Ma) metaG | ecosystem: Environmental > Terrestrial > Soil > Agricultural land | place: Mexico: Magueyal, Guanajuato | collected...
CGCTTGCCGGTTGGAGAGGTGGCCGTGCCGTGAGCGGATCCGGCGCTTCAGGCTCGCCGAGTATGGCCCCCGACTGAGCCAGTCCGGATCGTGATTCGCCTCGAGGACCACCGCCTCGGCCCCACTCATGCTTTGCAGTACATCGACTCCAGCCTCACCGAGGTCCGTCGCCATCGCCACGGCACAACTGCCGTCGGATACCCTGACCCCGTAGGTCAGTGAGTCGTGCGGGACCTCGAAGAACGTCACTCCAAGGTCTTCGATTGAGCAGGTCTCTCCTAGGGCTACCGTGTTGGCGCCGAGAGACTCGCCGACACCAGGTGCGGCGTAGACCTCGATCTTGCGTTCGCGCACCAGAGCAGCGACGCCGCACGTGTGGTCGGCGTGTCCGTGAGTCAGCAGGACGGCGTTTACGTCGGCCAGGTTCCTGCCGATACTGGCGAGGAGTGCCCCTATGCGCCGAGGCGGGAGGCCGGCGTCGACGAGTAGGCCGCCCGAGTCCGTTTCCATGTAGGTTGCATTGCCCGAGCTACCGCTCGAAAGAACACTCAGCCGCAAATCCGTCCTCTATCAAGTCAGGTCCTTGATCAGCGGGAACGAAGCCCGTTTAGATCTTAGCACGCCCGATCCAGGTGCTCCCGTCGACGGGCTCGCCCTCGACGATCAGGCGCTTTTCATAATCCAGCAGCTTGCAAGTCTGCTAACGAGACGAGCGCTTTGCCTTCCTCAGGTTCCATTTCCTCCACGTTGTCCGGATCGCAGATCACCCCTTTCCGCGGATAGCGGCTTCAGGTGTCAGGTTTGGATCGGCCGGCGATGTCATTCCTTGATCTTATGAGTTGCTTTCGGCCCATTGGCACAGGGGCGCTGATCCGGACCCGCCTTATTACCGTAGAATCAGGGTATGCCCGAAAGGGGACGACAATACCTGATTCTTGCAGACGAGGATTTGATCTCCCTGGTCGAGACGGCCGACGCCGAGGCGTTCGCCACGCTCTACGACCGCCACAGCCGCGCAGCCTTCTCCCTGGCTTACAGGATGATGGGGGAACGTCAAGCCTCAGAAGACCTTGCCCAGGATGCGTTCTTGAAGGTCTGGCGCAGCGCTAGCAGCTATCGTGCGGAGCGCGGCAGCGTTAGGACCTGGATCCTCTCCATAGTGCACAACCGCGGTATAGACCAGATCCGTTCGCAGGCGAGCCGGCGCAGGAGGCAGGAAGAGATGGAAGCTTCAGCCCCACGCTCCCAACCGAGCGAGGCCTTCGCTGAGACTTGGAGGAACTCCCAGCGCGAGCAGGTCAGGGAGGCCCTTGGCACTCTCCCGCCTGAGCAGCTCAAGATACTGGAGCTGGCGTACTTTTCCGGGTACACACACATGGAGATATCTAACCTTCTCGACCTGCCTCTCGGAACGGTAAAGGGCAGGATGCGTTTGGGACTGAAAAAGATCAGGGACTACTTCGAGTCTAGAGACGCGGCGGTGCCGAGATGAGTGAGATGAACAACGAACGCTTCGAGGATCTCAAGGACGCCTACGTCCTCGGCGCTTTGCCCGAGGAAGAGAGGCTGAGTTTCGATGATTACCTCACCGCCCACCCCGAAAGGCAAGCCGAGATAGATGAGCTTGGCGCCGTAGCGGGCCTGCTCGCGTTCTACCCGCAAGAACAAGAACCATCGCCGGAGCTGCGCAGCAGGGTCATGGAGGTGGTGGAGGCCGAGGCCGAGCCCCGCCGCGTCAGCGGCCGGTCCACGTTCGGGCGGGTCGGAGACTTTCTCAGCATTCGGAACCTCGCCCTCGGCGCCGCGGCCCTGCTCGTCATCGGGTTGCTATCGTGGAATGTAATGTTGCAGGGTCAGGTAGAGGACCTACGAGGCCAGGTTGAAGACGCGCAGGGTCAGGTACAGGATCTGCAGGCCCAGGTAGAGGAAGCACAGGAGCAGCAGAACCCGACAATCGAGCTCGAGGGATCGTGGGCGGATCAGGGCGCCAACGCCCAAGTGCTATCCATTAACAAGAATCAGGCCATCCTGGTGGCCAAGGACATGCCTTTTGTGCCCGAGGACCAGACGTGCGAGATCTGGGTCATAAGCAACGACGTGCCCAAACCCAGCGGCCTCTTCCAGCCCGACCCCAACACGACGGCAACGCCGATCACGAACCCCATAACGAAGGCCGACGTGATAGCAGTGACGGTCGAGCCGGCCGGGGGCTCTGAGCAGCCGACGAGCGCCCCTGTACTCCTGGCCAAACTGTAAGCGGTATGCAGGAGATGCCGGCATTTCCTGCTAAGCACGCTGCCTACGGCAGCTTGTCAGCTTTCTGGTTTGTCTATGGTCTTTTTGCCCAAGTTGCGGAGCGTCTATCTACTTCAGGCGCGGGTAGTAAATGTCCAGGGAGCAGAGAGCAAGCCAGGGCAAAGGAGAGCAAATATCCGTAGCCCGAGTAACTGGGAAGCGCTTGACCTCTCCCTGCCTACGTGGGGCACCACAAAGCGTACGTCCCAAGTTACACCTCTCCAGCCAGGCCCTCACCAAGCAGGCCGGCGCGTACGCATACTCGGTGGACAGCCGAGACTGGCAAGCGCTGCTCGTCGGCATTGGCGGCAGGGAAGCCGACGTGATGGTCGAGGCCAAGGCTAAAGAGCAGGCCCTTGCGCCAATGGGCGTAAAGATCGTATAACATCTGGTCCTGAGGTCCCTGACGAAGAGAGCGCGATGCACGCAAATCCTGACCTTCGAGAGATAAGAGATCTTTTGCAACGCTCGGGCACCGTGGCTGTCGTCGGACTTTCGGACAGACCTTACCGCACGAGCCACGCGATCGCCGGAGCACTGCAGGGCTTCGGGTTCAAGATCTTCCCCGTCAACCCGAATCTCCGTGGTCCTGTGCTTGGCGAAGAGCCTTACGAGTCGGTCCAAGTCATCCCCACGCAGGTGGACATAGTCGACGTGTTCCGGCGTAGCGGGAAGGTCATGCCGGTGGCCGAAGACGCCGTGGCCGCCGGCGCCAAGGTACTGTGGATGCAATCCGGCGTGATCAACGAAGAGGCCGCCGCCTACGCTGAAGAGCACGGCCTTACCGTCGTCATGGACCGCTGTTTAAAGGTAGACTACACGACGCTTGTAGGTGTCAGCTAGTCAGCACGCTCCAGCCTCCGCTTGTCAGGTTTGGACCGGTAGACGATATACCTAACCTGATAGTTCGACTGTTGTGAAGGGGCTGTGAAGGGAGCTTGTATGGGGCATTGTTCGCCGCTAGTCATGTTCTTCTACGGTACGCTCAAGCGTGGTGAGCGTAACCATGAGCGTTTCTGCGGCGGCGCTTTACACGTCGAAGAGGGGACGGTGCGGGGCGAGGTGTACGATCTTCCCTTTGGCTACCCTGCGCTGGTCGTTCCTAGAGAGTACATCCATGCTTACGGGACCGCCGATTTTGCGAGGGACGTTGAGGAGCAGTGGCGACTCGGCCGTGGGCCGGTGCCATTGATGGAGGGTCCGCGCGTTTTCGGTGAGATCTTCGCTTTCGACGATCCGGAGTCGCGTCTACCGGCCCTCGACCGCCTGGAGGGCTTTGATCCCAGCGATGGGTCGAGCCACTACCGGCGCGTATTGCTCCCCATCGAGAGGAACGAGGGCTCGGTCCTCCTGGCTTGGGCCTACGTGGTCGAGGAATCATCAGGAAGCCACCTGCCGGGAGGCAGATGGCCGCCGTAGTGCGACATGCTCAAGGTCGATGACCTTGAGCATGTCACCCCACCAGGTTGCAGGTGAGCGGTTCTTGTTCCGCTAAAGAGACGGGAGCGTTTGCTAATTGCTCCGGCTCTGGGGGTCGTCTTCTTCGATGATCTCCTCGCGAATCACGCGGCGACGGATCTTCGTGCGTCCTTCCTCCTCCTGGAAGGTCTCGGTCTCCTCGGTGTGGCGCGTGGTCGGCGCCTCCCGGCTCGTCTCATCAGCGAAGGCCCCTTTACTACCGACAGGCGATCGACCCTCTGAGGGCTCTTGCGCACCACCCGCGTACCCGGTTGCGTCTCTGGAGTCTTCACCTCTTTCGGTTGACTCCACGCGTCCCCCGTACCCGGGGTCTGCGGAAGAACGGGAGTCTGTAGAATCATCTTCCGTTTCGTAGTCCCGCGGCTCGCGTTCCCTGTCCGCGTAATCGCCGCCGCTGGCGTCCGAGTATGCGCCACGGGAGGAAGTTCCGACGGATTCGAGGCCGAAGTGGCTGCGGATACGGTCCTCGTAGTCGGGGGTGATGTCCTCGTCGTCGTCGAAGCTAGGGGCGTTTCTTACATGGTCCTTCGATTCCGAGACTTCTATGGTTCTTTCGCCCTCGTTTACACGGACGATATCCATGGGGATCAGGGTCGACTTGAGACCTAGGAAGCCCATCTTGACTCCGATGTATTCTTCGCGGTCTGTCTCGTCCACGAAGAGGTCATCGACCTTCCCGATCTTCTCCCCCTGGTTGTCGTAGACCTTGAAGTCCTCGTACTTCTCCTCGAGCTCCCTCAACCTATCATCGCTCGCCACGTTCTCCTCCTAGATAAGCCTGCGGCTGTTAGTGATCTCGGTACCCGAGTCAGGGTCGCCGGTAAACATGGACGCTCCCAGAGAATGATGCGGGGAATCGGCTTGTTAAACTACCGTGAAGGGTGATCTTTGAGGGAGGTGGGAGCATGGTATCCAGGGAATCTGAAGGCGCAAGGATTCTCTCTGTGGACGTTGGTTCCTCGTCGGTGAGGGCCGAGCTCTACAACAACGTTGGCGACAGCGTAGAAGATACCGAGGTCAAGCTCGACTACGAGTTCGAGTACACCCCGGACGGCGGCGCTGAGAAAGACGCCGACGAGCTATTGGATCTCGTAGTCCGTGCCGTGGATAGCACGCTCTCCGAGGCCGGTGGAGCGATGATCTCTGGTGTCGCCATGAGCACTTTCTGGCACTCGGTCCTCGGCCTGGGCCAAGACGGGCGTCCCACGACCCCGATCCTGACCTGGGCCGACCGCCGCGCGGCAGAGTGCGTACCAGATCTGCGCGAACGCCTGGACGTGAGGGCCAACCACCGTCGCACGGGTTGCGTGCCCCACTCCAGCTACTGGCCCGCCAAGCTACTTTGGTCGAGCCGCACCTTGCCCGAATCCTTCAAGAAGACGGAACGCTGGGTCTCCCCCGCCGACTACTTCTACGTCCGTTTCTTCGGGGAGCCCTATCAGGTGGGTACGTCGATGGCCTCGGGGACCGGCCTCTTCGACCAAAACCGGCGGAAGTGGGACCGCGAGACGCTTGAAGTCCTGCCCGCCGAAGAGAGCCAACTCTCCGCCATCTCGGATGAGCCCCGCAGGGGTTTGGCCGGAGAGTGGGCAGAGCGGTGGCCGGCCCTGCGGGATACACCCTGGCTCCCCGCGGTGGGCGACGGTGCCGGCTCGAACGTCGGGAGCGGGTGCACGGGTAGTGACCGGCTGGCGTTGATGGTCGGCACCAGCGGCGCCATGCGGGTGCTGTGGAAAGCGGATTCTGTCCAGATACCCGATGGTCCCTGGTGTTACAGGGCCGACGCAGAGCGTTACGTCATGGGAGGTGCGCTCTCGGACGGCGGAAACCTTATCGAATGGCTGCGCAACACTCTCCAGCTACCCGACCCCGAGAAGACGGAGGAGATGCTGTCCGACATGGAGCCGGACTCCCACGGCCTCACGTTCCTGCCGCTGCTCGCCGGAGAGCGTGGACCGGGATGGGCCGACAGGGCCAACGGGACAGTATCCGGACTCTCCATGAGCAGCAAGCCCCTCGAGATCTTGCGCGCCGCAATGGAGGCAGTGGCCTTCAGGTTCGCCATTATTGCGGAGATGCTCGACACCGCTTCCCCCGGAGAGAAGGAGGTCATCGCCAGCGGCGGGGGCCTCCTCCACTCCCCGACGTGGACCAGGATCATGGCCGACACTTTAGGTAGACCGATCACGCTCTCGGGAGTACAGGAGGCTTCCAGCAGAGGAGCTGCCCTGATCGCACTGGAAGCGCTGGGAGGACCGGAGATAGAGGCCGCCGATGTGCCACTCGGAGAGACCTTCGAACCGGACCCGTCCAGGCACGAGGTCTACATGAGGGCGCTCGAACGCCAAAGCCGGCTCTACGACGCCGTACTCGGCGGCTCGTGATTTCAGCTTGTCAGCACGCTAATGTCTTCGGTGTCAGCCAGAATCTGCACACGCGAAGGCTGACTAGTTGAAGGAGCCGCTGTGCTGACTGGCGTGTCAGCGCTCCTCTATGGGCACGTAGTCCATGTCACGGGGGCCCGTGTAGATCTGGCGCGGACGGGCGATCTTGAGCTCGGGGTCGTCGATCATCTCCATCCACTGGGCCATCCAACCCGAGGTGCGTGGTATGGCGAACATGACGGTGAACGCGTCCGTTGGTATCCCGAGGGCCTCGTAGATGAGGCCTGAGTAGAAGTCGACGTTGGGATAGAGCTTGCGGCTCGTGAAGTAGTCGTCGTCGAGCGCCTGCTTCTCGAGCTCGATGGCGATGTCGAGCAGCGGGCTCTCCTTGTTCGTGGCCTCGAGAACCTCGTCGACGTGGCCGCGAATGATCCTGGCCCGCGGGTCGTAGTTCTTGTACACCCTGTGCCCGAAGCCCATGAGGCGCTCGTCACCCTGCTTGACGCCTTCGAGGAAGTCGGGGATGTTCTCGATGGTTCCTACGCGCTGGAGCATCCTGAGGACCGCAACGTTGGCCCCGCCGTGCAAAGGTCCGTAGAGCCCAGCGCACCCTGCAGCGATAGCCGAGAAGGGGTCGACCCTCGAAGACCCGACAACCCTTACCGCAGCGGCTGAACAGTTCTGCTCGTGGTCGGCGTGCAATATGAAGAGCACGTCGAGCGCCTTCTCCAGGCGCGGGTCTGGCTCGTACTTGGGTTCGGCCATCTTGAAGAGCATGGACAGGAAGTTGCCGGCGTAGGAGAGATCATTGTCGGGGTAGACGTAGGGTAACCCGAGGCTGTGACGGTAGGCGAACGCGGCGAGAGTCGGCATCTTGGCGATCAGACGCACCGCCGCAACATGACGCTGATACTCGTCGTCGATGTCCTTGGCCTCGGGGTAGAAGGTCGAGAGGGCCCCGACGGAAGCCTGCAGCATCCCCATCGGGTTCGCGTCGTGACGGAAGCCGTTCATGAAGTTCTTGATGTTCTCGTGGACGTAGGTGTGATGCGTGATCTCATAGGTCCATTGATTCAGTTCGTCCTCGGAAGGGAGCCTGCCGTAGATGAGCAGATAAGCCACTTCGAGGTAGGAAGAGTGCTCGCATAGCTGCTCGATGGGGATGCCACGGTGCTCTAGTATCCCCTTCTCCCCGTCGATGTAAGTGATGGCGCTCCTGCAACTCGCCGTGTTGGAGTAACCAGGGTCGTAGGTCATGAGGCCGAAGTCGTCTTCGTCGACCTTGATCTGCCTGAAGTCCATAGCCCGGACGGTGCCGTCTCTTATCTCGACGTCATAGCTCTTGCCCGTACGATTGTCCGTGATCGATAGACTATCCGCCCCCGTGGTAGTCGTACCCCGCCCATTACCCGTGCTCTGCGACTCTTCAGTCAACCTGTGCCCCTTTCTCTTGCACGTGCCTTAATTATATATGCTCGTGTCACATATGTGTACGCGCCGAAACGCACTGCGAGGTCCGGGTATTATCACGCACTGCAAGGGAAACCGAAAGTAATATGCGCGGACCGGTTACATGGGAGACGAAACCTTCGTATTGCGTTCGCGTATACGCGGATAGCCACGGTGAGGAAGGAGCGCACATGAAGTCTGACGCGAGGAACTACGGGATCCAGCGCGAGTACGGCCCGCCACTCGAGTCACCCTGGCCTTCAGTGATGAGTGTCGAGTACGAGCGCACATGGTCTGCGCTGGCCCATTTGAGCACCTTCTTGAACCTCTTTACGGGATTTCTCGGGCCAGTTGCGGCGTTTGTGATCTGGCTGGTCTACAAAGACGACTCGCATACGGTGGCCAGGCACGCGTTGAGATCGGTCTTCTACCAGGTCGCCTGGCTCAGTGCCATCTTCATTGGGTGGACGGTCACGGTCGCGCTGATGGTCGTCCTTGTCGGTTTCCTCCTCGTGCCCGTCATGGCCGTTGTGACGCTCGCACCTTTCGTACAAGCCTCCTACGAGGCGTACACAGCCTACTGGGGCAGTGGCCGTCGCTACTTGTAGGTAACAGGCATGAGGTTGTGCACTAGGAGGGATCCTCCAGCTGAAAAGTTACCTCCAGGTTGACCCTGTAGGCTTTGATGTTGCCATCCTCTATGCTGACGTTCATATCCTTGACCCACGCGCCCTCTACGCCCCTGAGCGTTTTGGTGGCTCGGGCGATTGCCGTGTTGATGGCGTCCTCGAAGCCCGTCTCGGATGTGGCGCTCAACTCGGTGACTCGGGCTATACTCATGATATTCGCCTCCTTGCTAAACCCTGGCCTGCCGCTTATCTATCCTGTATGTAGCCTCAATGGGTTGATATCAAACATCAGGGTCGGAGGGCTCCGGTGTCGGCTAAGCTCCTTCGAGGGTAAAGAAGGGGTAGAAAGAAAAGAGGTGTTCAACTCCGCAGAGGAACAGTACAGCGAAGAGGATCGCGCCTACCGCGTCGCCTGAGGCGCCGTCGAGCAGAAGTACGAAAAGAACCAGTTCGGAGACCGGGTCTCCGAACGGGACTGACACCGGTGGAGATGACCCCAGGGACTTGGCCGACAAACAGTCGCCAAGACGGGACCGAGAAGCCCCGTTTCGGTGGCTTGTAAGGCTACGTTGCTGGTGCGTTCGAAGTGTTCAGACACCGCTTTACGCAAAACAGCGGTCGGAGGTAATGCGTCCCTATGCGAGATCACTTGGGGTGGAGATCTGCTCCCCGGGGTGCTGGGAACCTAACAACACCCGTCGGAGTGTCTCGGCATGTTGCCTCGACTCTCGCTCCCGCTCCTCGAAGCGAGCCGCCGCCATATCTTGTCCTCCCTTGTGTGCCCTGGCGGCGAGCCTTCCTGCAATAGTTGCATTCTCCTGCAACTTGTTGAGCGCGAAGTACAGCGTATCCTCGAGTTTGTCTCTGTTGTTCTCCAGTACGTCCTCGGCGCTGCCATAGGCGTGGCCAACGCGACACCTGTAGCGCGACAACTCCCCTTCACGGATCTCATACAACGGTCCCGAGCAATCCGGACACGTGAAACTCGAGACAACTCCGAGTCGTTCGTCACCATTCATGATGGTAGGGTCGAGCTCGGATATCTTTTGTTCGAATTCCATGTCCTCTGGCATGGGGTATCCTCCTTGCTCCACTCCTTCCTTTCCCGTCGCCTCTCCGGCCAGCCGACCCAATAGGGCCGCGATCTCGTCTATTGGTAGGCAATAGTCCACCTCCACGTACTCCAGAGCATTTTCAGGCATCCTGGCGAACAAGGCCTCGTCTGGGTCTTGGACAACCGCCACACCGCCGCACTGCTTGACAGCTTGCAAGCCGGCAGTTCCGTCGCCGTCAGCCCCTGAGAGCACCACACCAACTACACGAGGGCCGTAAGCCAGAGCCGCTGTACGGAACAAGGGATCGATCGCAGGCCGATGATGATTCTCCTTGGGTCCGCGTATGAGTTTGATCCGTTCTTCATCGACTTGCAGATGCGAGCCTGGAGCAGCGACATAGATGCGACCATGCTCTATAGGTTCTCCATCGCGAGGACTTTTGGCGCCGAGTGGCCCTGCGCGACTCAGGAGACGTGGCAGGACACTAGGCGTTTCTTCTGGATAGTGCACGACCGTAAACACCGCCATAGGCAGATCTTGTTGCAGGTCACCGGCCAGCCGGATGAGTGCCTCGACACCCCCCGCCGAAGCTCCGATTACAGCGATGTCATGCGTGGCCATGAGCCTCCAAGCTGGATGTTGGTACTGTATCACAGCGTATGCAATCTCTGTGTCAGGCTGTCCTTTAACCGATGTCGCTTGTGCGCGGGGACGCCGAGGACGATCTCGAGCGTCCCGAGGGGCGCATACACAACACGCGCAAGATGCTGACCGTTGCAGCTCTGATAATGAGCTTCTACCTCCTCACCACCAGCTTCGTGACGACCTTGCTCATCCCCGACCGGGAGTTTGATGAGGGCAGAAGCGCCAGCGGGCGGGCACTCGCCTACCTCGCCCACTCAATGGTCCTTAGTCCAAGGCACCGAGCTTCTTCGGGTGGCATCATGGGGTAGTTAAGCAGCCACACCATGAGTGGGAAGCGGAGGACGAGGGAGGAAGAATTCGTGGAAGAAGAGCAAAAACGCTTAGAAGAGTTGATGC